>Ga0335074_10000257_pt1 | contig 80605 bp, 52 predicted proteins | sample Lox_Sample_23_FD_206715 | JGI IMG/M metagenome (GOLD analysis project Ga0335074, IMG submission 206715) | Soil microbial communities from Loxahatchee National Wildlife Refuge, Florida, United States - Lox_Sample_2.3 | ecosystem: Environmental > Terrestrial > Soil > Wetlands | place: USA... | reverse complement strand
CGGCCTTATAGTGCTTGGGGTGCTGCCCGCGGCCTTCGCCGTCGCGATGGGCATGCTTATCGGCGCGCTGAGAAGCGGCCAGGCATTGGTGATGCCCCTCGCATTCGTGGGCGGCGTCTTTCTTATACTTCAGGTCCTGAATCCTATCCATCGGACGGTCAGCACGAATCTTGGCGACCGTAGCGCGGCGTGGCTCTACGATCGGCTTACCGAAGCGTGCCTCCGGCCCCCTGGCATCGGGCACTTGGATGACCCGTCCCTCACCACGGACCTCACGGTGGCGCGCGATTTCGATCTGGGAATGACGGGCCCGCCCCTCTCCGTTGCTATGGATTTCATTGCCAGCGGAATGATCACGCTGGTGACCGGATTCGCCTCAGCCATCGTTGTTGCGGCGTACCAATGGTGGGCCGCCGTATTACTCGCAGGCGCCTGGCTCGCAACTCACTACTTTCTGCGCGAGAGCGGCGTCTGGTTCGATCGCAACACGCCGGAGGTGCGGGGAGCACAACGCGACGCCGATTACGCCTACCGGCTGGCCGTCGATCCGCCGGCGAGCAAGGAGTTGCGCTTATTCGGTTTGGCCGGTTGGACGCTCGATCGTTTCGTGCGTCAGCGCACGCGCTTGCACGACTTGCAGTATGTGGCGACGCGCCTCCGAGAGCGCCCGCTCGCCGGCAGCATATTGCTTGTGATTGCCGCAAACGTGGCAGTTTTCTGGTCGATATCGAGCGCTGCGCTCGCGCATCAAATCAGCCTCGGCGCAGCGGTGACGTTTTTGCAAAGCGCGGTCGGTGTATCGGCAATCGCGTTTGGAGGCCTGAATTGGGCTCTGGATGGTGTGTCCGCGCCAGTTGAAGCCGTCCTTCGGTTGCGAGAGGCTACCGAGCGGCTGGGCAAACTTCCTTTGGGCAACCAGGCCGCCAGCAGCCTGCCCGCGCGCGAGATTCGTCTGCGTGACGTGACCTTCGCTTATCCAGGAAGTGCTCCCGTCTTGGAGCATTTGGATCTGACAATCCCAGCGGGCACATCGCTCGCGATCGTCGGTCAAAACGGGGCAGGAAAAACGACCCTCGCGAAGCTGTTATGCCGCCTGTACGATCCGAACGAGGGTACGATTGAAATCGACGGCATCGATCTCCGCAGCTTCGATCTGTCGTCTTGGCGCTCGCGGATCACCGCAGTTTTTCAAGACTTCATTCGTTTCGAATTACCGCTGCGAGATAACGTCGTGCCCGTGAGCGCGCCAGATCACCTGATACCAGATCACCTGATAAATGACGCGCTGGAAGACGCGGGCGCGAAGAATTTCGCACCTTTGGACACCGTGCTGGCAAAAGGCTATGCAGGCGGAACAGATCTTTCGGGCGGCCAGTGGCAGCGGGTCGCGTTGGCAAGGGCTTTGGCCGCCGTCAAAATGGGCGCAGGCGTTGTCTTGCTCGACGAGCCCACGGCTCAGCTCGACGTGCGCGGCGAGGCCGAGATCTTCGAACGCCTCCTGGCAGCCACGCGGCAGTGCACCACCATATTGATCTCGCACCGATTTTCCACGGTTCGACAGGCCGATCGAATTTGTGTTTTGGAACACGGACGCGTTGTCGAACTCGGCACGCACGAGGAACTGATGGCCCTGGGCGGCCGGTATCGGACCATGTTCGACATGCAAGCCCAGCGGTTCCAGGAAGCGAATGAGGAAGGCGATGCCTACGAAGTCCTCTCCTAACGGCGCAGCCGGCCGCGCCGGGAGGGCCATTGAACCTCTGCCGCAAACCCTCGCTTCCATGTGGCGGCTCTGCAAACTGGGATACCGGCACGAGCGTCGCCTGATGATTGTCTCTTTGGTCCTTTCGCAATTGGCCGCTTTGCCAGGATCTTTTTTAGCGCTCTGGCTGGCGCTGCTGGGTGACGGTGTTATTCAACACCGAACGGGTTTGGTGCTCGGCTCTGCTGTAGGCATGGCCGTAAGCACTGCCGCGAGTTGGTTCATGATCACGATCAGCACCCGCGTGCAGCGGCGATTCCGCGATAAGGTGACAATCGCGCTCGAAGCGCACGTGGCGAAACTTCAGGCATCGATCGTTTCGGTCGCGCACCAGGAGCGGCCGGAGTATCTGGATCGTTTATCCATGCTGCGGAACCAGGTGTTCGTGCTGGATCACATGTATGTGTCGCTGTTCACCACACTCGGCTGGCTGCTGCGCCTCGCCGTAACGTTGGCGCTGCTTGCTTGGGTCCATCCGGCGTTGCTGCTTTTGGGCGTATTCGCGCTGCCGACTGCGATCGCATCGTTCTGGAGGCCGGACGTCGAGCGCAAAGCCCAGGAACGCGGCGCGCAAGCGGAGCGGCTCTCGCGGCATCTTTTCAATCTGGCGACTACTGCGGCGGCCGGTAAAGAAGTACGTGTGCTCGGCATTGGGGATCAGATTCTGCGTGACCGCCGGGCTGCATGGGAGCGCTGGTACCAGCCGATCGCGCGGGCGCGTTGGGGTACGGCCCTGTGGAACGCACTCGCGTGGATGATTTTTGGCGGATCGTACGCGGCAGCGGTGCTGTTCGTGGTCTGGGTGATTCACGCGCCCACGGCACAAATCCTGCTGGTGCTCGCAGCCGGCGCGGGCCTGGCCGCTTATGTGCGAGCGGCGGTCGGCGAAATCGGGTTCCTGCGCGGATTCTGGGCCGACGGCTCCCGGCGGCTCGCGTGGCTCGAGGACTATGCGGAAAAAGAGGCAGCGGCCGGCGATCTTGCGGCTCCGGCCACGCTACGCGAAGGCATTCGGTTCGATCACGTTTCGTTTGCTTATCCCGGAAGTGCGCGTTTGGTGTTGGAAGACATCTCGCTGATTTTCCCGCGGGGCGCGGTGGTGGCGATTGTCGGTGAGAACGGAGCCGGCAAGTCAACGCTCGTCAAGTTGCTCGCAAAGATGTATGAGCCCACTTCGGGCTCGATACTCATCGACGGAGTCCCTCTTTCGCGCATTGCCGCAAGCGGCTGGCGTTCACGCCTGTCGGGCGCGTTTCAGGATTTCTTCCGTTTCGAATTTCGCGCGCGGCAAACCGTCGGGTTGGGCGATCTCAGCCGCCTCGAAGACGAACCCGCGGTGGTAACGGCCGTCGAACGCGCCGGAGCTGGCGATGTGGTTGCGCGTCTTCAGCTCGGGCTCGACACCCAATTGGGTCCAACATGGCCGGCCGGAGCTGAGTTGTCATTCGGGCAGTGGCAAAAACTCGCGCTGGCACGAGGTTTCATGCGAGATGAACAGCTCGTGTTGGTTCTCGACGAGCCCACCGCCGCGATCGACGCCGAAACCGAACATGCGCTGTTCGAGCGCTACGCCGCCGCTGCGCGCGGCGAGAAAAACCCCAACGGACGAGTCACCGTTCTGGTGTCGCACCGGTTCTCTACAGTTCGAATGGCTGACCTGATTTTTGTTTTGGACGGAGCGAGGCTGGTGGAATCGGGCACTCACGAAGAGCTGATGGCGAACCATGGCCCCTACGCCGAACTTTACACCATACAGGCGGCCGGCTACCGATAATTGATCGTTCATCATGGACGCATTATCCATAAGCTGGGCAGAATGCTGTTAGCGTTGCCGTTTGCCGAATTGTGCAGACAACGCTAAAAGCTGCCTTCGTTCGAAACATCCAAGGAGGGGCGGCACAAGAACCGGCGTGCGGAAATCATCGTTCACAAGCGAGATTAGCGAAAGCAGACGTTACCTGCACTCGCTCATTCGCAAACAACAATGTCCCAGCTTCGATGATCGGCGGAGGCTCCGGGTGGAACCTTGGGGACTGAGCAGTTTCTTTCCGACAGCGGCGGCGAAAGCGCTGCAATGCGGCCACCTGTCGGTTTGGGCCGCGCGGCGAATCGAGGGCGCGGAATAAAAAAGGCCAGTCCCTGTCGCGCGAAGGCGGAAGGACCGGCCCTGTGATCGATATGTCAGTCGCTTAGAATATCAGCTTCAGACTGAACTGCGTTTGACGTGCGTTGCCGACGATCGAAGTGATCTGGCCGGCGGTTTGGTTGGGCGTACCCATGAAACCGGTGGTAAAGGAGCCCGCATTGAAAGCGGTCAGGTTCGGGGTCGCAAAGTTCGGGTGGTTGAAAATGTTGAACAACTCAGCACGGAACTGCAAGCTAAAGCGTTCCGTGATTCGGGTATTCTTCAACAGGCCGAAATCCGTATCCACATAGCCGGGACCGATCAGGTTGTTGCGTCCCAGGTTCCCGGCGGTGCCGTATTCCGACGAGGCAAAGCAAGCGATGTTGTACCATTGCTGCACGCTCTGATTGCCGTAGACATTGTTGTTGCATCCGGGCGCGTTGGGTGTGTAGTTCGGACGCTCGCTGTCGAAGGTATTGCCCAGATCCGCCTGGTCGCCTTCGCTGAGCGAAAACGGAACACCGGTGTGCCAAGCTTGAATTCCTGTAACCTGCCAGCCTTCTTTCAAGCGATTGCCGTGGAAGGGAAGCAAATAAACTACGTTGGCGGAAATGTCGTGGCGGAGATCATAGCTGCAATTGCCATAGTCCGCGTTCCAGTCATACGGGTTCACGATGGCGGAGCTCGAATTGTTGAAGCCCAGACCGCCATAGGTGTAGGCGCTGTCCAGGCAATGCGAATACGTATAGGAGAACTGCATCACGAAATTCGCTGACAGCTTGTGTTCCACGCTGACCTGCAGCGCATTGTAATTGGAATGACTGCTGGTGTCGGTCATGTCCAAAGACCCTAGGGCAGGATCGATGCGGGGATTCTGAGTGCCGGTGGGTGTGGCAAAGTGCATGACGCCATTCGCATCCGTCGTCTCTGTGGGAGGGTTAAAATCGTGGAAAGCCAGCAGATGAATACCCCGCGTGCCGACATAGCCGACCGTCAGCAGGGTGTTCGCAAACAGCTCACGCTGAATGTTGAGATTGTATTCGATAGTGTACGGCGTCTGGTGAGTGCCATAGTAAGTACCGTTGGTCTGGCTTAACCCGCCACCGATACTCTGCGCTGCGCAAGCAGCGGCAAATGGCGTCGGGAAACACGAATAGCCGAAGGGGTAGATTTGCAGAACCGTGTCGAACGGCGGGTTCGACGTGTAGGCGGACGAGAACGTGTAGGTCTGGAACACATCATGGAAGATGCCGAAGCCGGCACGGACGGAGGTCTTGTGGTCGCCAAAAACGTCCCACGCGAGGCCCACGCGGGGATCGAAGTCACGGTTGGACGGGTTGCTGACGTAGGCGTTGGGGACGTTTTGGTACCCAGCCCCAAAAGGCGGGCCTACGAGATTATAGAAGTTATTGCGCTGCTCCACCGGGTTGGATTCCCACTCGTAGCGTAATCCGAGGTTCAGGGTCAGTCGGTTGTTGACCTTCCAGTCGTCCTGAATGTAGGGATCAAGCGAGAGAGTCCGCTCATACCGGTTGGCATTTGTTCCGCCGTTCGGCGCTCCCTCGAACAAGAGCGGATTGCCCTGCAGAAAGTTCTGCATGGACGCGAATAAATACCAGCCATTCCAGAACGTATACGCATAGGGATTGTCGTCTTCGCGGCGTTCCCACAGACCGAACTTGACGTCGTGGCTTCCATGGATCCAATCCAGGTTTTCGCTGTTCGTGAACTTGTTCTGGAGGTATTGGAACGGGTTGATGAATGCCGATCCGAGCGGCACGATGTTGTCCGGCAAGCTGATATAGGCGTCCTGGCGCGAAGGCGTAAACAGATCCAGCGGTGACGTGCTTTGGGGCTGAACCTCTCCCGTGATCGGCCGGGAATAAGATGTGGTGAATTGGCTGATCAGGTTGGGGGAGAAGATATGGCGCTCACCGATGGTGAAGAACTGATTGTGAGTGGTGTCGAAGGTCGGCCACATACCAAAACCAGCGTAGGTGCTGCGGGTGCCGAAATCGCCTTCGAATCGCACGAACAGGGAATCCTTGTCCGAGATGTTCCAATCGAGGCGGCCCAGGCCGAAATCTTCCGGCGAGTTCTGAGGGCCGACATAGTTATAGATACCCACGTCGGAACTGATCGCGGGGCCATTGGGAAGCGGGTAAAGAGCCAGCATGGCAGCCGCTGCGGGATTGATATTGCTCACAGGAGAGCCACTGACGATTCCCTGGTGCACGGTGGCGCTAGGAACGTCGTTCACGTAGGTAAAATACTGTACCTGCCGCACTCCTTCGTAGTTGATGAAAAAGAAAATCTTGTTTTTCTTAATCGGTCCGCCGAGACTTGCGCCGAACTGGTTCTTGCGGAAGGCGGGCACCGAAGAGCCATCGAAGAAGCCGCGAGAATCGAGAGCGCTGTTGCGGAAGAATTCGTACACCGATCCGTGGAACTCGTTGGTGCCGGATTTCGACACGGCGTTGATCGCCCCGCCGTTTCCGCCATACTGCGCACCATAGGTGTTGGTCAAAGTCTGGAATTCGGCGATTCCTTCAATGCCCAGCGATGTGCCAGTCACATTGGCGCCGGCGTTGCGCTGCCACCAGTTCAAAACATCTTCGCCGTCCAATGTATTGGCGTAGCCTTCCGGCCGGGTGCCGGAGATCGAGTAGGCGTTGGCAACCGAAGTCAGCGCACTGCTGCCGCCTTCGGGATAAGTCGCGACGCCAGGTGCGAGGAGAATCAACTGTTCAAAGTCGCGGCCGTTCAACGGCAGCTCGCGCATCTGAGTTTGGTTCACCAGCGAAGAGACCGCCGCGGTGGTGGTTTGGACCTGGGCGGCTTCGGCCGATACATTGACGGTTTGCGTGGCTTGCCCAACCTTCAACTGAAAGTCGAGCACGGGCGCGCTTCCAACGGTCAGCGTGACGCCGCTGCGAACCGCATTCTGGAAGCCCGCTTTGGAGGCGGTCACCTCGTACGGGCCGATCGGCAAATCCGGCACGAGGTAGCGGCCTTGCGCATCCGTAGTCACGGTTTGGGTTGCGGATGTCGCAGTATTTTTGATGGTTACAGGCGCGTCTGGAATGGCAGCGCCCGATGCGTCAGTGACGCGTCCTGAAATGGATGCCGTACCTGCCACCTGACCGAATGCATGCGTAGATGTGAGCAGAAGGCAGAGGCAACACACAAGTCCGGAGAGCAGAACTTCACGGTTCTTCAAAATTCTCACGTTTGAGACTCCCTTGAATAGACCCTAAAAGCGAACAGCAACGAGCTTTAGGAAAGATATCACCACCCAGGGCAGATGGCCAGATGAGAAAAGTGATATTTTGGATCACTCCTGCTGATTCTGGTAATTCCCCTTGTTTTGCATGCAAATAGGTAGACTCTGCTTTGACGCGGAAACGAGAACGCGAAATCGCGTTATTGCTTGGTTTCGAACAGCTCGATCTTCAGGCCGTTGGGATCTTCGACAAAAATATTCCGCATGGCTGGGCTGAACTGAACCGCCGTGCCGCGCAAGGATGTCACCGTGACACTCGCCGTGCGCAAACGCGCAAAGTCACAGGCGCCGCGCGAGCTGGTGAATCGACCAGAGACCTTCCTTCACTTCCCCTGCCTGTAAGCCGTCCCGATCAACAACACGAGCAGGGTCGCGCGGGTCCGGCAGGTTTTGCATTATTTCTTCGATGCGCAATCCTCTGAAGGGGCAGAAGTTAGGGAGCAAATCCCTGTCGATAGCCAACCTAATGCGGCAGGTAATATCCGCCGATAACCTCAAGGGGACCAACCACCCGCCGTACTCATGATTTGCCGTATCTCAACGAGCGGCAGGAACGTTTGATGCCGACCGCATCCCAAACCGTCCTGGCCGGTTCCTACGATTATCGTCTGGTCACACTATCCGTCCTAATTGCGATGCTGGCTTCCTACGCCGCGCTCGATCTGGCTGGGCGGGTTACGGCATCGCGAGGGCGCGCCCGATTCCTGTGGGTTACGGGCGGCGCGGCGGCTATGGGACTCGGCATCTGGTCGATGCACTATGTCGGCATGCTGGCATACAGTCTTCCGGTAGACGTGCTTTACGACTGGCCGACTGTCCTGGTCTCGTTGGGGGCGGCGATGCTGGCGTCCGGCATTGCTCTTTTTATCGCCAGCCGAAGCCATTTGCGGCCTTTGCGCACCGCCCTCGGCGCATTGTTCATGGGCCTGGGAATCGCGGCCATGCACTATATCGGCATGGAAGCGATGCGCCTCCGAGCCATGTGCCGCTATTCGCCCGGGCTGGTGATTCTGTCCGTAATTCTGGCGATTGTCATTTCGCTGGTTGCGCTGTGGCTGACGTTCCATCTGCGGAACGAAACCGCGGCCATGGGGTGGCGGAAGCTCGCGAGCGCCGTGGTTATGGGGGCTGCCATCCCGATCATGCATTACACCGGCATGGCAGCGGTGACGTTTATCCGCACGGATTCCGCACCGGACCTCTCGCATGCCATCGGGGTGTCCGACCTTGGTCTGGCCGGCATCATTCTGGTTACCTTAATGGTGCTCGGGCTCACGATTGTCACCTCCTTGGTAGACCGCCGGTTTTCTGCGCAGTCGCTGCAACTGAGCCTCAGCGAGCAGCGCTACCGGGAGTTGGTCGAATCCGCTCAGGTCATTTTGTGGCGGCGGAGCGCAGATTCGCGGCAGTTCAGCTTCGTTAATAAGGAAGCGGAGGCACTGCTCGGCTATCCGGCGGAAGAATGGCTGGCCAACGGTAATTTTCTGTTGGATCACCTGCATCCGGACGATCGGGAATTTACCGAATCGTACTGCCGCGCCGCCGCCGAAACGCACGTCTCCCAGCGTTTCGAGCACCGCATGATCTCAGCCTCCGGCGACGTTCTCTGGCTCAGGACTTCGGTGCGCCTGGTGGAGGGGGACGGCAAATCGAAAGAGCTGGTCGGCGTGATGACGGACATCACCGAGCGGAAGCGGGCGCAAGACGCCGCCGAAAACGCCAGCCGGGCCAAGAGCGAATTTCTGGCATCGATGAGTCATGAAATTCGCACTCCCATGAACGGCGTGATTGGAATGACGGAGCTGGTGCTCGATACCGATCTCACATTCGAGCAGCGGGATTACTTGACCACCGCGAAAATCTCCGCGGAGTCCCTGTTGACGATCATCAACGACATCCTGGATTTTTCCAAAATCGAGGCCGGCAAGTTCGATCTGGACCCGGTTTGCTTTGATCTGACCGAAAGCATCGAAGAAGCGATGCGGATGTTGGCGTTCCGGGCTCATGAGAAGAACCTGGAGCTGCTGTGCGACATCAAGCGGGACATCCCGCGCTATGTGGTCGGGGATTCGGCGCGCCTGCGGCAGATCATTTTGAATCTCGTGGGCAACGCGATCAAATTCACCGAACACGGGCAGGTGGAGCTGGAGGTCGCCTTCGACGCCCGCGATGGCGAGGAACTGCGGCTGCACTTTATGGTGCGCGATACCGGAATCGGCGTTCCCGCGGAGAAGCAAAAGCTGATCTTTGAGGCCTTTTCTCAGGCCGATAGCTCGACCACGCGCCGGTTTGGAGGAACGGGCTTAGGGTTGACCATTTCATCGCGTTTGGTGGAGGCGATGCACGGCAAGATCTGGGTAGAGAGTGAGCCCGGCAAGGGGAGCAATTTCCATTTCACGCTGCGCTTCGGAAAAGCTTGCGATGTCCCGGTAGCGCTCGGAGAGGACATAGCGCTGGCTGGACGATCGGTATTAGTGGTGGACGATAATTTCACGAATCGGCGAATCCTCACGGAAATGTTTTGGATGTGGCAGATGCGGCCGGTGGAAGCGGCCAGTGCCCGGGAAGCGTTGTCGCATCTGCGGCGCGCCGCCGAGCGCTCCGAACCGTTCGATCTCGTGGTAACCGATATTCACATGCCGGAAATGGACGGTTTCGGGCTGGTGGATCGCATGAAGAAAACGCCCGGCTTGAGCGGCGCCGGCGTGATTATGCTGACCTCCGGGGAAAAGCGAGGCGATATCCAGCACTGCCGGGAATTGGGCGTATCTACGCATTTGATGAAACCGGTTCGCCGTTCTGAGCTTCGTTCGGCCATTGTCCGGTCGCTTCAGGAGCGCGGCAGAGAGGGACCGGAAGCGGGGCCGGACACTCACGAAGCGGTTCCTGCCGGGCGCGAGAATTCGGAGAAGCAGCCCGCGCATATTTTGCTGGCTGAAGACAATGTTGTGAACCAAAGGGTCGCCGCCGGGCTATTGACGAAAGGCGGTCACAGCGTGGTTATCGTGGGCACCGGAGTGGAAGCGTTAGCGGCCCTGGGCCGGGAGAACTTCGATCTGGTTTTGATGGACGTGCAGATGCCGGAAATGGACGGCTTCGAAGCGACCCGGGCGATCCGGAAAGACGAAAACGGAACGAATCGCCACGTCCCGATCATCGCCATGACAGCACACGCCATGACCGGCGACAAAGAATTGTGTCTGGCCGCTGGGATGGACGGCTATATCTCGAAACCGATCCGGCCCGGCGATCTGCTGAATCTAATCGAGCAAACCACTCGAAAACAGACCGAACTCCAGAACCGATTTGTGAAGGCAACTTAGGGCGCCGGTTCGATTCGCAGCAAGGCGCCAGGGTTGGCGTCCGTCAGCACGTAGATCAGACCGTCCGGGCCTTGGCGAACCTCACGAATGCGCTGGCGGAATTCACGGAGCAGCGCTTCGCGGCGCAGCTCTTCCCATTTGTCATTAAAAAGGATGCGCTCCAGGTGTCCCGTGCCGGGAATCTCGCCGGTTCGAAGCGATCCCACGAAAACGTCGCCCTTCCATTTCGGAAATTTGTCGCCGTTGTAGAAGGACATGCCCGAAACCGCGATTGCCGGATTCCAAATCACGATGGGTGCTTCGTATCCCGCGTGGCCGGGAGGCGAAACCTGCCAGGGCCCTTGATAGGTACGCCCATAGCTGACGAGCGGCCAGCCGTAATTGCGGCCGGGCTTCAGGATATTGATCTCATCCCCGCCGTTGGGGCCATTTTCGTTTTCCCACATCTCGCCATTGAACGGGTTCAGCGCCAAACCGAGTGCGCTGCGGATTCCGAGCGCGTAGACTTCCGGGCGATGGCCGGTTTGGCCAACGAATGGATTATCGGGCGGAACGGAGCCGTCGTCGCGCAGGCGCAGCACTTTGCCGCCGAGCGTGTTGGGGTCTTGCGGATCTTGGCCCGTGGTGGTCATATACAGCATCCCGTGGGAACCGAAGGCGATGCGCGAAGTGCTGGGTCCGGGAAGCACGAAGATGTCTTTGACATCGGTCAAGGCGCTGCCATTCCAGACGCCGCGAGCGATCGCTGTGGTTCGTTTGCCGCCGGGCAGCGGCTTGGTGTAGGTCAGATAAATGAAGTGATTTTCAGCGAATTTCGGGTGCAGCGCGATGTCCATGTAGCCGTGGATCGCGGTGGGGAGACCCGATTCACCCGTCCATATGGCAACCGGGCCGCCGGCGACAGGTTTGGGATCAAGCACGCCATTGCGCACAAGGCGAATCTGTCCGGTGCGCTCCGTGATAAGCATCCCGCCATCGGGAAGGAAGGCAAGAGCAAACGGATAGTCAAGCTCTTTGGTGACCACAACGACGCGGATTTCCTGGCCCTCAGCAGTATCGAACTCGACGGGATGATCCGGCAGCGGCGGAATGGCGAGTCCGGTGGGCGCGACAGGGATGTTGAATTTGGTGTTCCATGGAATCTTTTGTTGCCCGGAAGTGATTTGTGCACTGGCGCCGGCGGCGAACACAAAGAAGAGTGCGCTGAACGAACAGGCGTTCCACATAGAGAGACCTTTCTCGGTCGTTCACGATCCTACATGCGAGCGCCGGGAAGTGTCAATTGGGTCTGGCGGCCGCACGGATGTCGGCGGCTTCGAGCACGGGCTTCGGCCAGCCGGCGCGGGCGACGTTGATCATCGCGCGGCCGAGCTGCTCGGTAGTGAGCAGGGAATTGGGGAACAGCGCGCGCAGGAGTGGCAGCAGAGGGCCCAATACGGCGTAAAACGCGCGATAGAGCTTCGTCTTCGATCGGATGCCGTGGAGCGGAACGATCAAGCCTGGGCGAAACAGGAACGCGTGGAACGGCAAGCCGAGCAGGTCGTTCTCAGTTTTTCCCTTCACTCGCGCCCACATGCTGCGGCCGTGTTCGGAACTGTCCGTCCCGGCGCCTGAAACATAGATGAAGGTCATGTTCGGATTGAGGGGCGCAAGGACACGCGCCGCGGCGAGGGTGAATCCGTAAGTGATGCGCCGGTATTCTTCCTCGCTCATGCCCGTCGAGGAGACGCCGAGACAGAAGAAGCAGGCATCGAATCCGGCGATCCGATCTTCGATGGTCGAGAAATCGAGGAAATCGGAGTGCAGCACCTCGCGGAGCTTGGGATTCGATTGACCCGCCGGAGAGCGCGCGATTGAGACGATGCTCGTGACGGCCGGATCGACCAGGCACTCGCGCAGAACGCCCTGGCCGACCATGCCGCTGGCCCCGAAGAGCAGAACCTGCATCTATCCATTAGGCGCTCGAATTATTCATCGCGCAAGGCACGCATCGGATCCACAAGAGACGCCCGCCGTGCGGGACCGTAGGTTGCGAGCACGGTGATCGCGAGCAGCGGAATCGCGATCAGGGGAAACAGCGCGTAATTCAAGTGATCGAACGTCGCCACCCAGGCCACGGTCATCACGGCGCGGCACGCGAAGAAGCTCAGCACCAGGCCGATGCCGACACCGATCGCCCCCAGCACCAGGCCCTGCCGCAAAATCATGCGGATCACCTTGGAGCGATCCGCGCCGATGGCCATCCGAATGCCGATCTCACGGGAACGCCTGCTTACGGAATAGGCGATGAGCCCATAGAGGCCGACCATGGCAAGGATCAGGCCCATGGTCCCGAGCGCCGCAACGCTTTCGGAAATGATGTCGGGAGTTTTCACCGCACGCTGGGTGAAGATATCGTGCATGCTGCGGGTGTTGAACACGGGCATGTCGGGATCGATCCCACGCACCACGTCGCGTAGCACGGGGGCGAGTGTCGCCGCGTCGGGAGCGCCGGTTTCGGCCACGATCGTCAAGGCGGGATTCTTTTCCTGGGTGTAAGGAAGGTAAACCATGTCCTGCGGAGGCTCCGCGATCCAGAAATATTTCGCTTGTTTTGCAATTCCGACAATCTGCACCAGCGTGCCGGTTGCCGATTTCAGATGGAATCGCTTTCCGAGCGCGTCTTCCTTGGGCAAAAAGTGATGGGCAAACTGCTCATTGACCACGGCAACAAGCGGCGTGTCCGCCCGGTCGGTTTCGAGGAACCCACGCCCGCGCAGGATGGGCATATCGAGAGTGGAGAAAAATCCCTGACTGACATAGAAGGCCGGCATGGAAATAGCGTTTTGGCCGCGCGGCAGCGTGTAGCCCTCGGGCACCATCTGTACGCCGGACGATCCGCCGATCAGCGGAATGTTCGATACGAGGGCCGCCGACTTCACCCCCGGCGCCATCCGCGTCTTATCGAGAAGGTCCTTATAGAAGCGGCGCGTTTGGTCTTCGGTGTAGTGAACGGGCGTTGTATCGAAGCTGGTGAGCCAGAGGTGATCGGTACGAAAACCGGGGCCTTGCTGCAGTTCGCTGCGGAAGCCTTGCAACAAAACGGCGGAGACGATCAACAGAACAAGCGAAAGCGCGACTTGTCCGGAGACGATCGAATTGCGCCCCCACAAACGGCGTTTGCCGCCGCTATCGGCATCGGCGGCTTTGAGCGCCGAAACAAGATCGAGCCGCGTTGTTTGCAGTGCCGGCGTCAGGCCGAACAGGAACGTGCTGACGAGCGACGCGAGCAGGGTGAACAGGAGCATGCGCTCGTCGACCGAGACGTGGAACGAAAGTGGCACATCGGTAGGGATAGGGATGCTGTTGAAGAAGCTGGCGCCCGCGTAAGCGACGATGATGCCGCCCAGGCCGCCGGCGATCGCGAGCAGAAGGTTTTCCAGCAGAAGCTGACGAATAAGCGCGCCGCGGGCAGCGCCGATCGCCAGACGGATCGCCATTTCGCGCGCGCGGGCGCGGGCGCGGCTCAACAACAGACCCGTCACGTTGGCGCAAGCCACCAGTAAGACGCACAAAGCGAGCAGAACCAGCATCACCACTAGCGCGGCGTTGGGCGGCGACTGACGGACGCGCAGTTGGAGCTCGGTCTCGACATCCACCTTCAGGTTGCGATTGCTTTGCGGATACATTTGTTCCAGCCGCGCGGCGATGGAGGTTACGTCGGCGTTGGCCTGCGCGATACTGACGCCGGGCTTGAGACGACCCTTCACCGTAAGCCAGCGCAGGTCGCGTTTTTCGAGGTTGTTGGCGCCAGTGAGACGTGGCGACATCGCAATCGGAACGAACAGTGACGGCTTGATGTACGGATCGATTCCGGTGAACGGTTCGGGCGCCACGCCGATGACCGTGCACGGCACGTTGTTGAGCCAGATGATGGAGCCGATCACGCCCGGGTTGGAGTTGAATTGGCTGACCCAATAGTCGTGGCCCAACACTACCACGGCGTCGCGCCCCACGGCTTGATCTTCTGACGGCAGAAATCCGCGTCCCAACGCGGGCTGCACGCCCAGGACATGGAAGAAATTGCCGGAAACATACATGCCGTACGTGACCTTGGGCAGCGATTTCGGATCGGACTTAAATCCGAAGGAGCTGACAGACGCCGCGATCAGCCCGTCGAAACTCCGCGTGCCGTCGCGATAATCGCGATAGTCGGGATACGAGAGAGCGGTATTGGAAAAAACTTCGCCCGTGGACGTGGTGATGTCCGCGATCCGGCTGGGTTCGAATACCGGTATCGGCCGCAGCAGCAGCGCGTCAGCAAAGCTGAACATGGCCGAGGTGGCGCCGATCCCGATCGCCAGCGAGCACACGCTCACCAGCGTGAATCCCGGGCTTTTCAGCAACAGCCGCAGCGCGTGGCGGAAGGATTTGAACATTCCTGACCTCCGTTCGGTTCGTCCGACAACTGTATTGAAGTGACAGACGCAGCCGGGCCAGAAAAGTTCGGCCGAAATTGAGCCGGGCGCTTTATTTCGGCGCGATCTTGCAGGTGAAGTTGCCAGCGTCCGTGGTTAGACCCGTGCCGTCGTACACCGCCACTTGGGGATAGGGGCAAAGCGGGCGCGTCATTTCCACTTGACCGTTCGAGACGTGGGCGGCCACGATCCGGCTGGGAGCTTTCCCTTCCTCGCGCCAGCGCTCGATCACGGCCATTTTGTTGAACTGGTCCGTACCCGCGCCGCCCGCGCAATGCATCATGCCCGGGATCATGAACAGGCGCAGCCAATCGCTTTGATCGGGACCCATGGTCTGGAGCACGGAGCTATAGAAATTCACGGTGTTGCCCGGTGGGATCGCCTGATCCGCCCAGCCGTGATACAGCAGCAGCTTCCCGCCGTGTTTCTTGAACGCGGAAAGATCGGAGGTGTGAGCGTCGATGCCGGATTTATCGGCCAGCGCAACGTCGGTGTCGAGATCGAACTTATGGAAATCGTAATCGGCGTCCTGATGGCCGAGGATACGGATGCTGTCCCATCCGCCGCCGGGCTCTGTTGGGATCCGCTTCAAAGCCGCGTATTGCAGCTCGCCCCCGGGTTCGAAGCCGGTCCATATGATATCGCCCTTTTTATCCTTCACATCAGCGAACACGATCTTCACGGTCTTGACCTGTGCCGCAGTCAGGCAACTGTCGGACTCTTCGCCTTTGCATTGCACCGAAGCCGGGTCGAAATGGCACTTGGTGGGATCGCCGATCAGCCCGTCTTTCACGCCGTCCAGCGCATCGCATTTGGCCAGGATCGCCTTGTGTAGCATTTCCACGTTGGCCTGTGAGAGAGCACCGTTCGGATTATTCATCAACTCGATCGACCGCTCCACACCCGCGGCGTGAAGATGGATGTGCGGATTTGCCGGCGCTCCGGCCAGCACGCCGTCAAAATCGTCCGGAAATTTGGTGACTTCCACCAGCGCTTGCCGGCCGCCGGTGGAACACCCGTTCCAATAGGAGAACTTGGAGCTTGCCCCGTAATAATCCCGAATAAGCGCCTTCGATTGGACCACGGTGTCATGCACCGCACGCCATCCGAAGTCGACGATTTTCTCCGGGTGCCCGAGTGCAAACATGCCGTTGCCGCCTTCGTGCCCGGTGTCCGTGGAGGCTGTCGCGTAGCCATCGCGCAACGCCGCGGCCATTTGCGGAAAGCTGATGATTCCAGCCCAGCCGCCGTTGCCCACCATCTCAAACTTACCGTTCCAGTTCTCGGCGGGCATCCACAATTCCATCTTGATATCGGAATCGCTCGAAGGCCGTAGCGTGGCGGCCACGCGGCAGTGGACGGGAAGCATGCGCGGTGCAGCAGGCGGACCTCCGGCGCCTCGTCCAGCGCGGGGCGGAGGCGTATACGTTCCAGCGGCGACAAGTTCGACGGCGGTCAACTCTACTCCAGGGATCGAGAGCGACTTCAGATTTTCGCAAGCTGCCGGCGCGGGCGTCTGAGCAAACGACCAGGCGGCTGCGGCGCACAGCGTGGCGGAGAGCCGGATCACGAACGTCGAGGTTCTCATGCTGTTCTCCTTCGGGGAACCGAATATTAGCCGATATTGTGTCACATACGGAGATCCCCCGCCGGCCCCGTATTGCATTTCATTGCATTTCTGGGCAGACTTCACGGTTACATTTCGGCTAAACCCCCTCCGCAACATCAAATTAGTAGGAGTAAAGTATGCTACCGAATCAAACACAACACAGTTCAGCAGACACCTTCCCAGTCAGCGCTGGATTGGATTTGATTATCGCCCTTTGGTTCTTCGTCTCGCCGTGGGTGTACGGCGCGTACATGAACCGGGATGCGTGGAATACCTGGATAGTAGGCGCAGCGCTTGCGATTATCGCCGCCATTCGCATAAGCAGCAACACCCGTGCCGCGGCGAGTTTTATGTGGGTGAACGTGGTCCTGGCGGCGTGGGTTTTCTTCTCGCCATGGATCTACAGCTACACGGCGAATACCGGACGCTTCGTCAATAGCCTCTGCGTAGGCGTGGTTATGTTCATTCTCTCGATGATGGCGTCCAGGACCCAGCAGGCCACTGTGGCCCACCGGATGTAATTCAGTAGGTCTGGAAGAGTGCCCGGGTCGAGGGAGCGATCCGGGCATCCAAACCTGAGCACCGCAAGAAAGATCAAGCAACCGGCGGCCTTTCCGCGTTAGAGTCGAGAAACGATGCTAACGGCGCTGAGAAAGGTACAGCCGGTTTTTGCCTTTGTGTCGGAGCACTTGGATGAGGATGTTTCGCTCGCCGCATTGGCCCGGCAGAGCGGTTTGTCTGTATTTCATCTGCACCGTGTGTTTCGGCGGACCGCCCGCGAAACGCCTAAACAATTTAGCCTTCGGCTCCGGCTGGAACGCTCGGCAGTAATGCTTCTGCTCCATCGGGACTCCGTGCTGGACGTCGCGCTCGACTGCGGTTTCCAGAGTCACGAAGTGTTTTGCCGGGCGTTTCGAAAACGTTTTGGCGTCAGCCCTGGCTGGTATCGGAAACGTGGGTTTCGAGCCGGGGCGGACGCTGCGCAGGCCGAGGCCCATGCGGCGCTGGTGCGGAGCATCGGGCCGTGTGTTGGACTCATGCGCTGGAGCGAAGACGGGGGATCACGAAACAAGATGGAATATTCAATTACCAAGAAGATGCTGAATCCGCAGCCGGTGCTGATTGTCCGGCGGCGCGTAAAGCCGGACGAGATCGCCAACACCTTGGCGCAAACGCTTGGCCAGGTATTTCTGCATGCGCAACAGAACGGTATGGCCATCGCCGGGCAGCCCTTCACACGGTACCTCGAGTGGGGTCCGGGATTGTTGACGATCGAAGCCGGGTTACCGGTTGCCGCCCACGCCGGAGTCGAGGAGAACGGCGACGTTCGGGCCGGCACATTGGGCTGCTGTTACGACGCACGCTGGCCCCTACGATCAGCTGGCCGGGGCGCACGCCGCGGTGCAGCAATGGATCGAAACCGAAGGTCTCACCGCGCACGGCGCGCCGTGGGAAGTTTACGTTACCGATCCGGCGGATTATCCGGACCCCAAGGAGTGGCGGACCGAGATTTTCTGGCCCGTCGCGTAGTTGAAACCCGCCGCTAAAGCCGCTGCCAATTGACCGGGCTGGGTTCGCGGGATTAACATAGCCTGCTAGCCCTGTTTTCAGCGCGAAAGGTGGCGTGACCATGTGGAGTAGGCGGCTTCTCGTCCTGGCCCTGACGGCCGGCGCGGCGTTCGCGCAGCCCGGCTACAGCCCGGCCGACGTTGCAGCCGGCAAGCAACTCTACGGCGTCAATTGCTCCAATTGCCACGGCCCCAACGGCGATTTTGTTTCCGGCGTGGATCTAGGACACGGCCACTTCCGCCGCGCCTCCACCGACAACGATCTGGTGGCCATCATGCAACAGGGCATCCAGGGGACGCCCATGCCGCCGGCCAATTTGTCGGACACGCAGGCCCACCAGATTGTGGCGTATTTGCGGTCGATGGCGGCGTCGTTTGAGTCCAACAGCGGCGCGACCAAAGCCGATATTGCTCGCGGCAAATCGATATTCGAGAGCAAGGGCTGCCTGAATTGTCACCGCGTGGGGGATCGCGGCTCGCGGGTCGGGCCGGACCTCACCGACATCGGCGCACGCCGGCAACCAGCCGACATCGAGCGCTCGATTGTCGATCCAAACGCCGAGATCCTGCCAGAGAATCGCTACGTCCGCGCAGTCACGCGCGATGGCGCCACCATCACCGGCAGGATTCTCAACGAAGACACATACTCGCTCCAGCTCATCGATAGCAAGCAAAAGCTGGTGTCGCTCCAAAAATCCGACCTGCGGAGCTTCGAGTTTCTGAAGGCCTCGCCCATGCCCTCCTATCGCGATAAGCTGAGCGGGAGCGAACTATCGGATCTGGTCGGCTACCTGGTCTCGCTGAAAGGAATGTAAGTCATTTATGATTCGCCCCACGTTTGCGGTGTTTCTGGCCGCCTCGCTTGCGGCTCCCCTCGGGGCCCAGATCTCGTTCGACCGCCTGGTGCACGCGAGCGCGACTCCGCAGGATTGGCTCAGCTATTCGGGAAGCTACATGAGCCAGCGCTACAGCACGCTCTCGCAGATCACGCCAGACAACGTGAAAAACCTGGAGCAGAAATGGATTTTTCAAGCGCGGTCGCTCGAAAAATTTGAAGCCACTGCTCTGGTGGCGGACGGTGTGCTCTACACGGTGCAGGCGCCGAACGATATCGTAGCGCTCGATGCCGCTACCGGCCGCATTTTTTGGATCTATTCCTACAGTCCCGATCCGCAGGCGCGTTTGTGCTGCGGGCGCGTGAACCGGGGCCTGGCGATCTTAGGCAATAGGCTATTCATGGGAACCATCGATGCCCATCTGGTCGCGGTGGATGCCACCAACGGCCATCTTCTGTGGAATACGAAAGTGGCGGATCCGGCGGCCGGCTACGCGATCACGCTTGCGCCGCTGGTGGTGAAGAATAAAGTGATCGTCGGAACAGCGGGCGGCGAATATGGCATCCGCGGATTCATCGCCGCGTTTGATGCCCACACCGGCAAGGAAGCCTGGCGCTTCAACAATATTCCGGGACCAGGCGAGAAGGGTCACGACACATGGGCGGGGGATTCCTGGAAACATGGCGGCGGTTCGGTGTGGATGACCGGGTCATACGATCCGGAGCTGAACCTCACGTACTGGGGCATCGGCAACCCAGGGCCGGATTGGAATTCCGACGAGCGTGAAGGCGACAACCTGTACACGGATTGCGCGGTCGCGCTCGATGCAGATACCGGCAAGCTCAAATGGCATTTCCAATTCACGCCGCATGACGATTTCGATTTTGACTCGGTGCAGGTTCCGGTGCTGGCGGATCTCGAGTGGAAAGGCGCCCGCCGCCGCGTGCTGCTGTGGGCCAATCGCAACGGGTTCTTCTACGTGCTGGATCGCACAACGGGCGAATTCCTGCTTGGCAAACCGTTCGCAAAAGTGACGTGGGCAATGGGGCTCGACGAGCGCGGCCGTCCGATGCGCGCGCCGCATGTGGTGCCCACTCCCGAAGGCACGCGCATTTATCCCGGCAATCAGGGCAATACCAACTGGTATTCGCCTTCCTACAGCCCGCACACCGGCTTGTTCTACATTCCTACCTGGGACAACTATTATTCGGTGTACGTGAAGGAAAACGTCGCTTTCAACGAGGGCCGTCTGTTCACCGGGCCCTTGCCGAAGTCGCCGGTACCGTTGATCCGGCCTCCACAGGTGGGCACTCGCAGCGTGGAGGATGGGTACGGAGCCATTCGAGCCATCGATCCGCAAACTGGCGACCGTAAGTGGGAATATAAGATGACCGATGTTACCGACAGCGGCCTCCTGACCACGGCCACGGACCTTTTGTTGAGCGGCGGACGCGAGGGCTATTTCATGGCGCTGAACGCCGCTACCGGATCGCTGTTGTGGAAAGCCTCGGTCGGCGGCCAGGTATCGTCGGGACCCATGACATACGCCGTGAATGGGAAACAATACATAGCGATTGCGGCGGGAAATTCACTGTTCGTTTACGGATTGAGGTAATAATGCGTTTGGCAATTCTCTTTATGATCGCCACCTTCGTGGCGGCGGCACAGGTGAAACGGACGCCGGATGGCAAACCGGATCTTTCGGGAATGTGGGCGCCGGAACCCGTCTTCTCGATTCACGCAAAAGCTACTGCGCTCTTGCTGAATCGCGAGGCAACCCCGGTCCAGAGCGATCCGGATCTGCGCTGTACTTTGCCGGGCGTGCCGCGGATCGACTTCGAGAAGCCGTTCAAAATCCTCCAGCATCCCGACGAAGTGGTGATCTTATATCAGGACTACACCACGTACCGGCAAATCTTCACGGATGGCCGGGCCCTGCCGGAGGACCCGCAGCCGACATGGCTCGGATATTCGGTGGGCAAATGGGAGGGCGACACCCTGGTGGTCGAAAGCGCGGGTTTCAACGACGAGTCATGGCTTGATAGTGCGGGAACTACCCATAGTGAAGCGCTACACGTCACGGAGCGTTTTCACCGGCGCGATGCGAAGCGCATGGATATCGCGGTCACGATTGACGATCCAAAAACTTTCTCGCATCCGTTCACCGTTGAGGAGCATGCGCGGCTCCTGCCGGCCGGCGAGTTGACGGAGTGGATTTGCCTGGAGGAGCGCGGTATCCAGGTTCGTTTGGGAGCGGAACGATGAATCGAAACTGCTGGCCCCTGTTCTTCCTTCTATCGCTCGCGCCTCTGCACGCGCAGTGGCTGAACTATCCCACCAAAGGCGCGCCGCGCACCTCAGACGGCAAAGTGGACATGAAGGCGCCCGCGCCGCGGACCAAAGACGGACAGCCGGACATCGCCGGCATCTGGTTGCCGAACGGTTTGAAGTATCTCATCAATATCGCCGCGGATCTGAAGCCGGACCAGGTTCCATTCCAGCCTTGGGCGTTAGCGCTGTACAAAGAACGCCGCGCCAACGACGGCCGCGACGATCCGAACAACAAATGCCTGCCGTCGGGCACGCCGGAGAAGGACGCCGTGACCTCGCCTTACAAGATCATGGAATTTCCTGGCGAAGTGGTGATTCTGTACGAATCGCGCACCATTTATCGCCAGATTTTCACTGATGGGCGCACGATGCCGAAGAATTTCAAACCGTCCTGGCAGGGCTTCTCGACCGGCAAATGGGAGGGCGACGAATTCGTTGTCGAGACCACCGGGCTGAACGGAAAGATTTGGATGGACACCAATGGCCATCCGCTCACCGAAGCCGCGCACGTCACCGAGCGTTACCACCGGCTCGATTACGGCCACATGACGATTCAGATCACGATCGACGATCCGAAGGCGTACACCCGGCCGTGGACCATCACCGAGAATCCGAGTCTGGAGCCCGATACAGAATTGCTCGAATACGTGTGTGAGGAAAACAACCGCGATGCGCGGCACATCGTCGGGAAGTAAGACCAAGCGCTCACTTCAGCTTGATGTCGCGTTCCTTCAGAATCGTGCCCGTCACCAATTGGAATTGCGCGATCGCCTCGCTCATATCGGCTTCCGTGCGCCGTTCCTGGCTGCGGGCGGAGATCATGGTCGCCTGGCGCTGCTGCACCAGGAATAGCGTTGAAGTGCCGGCGCGAAACTGGCGCTGCTCGCTTTGATACTGCTCTTCGGCGGATTCGCTTTCCACCTGCGCTGCTTGCAAGCGCAGCCGCGCCATTTGAATATTCTCCATCGCGGTTCGCACATCGGACTGAATATTCTGCTGGGTCTGCTGCATTTGATTGCGGATGCGGCGCGTTTCCGCCAGTGATTTGCCCAAATTTGCGTCCGCAGTACGATTGCGCAGGGGAAGCGAGATGCTGAGCTGAACTTCGGTAGTCGGGAAATCCCCGCCCCAAATTCCCGCCAGCGAATGCGCGTAGTTTCCCACCAGCACCGGAGGAATCACCGAGCTGCCAAACGACACCCCGGAAAGCGGCGCCAATCCGGCGAGCGCCGACAGCTCATTGATCTGATTCGTCAGCGGACCGAACGCGGCCGTGAACGGATTGGGCCCCGGCGGAAGCACCACGCCCGCTAATCCCGCGCGCGTATAAAACGCCGTCAGATTCACCTGTGGCTTCGTTTGCTCGCGATAATAGCGCACGTCTTTCTGGTTAATCTCGCCGTTAATTCTCACTTGGGCGATTTCCGGGCGATTCGCGATTGCTTCGGCTATGGCGTCGGAGAGCGGAATGAGCGGCGCCTTGACGTCGGGCGGTGTAACCGGAATCAGAGCAGCGGACCACATCGGGTCCGAACGCTCCGGCAGGATCAGTTCCTTCAAAGAATTTTCCGCCGCAGTCAATGCCGATTGCGCGGTATATGCGCCGACTTCGAAATTGGCGAGCTGGGTTTGCGCGGCAACCACATCAATCGGCGCGAGCAGGCCCTGCACCTCCTGACGGCGGTTACTCTCATCCTGCTGGATGCCGATCCGTACCGCGTCCAATTGGACCTGCAGATTGTTGTACGCATATTGCAACTCCCAATATGCCTGTTCGGCTTCCTGCACGATGGTCATCACGCGCTGGCGAAACTGCTCGTTCGTCAGGGACCGGTTTTTCTTCGCGACATCGATCTGGTGCCGGTTGCTGTCGTACAACAGATTGCGCCACAGGGGCTGGGTGTAGGAAAAATTGAGCGACGTTTCGTATTGCGGATTCAGCGAAAGAAAGGTGTTGTTGGAATATGCGTCGGCGGAGGAGAGATCCGTTTTGAACGTTCCGCCAAACCAGGGCGATGGCTGGGTGATTCCAGGGTCACCCAATAAGGTTTTGTTCAGCAGGCTTCCGGTGGACGATCCGCCCAAAGCGGAAGCAATAGGCGTGATCTGTTGCTGCCAGTAGCTGTTCACTCCGAGGACCGGATCGAACGCGCCGAGCGCGGCGGTCAGATTGTAATCCGCCTCCAGTTGATCGATGCGCGACGATTCGATGTCTTTGTTATTGGCTAGCGCCATCGCGAGCACCTGATCAAGAGTGATTTCCATTTGCGTTTCGATGCCGGTGCGCGGAGGCAGAAGAAACGGCCGTACCGGTGGGACCAGTGTGGTGGTTGCTTGCTGCGCGATTATCGATGGTGTGAGAGCCAGCAAGGCCAGCGCTGGAAACGTGCGGGAACTCGTCAAGCGCGTTCGCCTCCTTCGAAATGCATGGGTTGAGGCGCCACATCCAAACCAGAAGCCAGTTCGCGCGTCCTTTCGCGCTTGTGGGACAGCTTTCGGAACATCGGTAACTGCTTCATATCGTCAAAGAGCGAATAAAACACGGGTACCGCGAGCAGGGTCAGCAGGAGGCACAACGTCTGGCCGCCCACTACCAGCACGCCGATCGAGCGGTTGCTGGCCGAACCTTCACCGTTTGAAAGCACCAGCGGCAGCATGCCCGCGACCAGCGCGGTGGTGGTCATCAGAATCGGCCGCAGACGGTCGCGATTGGCTTGAATGACGGCGTCGTACCGGTTCATGCCGCTGGCGCGCAATCCGTTAGTGTGATCGATTTGCAAAATTGCGTTTTTCTTCACGATTCCGAACAGCAGGAGCAATCCGAGACCCGACATGATGTTCACTGATTGCCCGAACATCAACAGCGACAGAATGCCGAACGGAACCGCGAGCGGCAGCGTTAACAGAATGGTGAATGGATGGACAAACGATTCAAACTGCGCGGCCAGCACGATGTACATGAAGATGAACGTCAGCGCAATGGCCAGCATGAAATAATAGCCGGTGCGGTTCAGCTCCTTCGATGTTCCGATGAGTTCGGTGCGGTAGCCGGGGTCCATGTGGAGGTCGGCGGCGAGCTGGTTCAGCGTGGAAATCACTTTCTGCTGCGACCCGCCAGGCAAAATGTTTGCGCTCAGCGTTACCTGGCGCTGCCGGTCCAGACGCCCGATGCTCGAAGGCGCGTCCCCGCTTTTGATTCGCACCACCTGATCGAGCGGCACCCAGCCGCGCGTGTTGGTTGAGAAGACCGTCAACTGGCGCAGCCCTTCGGCGCTGGTTCGGAACTGCATGTCGGCTCGCAGGCGCACGTCGTACTCTTCGCCGCCGGAGGGGAACGAGGAGACCACTTGTCCCGCGACCATGGTGTTCAGGGCTTGTGCGATATCGCTGACGCGCACGCCTAAATCCGCCGCGCGCTGCCGATCAATCTCGACGCGCAGTTCGGGCTTGCCGTAAACCAACGAGGTGTCGGCGTCGGCAACGCTCGGGATCTGTTTCAGCTTGGTGAGCAGCGCCTGCGAGTACGTGTTCAGCTTATCGAGATCCGGACCGGTGAGCGTGAACTGCACGTCGGCCTGGCCGCCACCCGGGCCGTCGGCCGCCTGTCCAACGCTAGTGCGCAGATCCTTCGGAAAGCGCGTCAGAAGCGCGCGAGCCTTGGCCATCAATTGATCCTGCGTGTCTTTGCGCTCCTCGCGGGGCGCGAGTTTGACATAAATGGATGCGCTGTTGGCTTCCCCCGCGCTCGATCCGGTGAAGGATGCTGAGCCGACTCCCACCGACGTCAGCGTGGCGCTCACACCCGGCAAAGCGCGAATATCGCGCGCGATGCGCTCGGTAATGGTCACCGTCGCAGCCAGCGAAGTGCCCTCGGGCGCCCGGACATTTACCGCGAATTCGGAACGGTCGTCTTCCGGAAGAAAATTCTTGCCCACCAGCATGAAGAGCGGAACCGAGCTCAGTACCACCGCCACGCTGAGCGCGACCATCGATTTCCGGTGCGCCATGGACCACTCGAGCATGCGCGTGTAGTGCGTATCGAGAAAGCGGAAGAAGCGCGAGTCTTTCGAGGTTTTGGCGGCGTGTCCGGCCGTATCGCCTTCGTGCTTGGGAAGCACCTTGACGAACCGCGATGTCAGCATCGGCGTCAGTGTGAACGACACCAGCAGCGACACTGCGATCGCAAATGAAGCAGTGAATCCGAAGGACGACATGAAACGGCCCACGATGCCGCCCATAAACCCGATGGGCAGGAATACGGCCAGCAGCGAGAGCGTGGTCGCCATCACCGCCAGGCCGATTTCCTTGGTGCCCTCGATGGCCGCGCGGTAGGGCGACATGCCTTTCTCCTCGATGAACCGGTAGATGTTCTCGAGCACAATAATGGCGTCGTCAATCACAATGCCCACCATGAGCGTGAGCGCGAGCATCGTAATCTGATTCAGATCGAACCCGATCGCGGCCATCAGCGCGAAAGTCGAAATGATCGAGGTCGGAATGGCTACCGCGGAAATGAGCGTGGTGCGGATATTGGCGAGAAAGGCAAAGATAATCGCTGCCGCCAGGATGCTTCCCTCAACTAGGTGCTCTTCGAGTGAATGCACGGCTGCCTTGATAAAGATCGATTGGTCGTTGGTGATCTGGATGTGGATGTCTTTGGGGAGCACCGCCTCCAGTTCTTTGATCCGTGCCTTGAGGGCGTCGGCCGCGGCCACGGTGTTCTGGCCCGACTGCTTCGAAACCACCATGGTCACAGCGGGCTCGCCGTTCAAGCGCGCCGCAGTGGTCGGCTCCTCCTGCGAATCTTCGGCATGCCCGATGTCGCGGAGCTTCACCACGTACGAACCGCGCGTAGCGATCGCGATCTCGTTGAACTGCGCCGGGTCAACCAATCGCCCGAGCGTGCGGACCGCCAGCTCGCGCGCGCCCGCATTCACGTTGCCCGCCGGCATTTCCATGTTCTGTTGCTTGAGCGCGTTGGCGACGTCGGAGATGGCGAGGTTGTAAGCGCGCATCTTGTCGGGATCCACCCACACGCGAATTTCGCGCTTCAGGCCGCCCACCAACTGAATTTGTCCGATGCCGTTGATGTTTTCAAGCAGCGGTTTGATTTTTTTGTCGGCGATCTCGGTGACCTCGCGCAGCGGGCGCGGCGAAGAGAGCGCGATCTCCATGATCGGCGTAGCGTCGGGATCGAATTTCTGCACCACCGGAGCCTTCGCCGTATCGGGAAGATCGTTGACGATCAGGTTCACCTTGTCGCGGATCTCTTGCGCGGCCACGTCGCCGTTCTTGTCGAGCGAGAACTGGATGACCACCGTGGAGGCGCCCTCCACCGACGTCGAAGTGATCGATTCGATGCCGCTGATGGTGTTCACCGAGTCTTCAATGCGCTTGGTGATGTCGGTTTCCACTTCTTCGGCCGAAGCGCCCGGATTGCTGACGCTGACGGAAACAGTAGGCAGGTCGATTTTCGGAAACAGATCCACGCCCAGGGTGAAGAACGAAAACGTCCCCACCACCATCAGGGCCACGATCAGCATGGTGGCGAAGACCGGCCGCTTGACGCAAAGTTCGGCGAGTTTATGCACGCTATCCTCCTGCCCCGGCGGCGTTCGCAGTAGCCGGCGCGGGATTGTCCACATCCACCGGTTCGCCATCGTAGAGGTCCTGTAAATGGCTGCTTGCCACCACGAAGTCCGGCGAGATGCCGGAAAGGATCTGGATCATGCTCCCGTCGACAGCGCCCAACTGCACCACAGCCACGCGTGCCTTGCCGTCGCGAACAAAGAAAATTTGCGAGGAGTTGGTGCTCGCATCGGTCAGCACGGAAGCCCGCGGCAGAAAGATCCCCATGCTGCTGCCATTCAACAGAATGCGGGCGGTGGCGAACATGCCGGGCTTCAGCGCGAGATCCTGATTGGCGAATTTCGCCTCCACCAAAACGGTTCGGGAGTTCGAATCCACCGTCGGATTGATGGACATCACCACCCCATGGAAGGTACGGCCGGGATAGCCGGGGACGCTCGCCTCCACATCCGCATCCACCTTCAACTGCGGCGCGTTGGATTCCTGAACCTGCAGGTCCAGCTTGAGCGGCGTAACGCGCACCAGCGTCGCGATTTTCGAAGTGAGCGCCACATATTGCCCCACCGCCACGGGGCGCGAGCTGATATAGCCCGCGAAAGGCGCCTTGATGATCGTGTCTTCCACTGCTTTACGCGCGATCGCGGTCTGCGCACGGGCGCCGGCGAGTGAAGCCTGCGCGTTGATCACGCCCTGAAAATTCTGGCGCGCCGAATTGATGGCTGCTTCGTATAGCTGCCGTGATGAATTCGCTTGTTCCTTGGCCGTGTCGGCTTGGGTGCGCGCTTTATCGTACGCGCTTTCAGAGACGTCGCCGGTCTTGATCAAACTGGCATAACGCTGCGCATCGGCTTCCGACATTCTCGCCTCTGCCACGGAGGAATCGTATGAGGCTCTCGCCGAGAGGACTTCCGGAACCTTGTCCGCGTCGAATTTCCCGCCCTGCGTCAAACCAATACGCGACTCGGCCTGGTGAAGACTTGCTTCCGCTTGCTGCTCGGATGCCAGCGCGGCTTGCAAACGGAGCTGCGCGTCGCGATCCTCGAGTTTCGCCAGGACCTGGCCTTCGTTCACAAATGCGCCCGCGTCCACCGGCGTTGCGATGACACGCCCCGCAGCGGGTGGCGCAACGTCGGACGACTCCTGAGCGAGAAAACTGCCGGTCACTTGCACCGATGACGACACTTCGCGTGTCACCGCCCGAACCGTTGAAATTTTGATCAGCTTGGCGGGACCCGTCGCACCGTCGGTGAGAGAGACGGTTTTGTCCGCGTTGTTGCAGCCGGCGGCGAACAACATGGCGATCGCAGCCAGGCCAATCGAAAGTCGAAAAATGACACCACGTACCATGCAATCTACTTCCGTTTCCCTTTCGCTATCGGGCGTGAGGACGGCCGCCGTTCCGGCCCGGCGTGCCGCTCCACACCGGGCTTCCGTTCCAAACCAGCCTGCCGTTCCAAACCGCTCAGGGTCAGCTCCACAAACTGCTCCACGATGTCTTCTTCTTCCGGCGGAAATTTCTTCACCCCCATCACATAGCGGGCCATCGCATAATGCACGGTCGATCCGATCAGGAACATGACCGCGACTCCCGGAGAGCACTCCCGGAACGCGCCCTCGCACTGCCTTTGCGCAACGTAGCGGGCCAGGAAATCGCCCATGGGCAGGCCGAACCGTTCATGGAACAGATCGGCCAGCAAATGGCCTTCGAGCGAAGCGTACAGCAGAAGACGGTGGAACGCGGCGTCTTCCCGAAACGAGCGAATGATTTGCCGCGCAACGTGGCGGAAGAGGCCGCGATCGTCACGGCGCTCGGCCAGTTCGTTCATTTCCACGAACCAACGGTCGCCGCCCATCGTGGCTTCCTTTTCGTCCAGGATCGCATGATAGAGGTCCTCTTTGCTTGCGAAGTGACGAAAGAGAATGGCTTCGCTTACGCCTGCGGCAGCGGCGATGTCCTTGGTCTTGGTCCCGCTGAACCCGTTGCGCGCGAAACTGTCCACCGCTACCCGCAACAGTTGGCGGCGGCGGTCTTCTCCCGGCATGCGCGTGGTGCGATTGGAGGCGGGGATCGGGGGCTCGGCGGATGCTGTGGGCGGTGCGGGGACGCGGGCTCGGGCTGCTTCCATAAGTAAGTACTTACTCCTATCGGCGAAAACCATAAGACGGCGCCCGTAAGACCGAGGTTACTTGGCTGCGTGTGATATGCTTCCTTGGCTAGCACGTCAATAACTTAGCGCTTCGTTCGCGCTTGGCCGGGTGCTGCCAACCACCGGCGCGATGCAAAGGAGAACAAATTTGCGCGCCAAAATCGCAGGGATCGCAATCGCCAGCCGATCTATCTTGGAACTGGAATGTCACAGAGGACACCGCCGCGGAGGCTGCCTCGCCAGAGCAAAGCGGCAAGTAGCGTCAAAATCCCGGCGGAAAGACCCGCGCGAATCCTTGATCTTTGCCAGCGCGCATCTCAAAAACCTGCGGCGGGAGCGCCGCCGGATTGACCAAGCAATTGCCTCGTTAATAAGAGTCGCACGGACGCACCGGCTGCTCATCACGGACCCAGCGGCCAAGCCGGAATCCCGAGAAAACACCGCCGGTCCACCGGGCTCTCACCCGCGCTAGAATAATATTTCAACAGCTGATGAGTTAGCGGCGGGTTTCTTTCGCCCTGATACATCAGCCTAGTCTGTTTATCCCGCCTGGTCCGCGGTACCTCGGCAGTTCTACTAGTGCTATTTTGAAAGTGGCCCCCGAATTATAAAACCATGCTTGCAACTAAGCTCGTGACCAGCGAGGATCCTAACGCACAGGAGACCAGCGAATGGCTGGAATCCTTGGACGGCGTCATCGAAGAAGGAGGTGCAGAGCGTGCTGAGTACCTGCTGAGCCGCCTCTCCGAGCGCGCCGCCATTTACGGTGTTCAAGCTCCTAGCGGGCTGAAAACCCCTTATATCAACACGATCCCAGTGGATGAAGAAGTGCCCTACCCGGGCGACCGCGCCATTGAGCGCCGGATCAAAAGCCTGATCCGCTGGAATGCGATGGCCATGGTGGTGCGCGCCAACAAGCACGACAGCGGGATCGGCGGCCATATTTCGACCTATGCGTCGCTCGCAACCCTCGCCGAAGTCGGCCACAACCATTTCTTCCATGCCCGGCACGGCGATCAAGCGGGCGATTTCGTCTACTTCCAAGGTCACGCGTCCCCCGGCGAGTACGCCCGCGCCTACCTGGAAGGCCGGTTAAACGAGAAACATCTCGAAAATTTCCGCCACGAACTCCGCGAGCATCCCGGCCTGTCTTCCTACCCGCACCCCTGGCTGATGCCGGATTTCTGGCAATTTCCGACGGTTTCCATGGGTATCGGACCCATGAACGCCATCTATCAGGCCCGGTTTATGCGTTACCTGGAAAATCGGGAGATTATTCCCGTCTCCCCGCGCAAAATCTGGGCATTCGTCGGCGATGGCGAAACCGACGAGCCCGAATCGCTGGGAGCGATCACGCTCGCCTCCCGCGAGCGGTTGGACAACCTGATTTTCGTGGTGAACTGCAACCTCCAGCGGCTGGATGGCCCGGTTCGCGGCAACGGACACATCATCACGGAGCTCGAAACCCACTTCCGCGGCGCCGGATGGAACGTCATCAAAGTGCTGTGGGGCAGCAACTGGGATGAGCTGCTGGCGCGCGACAATACCGGTCTCCTCATGAAACGGATGAGCGAGTGCGTCGATGGCGAATACCAGAGTTTCAAGGCCAAAGGCGGCGCCTACACCCGCAAGGAATTTTTCGGCAAATATCCCGAGCTGTTGAAGCTCGTGGAGCACATGTCCGACGAAGAGGTTGGCGCGCTGCGCCGGGGCGGGCACGATCCGCTGAAGGTCTATAACGCCTACAAGCGCGCGATCGAGCACACCGGCTCGCCGACCGTAGTTCTGGCCCACACGGTCAAAGGCTATGGCTTAGGCGAAGCTGGCGAAGGCCGCAACGTCACGCACCAGCAGAAAAAGCTGAACGAAGACGAGATGCTGTATTTCCGGCGTCGTTTCGATATCCCGGTATCGGAAGAAACGGTGCACACGGCTTCGTTTTACCGTCCGCCCCAGGATAGCGCGGAGGCGCGTTACATTCGCGAGCGCCGCGAAGCCATGGGTGGCAGCCTGCCGGCCCGCACCGTGCCGAAGATCACCATCGAAGCTCCGCCACTGGAGATTCTGGCCGAATCGCTGTCCGGATCGCAGGGCCGCGAAGTGTCCACCACCATGGCCTTTGTGCGCGTGCTCACGCTGCTGCTGAAGGACAAAACGCTGGGCAAATACGTTGTGCCGATTATCCCGGACGAAGCCAGGACTTTTGGCATGGAGTCCCTGTTCCGGCAATACGGCATCTACGCCAGCCGGGGCCAGCTCTACAAGCCCGTCGATAGCGAAAATTTCCTGTTTTACAAAGAAGCCAAGAACGGCCAGATCCTGGAAGAAGGCATCAACGAAGCCGGTTCCATGGCTTCGTTTACCGCCGCGGGTACCGCCTACGCGACCTACGGCGTGCCGATGATCCCGTTCTTCACTTACTATTCGATGTTCGGTTTCCAGCGCGTGGGCGATCTGATCTGGGCGTTTGCCGATTCCCGCGGCAAGGGCTTCCTGATGGGAGGCACCGGCGGACGGACGACGCTGTCGGGCGAAGGCCTGCAGCATCAGGACGGGCATAGTCTGGTTCTGGCGAGCACCGTCCCCACTTGTCACAGTTACGACCCGGCTTACGCGTACGAGATCGCTGTCATTATCCAGGACGGGATCCGGCGTATGTACCAGCAGATGGAAGACCGGTTCTACTATCTGATGCTCTACAACGAAAACTACGCGCAGCCGCAGATGCCGGAAGGCGTGGCCGAGGGAATCCTGCGTGGTATGTACAAGTATAAGGCGGCGGAGGGCGGGAACGCTCAAATCCAGCTCTTTGGCAGCGGCCCGATCGTGAACGAAGCGCTGCGCGCGCAAAAGATCCTCGCCGAGACGTACGGCGTCGCATCGGACGTCTGGAGCATCACCAGCTACAACGAACTGCGCCGCAACGCGCTCGAAGTCGAACGCTGGAATCGCCTGCATCCCACCGAGCCCGAACGCATGCCGTACTTGCTCGAAGCGCTCTCCGGCGTCGAGGGCCCGATCGTCGCCTCCAGTGATTACATGAAAGCTGTGGCCGACCAAATTTCGCCCTGGCTGCCGGGGCGGATGGTTACGCTTGGTACCGACGGTTTCGGCCGCAGCGATAATCGCGAACATTTACGCAAGCATTTCGAAAATGGCGCGGAAGCCATCGCAGCGGCAGCCGTGGCGCGTCTCGCCCGCGACGGCAAGTTCGACAAGCAGCGCGCTCAAGCGGCCATCGCCGAACTCGGTCTGGATCCAGAAAGCCCGGACCCCGTAACGAAGTAGCACCATTCCGGCTTTATATTTAAGGGATGCTCTATCTGTCCGAAGAGGACGTGCGCGGATTCCTGCCGATGCGCGACGCCATCGGTGTCATGCGCGCTGCGTTTGAAGCCTTGGCGCAAGACCGCGCCATCAACCAGCCCCGCCGGCGATTGATCCTCGATACCGGAGCCACGTTGCACAGTATGGCCGGATCGTACTTGAACTATTTCGGAACCAAGTTCTACTCCTCGCATCCCAAATACGGTGCGCACTTCTATTTCATGCTCTACGACGCCGAGACGGCGCGACCGCTCGCATTGATGGAGGCAAATCAACTGGGCCAGATCCGCACCGGCGCCGCCACCGGCTACGTCACGGACCTTTTGGCGAACCCCGAAGCCGAAACGATCGGCGTGATCGGTTCCGGGTTCCAGGCCCTAACGCAGGTGGAGGCGATCCGAGCCGTCCGGTCCATCAAGACCGTCCGCGTCTGGAGCCGCAGCGAAGAGAAACGGCGAAAGTTCGCGGAGGAATGCTCAGCCGTGCCCGCCGCGACGGCCGAGGAAGCCGTGCGGGGCGCTCAGATCGTGGTCACCGCGACCAATTCCGCCGAGCCGGTTATCGAGGACCAATGGATCTCGCCCGGCACGCTGATCAACGCGATGGGCTCCAATGTCGCCAAGCGGCGCGAGCTCCCCGGAGAGCTGGTCCAGCGCGCCGCTTTGGTTGCGGTCGATTCGCTGGAACAAGCCAAGATGGAAGCCGGCGATTTGATTTTGGCTGATTCGTGGGCCAATGTGGTGGAAGTACAGAACATCCGGAAACACTTCGACCCGGCTGCCGTCACGATCTTCAAATCTCTTGGAATTGGTGTGGAGGACGTTGCAGCAGGAGCGTTGGTTTACGAGAGGGCCCTCGTTACTCCTGAACGCTTTGCTGATCGGAATCGCGCCAGGCACTGATCTTCAACCGGCGGCAGACCCAGCACAGCCCTTCGGCCGAATTGGGAGCGCAAGTGGATCCGCAGACAGTGCACTTATCGAGTCGCTTCACCTGATCCGCCATCACGGACCGTTTGGCCTCTTCGAGGAGCGCTTTATCAATCACCGGCTCGGGTTGCGGTGTGGACTTTCGTTTCATGAATCAGACACTACATTACCACGCCACGTACGGACGTGGAGGCGCGGCTATGCCGCCCGGTCCATGCGCATGATGTAGCCGGGATCGAGCGCCGCCGAGCACCGCGAGCACTTCTGGCCGGGCTTTACCTTGGCGGTCCGTCCGGTGACCACCACAATGCCGTCGACGGTGTGCGTGCAAATGGGGCAATAAACAAAGGCCTTAGTCTCGTATTGAGGCACCGGCTGCGCTTGAGGGCGAATCTGATTGCTCATGCCTCCTCCTTCCTCACTGCATAAGACGCAACTGCTGGGCCAAAGGATCGGAAAAAAGCGGGGCGAAAACGCTACACTGAAATCGTCTATTCACATATGAAAACTGCTTTCGTTTTCCCCGGGCAAGGTTCGCAGTACGTTGGAATGGGCCGAAGCCTCGTGGATGAATTCGCAGCCGCGCGCGCGATTTTCGATGAAGCCGATCGCGCACTGGGATTTCCACTAGCCGCGCTCTGCTTCGGGGGCCCCGCGGAGACTCTGCGCCTTACCGAGAACATGCAGCCCGCCCTGCTCACCGTTTCCATAGCGGCCGCGCGTGTGTTGGAGGGGCAAGGCGTTCGGCCGGATTATGTTGCCGGTCACAGTCTCGGCGAATACGCAGCGCTGGTAGCGGCAGGATCGCTCGATTTCGCTGACGCCGTTCGGTTGGTGCGCAAGCGCGGCCAGTACATGCAGGAAGCCGTGCCTGTGGGCGTGGGCGCGATGGCGGCGCTGGTCAAATTGCCGGAAGACAAGCTCGATTCGATTCTCGCTGAAGCCGCGCAAGGCGAAGTGCTGACCGCGGCAAACTTCAATTCGCCGGATCAGGTCGTGATCGCCGGACACACCGGAGCCGTCGCGCGCGCCGTCGGACTGGTCAAGAGCAGCGGCGCCGGCCGGGCGCTGGTCCTTCCGGTCAGCGCTCCGTTTCACTGCCCGCTGATGGAGCCCGCGCAGGATCGCCTGAAGGCGGATCTCGACGCCACCGAATTTCGCGACCTCACCGTACCGTTGGTCAATGGTTGGCAGGCCCGGGTGATCCGGACGGGAGCCGAAGCGCGCGAGGGCCTGTATCAGCAGGTGCCCAACCCGGTTCGTTGGACGGATGTGATCCGCACCATGGCTGCCGCAGGCGTCGGCCGTTTCCTCGAAGTCGGCGCGGGCAGCGTGCTCACTGGCTTGTTACGCAATATTGACAGCCAACTCGACGGCTCAAAGTTCGGAGAAGCGAAGGATCTGGAGAAAGTGCATGCGGCAATCGCGTAATGTTGCATTTGTTCTTGCGGCTGCGTCCCTGATCTGTATGACGAGTTGCAAAACCGCGGCGCCACCACCTGCGAAGCCCGATTTTTCTAAAGTCACTGACGATTTCGTCTATGGCTCGCTCGCGCTTTCGCCCGTCTCGGCGACTTCGGCGGGTTATCACGAGCACAACGGCATACATTTGGATGATCAGTTGGACGATTACAGCGCGGCCGGCATCGACCAGCAGCACAAATTCTATTCCGATTTCCACACTCGCCTGGCCAGCATTCAACAGAACGCACTCTCAGCCGAGGATCAAGCCGACTACCAGATCATCGACAACGCGGTGAACCTGTCGCTACTGGAGCTCGATCAAATCCAAAGCTATCGCCACAATCCGACGGTCTATGTGGAACTGGTGGGCAACGCGCTGTTCAATCCATTCGTGCTCAATTACGCGCCGCTCGAGACACGCTATCGCCAGATCATCGAACGCATGGAAAAGATTCCCGCTCTGATGCAGCAAGGGGAAGCGAACCTGGTGGATGCGCCCGAGGTCTGGAATCGCGTGGCGCGCGAGGAAAACGACGGCAACCTGGATTTGATCGACAAGACGCTTCGTGCGCAGGCGCCGGATGCGGTGAAAGCCGATTACGACAAGGCCGCCGGTCCGGCTCTGGATGCTTTGCGCGGATTCACCAAATTTCTGAAGGACGATCTCTCGAAGAAAACCAGTGACTGGCGGCTCGGTAAGGAACAGTACGATCAGAAGTTCGCCTACACGCTGATTTCTGGCAAGAAGCCTGAACAAGTGCTCACGGAAGCCGAAGCTGCATTGAACGACTTGCGTGCTCAGATGGCCAAACTCGCCGCGCCGCTCACTGTCAAGCAGGCGTTGGACAAAATCGCAAAGGATCAAACCACGCCCGCCGCGTTCATGGACCAAGCCAAGATGGATTTGGCCGAAGCTACGAATTACGTGCGGGAAAAACATCTGGTGACGCTCGACTCGACCAGTAATTTGCAGGTGATTCCCACGCCCGAGTTCATGCGCGGCATCTACGCCGTTGCCGGATTTAATCCGGCGCCCGCCCTTGAACCGCAATTGGGCGCGTTTTATTGGGTCACGCCATTTTCGCCCAACATGCCGAAGGCGAGCGTTGAATCGAAACTGCGCGAATACAATCGCTACGGTTTGATGGAGATCACGATTCATGAGGCCATGCCCGGCCACTACGTGCAGTTCCAGTTCGCCAACGCCTTGGAGCCGAAATCGCGCCGCGTACTCCGCAGCATTTACGGCAATGGTCCGTATGTGGAAGGTTGGGCCCAATATGCGCAACAAATGATGTCGGACGAAGGGTTCATGAACACCAATCCGGACCTTCAGCTCAGCATGCTGAAAATAACGTTGCGCGCGGTCGCCAACGCGATTCTCGACATACGTCTGCAGACCATGGGCATGACCGAGCAGCAGGCGCTGGATTTGATGATCAACGACACCTACCAGGAAAAAGAAGAGGCCGTGGCCAAAATCCAGCGTGCACAATTGTCCTCCTGCCAGTTGCCGATGTACTTCCTCGGATGGCGCGGCTGGCTGGAAACCCGCGAGCAGTACAAGATGCGCAAAGGTTCGGCGTTCAACCTGGAGCAGTTTCACGATGCCGCGCTGAAAGAGAGTGCTGTGCCGCTGCCCTTGCTGGGCGGATTGCTGCAGTGACCCCGCTATAGATTCCGCTTCAAATAAGAGCAGATGTGATAGCCGTCGATAAACTTGAACGGCGTCTCACCGAGCGTGTAGTGGCCGCACGGCAGCACCACTACTTTGTGATCCACATGGTACTCGCGCATCTTCGCCACGATGTCGCGCGATAGCTCCGGCGGAAACGTCGTGTCGTAGGACGCGTAAATGAACAGCGACTTCTGTTTTTTGGCGGCGAATTTTTCCAGGTAATTCACCGGCGAAACCGCCATCCAGGACTGCCGCAGCTGATCCAGATCGATGTGCTCTTCCAGGCTCTTCCGGATATGTTGCGTCGAAAGCCCGGCCCAAACCACGTCGGCAACATAGGTCGAACAATGATTGAATACGTTCACCGAAACTCGATCGTCGTGCGCGCTCGCAAGGCAGGCGTACGCCGAGCCCAGGCTGGTGCCGACGATCCCCAAGCGTTCGTGCCCTTGCGATTCCAGCCAATCGAGACAACACCGCACATCGATCACCGCTTGCCGCGCGGCATCCATCGTCCGGCAGATATTGGACGAAACCGCGTAATCGGCGCGCTGCAATTCGGCCGGCATGCGGAAATCATGATAGGGCAAGCTGATCCGCAACGCCGAGATTCCCAAGCGCGCCAACCCACGGCACAATGCGTTGTGGCCATCGGCCGGAGCGTTCCAGTGCGGCAACACGACCACGGCCTTCTTTGTCTTTCCCTTCGATTCGGGCGCCGGAAACCATTGCGCATGAACCACGTTATTCTCGTGGTGCGGCGTTTCCACCGGGGAATGGAAGCGCAGAATGCCGTCGCGCAACTCGAAATCGCGGGGCTTCGCATAGCCGAAGAACTCGTCGCTATCGAGCATCGCCAGCTGGTTCAGCTTCGCGACATAATCCTCCGGTGCTTCGCCGTTCTTCGGGTAGCGCTGCGTGCAGGGCCACTGCTGAGTCCATTCGAGGCCCCACTCAAAGCGGCGAACCACGCGATTGGTCGCGCGGAAGCAGAGTTCTTCCTCCTTGGAACGAATCCAGTGTTCATAGCGGCGTGCGATCGTCTTCACCATGCAGCCCTTCCAGGATAGCGGCGCGCGTCGATAAGCCGCAATTCGAATTTGGTTGGGCCGGGTAATAATGGAGGTAACTCATGCCGCCAGTACTGCGCCGCCGCACGCCTGAAGAGCTGTTGGAGCAAGTCCAAGCCGAGGAAGATTACGAACGGCGCGGGCGGCTGAAGATTTTCTTGGGGTATGCCTCGGGTGTCGGAAAATCGTTCCGCATGCTGGATGAAGGCCGCAGACGCCACGAGCGCGGCCAGGACGTGGTGGTCGGCGCGAGCCAGCCCAAAACGACGCCTGAGATCGAGACCTTACTGAATAAGCTGGAAGTAATCCCTCTCAGGGAAGTCGACGGCATCACGGTCATGGACACGCCCGCTATTTTGAAGCGGCATCCCGGCGTTTGCCTGGTGGACGGGCTGGCATACGACAATCCGCCAGGCTCGAAGCACGCCAGCCGCTGGCAGGACGTCAACGAGCTGTTGGAGGCCGGGATCTCGGTTATCAGCTCCGTGAACATTCAATACATCGACGAGCTGCAAGAGCGCGTGTTCCGCATCACGGGTAAGCGGGTTCAGCAAACGGTCCCACGCAGCTTTTTGAATTCGGCCGACGAGATCGTGGTGGTGGACGCGCCTCCTGAGATGAGCATCGTGCGATCGCACGATGGTTCCGTGGACTCGGCCAGCCCGGCGCAAAAACTCTCGGAGCTGCGCGAGATCGCACTGCTGCTGGCTGCCGACGTGGTGGACCGCCAGCTTTCGTCCTACCTGCAGCGCAATGGAATTCCACAAACTTTTGGCGCGCAGGAGCGCATCATGGTTTGCATCACGCCTCGCGCCAACGGAGCGCCGATGGTAGCCAGCGGCCGGCGGAACGCTGACCGGTTTCACGGCGATCTGATTGTCGCCTACGTGCGCCAACCCGAGATCACGGCCGACGACCAGGCTGCACTCGAACGCAACCTGTCCATTGCGCGCGCCGCCAACGCCAAGATCGAAATCCTCGACGGCCAGGATCCGATTGAGACGCTGCTGAAATTCGCGCACGAGCACGGCATCACTCAAATTTTCGTTGGACATAGTATCCGCGAGCAGTGGTGGGAGCGGTTGACAGGCACGCCGCTCGACCGTCTGATTCGCGGCGCCAACGATATCGACGTGCGCGTGTTTCCTCACTGACTATGCCCGACGAAATTCGCGGAAAGCTGACGATCTTTCTGGGATACGCTGCCGGTGTCGGGAAAACGTATCAGATGATGGAAGAGGCCCAGGAGCTGAAGCGGCAGGGCCGCGACGTGGTGATCGGCTATTTCGAGCCGCACGGACGCAGGGACACCATCGCTAAGACGGAGGGACTGGAGATGGTTCCGCGCCGCAGGATCGATTATCGCGGCTCATTTTTCGAGGAAATGGACACGGATGCGATCCTCCACCGGCATCCACAAATCTGCGTAGTGGACGAGTTCCCGCATACCAACGTACCGGGCTCGGCGAGGTTGAAACGCTGGCAGGATGTGCAGTTATTGCTGGACGCCGGCATCGACGTGCTCACCACCATGAACATCCAGCATCTGGAGAGTTTGAACGACCAGATCTGGCAGATCACCGGGATTCGGGTGCGCGAGACCATCCCCGATTGGGTGATGCAGCAGGCCGACCAGGTGGTGATGGTGGATCTGACGCCTCGCGCGCTACTCAACCGGCTGGCGCGGGGCGTAGTTTATTCGCAGGAAAAAGCGCAGAAGGCGCTGGAAAATTTCTTTCAGGAATCGACGCTGGTGGTTTTGCGCGAGATGGCGTTGCGGCAGACCGCGCACGAAGTTGAGATCCGGCAGGTGGATTACGACGCACCCGGATTCCAGCCGCAGCCCAATTACCGCGACGAGGCGGAACCGGCTACGGGACCGTCGGACCGGATCCTGATTCTTGTGACCCCCGAACCTTCGAGCGCGATGTTAATCCGCCGCGGCAAGCGCGTCGCGGATTATCTGCAAGCGGACTGTTTTGCCGTGACGGTTTCGCGCGAGAGCGATCTGGGCGACCTGCCGTCCCGCGACCGCGAGGCCGTGGAGCGGCATCTGAATTTCGCCCGCAATCTCCATATTGAAACGCGCGTCTTACAGGGGCATGACGTGGCCAAAACACTGGTCGAATTCGCTCACCTGAACGGCGTCACACACATCTTTCTGGCCAGGCCCCGCCCGAGCCAATGGCCCGTGATATCCGGGCGAAGCCTGGTGCAGCAAGTAGTCCATTCGGCGCGAGACATGCAAGTGACCATCGCAGCCGACCGCGCTAACCGGTCGCAGTTGCAACCCGCGTAGACTGCTGGGCCGGCCTCGCTGTCGGACCCTGCAACCGTTGTACAATTGGCAGCAACGATGGCGGACAACAACATTGTTTTTCTTTTTGACGTCGACAACACGCTGCTTGATAACGATCACGTTACGGCCGATTTGAAACGCCACCTGCAGGACAAGGTGGGTCCGGAGCGCTCCCAACGTTATTGGCAGCGCTTTGAGGAGATCCGCTCAGAGCTTGGGTACGCCGATTATCTGGGAGCGCTGCAGCGTTATCGCATCGATTATCCGCATGACCCGAACCTGCTCGCGGTGTCGTATTTCATGATGCGTTATCCGTTTGCGAATCGTTTATTTCCAAATTCGGTGGACGCTGTCAGCCATGTGGCCCAGTGGGGACGGCCAGTGATTCTATCCGACGGCGACGTCGTTTTTCAGCCGCACAAAGTCTATCGCTCGGGCCTGTTTGAGCTGTTCGACGGGCATGTGCTGATTTATGTTCACAAAGAACAAGAGCTGCAAGATGTGGGGCAGCGCTATCCCGCCGCTCACTACGTGCTGGTGGACGACAAACTGCGTATTTTGCAGGCCATCAAGGAACTCTGGCAATCGCGGGTGACTACGGTGTTCGTGCGGCAAGGGCACTACGCGCACGATCCCGAGGTATTTCGAAAATATCCTCCAGCCGACATCAGCCTGGAGCGCATCGGCGACCTGCTCAAGTACGACGTGGCAAGCTTTCAGGATCTGGCCGTCGCGAAATAACCGCTACGCTACGGCCGCGCCGAGCACGGAGGAAACCATGGCCTGCGCTTCTTCCTGGATCTTCGTCAATTGGTCGCGGCCGCGGAACGTCTCGGCATAAATCTTGTAAACATCTTCGGTGCCGGAGGGCCGTGCGGCAAACCAGCCGTTTTCTGCAATCACTTTGATTCCGCCGATAGGAGCGCCGTCGCCGGGTGCGGTGGTCAGGATCTTCTGAATCCTCTCGCCGGCCAATTGCTTCACGGTGATATCTTCGGGCGCGAGCTTGGCCAGGACGGCGCGCTGTTCGGCGTTCGCCGGAGCGTCGATGCGCTCGTAACACGAGATCCCATGCTGGTGCTCCAAATCAGCGTAGATTTCGCCAGGATCGTGCCCCATGCGCGCCGTGATTTCGGCCGAAAGCAGCGCGGCGATTATGCCGTCTTTATCGGTGCTCCAAACCGATCCGTCGCGCGCGAGGAACGACGCTCCTGCGCTCTCTTCCCCTGCGAAGCCAAGCGAGCCGGTGAGCAAGCCGTCGACAAACCACTTGAATCCGACCGGGACTTCCACTAATTTGCGGCCGAGCTGCGCGGCCACGCGGTCGATCATGCTGCTCGATACCACGGTTTTTCCCACACCCGCATCCTTGCTCCAGCCGGTGCGATTGGCGAACAAATAGTGCACGCAAACCGCGAGATAATGATTCGGCGGCAACAAGCCCGAGCTCCGTGTCACAACGCCGTGCCGGTCATGATCGGTGTCGCACGCAAACGCGACGTCGAACTTGTCCTTGAGCCCAATCAGCCGGCGCATGGCATAAGGAGAAGATGGATCCATGCGGATGCGGCCATCCCAATCGAGCGTCATGAAGCGGAACGTGAGATCGACAGCTTCGTTGACGACCGTAAGGTTCAGGCCATAGCGGTCGCCAATACGGGCCCAATAGTGGACACCTGCACCACCGAGCGGGTCCACACCAAGCTTTAGATTTGCGCCGCGAATCACATCGAAATCGATCGCCCGCCCCAAATCGGCGACGTATTCCGCGATATAGTCGTGCGTCTCCGTAGTGGATGCGCGAAGAGCGTCGCTGAATTGAATCCGCTTCACGCCCTGCAGATTGTTCTCGAGAAACTCGTTCGCACGCTTTTGAACGAAGCCGGTAATGTCGCTGCCCGCGGGCCCGCCGTGCGGAGGATTGTACTTGAACCCCCCGTCTTCGGGCGGATTATGCGATGGAGTGACGACGATACCGTCGGCCAGTCCCGTTTTCCGTCCGCGATTGAAGTTGAGAATAGCATGAGAGACCACCGGCGTCGGCGTGTATTCGCCTTGCGGCGCAATCCTGACGTGAACGCCGTTAGCCGCCAGCACTTCCATCGCGCTCGCGAACGCAGGCTCGGAAAGCGCATGCGTGTCGATGCCAAGATACAGCGGTCCGTCGATTCCCTGCTCTTTCCGATAGGAGCAGATCGCCTGAGTAACCGCAAGAATGTGCCACTCGTTGAATGCGCGGTGAAATGCCGATCCACGGTGCCCCGAGGTTCCGAACGAGACGCGCTGCTCGGGAATCTTGGGATCCGGACGGTCAGCGAAATACGCAGTCACCAGCCGCGCGACGTTCACCAGGTTCGACGGTTCAGCGGGATGACCCGCAAACGGGCTGATTGCCATAGTGTCCTCCTCTGACTTTCAGGGTGACACACCCGGGCGCTCAGCGATTGGCCTCCGCCGGTTCAATCGCTGCGGGGCCGCCATTGTGTTCGACGGCGCTTTCCACCGCGTCGCGGACCGCATCCTTCACGGCTTCTTTGACGCTCTCTTCCACGACTGCCGTGTCCAGCTCCATATCGGCGGCGTCGCCAACCAACTCCCGGACTACGACACGCAGCATCGGCGCAACGGGCGGCAGATCTTTCGTCACCGCCTTGGCTACTTTCTTGGCCACTTTTGCTGCCTGATCGGCATCGTCCATGGAGCCGTCCTGCGGGATGGTGTCCCGCACCTGCTCCGGAGCCCGCTCGATAGCCTCCCAATCGCTCTGAAATATCTTCGCGAGCTTAGCGGCAATCTTCTTGTCGCGAAAAACGATCCCCAGCTCGCGCCGTGCGTTTAGCTCGAGCTCGCGCAGGCTTTGACTTCCAATGAAGGCGCGGCTGCCGTCGCGAATAATTGTACGGGTGTGCAAACGCATGATCGTCAGCTTATGCGCGGCGATCGTCGAGTTCCCCCGGACGCGGCCGATTACCTTGATCTCGACGCCCGACTGCGCCCGCTCCTCGAGCACACGCAGCATCGCGGGATCGCTGATTTCGGGATCGTAAATGAGCAGTTGCTTCTTCGCGCCACTCAAGAAAGCCGCGAGCTGCTTGCGGGCGTTTACGGGACTGACCACGAATGTGGAAAGTCCGGCCTGGTACGGCTGGCGCTTAGTATCCGCTTCGAACAGCTTTACAGCTTCCGCTACCAGCCGCGGGTTACGCGTGATCACCCCAAAACAGCGGCTGTATTCGATGTCCAGGTGAGTAAAGTTAAACGACAGTAAGAACAACTCGCGGCGATCGACGATCAGAAATTTGTCGTGGTAGCGAGCCAAGCCGTCCGCCGTACGCGCGACGGTGATGCCATGCTCGAGGAGCCGCATTTCGAGTTTGCGAAGATTCCGTTCGCCTCCCCGATTGGTGTAGGCGATCAACGCGTGCACGAATACGCCCCGGGCAGCCGCATTTGCGAGCGCATTCTCGATTTCGGCGCGGTCGAATCGAAAAACAACGATCTCGACGCGGCTCTGGGCGCGGTTGATGGCGTCTATGAAAGGAGCGACTCCGTCGCCGGGCTGGACCAGAAGTTTCAATTTGCCTCCGCGGCAGAAACAACGCAGGTAACGGCTGGCATCGCCCTTGCTTAATCAAGACGAAGGCCAATTGCAGAGGAGGGGTCGATGAGGAATGACAGTAAGGCACTTATTTGTTTTTGCGCAGCCGCCGTACTGGCGGCGCCGACAACGTTAATCGCGCAAAAACGTTACATCGCGGCCGGACTAACGGGAGAAATTACACGTCCCGCCTTGGATGAACTGTGGAGCGAACCGAAGGATATTCGGTCTCGAAACCTGTTTTACGGGCCTGGCGGCGAGAATCATGTACCGCATGGGCCGTTCACTTTCGTCAAAGAAGATCTCAATGGGACCAATCCAAAGTACGACGTTCGCGACCGGGACGGCGTGAAGTGGAAACTCAAGGTGGGGACCGAGGCGCGGCCGGAGACCGTCGCCACCCGAATCGTGTGGGCCGCGGGCTATCACGCCGATGAAGATTACTTTTTGCCGGAAGTAACCGTCAGTAATCTTCCTGCTGACCTGCATCGCGGGCGGAAGTACATTAGCGCGGGCGGCGTCATTCATAACGTGCGCCTCAAGCGGACTGAGGAAGAAAAGAAGGAAGCGAATTGGAGGTGGCGCGAGAATCCGTTCGCGGACACGCGGGAACTTTACGGATTGCGCGTCCTGATGGCCGTCATCAACAATTGGGACCTCAAGAACGTGAACAACGCGATCCGTGAAATCAGGCTCCCCAACGGGGAAGAAGAACAAATCTACGAGGTTTCGGACCTGGGAGCGAGCTTCGGCAGCGATGGGCGCGAGCGTACACATGCGGAATCCAAAGGAAATTTGCGATCCTACGAAAACTCGAAGTTCCTCAAGAAAGTCAGGCCGGAGTTTGTCGATTTCGGCGTGCCGGCACGTCCGTCGTTGATCTTTCTCCTAGACCCGCACGAGTTTTTCATGCGGCTGGATCTGCGCTGGATCGGGCGGCGCATTCCGCGTGAGGACGCCCGCTGGATGGGCGATCTGCTGGGACAACTTTCGCGCGATCAAATCCGCGATGCGTTTCGTGCAGCAGGATATTCGGGCGAGCAGCTCGACGGATTCGCAAGCGTGCTGGAGCAAAGGATCAAAGAGCTGAAGGCGCTGTAGCGGCGTCTTCCTGCTGGAACTGGATGTCGTGCAGGTGCGCATAGAGGCCGCCGGAGCGCAGCAGTTGTTCGTGATTGCCGCGCTCCACGATCCGCCCCTCCTCCACCACGAAAATCACGTTGGCGCGCCGAACGGTAGAGAGCCGGTGGGCGATCACGATGGAAGTTTTGCCTTCCATTAAGCGGTCCAGAGCTTCGAATACCAACTTTTCGGAAGCCGCGTCGAGGCCGGAACTGGGCTCATCGAGGATCAGAATCGGCGAGTTACGGATCACCGCGCGGGCAATGGCGATGCGCTGCCGCTGGCCGCCGGACAAAGTTACACCTCGCTCACCGACGATCGTATCGTAGCCTTCGGGGAGCTTTTCAATAAATTCTTGAGCATTTGCGGCCTCAGCCGCAGCCAGGATCTCGGCTCGGCTGGCGCCCGGTTTGCCATAGGCGATGTTATTCCAAATCGGTCCATGGAACAGGATAGTTTCCTGCAGCACGAAGCTGATTTGCTGGCGCAAGGATTTTTGCTGGAGCCGCCGAACGTCCAGGCCGTCGATCTTAATCACACCAGAAGTAGGATCGTAGAAGCGGGGGATGAGGCTGATGATCGTGGTTTTTCCAGCGCCCGTCGGGCCGACCAGCGCCGCCACCTGCCCTGGTTCGATTCGGAAACTCACGTCGTTCAGAACAGGGTAATGGGGCTCGTAACAAAACTCGACGTGCTCAAATTCGATCCTGCCTTTGAAGTGCGCCGCTGGCCGCGCTCCGGGAAGATCGCGAATTTCGTGATTCGTCTCCAGGACTTCGCGTACGCGCTCATATCCAACCATGGCTCGTGAATAAGCGTCGGTCATTTTGGAGAGCTGCTGCATGGGCTTGAACATCTTGCCCAAATACAAAATGAACACCACCAACGACCCGGCAGAAAGCGCTCCTGTGAGCACCATACGGGCGCCGAACCAAAGCACCAGGCAGGTGCCCGCGGCGACGATTACTTCCACCAACGGCGCCAGCTTGGCCTTGAGCGAACGCGCGCGCAACGCGATCTCAACGCCTTCCAGGCTCTCTTCTTCCAGGCGCTTCTGTTCGTAATCCTCGCGCGCGAAGGCCTTCACTACGCGGATAGACGAGAGGACCTCCTGCATGACCGAGACGATTTCGCCCTCTTTCTTCCGAACGTCGCGAGCCGCCTTCTTGATGCGGCGCGTATAGGAATAGACGACCAAAAACAGGAGCGGGGCCACCGAAAGAGCGATCAACGTGAACCGCCAGTTCAGATACAGCATTACGCCTAGCATCCCCACCAGGGTGAGGCTGTTGACCAAGGCATCCAGAAGCCCGGACGCGATGAAGCTCTGGATGGCATCGATGTCGCCTGTGACACGGCTGAGCAGATCCCCGGTCTGCTTGTGATCGTGATAGGCCAGCGACAGCCGCTGCATGTGCGAGTAAACCATGCGCCGCAGGTCATGCATCACCCATTGGCCGATGCTGGTTGTAACGTACTTCTCGACATAAGAGCAAGCAGCGCCCGCGACGGCAATGACCAGGACCGCCAGGGCGGCAAACTTCAATATCGCCAGTTTGTCCTGCCCAAACCAGGCGGCGATCCAATGATTCAGCCAGCCTTGCGTGGAGTGGGACTTTAAGACGTTGTCGAGAACGATCTTGAGAGGCCACGGCTGGAGCAAATTCGCCACGCTGCCGCCGGCTACCGCGAGAAAGCCGATGAAGAGCAGCCGGGAATGGGGCTTCAATAGATTGATGATTTTGAACCGCTGGTTGTGCGTGTCTTTAGTCATCAGTTAGTCACGGCAGCTACCAGGCGGCCAGTGCCCATACTTATAGATGCGCGGCGGGCGAACTGTTAGTGCATGTTTTTCACAAGTGATAAAACCGGGAAAAACTTCCCATAATACACCCCCCGGGCCGGTACTTTTTTCATGGCTGATTTACCGAATGACGGCCGCTTCGAAGGAACAATCAAGTGCGAGACTCCGCAAAGAGGAGTGCGACCGGGCAATGCGAGAACACCTTGCTAAGAGGAAGAACCAGACGGCCGTCCGATGTTTCGGCGCCGATGGTTTGACCCGTGAAGACATCTTGAAATATTTCGTACCGACACTTGCGCGGCAGCGCTACGGAGGTATTTCCCCACACGTCGCCGATCGGCCGACCATGCGAATTGCATAACTTGAGGAAAAAGCGTCCGGTGAGCGCGACGATCATTTTCTTCTGCGACGTGCGGGTGAAAGCCACTACATTGCGGGCCCGATTGCCCTCAGCGGAAAGGCCGGTGTACGAACCATGAGAGAAAAGCCCGTCGTGTTCGCGCCGGAACCGCAATGCTTCACTGGTGATATACATTTTGATCGCGCCATCACACGGATTTTCACGCAGCCCATTCACCAGCCCGGCACGATCCCGGGCGGCCTGCGCGCGCAAATTCGCAAGTAACTTCCCCCGCACTTCGTAATCGACGGAGCGCCGGTTGTCGGGATCCACCAGATCAAAAGCCCAAATCTCGTTGCCTTGATAGAAATCGGGAACGCCCGGCGCGGCGATCTTCAGCAGCACCTGGGCGATGGAATTCCAGATGCCTGCCCGCGCAATGGGGGCTTGAAATTGGCGAAACTCCTCCAAAAATCGGTTTCCCGGCGCAGGCTCCAACACGCGCTCCACGAATTCGCTCACAGCTTGTTCATATGCGGAGTTCGGGTTGATCCAACTGGTATGAACCTTGGCTTCGTGCAAGGCCTTCTGCATGTAGCCCTCGATTCGTTGCAAGTAACTGTGATGTTCGGCGGCGTTCATCGGGGTGAGGGGCCAGGTCCCGATCAGTGTTTGATAGAGCAGATACTCCTCGTTCGCATCAGGTGCGAGATGGCCGCCCAACAGTGTCTTGGCTGCGCGATTCAGCCCCCGCCAATTCCGGATCGCGTTGTACCATTCGCCCGGAATCTCGGAAAGCACATTGATGCGCGCACGCACATCTTCGCCGCGCTTGGTATCGTGCGTGGAGCTGGCGCTCATGCTGTTGGGCCACAATTCGCGCCGGATTGCGTTGCGCCGGTGGAATGCATTTATCGAGGCGCCGAAGCGCGAAGGATCGCCTCCTACTTCGTTCAAGGACGCGAGCGGGTAATAGCGGTAGAAAGCCGTATCCTCCACGCCCTTGGCCATCACCGGCGACGATAATTGCTGGAAGCGCATGACGAAAATGTTGCGCTCTGCCTGCTGAGAATCGTCGATTCCGCTCGGCCGCTCGAGCAAAAGCACGCTTTGGATGAAATCGAACACCGATTCGCTGATGGCCGGGTTTCGCCGTTTCGCTTCGCGAATCGCAGTCGCAACCTGGCGGCGGTCCCGTGCATCCACGTCGGTTTGACCGCTCGCAATATAGGTGCGATATACGGGAAAGGCCGCCAGCACTTCGCGCAGAGCATCCCGCAAGCTTTCCAGCGTAAAATCGCGCGACCACCGATGCTGCTCCGAGATACGGTCCAATTTCCGCGCCAGAACGTTCAGTTCACTCGACATGGCGACCTGCAGGATTAATCTCTTGCTGTCGCACGCCAGGTCGTCAAAGGCCTCCGACCATCCGGTGAAGCGGCGGTAGAGTTGCTCGAACGCCTTGTGCTTGCCGATGTCAACGAAGAGGCCGTTGACCAAATTAAGAAATTCGTAGCCGGTGGTTCCCTGCACTTCCCATTCGGTGCGCAAAGGCTCGTGGCCCGTGAGGATTTTCTCAGCCACGATGTAAAACATCGCATTGGGATCGCGTTCCGAATGTCCGTTGGATCCGGCGCGCCACGCTTTGCAGCCGTCCTGGAGCGAGCGAAAATATTTTTCCGGCTCGAAAAGGCCGTCGGGATGATCCACGCGCAGGCCGCGAATGTAGCCGCGGCGAACCAGATCGAAGATCAGTGCATGAACGGCCGCGAAGACTTCCGGGTCTTCTACGCGAATGGCAGCCAGATCGTTGATGTCGAAAAAGCGCCGATAATTGATTTCGTCCATCGCGACGCGCCAGAAGCTGAGGCGGTACGCTTCGCTTCCGAGCAGCCGTTCCAGGCGGTCAAAGCTGCCAGGCTCGCCGCGCCGCCCGTTGATTTCGGCGAGAGCTCGGTCGATGGCTGCGCGAGCTTCGGGACTCGCCTCCAGCAATTCGGACAGCCGCCGCTTGACGATATCCCGCTCCCGTTGGCGCTCGCGAATCTTCGCGTCATCGGTCTCGGTAGTTCCGGGCAAATGGCTCAGAGCGGTGATGATGCTTTCCAACTCCGCGACGTGTTCGTGAGACGGGCCCAGCTTCTCGCGGAGCTGGGTCACGGCAGGATCCAAAATCATGGTCCAGGTGCCGGGAGCGAGCGGCAGATTCGTCCCATAGACGGCTGCGTGGAATTGGCCTTCATCAAAGACAATCCGGATCTCCTGGTTCTCCAGCACGCGGCCGAACTGGTCGGCAAGCACAGGCAGCAGCACCTTGTTGACCAGCTCTTCCTTGGGCGGCCGCCAGTCGATATCGAAATACCGCGCGAAGGGGCTGCTGGGGCCATTTTCCAGCACATCCCACCACCACGGGTTCGAGGGATGCGAGATGCACATGTGATTCGGGACCACGTCGGCGATGAGTCCCATCTTGTGCTGTTCGAGCGCTTGCGCCAGGCGCGCGAACGAATCCTCGGTACCAATTTCCGGATTGAATTTCGATTGATCGGTCACATCGTAGCCGTGCATGCTTCCCGGACGCGCCATCAGGAACGGCGAAGCATAGATGTCGGTGATTCCCAGATCATCCAGATATTCGACCAATCCGGCGGCTTGATCGAAGGTGAACGTCTTGTTGAACTGCAGGCGATATGTTGCCGAGGGCGTGTACATGGTCGGAAGTTCTCGGCGTTTCATAGTGACGGCTTCCCTCCTACCATGGACTCCGGGAAGCGAATAAGATTTCGTGGCCCATGGGAGGGCACCGAATCTATGGTGTTTCGAGTACCCGTAACAGCAATCCCAGGGGGACTCTGACCCATTCGGGCCGGTTGCGCAGCTCACTGGCAGCTTCTTCGAGGGCACACTCGATCAGGCAATGGTTCAACAGTATGCGAACGTCGGCATCGTTGGATGGAATCAGGGGACTGGGGCCGAGCGCGTCCAGATAGCCTTTCAAGAAGATGGCGGAGACCCAGTCGGACCAGTAGCGCGACCAGAATTCGAGCGCAGAGCTGGTTTCGGGACGCAGCGTAACGCCGGGCAGTTGATCGAAGAGCACCGCCTGGGATGCGTATTGGAACGACAGGAGCATGCTCGCGACATCACGGAGAGCCGGACGTTTGATCCTGCGCTCGCCCAGCGGGCGGTCGGCCCGGCCATCGAATCCGATGAACACAAAATCCTTGCCGGTGTGAAGGACGCGGCGCAACTCGAGATCGTCGTGCAGCCGGATACGCTGCGCCGCGATTCTGCGATCGGAGATAAGGCGCGAACACGTTCGTATGTCCTCGCGGCGGTCTAAGAGTTTCCGCGCGCCGGGTTGCGCTACTGGCGAGAGCGCGCTGAGTTGCTGGCGTAAGAGCTGAAACGTTTCTCCGGTCTGGCTCATGAGCGCGTGATACAGCGCGTGGCGGTAATGATCGCTGAACGCTTCGGGAGCAAACCGCGGATCGGCCGGGTCCGAGCTCAGAACCAGATGCAGGTCGGCGACCCTTTTTCCGAGCAGTTGCGCGGAATCCAGATAGCTTCCGAGTGTTTCATGCACGTGCGATGGCGCTTCGGCATTTCGCAGGTCGAAGGGATGATGGCTGCCTCCGGGGCTCGCGAAATCGCTCTCCTTGCGGGCTAGTGCGGCCTCGAAAAACTGGCTCAACGAATCCAGCGTATAGCGCCAGGCGTCGCCCTGCTGATCCTGGACGAACGCATGGAGTGCGGCGACTGTGCTCACGTCGCCGTTGTTGGCACGATACTCGACGACACCGGTCAGCGGCGCACTATAGGGGAAATTTCGCTCGGTCAGGAATGCGCCCATTTCAATCTCCGGATGAACGCCCGGTTCCACTCTTCGGTAGATTTTCAGCAGGAAGCGGTTGCCGTAAGCGATCGACGTATTCGACTGCTCCGCCTTTAGAACCGCCGAACCGAGATCGGGATGGCTTTGGCCCCAGGCCGCGCGAAACGCACGCGTGTGCGAGCCGACCAGCTCGCCGGATCGCCCGCGAAAGCGCCGTCTCCGGGCAACCGCGCTCAACAATGCATCGCAAAACGCCGGGTCCCAGATGGCGCTGTACAGCACCCCGCGCGTGCCGTCCTCGGCGTGCAATTGCGCGACGGAGACATCCGAGAGTTTGGCTTTCACTTGTTCGGCGGCGTCGCCCACCGCGATCGAACCGGGGAGGACGTAGGTTTCCGGATCGCCGTCGGTGTAGTCCACTTGGCCCAAAAGAATGGAGGCCGACGTGTCGGGAATGGGGACGACGTCGGCAATTTCGATCGCCCGAACGGGCCGGGTCTTACCCTGGAACCAGCGCCGCGTACTGAGATAGGCCGGCAGCCGCTGCAACAGGATCGCCAGGCTGCGGCCCTGAAAGACCTGCGTCCAGGATTCGACACCGATGAGGGGCAGCCCGGCCGGCGTCTGGATCGTTTCCGTATGGGCCTGTTTCGCTTGAAAGGCGAACCAATAGAAATCGAGCGAGCCGAGCGTGATCGCGTACGGTTGATCCCCGACCGCGGGGAACTCGGCGCGTCCGAAAATCTCCAGCAGCGTCATTCCCTTCATCGCCGCCAAGTCCAGCTCCACGTGCTGGGGAAAGCGCGAAAGATTGGCGACCACCAGGATGATCTCGTCCTGATAGCGGCGCAAGTACGCGAGCACCTTTCGGTTGGATGGACGCAGAACCTCCAGCGTCCCGCGGCCCATGGCTTTGAACTGCTTGCGCTGCTCGATCAACCGTTTGTTCCACCACAGCAACGAATGGGGATTGTTCTGCTGCCCTTCCACGTTGATCGCTTCGTAATGGTAAGCCGGATCGATGGTAATCGGCAGGTAGAGTTTTTGCGGATTGGCGCGCGAGAAACCGGCGTTGCGATCCGCGCTCCACTGCATGGGCGTGCGCACGCCGTTGCGGTCGCCCAGATAAATGTTATCGCCCATGCCGATCTCGTCGCCGTAGTAAATCACGGGCGTGCCGGGCAGCGAGAACAGCAGCGCGTTGATCAGCTCGATCTTGCGCCGGTCGTTTTCAAGCAAAGGCGCCAGACGCCGCCGGATCCCGAGATTGATGCGCATGCGCCGGTCGTGCGCATAGACCCGATACATGTAGTCGCGTTCTTCATCGGTGACCATCTCGAGGGTCAGCTCATCGTGATTGCGCAGGAACAGCGCCCATTGGCAAGTGGACGGAATGGCCGGCGTCTCCTGCAGGATCTCGATCAGCGGGAACCGGTCCTCCATGCGGATCGCCATGAACAGGCGAGGCATGAGCGGGAAGTGAAAGGCCATATGGCACTCGCTGCCTTCGTCGAAATAGGCCACGGCGTCCTCGGGCCATTGGTTGGCCTCCGCGAGCAGGATCCGGTCCTTGTATTTCGCGTCGACATGCGCGCGAAGTTCGCGAAGGAACGCGTGTGTCTCGGGCAGATTCTCGCAATTGGTGCCTTCACGTTCGTAAAGGTAGGGCACCGCGTCCAGCCGGAAACCATCGACGCCCAAGTCGCACCAGAAATCGATCACGTCCAGAATCGCGTCACGCACTTCAGGGTTGTCAAAATTCAAATCGGGCTGATGCGAATAGAAACGATGCCAATAGTAGGCCTTCGCCACCGGATCCCAGGTCCAGTTCGACGTTTCGAAATCGCTGAAGATGATGCGGGCGTCCAGGTATTTGCCGGCGGTGTCGCTCCAGACGTAGAAGTCACGCCAGCGGGTTCCGGGCGCCGCATGGCGCGAGCGTTGGAACCAGGGATGCTGATCCGAGGTATGGTTCAAAACTACTTCCGTGATCACACGAATCCCGCGGCGATGCGCCTGCTTCAGAAAATTCTGGAAATCGCGCAACGTGCCGTACGCGGGATGGACATTGGTGTAATCGGAAATGTCGTATCCGTCGTCGCGCCAGGGCGAAGGAAAGAACGGAAGCAGCCAGATGGCCGTGATTCCGAGATCCTGGAGGTAATCCAATTTTTGGGTGAGGCCGCGAAAATCGCCCATGCCGTCCTCGTCGCTATCGTAGAACGCGCGGGCGTGGACCTCGTAAATGACGGCGTCTTTATACCACAGGGGATCCGAATCGGGAATGGTAGTGCCGTTATTGGTCGCCACTTTTCATGTGACCGATGACGCGGGCAAGTTGTTTCTAAACGTTGCCCGCGCCGGGGCGAGGCCCCAGATTCTTAGGGTGTGACGCTCACGTTGGCCGAGTTACTGGCTTCGCCGCCGGCGCTGACCACCAGGGCGTAATCGCCGGCTTGCGTGATACTCGATGGCACCGTAATGTTCGCCTGCCATAAACCCACGAAATCGGGCGCGAGCCCGGCAAACGTAACCGTTGCGGGCTGGGAACCGATCGTTGCGACCACGTTCGACACGACAGCCGAAGGCGGATTCGATCCCGCCGCTACTCCATCGGCCACCGGGGGGTTGACCGCGCCACCACCCGTCAAATAGGCGATGATGGTCCCCCCCACCTTCGCCGGGTTGCCCGAGCTGTTCAGGCTGAAATCCGAATTTTGCACGATGGCATGTGAACCCTGGAAAAACAGGCCCGGAGCCGCCGCCAGTACGGAAACAGTTGCCGCCGCGCTCTGGTAGCCGCTGCTGTTCACCACGACGCTGGCCGAACCCGTGGCGGTCTCCCAGGGAATCTGGAAATTGATTTGCGTCGCGTTGATGTAGAGGATCGGCGCGGCCTTGCCGTTGACCGTTACCGAGACGCCACCCAGGCTGGTAGGCAGCGGAAGGGATGCGCCGCCACTTACGGAAGTTCCGGCAAAGTTCGTTCCAAAGATCGTGGCCAGGGAGCCGGGCGAGACGGGCGCAGCATAACTGGCCGCGTTCACGATTCCTCCCGTGGTGATGGACGGCTTCACCGGCGTCAGAAGACGAATGACGTCGTTTTCGGTGTCGGCAACGTAGACATTCCCCGAACCGTCCACGACCACGCCGTGAGGCGCCGATAGCAAAGCATGGGTCGCAGGGCCGCCGTTGCCCGAATAGCCGGGAAGCCCGTATCCGGCGATGGTTACGATGGTGCCGTCGGAATAAACCTTGCGGATCCGGTTGTTGTTCGTATCCACAATATAGAGATTGCCGCTTGCGTCGAGAGCGATGGCGCTCGGATCGTCCAACGCGGCATCGACTGCCGGCCCGAAATCACCGGAGAAACCGATGTTGCCATTGCCTGCCACCGGCGTGACCGTGTTTGTGGTGAGGGCGAACTTCAGAACTCGCAGCCCATTACTATCGCAGACGTACAGATTGCCCTTCCCGTCGAGCGCGATCGATTCCGGATCGTCCAACGTCGCCGATCCCACCCCGGCCCCGAGAATCGTGTTAATGTTTCCGCCCGAGATTTCACGGATAACATTGTTGCCGGAGTCGGCGATGTAGATGTTGCCTGAAGAATCTACCGCCACGCTGGCCGGGAGATCCAGTTCCGCGCTGGTTGCCGCTCCACCGTCGCCAGCGTATCCGCCCGTATTGGTGCCCGCAATCGTGGTGATGGTTCCGCTGGTAGACACCATCCGGATCACGTGATTCCCGGTGTCGGCGATATAGAGATTTCCGGACGAATCGAGCGCGACGCCGGAAGGACCCGACAATTCGGCGCTGGTGGCAGCCATCGTGTCGCCAGAATATCCGGCCGTGCCGTCGCCGGCGACCGTGCTGATGTTGCCGCCGGAGATTTTGCGAATGCGCTCGTTCGCGGCATCCGCAATGTAGAGATTCCCCGACGAATCGAAGGCGATGCCGTCGGGCGAGCTCAACTGCGCGCTGGTGGCGGCGCCGCCGTCACCCGTAAAACCCGCGGTTCCGTTCCCCGCGAACAGGCTGATCGTATACTGCTGGCCCCAGGCACAAGTTGAAACCACGCCCACCGCAAGGGGCAGGAAAAAAGACCGCTTTGTCATAATCAGAAGTAAAACAACCCGCAAGAGATGTGTAAGTTCCGTGCGATACCGTTAGGATGCCATACTGGAGTGTCCGATGTCGCTTGTGCCGAATTCGCACACTGTGACGATCGAAGCGAGCTACGCGTTTTGGCGCGCGCCGCCGAATCACACGAAGGAGATGGAAACGAGTTTATGATTTCAAGGATCGTAGCCTTTGCCGCGGCCGGGCTCTGTGCTGCTTCACTCTGCGCCGCCACCAAGTCCGTTACCGTGGATCTCAAGAATGTGAAGGGTGAGAGCGTGGGGACCGCTGTGCTGAGCGAAAGCAAAGGCGGTGTCAAAATCAAGCTGAATCTGAAGAACCTGCCTCCGGGTGAGCACGCGATCCACATCCACGCGGTGGGCAAATGCGAGCCGCCGTTCACCTCAGCGGGCGGCCACTTCAATCCGGACATGAAGCACCATGGGCTGAACAATCCGGAGGGTCCGCACGCCGGGGACATGCCCAACTTCATGGTGAAGGCGAACGGAACGGCTAAGATCACAATCCTGGATCCCCGGGTCAATATGGACGACGATGCTCATTCCGTATTTGCCAACGGCGGCACCGCACTGGTGATCCACGAAAAGGCCGACGACCTGAAAAGCGACCCGGCCGGGAACGCCGGTGCGCGAATTGCCTGCGGCGTAATTTCGAAATGATTTTCGGCCCGGCGCGCTAGCCTGCTTGCCGTTCTTTCAACTTCATGAGCAAAAAAGCAGACACCGCCAACGCCAAAACGGCAATCCCTTCGGCCACACGCGGAAACTCGGTTAGTTCCGAAGCGGGCACTCCCGCGCTCCCGCTCACGGATCCATCGCTCTACATCAACCAGGAATTGAGCTTGCTGGCTTTTCAACACAGGGTGTTGGAAGAGGCCGAGGACAAGCGCAATCCGTTGCTCGAACGCTTGAAGTTCCTGGCGATCGTCGGTTCCAATCTGAACGAGTTCTTCATGGTGCGCGTGGCGGGGTTGGTCAGCCAGATGGAAGCCGGCATTGCCAGCGCGGGTCCCGACGGATTGCCTCCGCGGGCGCAGCTGGTGGCGATTCGCCGTGAAGTGAAGCATCTGATTGGCGAGGCTTACCAGTGTTTTGAGACGCTGTGTCAGGAAATGTCGCAGGCCGGCATCCGGATTCTGGACTACGCCGCACTCAACGAAGTTCAGGCGCGCGTGGCAAGCAATTATTTCACCGAGTCGGCGTTTCCTGTCCTGACGCCGCTGGCGTTTGATCCGGGACGTCCCTTCCCGCACATCTCCAATCTGAGCTTGAATCTGGCGGCCCTGATTCGCGACCGCCAGGGCAACGATCGTTTTGCACGTATTAAAGTTCCTGATTCCCTGCCCCCGCTGGTTCCGGTGAATCGTGCCGCCCAGCCCAAGCGCAAGCGCCGGTCGCAGGCCAATCTTGAATTTGTCTGGCTGGAGCAGGTGGTCGCCGCTCATCTGGCTGCGCTGTTTCCCGGCATGACGGTTGTGGAAAGTCATCCGTTCCATGTCACTCGCGACGCCGACATCGGGATTAAGGAATGGGAAGCCGAGGATTTGCTTGAAAGCGTCGAGGAAGGGGTGCGCCAGCGGCGCTTCGGCAGCGTGGTGCGCCTCATGGTAGGCGAAGACATGCCGCCGCATATCCTCGAGATTTTGGTGAACAATCTGGAGGTGCAGGCCAGCGAGATTTATCGCATCCGGGGCCCTCTTTCGCTGAGCCGGCTGATGCATCTGTACAACCTCGATCGTCCGGACCTGAAAGACACGCCTTTCGTCCCCACGATGCCCGCCGCGCTGGCGCAAGCCGATGAAGATCTGCTGGAGGTGGTGAACCACCAGGATGTCCTGTTGCACCACCCTTTCGAATCGTTTCAACCCGTCATCGATTTCTTAACCAAGGCAGCCCACGATCCGAATGTGCTCGCCATCAAGATCTGCCTGTACCGCGTGGGCCGCAATTCCCCGGTCGTACAAGCGTTGCTGGAGGCGATCGAAGAGGAAAAGCAGGTGGCGGCGCTCGTGGAACTGAAAGCGCGGTTCGACGAGGAGAGCAACATCGAGTGGGCGCGGGCGCTCGAAGCGCAAGGCGTGCACGTGGTCTACGGCCTGATCGGCCTGAAGATCCACTGCAAGGCCGCGATGGTGGTGCGGCGCGAGGGTGACCGTATTGCGCGCTACGTGCATCTCTCCACCGGAAACTACAACGCCATTACGGCCCACCTGTACACCGATATCGGCATGTTCACTGCCAATGAAGAAATCGCCGACGATCTCACGCACTTGTTCAACTACCTCACCGGTTATTCGGCCAAGGACGACTATAAACGCCTGTTGGTTTCACCCGTCAATCTGCGCGCCCGTATGGAAGCCATGATCGAGCGCGAAATCGAGCATCAGATCCAGGGGCGGAAAGCAGGCCTCATCTTCAAGACCAATGCGCTGGTAGACGCCGAAATCATCCGGCTGCTCTACCGGGCTTCTCAGGCGGGCGTGCGAATCCAGTTGCTGGTTCGCGGCATGTGCTCGCTGCGGCCTGGCATCCCCGGCATCAGCGACAACATCGAAGTGACCAGCATCGTCGGCCGGTTCCTGGAACATAGCCGGATCTATTACTTCTTAAACGGGGGAAACGAGGAGATCTATCTGGGAAGCGCCGATCTTATGCCGCGCAATCTGGACCACCGCGTGGAAATTCTGTTTCCGCTGGCAGACCCCAAGCTCATCGCGCGGGTTCGCGATGGGATGCTGGCCGTGTACCTCAACGACACGGTAAAAGCGCGCCATATGCGTTCCGATGGCGCCTATGTGCGAAAAAAGACTCCGAACGGCAAACGGCCCGTCAATTCACAAGAATCATGGATTCCCAAGCGGCGCTCGGCCGGGCCACGCAACCAGGCAGAACTACACCGGTCCGCCGATTAATCCTCGGAAACCCGCGCGGAACGGGTTCGCCACCAATGCCAGGCGAGCAACGCGGCGAATCCAACAATAATTAACAGCAAGGAGGACGGTACTGGGACTGGTGACACGAAGCCATCCGGCCGCGGCCGGGCAACTTTCGGCGCCCGAGCCGATTCCGCTCCAATTGCCAACGCAAGGTTCAGCATCGCGAGACCGGCGGTCCTGGCGATGGGCTGCAAACTGCGTCCTGGTGTGAAACAAGCTTGAGACATTTTGTATGGTCTCTGTTTTTTCCAGAATGTCACACAATTTCGTTTCGCGCAAGCCATTCGTGTGCGCCAAGCGAATGATTCGTGGGTTCGCCGATACAAATGCGGCGGTTATTCGTAACGCAATGCGCGCATGGCATCGATGCGGCTGGCACGAAGAGCCGGAATGTAGCCCGCCGCACAAGCCACGGCGGCCAGCAGCAGTCCAGACAACGCGATTGTCATCGGATCCTGTCCGGTGACTCCGTACAACTGCGCTTGAACGAATTTCGATAAAGCGACCGCGGCTGCCAGCCCGCCGGCGACGCCGATGCACACCAACAGCAGCACCTCCCGCATGACCATCCAGATCACGTCGCCTTGAAAAGCGCCCAACGCCATGCGAATCCCGATCTCTCGCGTGCGTCGCGCGACGGTGTACGCCATCACGCCGTAGAGCCCGATCACCGCCAGCAGCGTTGCCAAAAAGCCGAATACGGCCGACAGGCTCGCCACCAGCCGCTCGACGAGCAACGAGTTCGAGATCTGATCGTCCATCGTGCGCATACCGTACAGCGGCAAATTCGCGTCCAGTCCGCGGACCTTCGAGCGCACCGCCGAGAAAAACTGATCGGGGTTCAGGGCCGTGCGGGCATAAATCGTCATGTCGCCACCAATGAAATTGTTGGCCAGATACGGCTCGAACATCTGAGGCGGCACTTCGTCGCGCAGGCTGGTGTACTTGATATTTTTGATTACCCCGATGATTTCCATGTCGGTTTTGGTGCCTGGGTCAATACCGAATCCCGCGTGACGCCCAATCGCGTTGGCTCCGGACCCAAAGAATTGCTTGGCGAATTTTTCGTTCACGATCACGACGCGAGGCACCAGGTCATCGGGCCTGTCTCCGTGTCGCTGGTTTTGCGTATCCTTGTCCGTGAAATCCCTTCCGGCCAGGATCGGCACGCCCAGCGTGGTGAAATAGCCGGGACCGATCCAATTCATGTAGGCATCCGGTGTTTCGGTTGGTTTGGGATGGTAGCCTTCGATCGTCAGCCAGCTATCGGACTCGTTTTGTTCCAGGATTCTTACAGCCGCCAACCCCACTGCGTGGACACCGGGAATCGTCCCGATCTCAGCGGTGAGTTGGCGGTAAAACAACATCGCTTGCGGGATCGTGTAGCCATTCAGCGATGGATCCACTTCGAAGGCCACCAGATTTCCCGTGTTGAATCCAGGGCCCATATCGCGCAGATTTCGCAAACTTCGAATGAACAAACCGGCGCCGATCAGAAGCAGGAGCGAAAGCATCACCTGCGCCGCGACCAATGTCTTGCGAACCCGCACGTGCGCTCCGCCGCCAACCACGCCTCCAACTGTATCCTTCAACACCGGCGCGACGTCAGGTTTCGCCGATTGCACGGCCGGGGCGAGACCGAAAATGACACCGGTCAGCAAAGAAACCGCGATAGCGAAAGCAAGAATCCGCAGATCCGGCGTGGTGGACAGCTTGAGCGCGATGGTCTCCGGCGGAAGAAAGGCGAGTAAGGCCCGGTCGGTCCAAATGGCGAGCAGCAGGCCCAAGATTCCGCCGGAAATCGAGAGCAAGAGGCTCTCCACCAGCAACTGGCGAATAATACGAAAGCGTCCCGCCCCGATCGCGATGCGGATGGCGATCTCCTTCTGGCGCGATGCCGCGCGCGCGATCAGCAGGCTCGCCACGTTGGCGCAAGCGATCAGCAGGACGCCGCCCGTCAGCGCCATCAGCACCCAGAGTGGAGTCGACAGCATTTTGCGGAAATAGGGCTGGCCTTGAGATCCGGGGAACAGTTCAATCACGTTCTGCAGAAAACGCGCGCGCACTTCCGCGGAGGCTTTGTTGAAAGCCGCTTGCTGCACTTCCATTTCGAGCATGGAGTGAAAAAACGGCTGCAACGACGCTTCCGCCTGCTGGCGCGATACTCCCGGCTTCAAACGTCCGAAAGCCCTAACCCAGCGCGTCCGGCGATTATGAAAATCGAAGCTCTCGTTCAGCGCCGGCATCAACTGCGGACGCATCATGATTGGCACGAAAAGCTGGCTCGCATTGCCTAAATCCAGACCGTCAAATCCTTTTTGCGCTACGCCGATAATGGTGAAGTTGTGCCCGTTCACAGCGATCGTTTTTCCGAGGACGGATCGATCTCCGGCGAATCGCGATTGCCAGTAAGCGTAGCTGAGAATCGCTAACGGACTCGCACCCGGCATGCGATCGTTCTCCGCAGTGAAGGTGCGGCCAATTACGGCGCCCACGCCGAGCACCGGAAAATAGGTTCCGGATACGAGTTCGCCACGCACTCGTTCGGTGTGCCCTTGGAAGCCCGCGCTGAAATCCGTGGGAAAGTAACAAAGCATGCCTGTGAAGACCGAGTTGTGGGTTTGAAAATCGCTATACATGGGGTACGAAAGCGAATTCATCCCCCAGTTGCTGCCGTAGTGGAACCCTTCCATGTGGAGCAACACCAGCTCCTGCGGATTTTTCACCGGCATGAACCGCAGCAAGACCTGATCGAGCAAGCTGAAAATCGCCGTGTTCGCGCCGATCCCGAGCGCCAGTGACAACAACGCTACAGCGGTGAACACGGGCGATTTCCGAAAAGCCCGTACAGCAAACTGGACATCTTTCCCGGCGGATCGCATGACCACTTAGACTTACGGCAAGTCGATTTCGTTAGTTCGGGAAATTGTTATCCTCAAAGATCATGCCCAGGCGATCCGTGTTTCTGCTTCTATTTGCAGCGGCGCTCGTTGCCGCGCCCGCCCACGTCCCGCAATCGGATTCGCGCCTGGCCAAGGCGTTTCGCCGGCCGGAGCTGAATGGCTGGATCTTCGTGCATCTGGAAGGCACGCCTTCCGACATCGGTTATCAGCATGGGTATCTGCTGGCGCCCGAGATTGCCGACGCGCAAAAGGTAATTGCGCTCGGGCTGACCCACGATAGCCACAAATCCTATGGATTTTTTCGATCCGCCGCCGAGAAGGTTCTCTGGCCGCGCGTGGAACCGCAATATCGCGAGGAGCTCCAAGGCATCGTCGAGGGCCTGAAGGCGCGCGGAGTCAACCTGGATTTGTGGGACGTGGTTACGATGAACGCATGGCAGGAGCTGTCGCCGTATTACACCAACTGGTACGACAAGCAGCATGAAACCGCCTTCGTCCGAAGGCCGGTTCCTGAACATTGCAGCGCCTTTGTCGCGATCGGGAGCTACACGCGGGACGGCAAGCCGGTGATCGCGCATAACAACTGGACCGAATATAAAGAAGGCTCGCGCTGGAATATCATCTTCGACATTGCGCCGTCAGAAGGCTATCGGATCCTGATGGACGGCATGCCGGGCCTGATTCACAGCGGCGACGATTATGGCGTTAACAGCGCCGGCCTGGCTGTCACTGAAACCACCATCGGCTACTTTTCGGGCTTCGATCCGCACGGCATTCCGGAATTCGAGCGCGCCCGCAAGGCGATGCAATACGCCGCCTCGATCGACGATTACGCGCGCATCATGGAAAATGGGAACAACGGCGGATATGCCAACAATTGGCTGATCGCCGACACGCAACACAACGAAATCGCGAGTCTCGAACTGGGTCTGAAGCACGTCACCCTGCAGCGTACGCGCGACGGCTATTTCGTGGGATCGAATTTCCCTGAGAATCCCGAATTAATCCGCGATGAGGCGAGCGCTTTCCCGGTGCATGACATGAGCATCAGCGCCAACGCGCGCCACGTCCGTTGGAAGGAGCTCATGCTGGAATACAAGGGACAAATCGACGTGGCAGCGGCGCAGAAATTCCTTGCCGATCACTACGATACTTTCGCGCACAAAGAAGCGCCCAGTGAACGGACACTCTGCGGCCATATCGATCTTTCCGCCCGCGGATCCAGTCCCTGGCAGCCTCCGTTCGGCCCCGCTGGCACGGTGCAAAACAAGGCTGCCGACGCCGCAATGATCGCCCAGATGTCCTTTACCGCGGCCATGGGTCACGCCGGCGGAATCGATTTCAAAGCCGCTGCCCTGCTCAAGGAACATCCGGAGTTCGACTGGGAAAAGGGCGTGCTCCGCGATCTGGACTCGCATCCCTGGACCACGTTCCGCAGCGCGCAGTAACACACACACGCTCGGCATATAATCGTTAGTGCTGTCTCGCTAAGCAACGTAGTGCAGGGGGTTCGTTTGAATATACGCTTCAGGAATCGGTTCCTGAGTCTTACGATTGGTGTGCTCGCGGCTGGCTGGATCGCTGTCCCGGCACACGCCCAGGTAACCGCAGCCATCTCGGGCAGGGTCGAAGACCCATCCGGCGCAGGCATTCCTGGCGCGATGGTCACGGTCAAAAGCCTCGAAACCGGTGCGTCGCGGACGGTCACGACGAACGACGCCGGCGATTATACGGTGGTGGCGCTGCCGCTCGGTCCGCAGGAGGTCAAAGCGGAAAAGCAGGGCTTCAAATCGGCCGTACGCAGTGGAGTCAGCTTAGTGGTCGGACAACAGGCCGTTGTGAACCTGCAGCTCGAACCCGGGGAATTAGCGCAGCAAGTCGACGTCACCGCCGAGTCGCCGCTGGTGAACGCCACTACCGCCTCGATTTCCGGCGTCGTTGCCGAGAAGCAGATCGGGGATCTGCCCCTGAACGGCCGCAGCTTCGACAATTTGATCACGCTCAATCCCGGCGCGGTGAACTACAGCGCGATGAAAAGCGCGCAAACCAGCACCAGCGATGGGAACACATTTTCCGTAGATGGCCGCAGAAGCTATGAAAATCTGTTCCTGATCAACGGCATCGAAGACACGGGGTCGAGCCAGCTCGGTGTCTCTCCGGGTGGAGTCAGTGGGGAGTTGCTCGGCGTCGACGCTATCCGCGAATTCAATGTGCTCACCGGGACCTACGGCGCCGAGTATGGGAAGCGAGCCGGCGCACAAGTGAGTGCGGTAACGAAATCGGGAACCAATGTGCTGCACGGAACGCTTTACGAATTTCTTCGCAACAGCGACCTCGATGCGCGCAATTTCTTCGATCAAGGCTTCGTTCCGCCCTTTCGCCGCAATCAATTCGGCGCGTCTCTCGGGGGGCCGATCAAGAAAGACAAGTGGTTCTTATTCGGCAACTATGAAGGATTCCGGCAAGTGCTGGCGGAAAGCAACGTGACCGTTGTACCCGACACGGAAGCCCGGCTGGGGGTGATACCCAACCCTCCCTCGACATTCAAGTTGAATCCGGCAATGTTGAATTACATGCAGCTTTGGCCGTTGCAAAACGGTCCGGAGCTGGGGGCCGGTGAGGCGCTTTCCTACAACAACCCCCGGCAGACGGCTTTCGAAAATTTCGGCACCGTGCGCTCGGATTATATCCTGGGCGAACACGATACATTCACTGCTGCGTATACCATCGACAACGGCAACAGCCTCATTCCTCAAGCGGACCCTCTGTTCGGAGCGTCCGAACTCCTGCAGAGCCAGGTTGCCAGCGCAGAAGAGACGCATGTGATCTCGCCCGACATTCTGAACACATTCCGCGCCGGATTTTCGCGCGCTTCTTTCAATTTCAACGCGGAGGATTTGACGGCCTTTCCCTCCAGTGCCGCGTTTGTGACCGGTCTCGGGCCGGGTGGCATCACCATCGGCGGCGGGCTCACTACCACGGGCGGCGGCTCCATCACTGCAGCGGGCCCCAACAACGCCGCCAACGTCTGGAATCGCAGAAACCTGTTCACGTATTCCGATGGCGTTCAGATTATCAAGGGCCGCCAACAGATCAGCGCGGGCTTGTGGTTCCAGCGCATTCAGGAAAACGACGACACCGCGTCGCGGCAGCTCGGCCAAGCGGCTTTCGCGAGTCTGGCGACGTTCCTGGAGGGCACCGTAACGTCGTTCCAGATCGTACCCGCTCCGAATGAACTCGGCTGGAGAAGTTTTTTCGGCGCGGGGTATTTCGAGGATGCAATCAAGCTGCGCTCGAATCTCACGTTCCAGGCCGGTCTGCGCTATGAATTCACTACCGGCTGGAACGAAGAATCCGGCAGAGCAGCCAACTATGTTACGGGCTCGAACGGTTTTTTGGAAACGAACCCGATCGTCGGGAATTCGGCATTTACGCAGAATAACGCGACGCACCTGCTTGGACCGCGCGCAGGATTGGCATGGGACGTTTTTGGCAACGGCAAGACAGCCGTCCGCGCCGGATACGGCATGTACTATTCGCTGATCGACGACTTGAGCTTTCTGCTGAATTCGATTCCGCCTTACAACGGCTCCGTTTCGCTCAAGGGATCACTGCCCAGCCTGGTTCCATTGACGGCCGGCATGCCTCCCGCGCCTGGCACCGTCTTCGCGCCGCAGGGTGTACAACCCAATGCCAAAACTCCCACGGTGCAGGAGTGGAATTTCACCATCGAGCAGCAGTTAAGCCACAACACAGTGTTTCGCACGTCTTACGTCGGCTCGTTTGGATATCACGGTTTTGTCAGCGTAGATCCCAACGCCATTCCTCCGCAGGTTTGTTCCAACGCCGCGGGCTGTTCAGCGGGCGGCGACCTGTCCACGGGAAGCATCGTGCCGCAGGGCACGCTCTATGTTCCCGGCCCGCACGCAACCCTGCCGAATCCCAAGCTGGGTGCGGGATTCTTCTGGTACACCGAAGGCAACAGCAGCTACAACGCTCTGCAGATCGACGTTCTGCATCGCTTCAGTCATGGCCTGCAATTCCGCGCGAATTACACCTGGTCAAAGGATCTGGACATCAATTCGGCCCTCACCGGCGCGCAGGCCAATAATCAGCCACAAATGGTGCTGGATCCCTACGACGTGCAGCGCGATTGGGGACCCTCGGCCTACAACATCGCAAACCAGGCCAATTTTTCCGGCACCTATGAGCTGCCATTCGGCAAGGGGAAGCCTTGGGCTAACAACTTCAGCAGCTTCGGAAACCGTTTGGTGAGCGGTTGGCAACTCAACACCATCGTGACGCTCCAGAGCGGGTTCCCTTTCACGCCCGAAGTTGGATCCAATCAATCGGGAGATGGCGATACAAGAAACCCGGATCGGCCTTCGCTGAATCCCGCGTTCTCGGGCTCCGTGATCGAGGGAAGCCCCAACCAATGGTTTAACCCGCACGCGTTTCTATTGCCGCAGGCAGGCACTTTCGGAAACCTAGGCCGCGGAGTGTTCAACGGGCCTGGCTTGGCGGATGTGGACGCATCGTTGTTTAAGGAGACGGCGATTTCCGAGCGCGTGAATCTGCAATTTCGCACGGAGGTTTTCAACCTTCTGAATCACGCGAATTTCGGCACGCCAAACGCGACCGTGTTCTCAAGCGGTGCAATCAGCCCGTCAGCCGGGCTGATCACGACCACTACCACCACATCGCGCCAAATTCAGTTTGCTTTGAAGCTGATCTTCTGATCCGGCCTATTGCGCGTCGCCTATTGTACGCGATGCGCGAAGACCTGCACGTTGATGTCGGAGCCTTTGTCCCATCCGGCGCCCTTGCCGTTGAAAGCGCTTTCGAATTTGCCGCCCGAAGTGAATTCCAGGATTGATCCGTCCGCGCCGTCCTGCCGAGTCGAGGCGTATTCGGCGTTCGCCGCCGCATTGAACCAGGCATACGTCTGACGATCTTTCGGAAGCTTCTTGGGCTTGCCGGTTGTGCTGACTGCAGGCTCGACCCGTCCTAACCCCCATGCGGCAAACCGGTATTTCTCGCCGCCCTGCACCCTCAGATTCAATTGGGTGAAGTCCACTTGCCAGACGTGCATGTCCCGTCGGATGTCCTGGTAGGAGGCGCCCCCGGCTGCCGTAACATCGGCGATCAGGATATTCGAATTGCTGGACTGGTTGCTGCCCGCCGAAAGTTGCCCCGTCACGAGGGGCGTAAGTCCATCTTCGGCGCCGCCAAAATACAAACGGACATCCTGGTAATAATCGCCCAGATGCTCGGGATCTACTTTGTTGACGCCGGGCACGGTCCAAACCCGGATGCTATCGATAACCCAGGATTCCCCTGATGCGCCGACCGTGAAATCGTCGCCCAGAAATCCGCTATCGTACAAACTCCAGCGAATGTTGCTACGGTATTGCCCCGCCGCGTTGTTCAGATTCCCTTGAGGCAAGCCGCGATCCACCACCAACGCCGGACCCGCCGCAAATACGGGCCATGCCAGCGCAAAACAAAGAGAACACGTCTTCCATTGACTTGAAGCAAGCATAGGTTTCTATTGTACTTCCTCCGTTCGAGAATGAACAGTATGCAATGGAGTCTACTGGGAGCGCGCCTCGGTTCCCGCTAAAGGGCCGGTGGCCGGAGCTTCGCCTGGCGCTTCTTCTGGCGTGAGCAGGTGCAAGTTGCTTCCGCCCAGTTCCCATCCCTCCGCAGCCAGCCGCTCGGGAGATGCGCTGAAGACGACTTGAAGCATGTTGCGATCCTGAAACGGCGCCAGCGGCCGGCCGGGCCGCAAGGAAACGATCGCAAGATACTTCAGGACCAGGTAAACATCGCCCTCCTCGGGAAGCTGCCAATCGACATCCTGCGTGCAAAAGCGGACGCGGGACCCACGCTGGGCCAAATTCCAAGCCAGGAAGGCGCAGCGATCCACGGCGGATTCAAACCAGGCCGCTCGCGACTCGGGCGCATTCAGATCCAGGAACAACGCAACCGCCTGCTCCTGATCACGTGCGAACTCGCGCACCTGAAGATCGCCGGTGTGAGCGGTCGCCTTCCAATCCACATGGTGTGCGTCTTCGAGCGCTTCGTAGGGACGAATGCGATAGAAATCGCTGCCCTGTCCCCGATAAAACGACGCCATTTCATCTTGCAAGCTGAGCAGCAATCCCTCGAAACCAGGCTGGGGATCGATGGCCGGGTAAACCAGAATGTCGCGCAGCAGCCGGACCCGAATGCGGCGCTCCACGAATCCAAACGGAAAACGCGTAGAGAAACGAAAGCTGTTCTGCCGGTAGAGACCACGGCGCGCGAAGAATAACTCGACCGGAGCCTCGATCGTCGTGCCGCCGGGAACCACGGTGAAGTAGAGCGGGAGCGCGAGGCCGCAGTCGCTCGAGGCCGCCAAATGAATCGAGAATGACGGCATCCAGCGCTTGGTGTTTCGAATCACGATTCGCCCCATCAGTTTGCGGCGCGCGCATAAATGCTCGGGAAGCAGGAAATCCAGTTCTAAGCCCGCGAGCGACAGGCGGCTGATGAATCCGGCCACCATCATGGTGGCAAGCAACAGGGCCAGGATCAGAAACAACAAGTTGTTGGCTGAAACGAAGGCTGCCAGCGCGACCAGTACGCAGGTCATGGTGAACAGCAAGCCCATCCGGGTCACTTGCTGGCGGGTGCCATGATCGAGAGCGGTTCGAAGCCAAGGCCAGGGTTTCAGCACTCCCTTTACGATACACGTCCCGGCATCGGCCGCTTGGTACGAATGGCTGGTTCAAACTAACGTATGGAACTTTTCAACTGGGCCTGCTGGACTATAAGCCGGTTTCTGTACCCCGAAAGGCGGCGATCATTCCTCTGGGCCAAGCATTGCTGCCTGGCTCTAGCAACCTACCCGGAAGTCGAACGGAGCGGGCCGCTCCTCCTCCCCTATTTGGTCTTGCTCCGCATGGGGTTTACCCGGCCGGATGGATCGCTCCATCCGCGGTGCGCTCTTACCGCACCTTTTCACCCTTACCGAAGCCGAGCTTGCGCCCACCCCGGCGGTAATTTTCTGTGGCACTTTCCGTAAAATCCGCTTGAACGAATCCCCCCGGCCGTTAGCCGGCATGCTGCCCTGTGGAGACCGGACTTTCCTCCCGCTAGCGAGGGAATCCCGCCAGCGAGCGATCACCCATACAACAGGCCCGCCACTATTGTTGCAGAAACGTTAGGGAGCCACCGCCGCGGGGCGTTCGTCGTCCTGCGGCGAAAACTCGTCCTTGGATTCGTGGTATTCCATCTGGGTGTTCACGGACCAAATGTTGGACTTGTCCCGCAGCCCCGCGGCAATGTTGTCCACGGCGGTCATGGCGGTAAGCATGGAGTGGTCCTGATTGTTGTACTTGTGCATGCCGTTGCGGCCGACCAGGAACAAATTGTCGTAGCGATCGACAAAATCGCGGATCACCTGGAACCGGTCGTACGTGCCGAAATACGCGGGGTAAGTCTTTTCCATGCGAAGCACGGTCGCGTCCACGACGTCAGCACGTGCAACCATGCCCATCTTCTCGGCCTCAGCAACGGCCAGCGCGATCATGTCCTGATCGGTTTTACGCCAAAGTTCGTCGGTGTCGTAACAGAAATATTCCAAACCGATCCAGACTTTTTCGGGATCGCGGACCAAATACGGGCTCCAATTGTTGAAAATCTGCATGCGGCCCACCAGGACGTCCGGTTCCTGGATATAGATCCAGTTGTCCTTTAATAAGCCTTCGCCCTGGTCGCGGATATTGAGACGGTTCAGCAACAGCCCGACGGTGATGAAGTCGCGGTAGAGCAGACCGTCGCTGACTTCCCGCACTTCGCGCGGCGGCGCGACATCGAAGGCCTGAATCAATTCTTTGACAGGCATGGTGGAGAACACAAACTGCGCGGGAAAGAAGCGCTCTTCGCCCGATTCGCTGCGCGCCGTTACGCCTGTCACGCGGTCGCCTTTGGTATGGATGCCGCAGGCGGTCCAGCCGGTGAGAATTTCACCACCCTTCGCGCAAACCCGATGCGCAACTTCTTCCCACAACTGGCCCGGGCCGAGTTTGGGATAAAGAAACTTATCGATGAGGGAAGTTTCCGTGTCCTTCTGGCTGATTTCGTCCGCACCGTTCGAGACCATTTTCTTGAAGTGGTGCAACAGCGCCTTGCGAAGCGACAGGCCTTTGATGCGTTGCGCCCCCCATTCCGCGCTAATTTCATGGCACGGAACGCCCCAGACTTTTTCGGTATAGCTTTTGAAGAAAGTGCCGTATAAATGCCGGCCAAAGCGGTTAATCAGGAAATCCTCGAGCGTGTTCTCGGGCCGGATCGGCCGCAGGGAGCTTGCCACATAACTGAATCCCGCTCGAATACTGCGCAATACGCCGAGTTTACCGAGCGTCGTAAAATTCAGCTTCAGCGGATAATCGAACAACTTTCGCAAGAAGAAGATGCGCGATTTGCGCGGCCGGACGAGCATCACCAAACCGCCGGCGGCATCCGGCGCCTGGCCGTTCGAGACGAAGGTCCGCTCCTGGCCCTGATACGCCAGCCGATGGCGGCTTTCCCCCGTCTGTTCGACAGAGGCGAGCCCCATCCACCAATTCATGACGCGATCGGATTTTGAGAAGAAGCGGTGTCCGCCAATGTCGATCCGGTTACCTTTGTAGGACACGGTGCGCGAGATGCCGCCCATGTAGTGGCTCTTCTCCAGCACAAGTGGGCGGATAGAGGTGCGATTCAGCAGCTCCAATGCGGCGGTCAAGCCGGCCGGCCCTGCGCCGATGATCACAGCCGTTCCTCGAGATGTTTCTGCCATAAGCGGGGTTGAACAGACACACTTCAGTCACGCAAGGACGCGACTCTACTTATCTCATCATAGAGGCTATCGACCCCACAAAAGTTTCGTGACTTTTTTGGTAGCGCAGCGGCGCGGCGCGCGTCTAAAGACAAATCAGAAATGAGCACGGGGACAATTCCACAGAGCGGGGCCGCAAGCGCAGCGAGGACGCTTCTTCGGAGCCGCCGGAGTCTCTCGCCGTGGTGGATTTACGTCATTGGGTCCACCTATGCGCTGCTCGTGATACTCACGGCACTGCACCATGAGCCATGGGCGGACGAAGCGCAGGCTTGGCTGCTCGGCCGGGACGCTAGCCTGGGAGAATTATGGGGCCGGCTGTTGCACTACGAAGGTTCGCCCGGCATTTGGCAGACGTTGGTGCATGTGCTCGCTCGGCTGGGCGCGTCGTACTCGGCTTACCGTTTCCTGCCGGCCGTGCTCGCGTTCGCGGCTGTTTATCTTCTGATCCGCTACGCGCCGCTGCCGCTGTTCATCCGATTGCTGCTGCCTTTCACGTACTATCTTTGCTACCAGTATGCGGTTGTCGCGCGCAGTTACGCTTTGATTGCTCCGTTGCTCTTCGCCATCGCCGCCCTGTATACCCAAGCGTCGCGGAGGCCGGTGTTGGTTGCTTTCCTGTTGTGCCTCCTCGCGGGGGTTAGCGTGCACGGGTTTATCGTCTCGGCCGCAATCTGGGCGACGCTGGCTGAGCCGTTGCTGCGGAACCGGCGGGAAATCCAGGCGGGACAACGGGGGACGTTAGCCATTGCCGGGGTTGCTTATTGGCTGGTCCTCGCATTCTTCGCGCTTTGCGCATGGCCGGCGAGGGACGTGGCGTTCGCCGAACATCGGGGTTTCGCGAACCTGCATTTTGCAACACTGCGAGACGTCATTCAGATGAATTTTGCAGGGGCGTTTACGGGCGACTGGTTGACGTCCTTCGTCGTGGTAGCGCTCTCGGCGCCCTTTCTGTGGCGGGGCGGCGGATGGATCCTTTTTCTATTGACGAGCGCCGGACTTTGCCTGTTCGGAACGCTGGTCTATACGCAGGTGTGGCACTTCGGCATTCTTTTTCTGGCTTGGCTTTTCGCGATCTGGATTTCGGCGTATAAAACGCGACTCACGCCTGCAACTCTACTGGCACTCATGGCAGCCATCGGATTTCAATGTTATTGGACAGTGGCGGCGGTGCGTTATGACTGGACGCATGCGTACTCGGGAAGCCGTGCTGCCGCCGAATATCTGCGTGCGACGGGCGTGCCGGCGGGCGGAGTTTACGCGGTTGGATATTCGAGTACCGCGTTACAGCCGTATTTTTCATCGAATATTTATTCGGATTTTCACGGAGGCGCCGGCCGGGCTTATTGGGATTGGTCCCAGGGGAATCCGGCGAACGATCCGGACGCGCTATTCGCTTCCACGCGGCGCGACATGGTGGTGGTGGGTTACACGGAGGTTCCGGTTGAGCAGCACTGGGCCGAGTTGCTGGGGCTGCTGGGGTATATCCGGGAGCGGCATTTCGAGGGAGGGACGTTCTGGCAGAACGCGGTCTTTGAACGCGAATCGTTTGACCTCTATCGGAGGATATCGGCGCCGCATGCGATCGGCAGCCTGAAAATGGCGGATGCGGCACACGCCGGACAATTGCTCAGCGGTTTTTATCCCATCGAAGCGAAGACGTGGCGCTGGACGGCGAAGAATTTTTCCGTTTTGTTGATGGCGCCGCCGGGCTCCGCAAGCACGGGCGCGGATCTGACGCTGCGGCTGTTTACTCCCGATGCGCAGTTCCAGCGGTTGGGCGCGATGACGCTGGGGGCCGCGGCGGGCGGGCATACTCTTCCAGCGCACAAGTACGACAAGCCGGGTGGTTCCGTTTATACCGCGCATGTGCCGGCGGAGGCGCTGCGATCCGGCTTCATTGCCGTGAAGTTTCGATTGGACAAAGCGGCAGTCAACGTGAATGGTGACGCACGCGAGCTAGGCGTTATCGTTACCGCCGTGAGTCTTGATCCCGCGCGATGACCGGGGCGGGCCCGAAGGAGGGTCGTATACTGGGCCCCGTGGAGAAACACGGCGTCGAGCGGCCGGGCTGGTATCAGCGCTTTGGCGGCGGAATCGACAGGCTGGTAGCGGGACCGTATTGGAAGCTGAGGGCTTTGTGCGCCGTGGTGGCGCTTGCGCTTTTTCGCGCGTTTCCGAACTACGACGTACTGGATACGAATTTTTTCCAGACGAAATGGCGGGATGTGCAAGTCAAATTCGATCATCCTTTGATCGATATGAGCCGGATCTTTTCCGCGGGGTCGCATGAGAGCAAGCTGACGTTTCGCTTGACCGTGCCGGTATTGGCGCACGTGTTGCATTTGCATGAAGTGGGATTGTTGATCGTTTTTGCGATCGCCGGGGTTGCGCTGCTGTACCTGGTCCTGAAAATGGCGTTCGCGCTGACCGGCAATAAGCGAGTGGCGCTGTTGGTTTGTCTCGCGACTGCGTGTGCGTGGCCGGGTGAAGCTGCTTTTCAGGAGCTGCGGGGCGGGTATTATGACGCGCTGGCGCTGTGCCTGTTGCTCGGGGCCTGCGCGGCGAGGTCATCGTTGCTGGTGGGCGCACTCGTGTTCCTGGCGGCCTGGACGGATGAACGCGCACTGCTGGCGGCGTCGTTTGTGTTTTTGTTGTACGTGTACGAGAGCACCGGCGACATCCGGAGTTGGCTCGCGGGCAAGCCCGCTGCCGTGATCGTGGGGGCAGCCGCGTATCTTGCGAGCCGGGAATCCCTGACGGTTGCGCAATCGTATACGCTCGCGACCAGCGGCGTGGGGTTCGCAGTGCTTGCGCGGCAGGTGAACGTGATACCGATTGCGATTTGGAGCGGGCTGGCGGGGTGCTGGATACTCGTTTGTTTTGGCGCGCTCGCGCTGTTCCGGCAACGGCGGTATTTCTTCTCTTGGGTATTTTGCGCGGCCATGGCGGGGATGATCGTAGCATCGTTGGCGGTGGTGGATGTCACGCGAAGCATGGCGTATTGCTTGCCGGCGCTACTGGTTACGCTGGCCGCTCTTGGCAAGAGCGAGAACGTGAAACGGCTGGAGAAGTTAGCGGCGATCAGCGCAGCGATTTCCTTCCTGGTTCCGACGTTTTATCTGGAAGGAAGCACCGGGTTGTGGTTGCTCTATCCGCTTCCGATTCAAATCGCACGCTGGATGGGAGCTTGGACGGCGCGGAATCCGTTGTGAGAGAAGCGGCTGTGAGATTTGATATCGTAGCCTGCGGAGGTTAACGTGATCCGATCCTTCATCCTGGCGCTGGTGTGTTGCACTGCCGCGGCGTACGCAGCCGACGACCGCAACGCGCAGGTTCCCGAAATTCCTTTCGATTCCGTTCCGAATTTTCTGAAGCTGCCGCCGAATCTGTATCTGGGCGAGGCTTCGGGCGTGGCCGTGAATTCGAAGCATCATGTTTTCGTTTTCTCGCGCGGCAACACCACAGGGCCGGCGTATGGCGCGACCGCGGCGCAGATTCTCGAGTTTGGTCCGGATGGAAAATATATTCGCGAGATTGGGCATAACCTCTATGCGTGGTCTTTCGCGCACGCGATCCGGTTCGATAAAGATGATGATCTTTGGGCGGTGGACAAAGGCTCGGACATGGTGATCGAGTTCGATCCCGAGGGCCGCGTGAAGATGGTTTTCGGACGCAAGAAAGAAGCGTCCGACGAAGGCGATGAGCCGTGGAAGCGCTTGGCTCCAGGGCAGCCGCCGCGCCCGGCGATCAATGGCCAGTTCCGGCAGCCGACGGACGTGACGTGGGATCCCAACGGCGATATCTTCATCAGCGACGGCTACGTGAATTCGCGCGTCGCGAAGTTCGACAAGAACGGTGACTGGGTGAAGCAGTGGGGCACGTTCGGCAGCGATCCGGGCCAATTCAATACCCCGCACAGCATTGCTTCCGATGCCGAAGGGAACATTTACGTGGCGGACCGCGGGAACCGGCGCATCCAGGTTTTCGATTCCGACGGCATGCTGCTGCGCGAGATCACGATCAACGTTCCGATGCCGCCCGTGGTGCACATGTGGATGGGCAATCCGCCGCCGGCCGCTCCGCCAGCCGCGACGGTCGGCGCGCCCGCGGCGAATGGAACGATGCAGAACGGATCGCCCTGGGCGATTTGCATCACGCCAGGTCCGGGGACGCAGTATTTGTACAGCGCGGATGCGTATCCGGGACGGATTTACAAGCTCGCGCTCGATGGCAAGGTGCTGGGCGTGTTCGGGAGCATGGGCCACCAGTTGAAGCAGTTCGGCTGGGTTCACGAAATGGCGTGTCCAGCGGAGAACGAGATCTATACGGCAGAGATTCTGAACTGGCGCGTGCAGAAACTGATTCTTCATCCGGAAAAGTAAGCGCGGCGCTTGCTTCAGTATTTCCCGGCCTTCTTGAGCGCGGTCTCGATGGTTGCCAGCGGCAGCGCCAGAGTCAGCGGCGCGTCCAGTAGCGGCATAGCGCCGTAGCTGGTGTACCATGCCGCCACTCTGTCATTCTTGGCATCGATGATAAGCACGACGCCCCCAACCTCCGCCGCGGCCAACAGGCAGCGTCTGCCCGCCGCGAGCAGGAGTTGCCCGCCAATTCCCCGTCCCTGCGACCTGCGATCTACAGCCAGGCGCGCCAAACGAAAGCCTGGGACGGCATGACGCGCCAGCCCGCGCCGAACGAGCTCCCGCATTCGGGCATAGTCAACCGAAGCAGGACATAAGCTGTAGAAGCCGAGAATTGTTTTGCCGCCGGAATCTTCGATTGCGAGGAAGGTCTTCGCGCCGCCCAACTCATGGCTCCTGCGGGCGTGACGGCGCAGGAATTCGTTCAGCGCTGCTTCGCCGCAGTCGAATGCCTCGCGATCATGCTTCTTGCCGATTGGCTCCTCGTGCCACGGCGCCACACTAGGATCGCTTTGGCATCGCGCGAGCCGCTGCCAGCAGCTTTGCGTTCGGCGCGGGTGGATTCTCCAGCAGATCGAGCACCCGCAGGCTATCCCTCTCGGAGAGCTGCACCAGGTCCGCTTCCTCGATGACGGCCCTGGCAGCAAGCAAGGCGTGACGAAGTACAAAATCCGTCAGGTCCGTATGCTTCAGCGCCACGGCTCGCAAGAGCAGCGCTTTTTCCTCGGCACGAATCCGCAGGGACATGCGGCTATTATCTTCAACGGCGATTCTCGGCATGGCAGTCGACTTCGGGCTTGTACGCATTCAAATAGTACAAGGATCGACAGGTGGAGTCAACTGTGCGCTTTGATTGCACACAAGCTGTGATTAACATAATTTATACAGACATCCACTTGCATTTGCCGCGCTAGTGGGATAATCTAAATCCAATGATCGCTTTGAAAGGACATGCCAGTGTGACTCGCGCTTTACCAAGCGCTGTCGCCTCTGTCTTTTCAAGCGGTCAAGTTCCGAAGCTTCGGCCCATTATTATTACGGTCGTAGTACCCAGCCCCGCTTGAGGGCTTCGGACAACAGTTTCCGAAAGGCCATCGAGTGGGGACGATAACCACTTGGTGGCCTTTTTTGATTTAAGGGGGATAGATGTCGACAAGCACCGCGCATCGAACGACCGGCCTGACGGAATCGAAGCTGATGTCGGGCGCCCAGATTTTGCTGGAGTGCCTGGTCCGCGAGAACGTAGATTGCATCTTCGGCTATCCGGGCGGCGTGACGCTGCCTTTGTACGATGCGTTCTACGATCATCCGATCCGCCACGTCCTGGTGAGGCACGAGCAGAACGCCGCGTTTGCGGCCGAAGGTTATGCGCGATCGACGGGACGGGTGGGCGTTTGCTGCGCGACGTCGGGGCCGGGCGCGACGAACCTGGTGACCGGGCTGGTGGATTCGATGATGGATTCGATACCGGTGGTCGCGATCACCGGGCAGGTCTCGACCAAGCTGATCGGCAGCGATGCGTTTCAGGAAGCGGACACGTTCGGCATCACGCGGTCCTGCACCAAACACAACTTTTTGGTGAAGACCATCGCGGAGTTGCCGCAGGTGGTGCACGAAGCGTTTTACATCGCATCGAGCGGCCGGCCGGGTCCGGTGCTGGTGGATATTCCGAAGGATGTTTTCCAAGCGCAGGCGCATTACACGCCGGTTTCGTCGATTCATTTGCCGGGCTACAAGGTGTTTACCGAAGGCCATACCGGGCAGATCCGGCGCGCGGCGCAGATGATCTGGGAGGCGAAGCGGCCCTTTGTTTATGCGGGCGGGGGCATCATCGCGGCGGATGCATCCGAAGAGCTGCGCGAATTTGTGGAGCTGGTGAATGTACCGGCGGTGACTACGCTGATGGGCCTGGGGGCGCTGCCGGCCGCGCATCCCAATTACATCAGCATGCCGGGGATGCACGGCAGCTATGCGGCGAACCTGGGAATGACCGGCACGGACCTGCTGATCGCCCTGGGCACGCGCTTTGACGATCGCGTGACGGGCCGGCTGGCGGCCTTCGCGCCGCATGCCAAGGTGATTCACGTGGATATCGACCCGGCGGAAATCGGCAAGAATCGCACGGCGGATCTGCCGATTGTGGGCGATGTCAAGCGCGTGCTCGAGAAGCTGAATAAGGTTCTGCAGGAACTGGCGCCGCAGAGCCAGGACCAGAACGCATCGTCGCGGGAAAGTTGGGCGCGGCAGATTCGCGAATGGAAGGCCGAGCATCCGCTGACGCCCGAAGTCTCGACGAGCGAGATCAAACCGCAGCATGTGATGCGCGAGATCGACCGGCTGTCGGGCGGACAAGCGATTGTAACGTCCGACGTTGGCCAGCACCAGATGTGGGCGGCGCAATTCATCCGCTTCAATTCGCCGCGCTTGTGGATCAATTCGGGCGGCCTCGGCGCGATGGGCTTCGGCCTGCCGGCGGCGATTGGCGCGCAATTCGCACGGCCCGATAAGCTGGTGTTTTCGATTGTGGGTGATGGCGGATTCCAGATGTCGATCCCGGAACTAGCGACCATCGCCAATCACGCGCTGCCGATTAAGATCATTGTGGTGAACAACGGCTATCTCGGGATGGTGCGGCAGTGGCAGGAGCTGTTCTATAACAATCGGCTGAGCCAGGTGGAGCTGAACACATTCCCGGATGCCGAGAAGCTCGCAGGCGCGTATGGATTCAAGGGCCGGACCATCGAGGGGGTACATGAGCTGGCGCCGGCACTCGAGGAAGCGGTGCGGGAAAATGGGCCGTATTTGCTGAATATTCGTGTGACGCCGCTCGAAAATGTCTATCCGATGGTGCCGGCCGGCGGAGCCATCAACGAGATGGTGCTGGGGCCGCCGCAACCGGTGGAAGCGTAAGGAGCTCGGATTATGCTGCAACTCATTTCACTGCTGGTGGAAAACAAACCGGGCGCACTGATGCGGATCACCGGCGTGCTGAGCGCGCGCGGGTACAACATCGAGAGCCTGACGGTGGCGCGGACGCTGGATGCGACGTTGTCGCGTATGACGATCGTGGTCGATATCGAGCCGCCACTGCGTTCGCAGGTGATCAAGCAGATGAACAAGCTGGTAAATGTGCTGCAGGCATCGGATTTGACCGATTCTCCAGCCGTAAAACGCGAAATGGCGCTGCTGCGGGTGCGCGCGCCGCTGGCCAGCCGCACGGCGATTTTGAAGGAAGCTGAAATCTTCGGCGCTCGCGTGGTGGATTCATCCACGGAAGGTTTTGCTTTGGAAGTGACAGGCGATTCGGAGAAGCTGGACGAATTCCTGGACGTGATGCGCAGCTACGGCGATATTGAAGTGACGCGCTCGGGTGCGTTGGCGATTTCGCTCGAAGCCAAGAAGCTGAGGCTGGCTCCTCCGGTGCCGCGCAATGTGGCCGCGGACGAATCCGGCGAAAAAATCGAAACGAGATAATAGAAAACATGGCGAAACGATACTACGAAAAAGACGGCAATTTAAGCCGGTTTGAAGGCAAGACGGTAACCATTATCGGTTACGGGAGCCAGGGTCACGCCCACGCGCTGAATCTGCGCGATAGCGGCGTCAACGTGACGGTGGGGCTGCACGCGGGCAGCAAGAGCGCAGCCAAGGCTTCGGCGGCGGGCCTCAAGGTTCTGAGCGTTGGTGAAGCGATCAAGGGCGCCGATGTGGCGATGATCCTGGTGCCGGATCATCTGCAGGGCGATCTTTATAAAAACGAAATTGCGCCGAATCTTTCGGCTGGAAAGACGCTGATGTTCGCGCACGGCTTCGCCATCCACTTTGGCGAGATCAAGCCGCCGGCGAATGTGGACGTGTCCATGATTGCGCCCAAGGCGCCCGGGCACCGTGTTCGCGAGCTTTATACGGAGGGCGTGGGCGTTCCGGCGCTGGTCGCGGTGGCGCAGGACGCATCGGGCAAGGCGCTCGAAAATGCACTGGCCTATGCTCTGGCGCTCGGTTGCCTCAAAGCCGGCGTCATCGAAACCACCTTCAAGGAAGAAACCGAGAGCGATCTGTTTGGTGAACAGTCCGTGCTGTGCGGCGGCGTCAGCGAGTTGATCCGCGCGGGATTTGAGACGCTGGTGGAAGCCGGCTACGCGCCTGAAATCGCCTATTTCGAGTGCCTGCACGAAGTGAAGCTGATTGTCGATCTCATCTACGAGGGCGGACTCGGCTACATGCGCTACTCGGTTTCCGACACGGCCGAGTACGGCGACTACACGCGCGGGCCGCGCATCGTGACCGCCGAGACGCGCAAGGAGATGAAGAAGATTCTTTCGGAGATTCAATCCGGTGAGTTCGCGCGCGAATGGATCAATGAAAACAAGACCGGTAGGCACAAATTCCTGGCGCTGCGGGAAGCGGCGAAGGACCAGCCGATCGAGCGCGTGGGCCGAGAGCTCCGGCAGATGATGACATTCTTAAGCAAGAAAAAGAAGGAGGAAGGCGTACCGCAGGAGCAAGAAGCCGCCGCGGTATCCAAGTAGTTCCATGCGCATCCAAACTTTCGATACTACGCTCCGGGACGGCACGCAAGGAGAAGCCGTCTCATTTTCTGTCGACGACAAACTGATCATCGCGCAGAAGCTCGACGAGCTGGGTATCGATTATATTGAGGGCGGATGGCCCAACTCCAATCCCAAGGACAAGGAATTCTTTAAGCGCGCGCAAGAGGTGAAGTTTAAGCACGCCCGCTTGACCGCCTTCGGCTCCACGCGCTTCGCTAAGAACGCGGTAGATCAGGATCCGAACGTGCGGGCGTTGATCGAAGCCGAGACGCCGACCGTGTCGTTGTTCGGCAAGAGCTGGGATCTGCATGTGCATCGCGCGCTCGGTATCGACGAAGAAACGAATCTGAAGCTGATCGGCGAGACGGTAAAGTATCTCAAGGACCACGGCCGCGAAGTGGTGTATGACGCCGAGCATTTCTTTGATGGTTACAATGCCAACCCCGAGTTCGCCCTCCGTACCATCGAAGCCGCGAAGAAGGCGGGCGCAGATGTGCTCTGCCTGTGCGACACCAACGGCGGCAACCTGACGCATCGCATCGTCGAAGTGGTCTCGGAGGTTCGCAAGCGGTTCGACGGTGTGATCGGAATCCACACCCATAACGATTGCGACGTCGCGGTGGCGAATGCAATCGCCGCGGTCGAAGCGGGCTGCACGCATGTCCAGGGATGTATCAACGGTTACGGCGAGCGCTGCGGCAATGCCAACATCGTCTCGATCATCGCCAATCTGGAGTTGAAGCTCGGACACACCACCATCGGTCCGGAAAAGCTGCAAACGCTCACCACCGTCGCGCGCTACATCGCCGAGCTCGCGAATCTGCCGATGCGCAACGATCAACCCTACGTCGGCCACAGCGCTTTTGCGCACAAAGGCGGCGTGCACGTGAGCGCCGTACTGAAGGATTCCACCACCTACGAGCACGTTCGCCCGGAGATGGTCGGCAATCGCCAGCGCGTATTGCTGAGCGATCTCTCGGGACGCGGCAACGTCCTCTACAAACTGAAGCAGCACGGCTTGGCCGAGCGCCTGGATTCGGACGCGCGCCGCCAGTTGCTCGAACGCATCAAGGACCTCGAACATCAGGGCTATGAGCTCGAAGCAGCCGAAGGCACCTTCGAACTGCTGGTTCGTGAAGCGCTGCATCCGGGCTGGAACGTCTTCGAAGTAGTGAATTACGATGTCACCAGCCGGCTGGTCGGCGGAACCACCGCGACCGTGACGTTGCGCATTCAGGACAGCGTCCACACCGCCAGCGCGACCGGGCAGGGTCCCATGAACGCGCTCGACATCGCTCTGCGCCAATGCCTCTCGAACGTCTATCCGCAGGTGAAGACCGTCCGGCTGACCGATTACAAAGTCCGCGTGCTCGAGCCCAAGAAAGGCACCGCAGCTAAAGTGCGGGTGCTGGTGGAATGGTCCGATCATCGCCGTAGCTGGGCCACGGTCGGCGTGTCCGACAACGTGATCGAAGCCAGCTGGGGCGCGCTTGTCGACGCCATCCGGCTGGAGCTGATGCGCCTCACCGAGCAAGACGACAACGTCGACAAAGTTGTAGAAGACTACTGCTGGGGCGTTTAATTTCGGCCGGCCGACCCCGCGCTAAGATAATAGCGATGGCGGCGACCACCCTCCTCACGTCCGATCAGTTCCTGGCGTTGCCCGAGGAATTCGACCAGAACGGCAATGCTCTTTTTCGAGAGCTGATCAACGGCGAGGTGGTCACAATGCCTCACGCGGCCCAGCGGCACGATACGATCCGTAGCAATATCCTAGAAGCACTGATCGTCTATCTTAGAGAGCATCGGGGCCTGGGCCTGAAGGCTTTTCCGGATTCGCAGTTTATCGTGAGCAACAACAACGCTTTGATTCCTGACCTGAGTGTTCTTGCGATCAGCCGCTTAAACACCGGCGTACAAAAATACGTTTCAGGTGCGCCGGAACTTGCCTTCGAAGTTGTTTCTCCCAGCGAAAGCGCGGCTTATCTGAGGATGAAGACCGACGCGTACTTGGCGAACGGTTCTCGTTCGGTGTGGATCGTTTTCCCGGAAGTCCGGTCGGTGATGATTTACACTCGTGATTCGGTGCGCGAACTCAGAGGCGACCAGCCCGTCGAAGACGCCCTCCTGCCTGGCTTCTCGGCCCCCGTCTCGGCCTTCTTCGATCTGACCTGAGGGCTCTCCGCAAGCTCCGCGCGTTAGAATAATGGCGATGGCGGCGACTACCCTCCTCACGTCCGATCAGTTCCTGGCGTTGCCCTTGGAATTCGACCAGCACGGGAATCGAATCA
>Ga0335074_10000256_pt1 | contig 80756 bp, 67 predicted proteins | sample Lox_Sample_23_FD_206715 | JGI IMG/M metagenome (GOLD analysis project Ga0335074, IMG submission 206715) | Soil microbial communities from Loxahatchee National Wildlife Refuge, Florida, United States - Lox_Sample_2.3 | ecosystem: Environmental > Terrestrial > Soil > Wetlands | place: USA... | reverse complement strand
TGCACTCGCGCCATGGAATTGCTCGTCATCCCCGACTTCTCCTGGTGCGACGAGACGTCCTGGGCGAAACAGCTCGACCTCAGGCTCGACGACATCCCCGAACTGAACGTCTCGAAGCTCCGGCGCGACGTCGTCGCTCCGCCGAAGTCGAGCGAGAACGGACAGGCCGCGGAGGTCTTCGCCGAAGAGCAGTCGCGGACCGAGAGAGACTTTCCGCCGATCGTATGGACCAAACCCAGTGAGAGTGATCCGGATGTCCTGATGACGCAGACTCCTAACTCCGCGGAAGACGCGGCGCTCGACACCCCTGGGGCAATCGAAGGCAGCCGCATGCGCGGCGTCATTCTGCACAAGCTCATGGAGGAACTGGCGACCGGAGAGCTCGCCGCAAACGCCGGCGAAGCGAGAGAACGGGCGCACCTGCTTTGCCAACAACTCGCGACGGCCACGACCACGGGCAGCAAGCCCGATTCCGCCGAGATGGCAGATACGGCCCTGCGGACATTCGCTCTCCCCGAACTTCAGCCGTTCCGTCAGCGACTTGTTTCGGAAGTGCCATTGTACGGCGCCGCATCCGCTGGCGCCGACCAACTGGTCGCCGGGCGGGCCGACGCGGTCGCCCGCGCGGACAACGGCGACCTGGTCGTGTTCGATTGGAAAAGCGACGTCGCGCCGAGCGAGCGGGACCGCTCGGCCTACCGGAAACAGCTTGGCCAATATCTCAGCGTCCTGCGCGCGCAACGCGGCGCTGTCGTGTACTTGACGTCGGCGCGCATCGATTGGGTGACGCCGCCCGGCTAGAGAGCGGTTTCCGTTCAGGTTGGTTCATAGCCTCCGGCCTCGAAGTAATTTGCGCATTCGCGCGGTGTGAAGCACTCGAGAGTTCTGCCGATGGCGTTCCAGAGGCCTTCGGCGGTTCGCTCGGCGGCTTTGCGTAGGAGAGCCTTGAATTGAGGGAACAGCTTTTCGATCGGATTGAAGTCCGGGCTGTAGGGAGGAAGATAGAGGAGACTCGCCCCTGTTGCTTCGATCAGGGCCGCGATCTGCGGTCGCTTGTGGCTGGACAGACCGCGTTGATCGGATCGTCGAACACGCATGGCGTGACGAGACCTTCGAGACGCAAGCCAGCGACGAAGGTCGTCGTCTTCCAGTACGATGGGCCAAGCGCAAAGGCGCGACGCCGAATGCGTGGCTGTCCGCAATGCTGGTGAGGAAGCCGGCTATGCCGGTCATCGTCGCGCTTACCAACAAGACGGCGCGCATCGCCTGGGCGGTCATGACGCGCGGAGAAGTTTATCGGGCGCCGCCCGCGGCCGCGTAAGCATTTAGCCAGATTGCGTTGGCGGCTATATGCGTGATGTTCCGCAATGCTCGCCGAGCCTCGTCGCCGTAGCCGTTCCAGGTCAAGTGGCGCAGTCGCGAGACGTCGAACTCGACGTATCGAAGCGACCCCTTCTGCTCCAGGTCCGAGCCGAGGAGGCCAGCCAGGGCTTGCTCGACATGCCGCACTCGCATCGAGATGTGAAACCAGTCCAAGATATGTGTCACCCGCTCGCCCGCGGCCGAGCGCACGCTCTCGACAAGCGTGGGATCACCATCGCTTAGGGCGGTGACTTCACGGCCAGGCAACCATCCTCTTGATCGCAGGGCGTTGCCTATGGCGCGTGACCTCGGTGTCTTCACGTTCGGAGCAACGGCGAAGTGTCGGGTTTGCTGCCGCTCCGCTTCCACGCGCCCAACCGTAACTTCGAGGTGGCGCACCTGAAATCCAGGAACGGCCCGAATGTGGGCGCCGTCGAGTGCAACCACCACTGGGCCACCTTGAAAGCGGTCTATCCGATGAGGGGCGGCATAATCGAAGGCCTGCAAACGATCCGCGGTCCGGGCGAGACCACGCCGGATGCCCGTATGTTTAGCGGTCTTGCCCGTTGGCGGCAACACGCTCATCACCTGGGCGGCCTCTCGGAACGACAATCGGGCGCCGAGTTCGGCTTGGACGCGCACAAGCTCAGGTGTGGCTCGGCTTCCGATCAGCTCCGATGTCCGGCTTAGGCGACAGGTCCGGCCGGTGTTCGGCTCCCCCTCGAAGCGCTCGCATCCGCAGGGTCGCCATCGCGGCTGACGCAGCATGACCCGGCCAAACAGCGTCTCGACCTGGCGGCTGCGATAGTCGTGCAGCCCGCGTCTTGATCCGCAGCGGCACGTCCGCTCCGCCGCGCTCACTTGCCGGACTTGATTGTGCGAGGACGGATTGCAGTTTCAGGAGCAGATCGTTCGCCTCGGCAAGTCGGAGGCCGAGGCCGTCCGCAGTAGGCGAAGCGAGGTCCCGCTCAAGGATGGCGATCTCGAAGCGCTCCGTCGCGCCGTCTGCCCCTATTGTCTCGACGAAGACCGTCCACTTCGCTCGCGTCATCAGTCAGCCTTCCCTTTCGAATGGCGTGTCGTAACCGATGGCGGCGGCCACCCCCAACTCCGTTCCACTCTCACCCGCAAGCGGCTGTCGCGGGGTTAAATGGAGTGCGACACCACGCAAACCCACTTCCCCGAAACTGCTCGCCTCTCGATATCTGCCCAATTCGCAGGCGAGGGCGGCGGCATTGATGGGGATCGTTCGTCCAGACGTCGCCTTCTCCGCTGATCTCGGGAACGAGCGCCATCGCCCGTTCGATTTCCGCCATGGCCTCGTCGATGCGACGCTCGTAGTAGAGCGAGGCCGCGCGCAGGTTGCGTGAAAGCGCCTGGCCTTCGTCGAATTCGCGGCCCAAGAGCACGGCCGTGGCGATCAGAACGTCACACATGGCCAGTGCGGCCGCCAACGACAAAGGAGTCCTCTCCTTGAGCTGGACGCCGGCACCGCCGAGCGCGTCCTCGAATTTAGCGCGGCATTCGGGCAGCAACGCGTCGACGACCGTTTGGGGCTCGCCTTCGGCTCGCGCCGATCGCGCGCGCAAGCCGACCTCCGCGATGTCCCAATGGGCGTGCGGCGGGTCGCTCCGCAGCGTTCCGGCCTCCGCGCGAGTATCGTCGACGGCGAGCGCCGAAGCGGCTATCCTCAACCACTTGGGAAGCTCAACGAAGTTCCCGATCATGGAAGTGCCAGCGCCGATTGTCGTTCGCCGTTCAGCAGTCGCTCCAGCGCCAGGGACTGGCCGTCGCTGTCGATTTCCGTCTGCTGTAGCCATCCGACGCGCCAAGCGAGAGCGAAGTCGGGGGTGGCGCTAAGTTGGGCGCCCAGCTTGGCCATTCTCGCCAGTCGCGTTTCCGCCCTATCGATGACGACGTCGGCGTGCGTCGATCTCTTGCGGGCCTCGGCGATCACCGCGGTCGCGTCGGCTCGCGCCAGGACGTAGTCGGACGCCAGCGCCCGAACCCGCGGGTCCGGAGAGACGAGAAGGCCGGCGGCGGCATCCGGTGAGGCGACCATAGCGGTCACGAGCGTCGCCGGTGTCGCATCCATCGTCGCGGCCGCCTTCAAGAGCCTGTCCCTGTCGGCTCCGTCGAGGGAAAGCAGCGCGAGTACGCCGAGGAAGGCGCTGTTCCTTTCGCCCCCGACGATCCGGTCGGTGGCCAACTTGCTCGCGCTTTTGGGGTCGCTCCTCGCGGTCCACCAGACGATCTCCCGATCCAGTTCGGGCGCGTCCGGTAGGCCGTATTGAAACGGCTTGTCCGATTTGGCGCCGAGGCGGCGAAGCTTCTGAACGATCGTCGCCCGCGCCTGGGAATCGCCGATCAGCGGTAGTTCGCCCAGCAAGGCTTGCGCCTTGTTCGAAACGGGCGCGTCGAGCGTCGCAAGCGCGATCGGGACCACGCTGGCGCCGTTGGCCGCGCCCGAAACGGAAGCGACGCTGCCGTTGGCGGAGCGCAAGTCGAGCTTGATCGAACCCTCGGCCGGTTCGGCGACGAGTTCGTAGCCCCGACAGTCCCGGGCCGCGGCCACCATAGCGTCCAAGCGCGCGTCCTCGTCGAGGGCGTCGCCCGCCTTGAAAAGCCAGTCGGCGCATGCGCCGACGTCGAGATAACGCCAAAATGCGGCCAAACGGGCGAAATGCTGGGGCGAATTCCTCACGGCCCCGTCCTTCGCCTCCAGCATCTGCGCCAGGACTTCCCGCAGTTTGGCGGCCCCCTCCGCGTTCGTCATCCGAAGGGCGAGGACGGCGTCCCGTATCACGGGCTGGGGCGCTTCCAGGGCGGTCGTCAGGTCGAAGACGCATCCCGCGGTCTTCGCGACGGTTCGAGCGACCATCGCGTAATACTGTTCAACGTTCGGGCCCGACAACAGGCTCCCGAGCCAGGCTTGGGTCGCAGGCGTGCACGTTCCGTCCCATGCCGAAAGCACGCCGAACTGCGTGCCGAGGTTCGCCGCGGCGGGCGAGCGCGCGAATGCGGCGATCGCCGCGTCGGGATCCAGTTTCTTAAGCGCCAATACCGGGAGGACGGAGTCCGCCGGCTGGAGCCCGGAAACGATATTTTGCAACGCCGGCTTATCCGCGGCGGCCACTAGGTCGGGAAGGAATTCGAGGTCCTTTTCGTCGTGCATTTCCCGCCGGCTGGCCGCGTCAAGAAGCTCTTCGCTGGCCGCCCGCCGGTGGCCCGACCATATATCCAACCGCGCGCGCGCGGCGGGAACGAGCAGGTCGCGCAACTCCGTCTCGGGCGAGTTTTGGCGGTCGAATACGTATCTCCGCCCGTCGCCCAGCGCATCCGACGATCGCAGGCTTCCGGGCCCTTCGGCGTAGGTCCACTCGTCCTTGGGAAGGCCGAAGCCGGTCAGGCCGGGATATCCGTGCACCAGGACGATGTTGTCGCCGCGGACCTCCAGGTACTGGTGCGAGTCGATGAACGCCCAGTAACCGGCGACGAAAAGGAGCACCGCCGCGATCGGGCCGCCCAGGGCTCCGGCGACGCGGCGACGTAGAACGTCGGACGTGATGCGAGCGGTACGCACACGCACCTGCGAGAGCGTGAGATCCCGATTCAAGAACAGCAGCGGGTCCGCGGCGTGGCTGCCCGCGAACACCGGCGTTTGCTCATATTCACCGCCGAATGCCGCGCGCGCGTCACCCACCACGCCGGCATAGAGGTAATCGAAGAGATCGCTGAAAAAGATGCTGCCGCCGTCCCCGACGGCATCGACCCCGTTCAGGGCTCGAAGCAGGCGTTTCGTGAATAGCGAGCCACGGTCCTTCAGCTCCCACGACGACTGCCCCGCGCGCGAGGCGCTAACGAGAAGGCGGAAGTCGTGGTCGGCGAGCCCGTAGAAGAATTCCGGGGCGCGCTCGGCGAAGCCGGCCCCCCCGCAGCAATCCAGGATCACCAGCACGCCGCGCGCTTTGGTGCGCGCGAGTTTTGCCGCCAACTCCTCGCGGGAGATTCCTCGCTTCGGATCGCGCTCCCGCGTCCTGGTCCGCAATATGAAGCCGTCGCCCTCGTTCTGCCCGTGGCCGGCGAAATAGACGATCAGTATCTCTTCAGGGGTCGCGTCCTGGGCCGCCTCGTCGACGGCGGTCAGGATGACCTCCGCGGACGCTTCGCTTTCCGGGATCAACCGGATCCGCTCTTCCGGGATGCCGCAGCAGTTCGGCGAGGCAAGCGCACGCGCTATGGCGGCAGCTTCCTTGGGGCACTCCGGCAGGTCTGATAGTCCGGCCACCCCATATTTGCCGATCCCGACTACGATCGCGCGGGTGAAGCGGGAAAAGCGGCGCGCGTTTCCAGTCTCGCCGCCCATCCGCGGGTTCCTCTTAGAACCAGTCGCGCCAAAATGCCCGCTCGCGCTCCAGTGCGACTTCCTCCGTCGGTCCCACGCCGGTTGCCGGACCGCGGCGGGTCGCGCGCCGCGCGGATGCGCCGCGGGTTAGGGACCGCGCTCCCGAGGACACTCCGGCAGCCGAGGCAAAGACGAAGAAGCCGTTGATGACTGCGATGAAGTAAATCGCGAACGGCCGGGCGAATTCCAGGTTTCCGGAGACGGGGTCCAAGACGGCGGTCACTAGGCAGAGGAGCAATGACACGGCCAGGCCTATCGGAGCGGGACGCCTGACGAAGGGAAAAACCATGCAAACGGCGTTCGTCACCGCCGTCGTCGCGAGCGTCGTCCCGCTGAAGGTTGCAAGGGTTTGCCAAGTGAAAAAGTCGTTCTGGGCCGGCACGGCTTCCCCCTCTTCCCCGAAGCATTATCGCAGAGGCTTCGCGCGACTCCAAGACTCGCAGGACGACCTTGTGCGGCATTCCGGTCGGACTGGCTCCCGGAAACCGCTCCCTCGTTCAAGGGGTTGCGTGGCGCATGACCGCGACGTCTCGGCGCGAGGCCGCCCGCGATCGTCAGGCCCGTCGTCTCGCGATCCAGAAGATACGGCCTCCCTTCGACACGTCGCCGACCGCGTGCTCCAGGAGATCGAAGCCGTTGGCGTCGAGCAGGCGCTCGAATTCAGCGTCGTCGATGCTCGCGTGGTATAGTGGATCGCCCCGATAGGCACCGATCGCTTCGCCGCACGAAACCCCCGCGTTGAACATCAGCACGCCTTCCGCGGCGGCGCGCGCGGAGAGGATCGGAAACATCGCGATCTGGTCGTCGGGGTTTATGTCGATTTCGGTTTCAATGTGGGACTGGAGTTCTCCCGGGGATTTTTCGGTTTCAATTGGGACTGGAACTTAGCCTCAGTCCCAATTGAAACCGAAAATTCGGTGATGTTCGGCTTCAAGCCCACGCGGGTCGCTTGGGTCGTCGAGAAAACGCGGCATGCGTTCATCGTACGGTCGATGCACGGTCGATCAATCCCAATTGAAACCGAAAAAACGTCGATCTAGTCTCAATTGAAACCGAAAACGAAGCGGGACTCGTTTCCCGTAACGCTTTGATTTCTCGAATTCAGCCGGTCCCATGTTGAAACCGAAATCGACAGGCGCGCGTCGAGGCGGTGCTGTTCGCGGCGCCGAAGCCGATGACACGAGACATCCTCGCGCGCGTGGTCGGGCGCGAGTGCGCGCTCGAGCTCCTGCTCGACGACCTGCGCGAGGATCCTCGCGGGCGGCCGATCGAGCTCGTCAGGGCAGGGAGAGCGTTGCTCTCCACACCCGCCCCGCCTTCCGGCCGGCGGTGCGGGTCGCTTTCGACATCCCGGCCGACGCGAAACAGCTGACCAAACTCGAGGTGGGGGTCTTGATGGCGGTCGCGATGTTCCAGCCGGTCACCCGGGCGGAGATTTCGGAGATGTTCGGGTGGGAGATCTCGCGCGACCTGATTGCCGCGCCGCGCGAGGAGGGGCTGATCGCCGCCGGACCCCGCAGCCCGAGACTCGGCGCGCCCAACGCCTACGTGACGACGGAGAAGTTCCTCATCGAGTTCGGGTTCGAGTCGCTGCGCGACCGGCCCGACCTCGAAGCGCTGGAGAATGCGGCGCTGTTGCCGGTCGGCGCTGCGACCGGGGAGGGGGACGCGGCGCCGGACGAAGGGGAGGGGGGTGACAGTTTGCTTGGGTCGGAAGTCTCGCGGGATCGCGTCGCATAGCGGCATGACCACGCCAAGGTTGGGGTCGAGCTTCGAATCCCCTCGGCCACTCCAGATTTCTCTCATGTAATCATGAGCGTAGAGATTCTCAGCCATGAGGCGCCTTTTGTCGTTATGGTGGACCGCCGCATTCTGGGCTAGGCGAGCCAAGAGCGAGGAAGTCAATGAGTTTCTTTTGGCGCGTCGGAGTTGGGAGTGGTGATGGCTGCGCACAATCAATTCGCCGTCGCGACCTGCGCCGCCAGCGTAGAGCGCACGTTTCAAGACTGACCCTCAGCGGGCGCGGGCCGCGACCAGCTTGCTAAACGCGGCCGGGGCAGCCGGGTCGTGAGGCCTGAGCGCGTTGGGCAAGGGGCTCGACAATTAACGCTGGTTGCGGGGGAGCGCAGCCATTGTCATTACGCCAATCTTTCCAGCTACCTTGTGATTCTCAATCTCACCGCGGCGGCCGCTTAAGCCTACCCCGCCGGTACCCCTGGCCCAAAAAGTAGGTCCGGTTTTTTCTGACAAAAATCTTCCGGTCCCGGCGCGAAGCACCGCTTTTGGCCGGCGCCCGCCGCGGGGCGAAGGCTTCCTGAAGGGCCGGGACGATATCGTCTAGGCTTCTAGTAAGGGGCCCTCCCTTCTCGCTTGTCGTCCCTGAGCCAGACATAGATCGCCGGAATCACCAGCACGGTCAGCGCGGTCGACGAGGCGAGGCCGAAGACGAGCGAGATGGCGAGCCCCTGGAAGATCGGATCGGTCAGGATGAAGGCCGCGCCGATCATCGCTGCGGCCGCAGTCAGCACGATCGGCTTGAACCGGGTCGCGCCGGCCTCAATCAGCGCGTCCCTCAGCGCGATCCCGCCGCTCGCGCGGCGATGGCGGATGAAGTCGACCAGCAGGATCGAATTGCGCACGATGATGCCGGCGAGCGCGATGAAGCCGATCATCGAGGTCGCGGTGAACGCCGCGCCGAGCAGCCAGTGACCGAGCACGATGCCGATCAGCGTGAGCGGCACGGGGACCAGAATGACCAGCGGCAGCAGGAACGAGCCGAATTGCGCGACGACCAAGAGATAGATGCCGAGGATCGCCACGATGAAGGCCGCGCCCATGTCGCGGAAGGTCACATAGGTGACCTCCCATTCGCCGTCCCACAGGAGCGTGGGGTGGGATTCGTCGAGCGGCTGGCCGTGATACTTGATCTCAGGCGGGCCGCCCGGCCCCCAGTCCATCTTGGCGAGCGCGTCCTGAACCGCGAGCATGCCGTAGATCGGCGACTCGAAGCGGCCGGCGACGTCGCCGCTCACCATTTCGGCGAAGCGCCCGTTGTGGCGGAAGATCGGATAGGAGGCGCGTTCGCGTGTGACCTTGACCACGTCGCCCAGCTCGACGTTGGCGCCCTGCCGTACGGTCCCGCCCGCCGGCAGCGGTGTCGAGAGCAGCCGCTCGTCGAGGGTCATTGCGCTCTTCGGCAGTTTGACGCTGATGTCGATCGGCTTCGTGCCCGCGCCACGTTGCGAGAAGCCGACCTTCACGCCCCCGACGAGCGCGCCGATCGTATCGTAGACGGCCTGCTCCTCGACGCCGTGGAACTCGAGCGCCTCCTGGTCGATCGAGAAACGCAGCCGGTCCGACGGCGTGCCGTAGCTGTCGTCGACGTCGACGATGAAATCGACCGATTCGAAAGCCTTGCGAATTTTTGCGGCCGTCGCGCGCCTCGTCTTGGCGTCCGGTCCATAGACCTCAGCCAACAGCGTCGCCAGCACCGGCGGGCCGGGCGGAACCTCGACGACCTTGAGCGCCGAGCCCTCGGGCAGCGGCAGATCGGCGAGCCGGCGGCGGATGTCGAGCGCGATCGCATGGCTCGCGCGCGAGCGCTCGCCCTTCGGCAGAAGATTGATCGAGAGATCGCCCTGCTCGGGATTGTTGCGCAGGTAATAGTGGCGGACGAGGCCGTTGAAGTTGAACGGCGAGGCTGTGCCCGAATAGGCCTGGATCGAGACGAGCTCAGGCAGGTTCTTCAGCCGCTCGGCCGCCATCATCAGCATGCGGTCGGTGTCCTCGAGCGCGGCCCCGTGCGGCAGGTCGAGCACGACATCAATCTCCGACTTGTTGTCGAAGGGCAGCAGTTTGACGCGCACCGCTTCGGTGTAGAAGAGCGTGCAGGCGGCGAGGGTGGCCGCGCCGACGGTCAGCAGAAAGACCTTCGATCGGACGCGGCCCTTGAGCAGCGGCCGGGCGATCGCGGCATAGAAGCGGCCCATCGCGCCGATCTTGTGATCGCCGTGCGCCTCCGAGGCGGCCCCGACCCTGCGTCGCGTGAAGCGCAGCAAGAGCCAGGGCGTCACCGTGACCGCGATGAAGAACGAGAACAGCATGGCGATCGAAGCGTTGGCGGGAATAGGACTCATGTACGGCCCCATCATGCCGGACACGAACATCATCGGCAGGAGCGCCGCGATGATGGTGAGCGTCGCGACGATGGTCGGGTTGCCGACTTCCGCCACCGCCGCGATCGCGGCGTCCGTCCGGCTGCGGCCGTCGTTCATCGCCCAGTGGCGGGCGACGTTCTCGACCACGACGATGGCGTCGTCGACCAGGATGCCGATCGAGAAGATGAGCGCGAACAGGCTCACGCGGTTGATCGTGTAGCCCATCAGCCAGGAGGCGAAGAGGGTGAGCAGGATCGTGGTCGGGATGACGATGAGGACGACCAGGCCTTCCCGCCAGCCGATGGCGAGCGTGATCAGGACGACGATGGAGACCGTGGCGAGGGTCAGGTGGAAGAGAAGCTCGTTCGCCTTCTCGGAGGCGGTCGCGCCGTAATTGCGGGTGACGCTGACCTCGAGGTCGGCGGGGACGACGCGTCCCTTGACCGCGGCGAGGCGGCGCATCACGTCTTCCGCCACCACGACGGCGTTGGCGCCCTTCCGCTTGGCGACGGCGATGGTGACGGCAGGGCGCCGCTCAAGCTCGCCGTTGGCGAGTCGGGTGATGGTCCAGGCGCGATGTTCGGGTTCGGCCGCGCCGACCACCACGTCGGCCACGTCCTTGACATAGACGGGCCGGCCGTCGCGTGTGGTCAGGAGCAGGAGCCCGATGTCGGGCACGCCCTGCAGCGTCTGCCCGGCGAGGACGGGGAGCGACTTGCCCCCGTCGCGGAAGGCGCCCACCAGAAAGGAGCGGTTGGCGTTGGTGAGCTTGTCGATGAGCTGGCTCAGCGTCACGCCATAGACGGCGAGACGCTCCGGGTCCGGCTCGACGCGGATCTGGTTCGGGCTGCCGCCGACGATATAGGTCGAACCGACATTGTCGACCTTGGTCAGCTCGTGCTGCAATTCCTCCGCGACCTGGAAGAGCGCGTTGTCCGACCATTGGCTGGCGCGGTCCGGCCTCGCCGACAGCGTGAGGTCGACGATCGCCACGTCGTTTATCCCGCGGCCGATGATAACCGGCTCGGGAATGCCCTTGGGCAGTTCGCCGATATGGGCGCGGATCTTCTCATGCACCCGCAGGATCGCCGTATCCTGATCGGCGCCGACGAGGAAGCGCGCGGTGACGACGACGCGGTCGTCCTCGGTCTGCGAATAGACATGCTCGACGCCGTCGATGCCTTTGATGATGTCCTCGAGCGGGCGGGTCACCAGTTCGACCGCCTGGTCGGCCTTGTAGCCGTTGGCCTGGACGATGATGTCGACCATCGGCACGCTGATCTGCGGCTCCTCCTCGCGCGGCAGCGAGTAAAGCGCCAGCGCGCCGGCGACGATCGCCGCCAGGAGCAGAAGGGGCGTGAGCGGCGAATTGATGAAGGCGCGGGTGAGCAGCCCCGAGAGTCCGAGCTTCATGGCCGAACCAGCCGGTCGCCCTCCTTGAGGCCGGAGAGGATCTCGACCTCGGCGGCGCCGTGGGATTCCCCAATCTGGACCACCGCTTCGCCGCCGTCGGCGAGCTTCACGTAGTCGACGCCGGCGCGGCGATAGACATAAAGTCGCGGGACGACGATCGCCTTGCGCGTCCCCGTGCTGACGTAGACGCGTGTGCGCTCGCCGACGAAATAATCGCCGAGGCCGGGAACCTCGACGTCGGCGATGACCCGGCCGCCCTCGATCTCGGGATAGACGATGCGCACCTTGCCTTCGCGCCGTTCGCCGGTGTCCTCGAGGCCGCGGGCGCCGATCTCAACGGCGTCGCCGGCGCGCATGAAACGCGCATGGCGTTCGGGCAGCTGCAGGCGCAGGATGTAGCGGTCCTCGGCCAGCGTCGCGATCGTCTCGCCGGGCATGACGACCGAGCCTTCCTGCACCGGCGCTTTGAGAATGCGGCCCGCCGAGGGCGCGAGCACCGCGCCCTCCTTCATCTGCTGGACGACGACGTCGCGGTCGCTCTGCATCGCGTCCAGGGTGCGCTCGGCCACCTCGAGCGCCGTCTTTGTCGTGTCGACCTGGACTTGGGTGCTGACGCCGCTCTTCAGCAGTTCAACGGCGCGGTCATAGTCCGTCTTCGCCTTGTCGCGCTGCGACTGCTGCGATTCGATGCGCGAATCGAGCGCCTGTTTCTGCAGGACGAGCTTCGGATCGGCGACTACGGCGATCTCCGCGCCCGCCGCGACCTCCTGGCCCTCCTTGACGGTGAGGGAGGCGATCGTGCCGCCGATCCGGGCGCGGGCGGCGAGCTCATGGATGGGCTCGACCGTGCCGATCACCGCCTTCTCATCGACGATGTCAGCGAGATGGACCACGAAAGGCTCGGCGGCCCAAGCGCCTGCGGCAGGAAACAAGGCGCCCGCGGCAGGAAGCAGCAGGGCGGCCGCGATGATGAGACGGCGCATCGGCAAAATCCCTCTCTGAGGACCTTGACTATATATTAAGATGTGCTAAATTAGCAATCATGAATTTAGAGGAGCTGCAATCCAAGGCCGGCACCGCGGAGGCGATGCTGAAGGCGGTGGCCAACCGCAACCGGCTCGTCATCCTCTGCGAGTTGCTCAAGGGCGAGCGCTCGGTGAGCGCGCTGCAAGGCGCGATTGGCCTCAGCCAGTCGGCGCTGTCGCAGCATCTGGCGCGCCTGCGCGCGGACGAGCTCGTCGCGACGCGCCGCGAATCGCAGACGATCTACTATTCGCTCTCCAGCAAGCGCGTCGCACGGCTCATCGGGCTTCTCTACGAACTCTATTGCGCGCCGGGCTGCGACGCGGAGGCGCCCCCCGCCAAGATGAGAAGGAAAGCAAAATGACACTCGATCGCGCCGTCATGGCCTTCGCAGGGTGCATCGTTCTGGCGAGCCTCGCGCTCGCCCATCTGTTCAGTCCTTACTGGTTGCTGCTGACGGCTTTCGTCGGGCTCAACCTCATTCAGGCGTCGTTCACCGGCTTCTGTCCCGCCGCCATCGCGTTCAAGCGATTGGGCGTGGGGCCAGGCGTGGCTTTCAAATAGGGACCCGACGCCGGCGCGCCGCTGGCGAGAGGATCGGAGGCCTGAGCGCCTCGAAGAGGGAAAGAGCAGGGAGGCTTGCATGCCGCGTGTTGTTGTTCTGGGCGCCGGAATCGGCGGCGTTCCCATGGCGTTCGAACTTCGCGAGAAGCTCGGGCGTAAAGCCGAGATCGACGTTGTCTCGGAATCGGAATGGTTCCAGTTCGTCCCATCCAATCCATGGGTCGCGGTCGCGTGGCGCAAGCCCGAAGACGTCAAGGTCCACCTGCCGCCGGTTTTCGCCAAGCTCGGGATCGGCCTCCACGCCTGCGGGGCGAAGCAGGTTCGTCCGGAGACGAACGAAGTGCTGCTCAACGACGGGCGCACGCTGCCTTATGACTATCTGGTCATCGCCACCGGGCCGATGCTCGCGTTCGACGAGATCGAAGGCTTCGGGCCTGAGGCCAACACCCGTTCGATCTGCAACACCGACGACGCGGCGGCGGCCGCGAAGCGATGGGAGGAGTTCTGCAAGGACCCCGGACCGATGGTGGTCGGCGCGGTTCAGGGCGCATCCTGCTTCGGGCCGGCCTATGAATACGCCTTGACCGCGGTCGCGGACTTGCGCCGCCGGAAGATTCGCGATCGCGCGCCGATGACTTTCGTCACGTCCGAGCCCTATATCGGCCACCTCGGCCTCGGCGGCGTCGGCGACACCAAGAGCCTGCTAGAATCGATCCTCCGCGATCGCGACATCAAATGGATCACCAACGCGAAGATCGACCGCGTCGCGCCGGACATCGTGGAGGCAACCGAGGTCAATGACGACGGCTCGGTCAAGAAGACGCACAAGCTGCCCTCGAAATTCACGATGATGATCCCAGCCTTTCGCGGCGTCGATTGCCTGAAGGGCGACGACGGCAAATGGATTGCCGGCCTCACCAACCCGCGCGGCTTCGTGACCATGGACAAGCATCAGCGGAACCCGAGCTTCCGCAACGCGTTCACAGTCGGCGTTTGCGCGGCGATCCCACCCTATGAGGTGACGCCAGTTCCGGTCGGCGTGCCCAAGACAGGCTATATGATCGAATCGATGGTGACGGCGACCGCGCACAACATCGCCGATCTCATCGACGGTCGCGAGCCGACCCATGTCGCAACATGGAACGCGGTTTGCCTCGCCGACTTTGGCGACAGCGGCGTGGCCTTCGTCGCGCTGCCGCAGATACCGCCCCGCAACGCCAATTGGTCGAGCCAGGGCTACTGGGTGCACCTCGCCAAGGTGGGCTTCGAGAAATATTTCTTGCGGAAAGTACGCAAAGGCTCGAGCGAGCCCGGATACGAGCGCTTCGTGATGAAGACGCTCGGCGTCAAACGCCTGCGGCAAACGGCCGCGTAAAAACTGGACCTCGATTGCAGCGACCGTCGCAAGATTGGCGTGACGTTTAAAAAAAGACGCTCGTCGCGCGCGAGCAGGGCCGGCGGGACACAATACCAAAGGCTCGGCGAGCTGAGGCGATTGCCGAATCGCGGCGGGACTGATTCAAGGCGCCGTGGAGGATTTTCGCCATGCCGTCAGCGGCGCTGATTGGATCTGGATTTGGCTCAAGTCGCGAGGTCACCCGGTGCACCGGCATCGCTGCGCCTTCCCCAGCGCAACTGGCAACACGCCGAGGTCGCCGAAAAAGGGAGAAGGTGGAGTTGTTTATCAGGCCTTTTGGCGACAGAAAAGCTGCCCGGCGGGAGTCGATGGTCTTGATTTTATTAGATAATTTGGTTGCGGGGGCAGGATTTGAACCTGCGGCCTTCAGGTATCCGTCATAGGCACACTCCAAGAGCCCCGTAACAAAGGCGCCTCAGGCCGTTCCTTTGGCAATCACAGATTCTCGTCCGCGTAGAGGCCGGTCTTAGATTGCGGCGTGGCTTCAAAGTCGGATGGAGAAACTTCCGAGGTTCGTTTCGGGGCCGGGCGCGAGACCTCCATTTGTCACCAATTCCGGAGCGCCGAGTTCGACCTGCATCAAATGCGGCGTCGGTTGAAGTGAAGCAAGGCGAGACGCCTGAGCGATTGTGAGCGCCGCCGCCGCCGCGCCGACGAAAGGCACGGCTACGCTCGCCTCCGCAAGAGCTAGCGCGCCGCACCTGTCCAACTTCTGGTAGGCTGGGCGGTCGAGGAGCTTCTTCGCGCGCTCCTCGTTGCGGGCCTTGCTGGGTTCCTCCCAAAGACCATCGAGCGATTGCCCTTTGGCAATGGTACGAATCTGTATCCCCTCAAAATCGCCGGCGCCGTGCCCAATTCCGGTGTCGAGCATAAACGGAAAGCCGTGACGCGCAAGCTTGCGGCGGGGCTCCAGATCATCGACGCCTGATAGGAGGTAAGGCGGATCGTAATCTGTAATGGCGATGTCTCCATAATGCCGGCGTTCAATGAGCTGGGTGCCCCATCCGGCCGTCTCCAGCCAATTGGCTGCGATTCTTACCTTGTGCTCGCCGAGCGGAGACCCCGGGAGTACGAGCAAACTCGTCGCTTCGTTTTCCTCTCCGATCGACTGGTCGTCCTGCAAAATAGCAAGTCGGTTACCGCTGCCGCCCAAGAACGAAAGGTTCCAAACGAGGGCTTGGCCCAGGTGGCCCAAGCCCAAGAACCAAAGCTTGTCGGGAACGTCGAAGAGGTCCGGCCCTCTGACCGTAAGATCGACGGGCTCCCAAGGCGTCCAGAGTGAAAGGCTTGCTTCGCGTCCGGGCAGGTCCCGTCCCGCCAGCACGCAAGCAAAGACTTGCCTGACAGCGGCCGCGCCAGAAAACACGCCCGCCAACGCCAAGCGCGAGTCACCCATATCGAACGCGCGCACGCCCGTAAGCCAACCATCCCACCAGCAGCGTACACTCCACACACTCGGTTTCGGGATGTCGCCGATTCGAACAACATGAGTTGCGTTGCCTGTTGGGTTCGTCGCGATCCTAGCGCCGAGGCGGCGCGCCGCCTTCAGCAGCGTGTGGCCCAACGGAACCGACGCGATGAGAGGGGCATCGTCGCTTGCGACAAGCGTGACGCGCCCAAAGCATTTGTGCGCGGTCGCAACAGCAGTTAGGGCGGCGGCCTGACCGGCCGGGGTGCGGAGCTGGTCGCGACCGACAACAACGTTGAGGCGCACGGCGTCGAGTCGCGCCTCCGCTTGAGGAAAGGATGAGACTCGCGTCGCGTCAGTGAGAGCCTTCAGGACGCGGGAACGCTTCAAGTGTTCGGCCATCGCTAAACCTCAAGCCGGAAAAACCGGTTGCCCCGCGCGCTATGGTTTGCCCAAAGCCCATTTCCAAGGAATTCAAATATGCCGATTGACCCTGGTTTGGGGCTATGGCGTGCGAAATTTGGCAAGATCAGCGCGATGTGACCGGCACGTGGCATGACAGGGTTGGCTTGATCAGACTCGCTTTGAGCATAGCCGCGGGGATGAACGTGAACGTCGGCGACGACGCCGCAGCCTCGGGCGCGGCAGATTTCCCAGACACGAGGCAGCGCGGTCTGCCGGATCGTCACAATGCCGGTGGCTAAGGCCGAAGGATCGACATCGTCGTAAAATATGAATTCGAGAATGTCTTTGCCGCCGTCGCGCCGAGGCCGGCCGAGCAGATAAGCGCCGCTTTCACGCCGCCCGCCCAAGGTCCGCCGCGCCAGTTCCGTGACGCCGGCCTCCCAGACTTGGCGGCGGCACCGGAGCCTAGGCGGCGCTCCGCCGAGCCAGCCAAGAAGCGTGTTCAGCAACGAGCGCATAGAGATGTTCCATGATGAACGCGATGTGGCGGTCGCGCCGCCATGCTTCCTCCGGCCGCTTGGCTGCCCAGTTGTTGTGCTGGGCGGCGTAGCGCTGCCACACACGATAGATTCCTCCGTATTCATTCGTGGTCGAGCCGTCGCGCGTCCACGTCTTCAGCGCATCGACAACGCCAGGAGAACTGTCGGTGGGGGGCACCGGCCGTTTCTGATTGACGTGATCCCAATGTTGGAGGAATGGCCCAAGGGCGGGAAAATTGTCGCAGATCAGCTGGAAATCGAAGGTCGCGCTTTTGTCGCTGAAAAAGGCCAGCGCCGTGACGCGCACCTCCAGGACGGGAAACGAATAGGCCAAAATCTGCCAGCGGCCTTCCTCGACGCCGGCTTGGAAGCGCGCCGAGTTCAGCTGCGCTTCCAGCGCCTGTTGCGCCGCTGACTTCGTCTCGTCAGCCATTGGTGAAGTCCTTGAGCGTCAAATCGACGGTCAGAGCGCAGTGACCGGGCTGTACGAATTTGCCGAGGACGTCTTCGCGCGGGAGCGGCGCATCGGCACCCGGCAGGATCAAGTTCGCCTTCGCGGCGGCCATGGCGTCGAGGTCGAAGCCGTGTTTGCTCACCGCCCACTGAAGCGCCTTGAACACGGTCGTCGATGGCGCGAAGTGGTGGAGCTTGGTCGTGTCATACTGGAAGGTGACCGCGATCTCGCGGCAGCGATGGCCGACGAGGCGGATGTGCTTGCGGCCGCGCGGATGACGAATGAACGGCTCGTCGTGGTTGCGCTCGAAGAGGTGAACGTCCGGGTCGAGCTTGAGTTCGGTCCGAACAAGCTCGACGAAAGCAATCTCGCCCGTGAACGGAAGCGCAATCACCTCGGCGCGCTCTTCGATTTCCGCTTCGACATGGACCAGTTCCCCGGCGGAATGGCTCTCGTTCTTGGCGTCGTTAAGGTTGTCCATCGGAAAAATCCTCACTCGGCGGTTCGCGCCATCCCGCTTTTCCTTGGCGCTCCAATGGCATCTGACGCAGCGGGCCTAACCCGCGCTATCCGAATCGGCTTTCCTTCCGATGCGAACCGTGCGAATCTGTGTCGTCAGCACAGCATGCCGATTCGGGCGGGCTGTGTCAAGGTGTGCTATTCGCACGGAGCGCCATGCCTTCTTTTGAAGCCCAACTCATCAGTGCGATCCGAAAAAAAAGGGAGGCGGCGGGTCTAAGTATTCGGGCGCTCGCCTCTGTCGTCGGCATCAGCTTTTCGACGCTCGCCCGCATCGAGCGAGGAGAAGGGGCTCCTGACAACAACTCAAAGATTCGTCTTCTCGCGTGGCTCGGCGAAACGGGCGAAAAAGCAGGCCTGAAGTTCGACAACGTCGCCTTTGTGCACTTCCGTGCCGCAAAGAACGTGCGGTCGTGGACTGTGCATGCCCTTCTCCGCGCGGCGGATTGCATTAGGCGCGACGCGCTGTCGAGTTCGGACGAAACTGCCGAGGGCCACGCGCCGCCCAATGGGCCATCGGCCGATGACGAGGCGGTCACTTTGTCCAAGGAGGAGCTTGAAAAGGCCGCCGAACGATTCAGGAAGGATCTGGGGCTTTCGCCCGACCAACCGCTGGACTCGCTGAAACTCAAAGTCGAAGGGGTGGAGGTGTACAAGCTCGCTGAAACGAAGAGTTTGGAGCCGACCCTGGTTCGGAAGCTTCATATGGAATCGGGCGACGAATGGTCGGCGATGAGCGTGCCGCTCAACGGATCAGGAGACCGATGGGCGGTCTTGCTGAACGACAGCCATACCAAGGAGCGTCAGCGCGTCACGGTACTCGAAGAGTACTGGCACATCCTGCTCGGACACAAGCTCACGAAAATTGCGCGCGTAGCCGAGGCTTACGGACGAACGTACGACAAGGCGGAGGAGCACGACGCCTACTACCTTGCGTCGGCGACGCTGCTTCCCAAGCCAGCCATAATAAAGGCCGTGAATGCGAAACAGAGTTCGGCCGCCATAGCACAGAAATTTGGGACGTCGGCCGAACTGGTTGACTACAGAATCAAACGGCTCGGTTTATGGAGGGATCACGTCGGCAAGAAAGTGGCACTTGCATCTGACTGAAATCGCAATCAGCCGCGCCTTGCTCAAACACGTCCGCTACAATGGCGCACGAAGGTCTGCACAGTTTCGGAGTCCCCCGCGCCTAAAGGGCGAGCCGACGGCCGAGGCCGAGCCGCCCCCTCGTCGCCGCCGGCGCTCAGGACATCGAGGAATTTCGATTGCGGCAAGGCGTCGATGGGCAGCGATTTCGTGATCTGCCCCTCACCGAAACTGATGCACGCCATGGCGCGGCTTGAGGACGCCTACGCCACCCCCGCTCGCCGGAGCTTATGGCGAGAGCGTCAAGAGCGACGAATGGGATTGGATTAAGCGACTTACCGGCTTTTGAGATCGAAGACCTTAGGAAAACCTGGTGGTCAAAATCCAATTATTTGGTACCTGAGCCCGGATATCGCGACTGGGCGGAATGCGGACTTTTCCACCCCATATCTGCACCCGAGGACAATCGACATTTTGTAATTTCGATGACACACTAACCAAGACCTTTGATTGCACCGGGGCGGGCCATCAGTGAGTTATCCGCTTCGTCACATCTCTATCCGCGTGCCGTGGCACGACACCGGCTGGGACGGCCGGGTCTGCGAGGCGCCGCGCCTCAACAGCGCTTGCCTCAGGCTCAAACGAATTGCCCAAGGGCGCGATGATGCTGCTGAGGAGGCAGTCGCCGGACAAAGCGTGAAGGATCTGCAGCAAGACAAGTGGCCCGTCTGCGTGACCGAGCGCATGGCGTTCATGGCGCCCTTCGAATACGTCCGCATCGCGAACCACCCCTACAATCGAGGTCCGGAAACCCAACACGGCCACTTCAAAGAGACGCCTCTGCGGCATCCGCCGTACTCGGCCGCGGCAGTCCCGTTCGGGTGGATGCTGCGCGAGGCGATGGAGCAACTGGGCGAGGAGCACGACCTCGACGTTCAGGCGGAGCGCGAGCCCGATCTCGGCTTCAAGACACAGTGGACCCAGGAGCGCCTCAATCAAAAGGCGCTGCTCGACGCCTTCATTGGCCATCTCAAGATTGATGAGTCGCTCTGCTTCTTCTACGCAAAACAGATTCCCTTCGTCGAAGAAGCCGCCGTGAGCCGCATCCTCATTGGTGTCGGACGCGTCCGCCATGTTTCTCCGGCTGAAGAGTATCGCTACACGACGCGCAACCTCGACAGCAAACTCCGCTCCGTCCTTTGGGAGCTGATGGTCCAGCACTCCATCCGTCCCGACTTCAAGGACGGCTTCCTGCTGCCCTACCACGCAGCCATGCGGAAAGCCGCTGACGAAGCTGATTTCGACCCGGCCGAAATCGTCGCCTTGTCGCCGGCAGACCGCCTGCCCGAGTTCTCACACGCTTCGCAGCTCGTGACGCACGATGGCGCCATCGCCGCGCTGCTCTCGTGCGCCGAAGCCCTTCGCCGAGCAAAGCCCGTCCTGGCGGGGCCGTGGGATCGGTGCCTCGAATGGATCGACACGCGCCTTGGCGAGCTTTGGAAGGCCCGTGGCCCATGTCCCGGCCTTGGCGCCGCTCTCAGCGCTTTCGGATTAGAGCAGGGCACTTTCGCGGCGCGCGCCTTAACGGAGAAGGCGGGCGAGAATGCGGATCCGTGGCCCCTCGTGGAGGCGATGTTCGCCGATCCCGGCAAGAGCCTTCCCAAGGCGCTCGCCGAAGGTGTCGGCAAGACGCTTCGCGAAAAATGGGCGCGGCTGCCACAGGAGCGCCGGGAACTGCTGAAGCTTGTCAGCCGTTTCGAGATCGCCGGCGATCAGGCGCGCGGCGTTTACGTTCAGGAAGAACGCGCCAAGGCTGGCATTGACAGCGCAGATGCGGATATCCTTGCCGACCCGTATCTGCTCTACGCCGACACCCGCCTAACGGCCGATCCTATCAGCGTGTGGACGGTTGACCGCGGGGTATTTCCGCCGACTGTCATCCGCGACAAGCACCCGCTTCCCGAGCCCACGGCCTTGGATGCCGGGACCGACGCGCGCCGTGTCCGCGCGCTTTCGATCAGCGTTCTCGAGGAGGCGACCGCCAGCGGCAGCACGCTGATGCCGCAGGATCAGCTCGTTTTGGCGATCCGCGGCCTTGCCCTGGAGCCTCCGTGTGCGGTCGACGCCGACTTGATGGCAGTGGCCAAAGACGCTTTCGGCGGCGTCATCCAAGAAATCAGGATGGCGAACGGCGCGCCCGCGCTACAGCTCGCGCGGCTTTCTGAGGTTGGCGCCGTTATTCGCAACGCCCTCGACAAGCGCATCAAGGGCAAGCGGCTTGCCGTGGCCGCTGACTGGCGCGTCTTGCTTGACGACCATCTAGCCAAACAGGGCGCGACCGGGACGGACGACCAGGAGGAAAGCGCGCGAAGCGAGAAGGAAGCAGCCCTGAAGGAACTCGCGGAGTCGCGCCTGTCAGTGCTTATCGGTCCTGCCGGCACCGGCAAGACGACGCTCCTGTCCGTCCTTTGCTCCCATCCCGAGATCGCGCAAGGCGGCGTGCTGCTGCTCGCGCCGACGGGCAAGGCCCGCGTCCGCATGGAAGAGTCGACAAGGCACCTACAGCTCACTGGCTACACGATCGCCCAGTTCCTCAGTCCGCACCGCTACGACGGATCAACCGGACGGTACCGGCTCTCGGATCACCCTACAGAGGCCGGAGCGCGCACCGTCATCGTCGACGAAGCGTCGATGCTGACCGAAGAAATGCTCGGCGCGCTGATCCAGGCGCTCAAGGGCGTACACCGGCTCATCCTGATCGGCGATCCGCGTCAGTTGCCGCCGATCGGCGCCGGCCGGCCCTTCCTGGACATCGTCAAGCATCTGGCGCCCGCGGGTATCATGGAGAGATTCCCGCGTGTCGGCCCGGGATACGCTGAGCTGACGATCCGCCGGCGCCAGGCTGGCGAGGAACGCGAGGATCTCCAATTCGCGGAATGGTTCAGCGGTGCCCCGATTGCCCCTGGCGAGGACGATGTCTTTGATAAGGTGCTGACGGGCGGTGAGAGTCCGCACGTGCGTTTTGTCCAATGGCAAGGTACCGACGAGCTACGGTCGCAGCTAATCGCTTTGTTGGTAGAGGAGCTCCGCCTCAGCGGTCCCGATGACATCGCCGGATTCGATGCAACGCTCGGCGGCGAGCTGTGGAACGATCTGCGTTTCTTCAACCCAGCGCGCAGCGGGAAACCCGGAGCCGCGCGGACTGCCGAGGGTTGGCAGGTCTTGTCGCCCGTAAGGACCGCCGCCCACGGTGTGCCGGATCTCAATCGCCTGATCCACAAGCAGTTCCGCCAGCAGATGATCGAAGCTTCCCGCAAGGAGCGGAACCGGAAATATCCGAAGCCAATGGGCGTCGAGGAAATCGTTTACGGCGACAAGGTCATCAACCTCATCAACACCGATCCGAGTCTTCCCTGGAACAAGCACCGCAAGGTTTATCCCGCCAAGGACGACCCCTACATCGCCAACGGTGAGATCGGCATGGCCGTTGGCTACTACTGGAGACAGGGCCAAGCTGACTTTCGCTGGAAGCTCGAAGTCGAGTTCTCCTCGCAGCCCGGCTATAAGTACGACTTCACCTCAAAGGATTTCGCCGAGGAGGCGAATCCCGTCCTAGAACTGGCCTACGCACTGACCGTCCACAAGTCGCAGGGCTCTGAGTTCGGCACCGTTATTCTGATCCTGCCGAATCCCTGCCGGTTGCTCTCCCGAGAGCTTCTCTACACGGCGCTCACCCGCCAGAAGGACCGCGTCGTCATCCTGCATCAGGGAGAGCGCAGCTCCCTTCGCAAATACTCATCAGACGACCGGTCGGAAACCGCCCGCCGGCTGACGAATCTCTTCGTCGCGCCATCACCCATTGTGATCGACGGCCGCTTCTTCGAGGAGGACCTTATCCACCGGACGTCGCGCGGGGAGATGGTGCGTTCGAAGTCTGAAGTCATCATCGCGGACCACCTCGCCGCCAGGAACATCGAATACGGCTATGAGCAGCCCCTGAAGATCGGCACGACGACCAAGTATCCCGATTTCACGATTGAGGATGCGGAGTCCGGCGAGACGTTCTACTGGGAGCATTGCGGCATGCTGCATGTGCCGCGCTACCGCCGTCGCTGGGAAGAGAAGCTGGCCTGGTATGCCGCGAACGGAATAGTTCCTTACGAACAAGGGGGCGGAGCATGCGGAGCGTTGATCGTGACGCGTGACGAGCCAAATGGTAGCATCGACTCCAAACAGATCACCCAACTCATCGCCGACGTGCTCATCCGCTGACAACGCGACCGACTGGATCGCACGTCTCAATGTCCGGCGGCTAAGGCCATAGACCGCTATCGCGCGGTGCGGATTTGATGATTTTGCACCATGCGGAACTGCCGCTTTGGGTCCAGGCGGTGTGAAAACTCTGAGGAGGTCCGGGGCCACCCCAAAGTTCGAGGCCTATCGGCTCGCAGAGCGAAAAAAATGCGGTATTCTCGCTCTGCGCGGCTATACCGGCATGGAGCAGCAACGGTGGTGCCTAAAGACAATTTGCCGTCGGTATCGCCCCCTCGTGAGATGTTAGATAAATCGCAGCGTGCCAATAGCCTCCCACATCTCCTTTCCCTCCGCCGGTCTGGCATCTCAGCCGAGGGAGGAAGCGAGTGACGGACAAACTTCTTTCAGCCGACCTTCCCGGAGTACTGCCGGACAACCGCGTTCTCTGTGGACAATGCGCTTACGTCACGCCAATGGCCGAACTCACCCGAGGCGCGGTTTTTCTTCGCGGTATCATCAATGGTTTGGTACCTGAGAGCGTGGCTGTCTTGCGGCAGATTGCTGCGCATCCCGAGTTAAAACAGCTCCTACTGATCGTCGCGCTCTACCCTGGCAGTCGGACATGGGACGACGTCCTACTTGATTTGCTCAAACTTCAGGGCTCGAAACCCGACCGGATTCAGTTTCGCCTGCTCGCTCGACGGTCCGGACCTGATCTGCCGGCGAACCTGCTCTGGGTCCAGCCCGGAAGCAGCGGCCATGGGCATGTGATCACCGGTAACGTCAGCAACCTCCTGGCAGCCGCGCGGTGGGACCCGACAGACGCAGTGTTGGCTTTGCCGCTGGAACCCACCGCCGCCGAAGCGTTGCGCAAATGGTTCGATAACGCTCACGCGCGAAGCCGCCCACTGACCAAGGAAACCGCAGCTGCTCCGCGTCTCCGGCTGCCTGAGGGCGATGCCGAGGGCGAGCGGCTGTGGCGGGAGTATATCGATCTCTTGGATCGCTGGGACAAGGGCGTGTCCAGGGAAGTCCTCGTTGATCCTAAGACCGGCGAGGTGGAAAGTGCAGTCGAGCCGACACCTTCGGAAGCAAGAGTTTTCCCGCGACCGGATCCGGTTCTGTTGGCGGTACAGACAGTCTTAGCGAAGGGCAGCGTTGTCGCCGTCGACGAGGCCAGTCGAGCGCCGCCACTTAGCGCGCCGGTGAAAGCGGAGTTCTTCGGCGAGCGCGCGGACATCCGCAGTGGCGCCGCGCGCCGGCAACAACACTTTAGTGTCAGCCTTTTCGATGAGGACACCGCGCGTCGCCTCGGAAGATGGAAGGCCGCGATGAGCGCCCGGCTTGCCCGTTGCAGCTTGATGCTCAGGGATGGAGTTCGGTGGGTGCCTGACGCTGCGCATGATCTGCTGAAGGCTGAGTTCGCTGCAGTCGAAAGCGAAGCCCTGGAGGCATTGAAGACCGCGACAGGAGGGAAGGCTGCCGCGGATTTCGTGCAGACCTGCCTCGCTAAGATCGAAGACGACTGCAAGACATTGGCGAAAATGATTGCGCCCGGGCGAGCGCCGCCGCCTGATCTCGTGACCAGCGTCAAATCCGATCTGGAGAAGAGGCTCTGCAAGAACCTCAAGCAGGGAATGGTCCCCAGCGTGAGCCGGAGCCTTTACCAGATCGTGCTTTCGGAGTCGGAACGCGAAGGCCCCTGGGATCAGGTCCAAACGCTGCTTGCGAGCGCGGCTAGGCTGCCACGTGAAATCGTTTCCGACCCCAGGCGCACCCTCGGACTTGTCACGACACCTGAAAAGCTGGTTGCGGCGTTCAACGTGTTCTCCGATCCTTTGGTCGCGCGCTACCTGGACGGGCGCCGCGTCGATGTGCAGGCCAGCCGCGACTTGGAGCTGATCAAGACCGTCCAAGACCATCCAACAGCTAAGCCGAAACAACGCGCGTACGCGCTCTTCCAGCTCATTAGGGGTGACACGCACGATACCGTGCGCGCCGCTCTATCCGACGAGAACCCGTCAGAATAGTTACCGCATTCCGCAGCCTAAGTTGGAATAGCAAGCGACGTTCGAGTCCGCGGCAAGTGATCCGCCGTCTCCGCATGCTCAGCCCTCGAACCCCCGCCCCAGCGCGGTGCCGCCTCCGATCGGCGGACGCTTCATGACGACGAAGCCAGCGCGCTCCAGATATTCGACCAGGCGCCTAGCCACGATCTCCGCCACGATCTCGTCCAATTCGGGGAAGGGGCGGCCAGCGTCCCCGTCCTCGCGCGCATCGTCCCACGCGTCGCGGATGTAATCATGGACTACGCACGAGGGGTTGCAAGACGGCTGGCGGCATACAGAGCCGTTCCATGCCGAGTCGTGCCATGCGATCCGGGCAGAGAGATGAGTAGCCATCTAAATCCTCAGTTTTGCCATACGGGTCGCAGCGGTTGAATGTGTTGAGGCCGCGCCGGCGCCAATTCTGATCACGTAGCCTGAGACCGTGACTCGGGCAGCAGCGCCAAGGCCGGCGTCACTTTTGGGCGCCGGAAAGGCAAAGCAAGGGGAGACACCGCGGATTCCAAGAGATCAATCAAGTCGTTCAACTCAACCAGCTCGCCAGTCGCCGGGCGCGTCCGTTCGTCTGACGAAGCCTGCAACTCGTTTATCCGAAGCAACGCTTGCCAGTCTCGGCGCGTCGAAAGCGCCCCGTCGGGCGACTTTTCCACGCTAAAGACAACTCGGTGGACCGTTGAGCGGGTGCCGGTTACCTCGTCCTCTACTAAGGCCATGACAATTGAGCTTTCGAGCCCCTTCATGCGGGCAAGGTAGACCTGTCGGGCGCCACTATCGGCAAGGGCGCGGTCGATCAGAGGATGACCCACGCCGAGTAGCTGGATCAGCGCGCTATCCGGCGGCAGGGAGCGATCAAATACGAGACCGTCGTAGCGCGAAAGAAGATCGAGGCCGGAGCGCCAAGCTTCGGGGGTTGCAACAGAGAGACCCCCTTCGGACCTCGTGACCCGTCTGCCATTCAACTGCATGGCATGGCGGAAGAAAGGCTCCATCGCTGGCAGATCCAGCTTCGGGATTTCTGCCCCGGCCGATTGGAAATCGTAGCGTGAGACGCTGCCTACTAGGGAGCGCACGGTCTCGACGGCATCTTGGCCGCCGAACTCCTTTGTGCGCGCATCAAACCACTCCGAGAGCCGCTCGGCAGGCCGAGCGTTACCTTCGGCGAAGACTTCGTCAAAGAAGCGAGTTCCGCCCATGCCGATGACCAGCTGCGCAATGTCCTCGGCCTCATCCATTGAGGCCGAGAGCGCCAACTGGATACGTGCAAGCTTCTCTTCGAGAAGGGCCCAGATCCGGGCCTCGACCGTCTCGGGATTGCGCAGCAGGAAGACCCGCACGGCGCGCTTCTGTCCATAACGGTTCAGCCGCCCAACTCGCTGATGGAGCCGCATCGGATTCCATGGCAGGTCAACATGCACCAACATGGCGCAGCTTTCTTGCAAATCGATCCCTTCGCCCCCAGCCTCGGTCGACACCAGAAAGCGTGTTCGACCTGCGTTAAAGTCGGCTGCCGCCGCCTCCCGCGAAGCGGTCAGCACCCGCTCGGCACCTGTGGCCGACGGAACAGTTAGTCGACCGTCTCCATTGATGAATCCAGCGCAGCCCTTCCCGAATCGGGCCTCAAGGGCGGCGAAAACCAGCGCCTGGGTAGCTTTGTATTCGGTGAATAGGAGCAACGGCTCGTTCTCGCCGAGGCGCTCTTCGATCAGGCCGAGAAGGCGCCTGATCTTGGATTCGTCCTCGACCCGTTGGGAGAGCTCGATAATTTCGTCAAGCCGCTCAATCTCGTCCTGCAAGAGCAGAAGCTTCAAATCGTCCGGCCGCTTCTCCTCGAACTCGGCGGCCTCGTCTAGCGTCTCCGCCTCATCCTCGATCGTCGGAGGAACGGCAGACGGCGTTTGCTTAAGCCTTTCCAGATCGAGCATTTCGCGCCTGCGCTGCAGCGCGTGCCGGATCGCGGCGATCGAGCTGGCGGCGAGCTTCTGTAGCGCGATCAGGAGCAGCATTCTCGCTGTCTGCTGCCGTCCACTGAGGCCGAGTGCATAGGCTCGGCCATCAAGGATAAATGCGCTCATTGTTCGGTAAAATTCGGCTTCAACGGCGGAATAGGAGTAATCGACGGGTTCGGTTGCGACGGGCTGAAACAGTTTATTCCCTTGGAGGTCCGTGACCAACGCTTTGTTGTTGCGGATCATCGCCTGATGCAACTTGCTCAATTGTTCATGCATATCCTTTTCCGGATCAAAAAGATCCTCGCGAACGAGTTGCAGCAGCGCCAGGAAGCCGTAGTCCTTCCCCCGGTGCGGCGTTCCCGTAAAGAGCACCAGGGACTGGATCCGCCCGGCGTCCTCAAGCCTTCGGAGGAGGTCGTATGTCAGCGTCGCCATGCGTTCTTGCGCCTGGAAATGATGGGCTTCGTCCACCACGACCAAGTCCCACGGCTCCGCGGCCATCAATCGCTCGCACGCTTTTTCCTGACGCAAGGTATGAAATGAGGCGACGACCTGGTTGGCCGTTTCCCAGAAGCTTATGCGCCCCCGGTCGAGATCGGCCGAGTACTCCTGGAGCCTGATGTCGAACATCGTCTTGAGCCGCGCTCGCCATTGCGGGACGAGTCGCGCAGGGGCGAGGACCAACACACGGCGCACGCGTCCGGAGGCCATCAACGGCTCAAGGATCAGCCCCGCCTCGATCGTCTTGCCAAGGCCTACGTCATCAGCGACGAGCCAGCGAGTAGGCCAATTTCGAGTGACCTGGCGGCAGACCCAGAGTTGATGCGGCAGCAACGTCACGCGTGACCGCGAAAAGACTCCCCACTGGTCATTGATCGACTTGATCGCTAGCGCTTGGGCGCGGGCTAACACTTCCAGAGAATCGTCGATCGAGCCCGTAGCCAGAGCGTCGCCCAAGGACCGGACGCGTTCCAGGTCAATCGCTTCGACCTGCTGCAGTTCGACGCCAAAACGGACCACTACCGTCTCGCCAAGATCCGCCACAACACGGCCTTCGCCATGAAGCCCATGTCGCACGGATTGATCCTGTTGGAACGCAGTCATTCTAACCCCTCAGCCTCTTCCAAGTCCTCCTGCGAGTAATCGTCCGACCTTTGCTCCTGCCCCCCATATGCAGAGAAGCTGAACCGCCCGTCGGCTCGTATCTGCAGCGGCAAGTCGAGATCACCTAGAAAGGCTGCCCGATCCTTGAGGTGATCCCGCACAAAGTCGAAGATGACGGGAGAGAGGTCCATGTCGGCCTTGTCGCCAAGCGAGAACCTCAAATCCTCTAGAAATAGCCTCCGCAACCGACCCGTGGCCGCCCAGCCGTACGGGAACAAAAGGAGCGCATCGCTTTCCGGCCAAAACCTGTGGCGAATTGCTTCGCGGATTAACCAATTCGCGCCCGGCCCAAGACTTTGCGTCAGTGGTGCACCTTCAAGGCCGCGCCGCTGCCAGAGTGGCGACGCGCTGAGCCGCCAGGCTTCGGACAGAGCAATGTTTCCATTCTGCCGAATCAGCGCCGGCAGATTTCGAAACGCGTCCACATATTCCGGTAGCCAGCGTGCGAAGACGTAGAGGTCTGCAAGCGCTCTCCGCCATTGTGGATAATCGATCCGCCACGCATCTGCGCGGGCGAAATCCTCAAGACGGCTAATCCATGGCCGAGGATTGTCAGGCAGGCGCGCCGACGCCATCTCCGCCCACCAACCCTTCTGCATCGCCGCAGCGATGAAATTGCGGTGCGCGCCTACGTGGGTGCGTCCAATTGCGCGGAAAATGCCGAGCGCGAAGAACGTGAACCAACCTTCGCGGTCGTTGGCGGCCTCCACTTCGCGCAAGATGCTCGGCCGGAAGTCCTCTGGATAGGCGATTTGGTCGTGTCGCTGACGCTCTTTCTGATGGACTTTTTCCCACCAGTCGTACGCTTGCTCAAGAAAGTCAGCAGGGTCAGAATCGGGCGTGGATATCGACGGTAAGGGAAATCTTGCTTCCCAAATCGTTGCATTTTCTCTGGGGTAAAGAATGCTGAGGAGTTGTGCTAGTTCAACTTGTGGTAAATCGAGCACAAGCGGCGTGTCGCCCAGACCCTCAGGCGTTTCTGGTATCCAACTTGGTCGTCGATTCGCTAGTATCGTCCCAAGTAAACTGCCCTGACGCCCATCGAGTACATAGCGAAGGATGGCTTTCTGTCGATCGAGGCTGCTTTCCGAAGCCGCCCAACCCGCAAATTCGGGGACAGATTGCTGGAAACCGCTCTGCCGGCGCGCAAGCCGGTAGAGCCCAAGTGCTGGGCCTCGGTAGTCGGAATTCACTACGACCTGATCCGGCGCGAAAGCAAGAATGCGCTGCTCCTCCTCGTCAGCGTCCTCGGCAGAACGTGGGGGCATGGCCGCGTTCCTCCACGCGCCGTCCATCATGAGGAACTTTGCGGAAGCCAAGAGTTTAAGAACGCTGTTCTGGTCGTGTTGCTCGAGCCGCTCGAACTGCTCCTCGGTCAGTATCCGCCCGAGGCGTTTCGCCAGCGATGGATCAACCCGGCGCTCCAAACCTATCTCATGGTGCAGGATATCGGCGATGCCGAAAGGCTGCGGCCTTCCGTACCCGAGCGCTTCGATGCGTCCAGCAGCTTCTCCACTGACACTGGCGCAGCCAATCAGCGCTATCGCTTTCCAGCCTGTCAGCCGGGTCAGAAGGCGCTGATCCGTGAGCGCATCGGTGAGTTCGTACTTTACATCGGCCGCGCCCAAGAAGGGGGCAAAGGGTGGCGGCAGGTCCGTCGGAAGCGCAGGCCTATCGGTGACGAGCTGACCCAAACCACGCTCCCGTCCGTGCAGGCAGCTCGCAAGCTGATCGGGGAAATCTAGCGCGAAAAATTTGGCAAGCCGCCGGAGGAATATGTTCCCTCCGGCCTCTGGGTTGAGATCAGCTAATGAAGCTGCAGCAGCAAAGGTAGCCCAGTCCTTACGAACCATATCGTGAAGTGCCACGAGCCTCCCGCCGAGTGCTGTGCCCAGGCGTTCGAACAACGCCTTCCGCTCTTCCTCTGTACCCGCCAAGCGTCCACGTCCCGGATCGACACGAAAGTGCATTCCGTTCATCAGCCAGCCCGTCCGCAGCGTCTCTTCGAGCGGAGCCAAGAGCCACAGTCGCGGCAAGTCTTCTTCCTCTGGCGCTGGCCCGTCGGCGTCGAGCGGCACGAACAGTGTCGTCTCCTCTCCAAGATCTAGCACCAGAGCCCGTCCCGGCCGCGGACCACAGAGTGTGACGATCCTTACGCCCTCCGCCGACGTTGGCGTCAGGGTCGCGGTCCAAACGCCTTGACGGTCACCCTCAATTTCGATCCGCCGTATCGCCCGGCTCATCGCGGGGAGCCAGCGCGCCGCCCCGCAAAATTTGTTTATCGCCTTCTCAGCCTGAGCTCTGCGGTCGCTGTCGATTTCAAGGTCGATTACTGTCGCTCGCCGGCCTTCAATTGCATTCTCTTGTGAGACCTTCCGACCGCCATCCCAAACAACTGGCAACAGCCCACCTAGAACACGGCAAGATATGAAACCACTTGCGATGCCGACTTCTCGAGCAATAAGATGCACGCTCTTGAACCCGAGCCCGAAACGGCCGGTCGCGTCCTCGCGCTTTTCGGACAAGTTCATCAGGAGCATGTTGTACAGGTCGTAATGCCAACCCCTGCGCTGGCCCTCTTGAGGATCTGGACCTGGGTGGTTGATCAGCCGTCCCCAATGCATGGTCCGCAACTTGCTTTTCCGAACATTGAGATGAAAGCGCGCTTCACCGGGAGGACGATGCTCAATGCTCGCGTCGTCTGCATTTTGGAGAAGCTCGAAGATCACGCGCTCGGGGCCGTAGCCGAAGCGGGCTACGCTGTCACGAATAGCGAAAAGAAGCTCTGCGGTAGCTTGCGAGCTTAGGATCTCCTCCCAGAGCTCATGCTTCAATTCCGGCAGCTTCGTCGATCGTTCAGGTCCGACAGGCATGCTTTGCTGCTTGGTTAGAAAGCGCTGATGCGCGTTTCTCAAGGTGGTTCCCCGGGCCGGCTTTAGTTGTGCGATGATTTGCGGCAGACCATCCTCAAGCCGGTCGCGAGCATCTTCGACCGTGGCCTGTTCGACCTTGAGACAGGCGTCAATCAGTCGATCCAGCGCCTCAAGGCAGCGGCCCTGATGGTCGAAGCATTGCTTCGCAACTGTCAGTATTAGCTTGCGGATGTGATCGGGGCTGATAGGACCTTCGACGTCGGCGATGGTGACGTGACGCAACCGGTAGTCGCTCCCGCTCAGTTCGATGCGCTCGCTGCGGAGATGTCGGTCGCCGATGACGAGGAGCGGCTCGAAAGCGGCGGCTGGCAGCTCGGCCTGAACGCCGGCGAGTGTTTCTACTTTTATGAAACTCGGCCGTTTCAATTGAAACTGCAAAAACGTCTTTTGCCGGATGTTGTCGAGGTTCTGGCCTGGTCCGGCGGAGATGAAGACGTCGTCCACGTTGGCGCGCAGGCTTTTCCAGAGCCGGTCGATTACGCCTTCAGCCAAACCCTGTTGGCGCACGATATCGCGAAATGGGGTGGTCCGGCGCACGACCCCGACAAGCAGCGCAAGCACGTCGGGAGGCAGATCGGCCGCCGCGCGCTTTAGCACTGGAACCAGGGACTGCGCGCTTGCCGCTTCCCTCTGGTTGAGTGAACCAGGCGCGACGGTAGGTGAAGTGACATCAGCTTTGCGATCAACCCCGATGACAGCATCTTCACGATGCTCCGGCCAAAGCCGCTCCAGAGCCTCGTCCAGACGATGCGACGGGGCGATTCCTTCGACCTTTGCAACGACCTCGCGGGCAGCGTGCCATGAACCGTTGCGCACCGGCACCCGGACCCTTGCCATCACTTGCCGCAGAACGTCGAACGGCCAACTGCAGACCAACCGGAAGGCTTCTGCATAGACAGCCTTCAAAGTCTGGTCCTGAGCGCCATTCAGATCTGCAAGAGCGTTCATCCAGACGACCGCGTGTTCAACGTGGTCGTGGGATACAGCGCCGAAACTTCGGAGTATTTCTTCACTGTCCCGTGGCGCCGAGCGAAATATCGCTGCAAGCAACGGCCAGCCAGGTAAACTCAATTCCGCACCACGCTCAGCTAACATTGTGAGCGCGCTTGCCAATTCTTTGCTAGCTTCGCCCACGAAGGCAATCGGTTTCTTGTCCTCAATTATCAGGCGTAGACGTTCGATGGAGCCATCGAAATCGGGAAGGATACGCAAGGCGCGCAGCTGGGCGAAAGCTGAGGCGTCGCGATGGGACGGCGCAAGGTCCGAGAGTGGCAAAAACGGGAGGTCGTCGTTCGCTCCAAAGGTCGCCCTAGCTGCAAGCAGCACCTGTTGCGGCAGATCAAGAACGTCGTCGGGCGCCCACGGCCTGTGCTGCCGATCGGTCAGCCATTTGACCGCTCGCAATCGGTCAAGAGCCGGCGAGCTTGCATGGTCCAGGGCCGAAAGGATTTCATGGGCGAAGCCATGAGGTTCAGGCTGGTTGAGCGCAACCCTAATCTGCGCGTTTGGTGACCAAGGTTGGATAAGTTCTTCGGCTCGTTCGCGAGCTGCCGGGGTGACGGGTGCCCTTAGCAGCGGAACGATCCTTTCCAGCCCGCTCGGTACCTGCCAGGCCGTTGTCTCCCTCCAAAGGTCAGTAGCGCAGCGCCAACCTCTGGTCTGGTCGGGAAAGATGGGCAACGAAACAAGATCCGCACTGGGGACATCCGACTCGAGAAGCGCCGCAACCGTTCCATCATTGAGCAACGCTTGGACAAGTCGGTTGGCGTTGCCGCGCAACAGTTGTCCAAGCCCAGGGCCGTCTAACATCTTGATGCCGAGATGATTGACCTGGGCGCGGCTCAACTTGTCCACGATGTCTGCAGGAACGAGTAGGTCCTCGCCCGATCCACTGATCAAGCTCAAGGCCAAATCGTCGAGGCGCGCTTGGCGATGCGATAGTGCGAATAGCCGCATCCCTTCTCGGCTCGCACGCGCATCACCAACCGCAAGAGCCCGAAGCGCACCACGCGCCTCGCCGGCCTCGGAGAAAACCAAATCCAATAGTTTTGCCCGTGCCGATGAAGGCCCGAACTCCGTCGCAGTCTCAACGACCCTGGCAAACGTCTCAGTCCGGGCGTCGGCGAATTCGAAAGGAGCGCCGATCTCCGCCAGTTGCCTTGCTGCGTCTCCTCCCAACACGAGGGCGTTGGCGTCGGGAGCTGCCTCGGATAGCACCCTAAGGAACCGCTGGACATGAGGACTGTCCCGGAACAGACGGCGCTCGTCCGAAGCGTCCGCCAGTTCCGCCAGCGTGACGTACCTTGGACGACCGCTGCCGTCGCCTACCCGAAGGATGCGGAGCGCAGCAAAGTCAGGATGCCGCGCTGCCTCCGCAATTCTCTTGCCAAGTAGCCGAAAGATGGCAATAGCCGCGGTCCCCGCCCCATCCGCCAGATTGTCTTCCCGCAGAAGCGGCGACAGTCCGGCGAGTAGAGAAGCTGCCTCTGCCAGGGTCAGACTACCGCGCGCAGCGCCTTCTTGCAGCCATTCGCTACGTAAACACGGTGGCGCATTCGTAGCGCCGGCCAGACACCTCAGAACCTCTCGTCCGCCCGCCGACTTCGGCAGACTGACCGCCAGCCGGAGAGGCAGGAACGCGATGATACGGCGCATCTCTTCTTCGGGGGCTAGCTGCGAGCGCTGCAAGAGGGCTTGCCGCAACCGAGTAATAAGCGGTTCGGCTATCGCCAGGCGACGGTCGTCATCTTGAGCCACGGCGACCGCTAGGAAGCCGGCAAGGGCGTCCGCTCGCGACACCGCTAGGAAGACATCGGGCTTGAGCAGAGTCAGAAGTTCAGCAAGTTCCTCCGGCGTCCAAATCGGGGCCTCGGAGGCCAATGTCGCCTCGGGCCCGCAAACGAGGGTCAGTGCGCGCGCCGTTGCCCAGTCTACGAGATCGGAAAAGAGCAGCGATGCCTCAACTCGACCGCCGGTGTTGGGGGCAGGAAGCGGGCGCAGGGTCGTCTCGGAAGGGAGGAGTCTCCACCGTGTTGACGGCGAGGTACGCCCGCTTTCCAGGACGCGGCCCAAGCTGTTCAGCGCCGCGATTGCGCTTGCGTGGATCCGGCCGAACCAACTGCTACGTAGGGCTTCGACAATCGATGCCAGCTGATCTGAACTCAGGATCTTTGCTTCGAATGCATCGTGCAAGATTGCCGGCAGAAGCGGTAGGACAACATCGTCCCGCAGCGCGGCATTCCAACGCGCACGAATGGACTCTGTCGAAGCATCGTCAAAACCCTCAATGCTGCGGCGGCCGGAATCTACGAAAAAGTAGCCATGCAGCAGCAGACGCAAGGCCGGCGCGACTGCGCCAATGCGCGCGGCTTCGTAAACGGGCAAGAACACTCCCCAATCGATCAGCGTTCCTCTTCCACCATGGTCGCCACACGCGGCGAGGATCACTGCGCCGTGCTCGACCGCCTTTTCTCGGCGTAGCTCCCACCCCTCACGGGTTCGCACTGGCGCCTGTGGCCAATCCTTTGCAGCGCTGAGAGCGTCGAGCAGGGGAGAAACCGTCCCGGCCTCGCGCCCGACATAGGCGAGAGTCTTGCCTGTAGTGGCCGAGACCATGCCTTTGAAAGCGCGGGTATGGCATCGGCCGTCATTATCAGGGCCGAGCATCCGCTCGCTGCCTTCGTCACGTTTCAGCGCGAGCTGCGGGGCGCGACGCTCCCGCATCTCGATCAGGTCGATATGGCGCAAGCTTGCGAGAAGCAAGCGAAGTTCGTCTTCGTGCCTCAAGAAATCAGCTACGATTTCGGACAGCGTCGGACGCGCTTCGCTGAAACACAGTTTCGGCGCAGGCAGAATTGCCTCGCAGCGCAGCGGAACCCAGAGAAGAAATCCTCGTGCGATGTCTTGCGCTTCCGTCTCGAGCCGGACGAGATCTTCACGCTCAATTTTATCCCAGCCGTTGGCTCGAGTTGTTTCGATCACGCCCAGACAGGGATTTATTACCTTGGAGAATGACGACGGATAACCGAATGCGTGCGCAACGAACGCGTCGCATAGATGAAACACGGCCTTCTGACCAAAACCGAAGCGGCCGATGGCCGCAGTCTCGTCTCCCTTCGCACTAGCTGCAAAGGAGAGGATGCCTTCCTCATCCCTGTCCCTGAACTCTCCATCATTCACCACGAGCAGGCCGGGAACACGAAGGAGCGGGTTTTTTGCGTCTAACCAACCCGGCTGTGCGATGAACCGAACGTTTCGAGCCTTCGCATCTTCGGAGTTTTGGATCAGCTCCTTGAGGACTGAAAAGCCCGAACTGTAGCGGTCCCTCAAGTTAGCTTGGATCTGAAGGAAAATGGCGTGAGGTGGAGTCTGAAGATTGGGCATCGATTATCCGAACCGGCGGACCGCGGCAGCGTGGGCCACAAGATTCCCGTTTTGCCGGCCTGACCTGCTCCCCGCCGCTCCCGTTTTGTTGTTATAGACCGATTGATAGCGTTTACTTTTCGAAGGTGAAAGGGCCCAATGGTCGCAGCTGGGCAGAGCCGTCAACTTTGCGATGCCGGCGACCATCGCACTTGGCCTCGCCGGATCCCTTCCTCTGGTCAATCTCAGTATGTGATAATGGTCATCGCAAGTGAGGCGGCGATAAGCGTTGCCGGCCTTACGAGGCGCACCGCCATGGCGGGACGAGCCGGCATCCCGAAGCCGGTCGCCCGCCGTCAGGCTCGGAGTTGGTATCCGCGGCGCTTCTTGCGATCGAGCCATTTCGCGAGCTCGATCTGCGCGACCCGCCGGGACGGGTGCAGGTCGATCCGCTCGCGCCCCGCGCTCCCGATGCGACCCCAGCGGCGCACAAGCGCCAGATCCTCGAAGAGCGTCGGTTCGATCGACAGGACGTAAAATCGCGCCATGTTCTTGGCGCGGTCAATCCGTTCGAGCACGAGAACCTGGAGAAGGGTCGGATTGTCCGCGTCCGGGGCCATGGACCAAAGATAAGACGCTAGAACTCGCTCACGTCCAACGAATGATCGGAATCGATTGCATCGCTCCGATTCAGAATTCGAATCAATTGCAAAATGGCGGGGGCCCCGAACGCGGATCGGCGTTGTGCCCGCAGATTATGTTGATCCGGGTGCATCATCCGTCTCTGGGGCCAATTCTCACTCCGCGCTTGTCCGCGACGAAAAACCGTCTGGATTTTCGCGCCGGCGCCCGGTTCTTTGGCTTCCTTGCGGAGCCGAGGCCAAAAGACGATGTCCGATCGAAAGGTTCTTGCGCTCGCGTCGCCTGCGCTGCGGCGGGACGTCGCCTGTCCAACGCTCTTCCGGCAGGCGAAGCGCGTCAATAAGCATCAAGTGTCCCAGAGGACCATCGAGCGGCTCATCAGCGAAGGTCTCCTGCGCTGGGGCAACGCCAGTCGAACATTCGTGGTCCTCACCGAACGGGGACGAGCCCTGAACGGGGATTAGATCTTCGCGCCGTCGCCGCTTTCACTCGGCTCATCGCAGAGAGCGAAGAGCCAAAGGAAATGAACGAGAGGCCAAGGCGCGCCTACCGCTATCGCCGCCGTCGACGCAAGGGTCCGTCGCAGGCTCCCGCGCGTTCCGCGCGCCCTTGCGTCGCGGGCGCCTCGCGGTGCGGCCGGTCGGTGAACGCAGGAAGCCATGAAGAGGCCTGAGGGGGCCGCCCTGCGCCAATCAGGAGACAATCAGATGAAGGACCCTCAGCGAGAGGTTGAAGAACTGCGCGCCGGCGTCAACTGCGCGACCGTGCTCGAGAAGGCGACGCCGCCATGGCTGCTCGATCGCAAGGAAAGCTCCGAGCGCTGCCTCAAGTACCGTCGCGGCGCAGGCGAGATCGTCATCGTCACGCATGGCGGGGCAGGATGGTGGGACCCGAACAGCGACGCCAAGGGCGACATCTTCCGGCTCGTCCAGCACCTCGAGCCGAGCCTTAACTTCGGCGAGGTGCGGAAGATGCTGCGGCCCCTGGCCGGGGTTCGACCCGATTTCGCGCCGGCCGAGCGCGCGCGCGACCAGCGCGGCCCTCCAATCCCTGTCGCTCAGAGATGGGGCCGGCGCCCGGGGCTGAGACGCTTCTCAGATGCCTGGCGCTATCTCGAGAGCCGCGGACTGCCAGACAGCGTGCTGACCGCGGCCGCGCAAGGCGACGTCGTTCGAGAAGGCCCCGGCGGCTCCGCCTGGTTCGCCCACCGCGATCCCGCCGGCCTCGTCATCCACGTCGACGTCCGCGGCCCGACCTACAAGGGCTCTCTGACCGGAGGTTGCAAGAGCCTCTTTTGCTTTTCTCATGGGCCGCAGGCGCGCCACGGGCGGCTCGTGCTCGCCGAGGCGGCGATCGACGCCTTGAGCCGGGCGGCGATCGAGCGCCTGCGCGAGGACACGATCTACGCGGCGGCCGGCGGCGGCATGGGACCGAGCACGATCGCCGCGCTCGAGGCGCGTCTTCTCGCGATGAAAGATTCGCCGGACGCGCTCCTCGAGAGCGCTGCCGACGCCAACCCCACCGGCGATCGCTACGCCGCTCGGCACCAGGAGATCGCCGATGAGATCGGCGTTCCGTTCCAGCGCCTGCGCCCGCCGATCGAGGGAGGGGACTGGAACGACGTCCTGAAGGCCTCAGTCCGCGGAGATCGCCGTCATGAAGCATGACCCAATCACGAGCACGGGGCAGGCGCGCGCCTTCATGCTCTTCCGTTCGGGCGGCCGACTCGATCTCCTCAATCCTCGTTTCGATTGCTGGACGGACGAGGACCTCGCGCTGAACCTCGCGCGCATCAGCCGATGGGGTGGCGCTACGCGGTGGCACGAGCCCCTCTCTGTCGCTCAGCAAAGTCTGCTCGTCCTGCAGATTCGGGGGCAGGACGAGGTTCTGATCCGACGACGTGCAGGTCTTTCGCAACGCCGCTTTCGCGAGCTCGCGGTCTCCTATCTCGGCTGCGACGACCTCGCCCATGCTCTAATCAACAACGCAACATTCGCTGGGCGCTGACGCGGCGGGGACCGGCTCCAAGCTGAGCCGGTCACGTCTCGATCACGACAGGGATGCCAATTTGGTTAGCGACCGGCGTATAGAGATCCGTCTCAACTTCCGGGGTTTCAATGCTGACGACAAGCGAGTACCGCGCCGTCTTGCCCCATGCGCCAAGCTGGGGGCGCTTATTCCACCAGCCAATTGTTGGATATACCGCTATATAGCCCCGCGACGCTAAGTCTATGGCCCTTCCTTTCCATGTGTCCGAATGGACGGAACCTAGAGACGCAAGAGAACTCAACCGACCGAATGCCCAACCGGGATCGGAGAGACCCGGTGCCTCATAGTCTTCATCGCGCACAAATTTGTTGATGCGTTCTACGAATGCGGTTTCAGTTTCCAACTGATTCCGCACCGCGAATCTGAGACAATGCGACTGGTATCCGAAACGCGACGTCCAGCCCCTGGCGCCGGGACTTGGCTCGATAAAGTAAGAAAGCGTGACGCGCATCACCACGTCTGTGTTACCCAAGCCGATAAGCGCATCGTGCGGCCAGGGCAAAACGTGCCGACGCATCTCGCGGGTCTTGATGCGACCGTCCTCTTTGAAGAATGGCTGCAACTCGCTCTCCGCAATCAGCGTCAGCGAGTTGTCCAGGCTTGAAAGGAGACGACGCAAGTCGGGCACCCCATGCCCGAAACAGCGCATGAGACCCTTGTAATCGACCTCAGCGCGTGCGTTTGCAAACCTAGCCATCATGGCCGGCGTCCAGTGAGCCGAATGCACGATGAGCGCGCGTACAGTTTCAGGTCGTAAGTTTGGATATTTTGCCCAGACCATTGCAGCAAGCCGCGCGGCGAGCGCGGTGGCCGCGCTGGTATCGCCGAACGTCGTTAGCATTCGTCGCGTGACGAAATTATGCGAGGTGGTCAGTAGTTGAAGGTCGTCGAGATAGTCCGGATCGGCATGGGCAGGATTTGTCGCCATATTGCCCGCTTCCATCACGATGTCGGGCTTAATCGCCCATTTGCCCCAAGTCGTCGAAGTGCAACTGCTTGGTGCAAGATCGCCTGGCTGAGCCAGCGGATGCCATCCCGGCCATGCCGCCGCGTCGATCCTGTATTTCTCCGTATATCCGCCCACCGTCAACGCATTCCACGCTTGTGCCGGATCGTGGATGCTGTCGGTCAAATTTGAGTGGGGGTAACGCCGTCTCTGCGACGGGTCTGTGTTACCTGCCGCGACTAGTAAGAGCCGAGGCGGTGTGTCCTCGTCGGCAAACGCGAGCGCGTCAATCGCAGCAGACCACGACGACGGGCGTCCGCGATCTCTGCCGTCCTCCGCGGTTATGGCCATGCAAAAGACACGTGCACGTTCTGCAACACTCTCCACGCGGTAAGCACTTTCTTGCGTCACAGCCCCATACAACTCGGGGTCATGCGGATCGCTCTTGTTGAATATCTTGACCGACTCCAAGCGGTGGCTGACGCTCACTGCACCTATGCCGCCGAGCGTTTGGGTCAGGTCGCCGTACGTGGCGAGGCCAGCCATCGGAGTTCCGTGTCCTTGGCGATCATCGACACCCCACGCGGGCCTGTAGGTGTGCAGGTCAGTCTGATCTGTGATCGGCCCAAGGAGAGGATGGGCCGCGTTGAGGCCAGTATCGAGTATGCAGACGTAGGGAGCGCTTCCTTGCGGAGGGGCGATACGGCCACGGAGGTCATCAACCCATTCTTGCTGCAATTTCCCGGCCATCTGGGAAAAGAAGGACGCGGTCACTTTGGGGAGGCGAACTTCGGCGATCATACCGAGAATGTCGGTCGAACGCGCAAGATTTCTTGCGGTACCGCGCAAAAGCACGATCGTGCGGTCAACGAACTTGATCGTGTCATGCTTCACTGTGAGATCGAACTGCGGCGCGAAGTGTCGCAGCCTCGCCAGATGATCAACTTCGGTTCGGTGACGCAGCCAGAGTTCCCACGTCGTATCGGCATCGCGATCCGGAAACGGAAGGGTTTCCTCGGTCCACAGCGCCTCAAGTGCGGCGATCTTGATGTCGCTGACGCTCTCGACGAGGTCCTGATTCTTCGGTCGGGAAGGACCACCCTCACGTCTTGGCGTCGTGTTCTCGTCCCGGTAGGCCTCGACCTTTCGAAGGAATAGATCAAGTTTACCGTCAGGGATAAATACGGTCGCGCTCGTTCGGTTGTCTGGCAGCGTCTTCACCGAGCAAAGCTCGATCCCACTTCTTACCAAATCGAGGCTTTCGAATTTCAGTTCGAAATTTGGCTCGCTGTCGAAGGCGAGGTAAATGCCCAGTCCCGCGTCCAGGCCAGTCGCTTTTTGTTGTTCGGCCCGGGACGTTGCCGTCGAACTGATCTCTTGTAGCTTCGCGATCAGGAGTTGGGCGTGGGCAGCGCGGTTGCGTTGTGGAAGACTGATCCCCTCTCGCGGTCCAGAACTTGGGCTCGTGAATCGCGTCGGGTCTCCGGGTGACGGGACGAAGAGGTGCGGATGTTGAGCCATGCTATTGCAGTGTTCGAAAAGCTATCCCGCCGAAATCTGCTTGTGCGTGACCGCGAATTTTCGTTCTTCGATTGCGCGAGCAAGGTCGGCGTGAGCAACGAACGCCCGATCGTGAACGAGGGCATCTTTGATCGCGTCTTCACAGGCCCTCGTGATATCCGCAAAATTGAGTCCCTCGGCGAGAACCGCGGCTTTCGCCCACTGAATCTTCTGCGTCTTGAAAGCGCGAAGCTTGGCTTTCAGCGTTTCGACGATTTTTGCTTTGTCGGGAAGGTCGTACTGAATGACGTCATCGAAGCGGCGAAAAAGAGCGCGATCGAGCATGCCGACGTAGTTGGTGGCAGCGATCACCAAACTGTCAGAGTTGTCTTGCTCGACCATTTGCAAGAAGCTGTTCAGCACCCGTCGGATTTCGCCAACGTCGTTTGCGAGCCCCCGCGCCGAACCGATACTGTCGAACTCGTCGAACAAATAAACGCCGCGAGTTTGATTCAACGCTTCGAATATCAGACGGAGCTTTGCCGCGGTCTCTCCCATGAATTTCGTGATCAGCCCATCGAGGCGCACGACAAAGAGAGGCAAGCCGAGTTCGCCTGCCAACACCGAGGCGGTCATGGTCTTGCCCGTGCCGGGATTGCCGATGAGAAGAAGCCTCCGACGGGGAGTAAGGCCCCGATTGCGGATAACCTGGATTGCGCGTTGTTCGCGAATGACGCGCTCCAGTTTCCTCTTCGTCGTATCGTTAAGGATCATGTCGCTCAGGTGAGCGTCGGGGTATGAAGCGCTGAGCAGTTCAGCGACTTCGCCGCGCGGGCGCGCCAACGGAATTGGAGCCTTCGAGGGAACGTATGGGCGCGACTTGGCCTTGTCGACAAGGTTCCTGATCTCCTCTGCGAGCTTGCCGTGTCCCAAGCGCGCCTCGTGCGCGGCGATCTGCATCGCAACCGTATAGAAGTGCGCTTCGTTTCCCTCGGCGAGAGACGAAATCAATGCTTTGACCTGATCCGCACTTGGCATGAAATTCGGTCCCTCCTCCGACCGCAAACGCTAATGCAGAATCACTCGCATGGTAAGCATAATCAGAGCTACGAAGTCACCCGCTCGATAATAATTGCTGGTGCGGGCGGTCGGAAACGAACCGGCAGAGGCCTTGTAGCCCCATGGAATTTTAAGTTCGATGCGGTTCCACACGGTCTTTTTCGGGCAACGGGCGATATCCGGCAGGATGAGAATTTTCGCCGCCTCTTCTGGCGCATGACCGTGCAGCACGGTCGCTTCGCGGCACGAGGATTGCAATCGCCGCGCATAATGAACGGCGGCGGGACGAGAAACAAGGCGTCACGCCCGGGCCAGCGCTCCCCATGCTGCGAACCGTATCGTATCGTGCGACAATCAGGAGCGGAATCTATACGCGCGTCCAATGGCGTGACGTTTCTTCAATTCTAAGAGACGTAATGGCATCGATGGAATCAGCGCGCTAGAGAACTCGCTAAAGATACGATCGAAAGTACGCCCGCCACCTTTAGAGACCTCCGCTCGACTCCATGGGTTGGTCAATACCAGGGTCAACAGCCTCGAAGCCTTACCGCGCCGATCTGCGTCCGAACACCTCTCAGCGAAGAGATGACGGTCACAGACTTAGGCAACCCCACCAGCGCAACAGTTCGGCCTAACTCTCCGACGATCCCATAGCATTACGGAGGGGCTAGGCGCCATACCACGACGGTCTCCATAGGAACGAAGAAGGACGACCTGGCCGACGCGCGGCGTCCGCCGCAAGCTTCGTCGCTCCGCTCCCGGGCTTTGCCGGCCTTGCACTGCCCGCCGCCGACCGGCCGCTCCGGACTCGTCTCGAGGAGGGATGAAAGGAAGTCGTGAGATGGCTGCAATCAGTGAAACCCTTCGCGACGCAGCGGAGAGGCTGAAGAACGTCGGTGAGCTAACTCCCCACAACGCAAGAGCCGCATTCAAGGCGGCACGGGACCGCGGCGTCGTCCCGCCGGTCTCGCTGCAAGCCGTCTGGAACGGCACCGACGAAAGGATCGAGCGCATGGAAGACCTCTGCCGAGCGATAGGCGCGTAAAATCGACTGAGGCGACTGGGCGCGGCCGGCCGGCTTCTCCAGGCCATACCCGCAGCTTTCGCGACCGCCCTTCAGCTACGCCACGGCTCAGCCGCAAGACCACCGCCGCGCCCGTCAGAACATGAAAACGACGCGTGCGATGCGCCGTCATTCTGATGAGAAGCGCCACGGAATTCTTCCCGCAAGGCCGGCAGATCGAGAATGCCGCGATCCGGACTCTCTCGGGCCCAGACGGGCCGCCTGGCTTCGTCGACCGGGGCGACGTCCCCCGCCTTCGTCCGATCCACCGCTCGGGTTGCGGATCTCGAAGCCGCGTCCCGGCCATCTACGAAGGAGTTTCCGTCATGACCCTCACATCGTTCGAAGACCTCAAGACCGCCGTCCTTGCGCTGACCGAGGACGACAAGTGACGCCTGAAATTGGTGCTTGACGAGGCGCTCGACAGCTATCCGCTCGTGACCATCTGTGCTTCCGAAATCGCGGCTGAGCTCCGCGCTTCCGGCTGCTCGCATCCGAACCTCGAGGAATGGGCGCGCAGCGCCGCACGGCAAGTCTACACCAGGCATCCGGGCGACGCTGGGCGCAGAGCGACGCCTATATCGCGATCGTCTCCCTGCGCACGCGGCTCATCAGGCTCCTCCGAGGCTACGACCATGCCCCCTGGGGGATCGCCGAGCCTAAAGACATAGCGCAAGTTGTCGGCGCAGCTTCAGCTTTCGGAGGCGATAAGAAAAGACCGCGAAATCAAACGCAGGAAAGGAAGCTATCGCATCGCCGTCGCCCGCTGCAAGGGTGCGGACGCCGAGCCGCTTCGCTGGTCTCGGTCGTCCTCGCTTCGCGCCCTTGCAGCGGGCTCCGGGATGCGACGCGCGAGGGGCTGTTCAGGTCCAAGAATGGAGAAAGGACAGCCCAATGAAGAAACTGAGGCACGACGTCGCTCGGCGCGACCACTACGAAGAGCTGACGAACACCATCATCGAGAAGCTCGAGGACGGGGTGCTCCCCTGGAGGAGGCCCTGGGACCCCAAGAAATGCGCCGCCACCACGAGCCCGATGAACCCCGTCACAGGGCGCACCTATCGCGGCGTCAACGCGCTCGCGCTCGCCATGTCGCCCCGCACCTTCAACTCCGGCGATCCGCGCTGGATGAGCTACAGGCAGGCGGCCGCGCGCGGCTGGCAGGTCCGCAAAGGCGAAAAGGGCGCGATCGTCTTCTTCTACAAGAAGCTCGAAATCCGGAGCGACGACGAGGACACGCGAACCATCCCGCTGCTGCGCGCCTATGTCGTCTTCCACGCTTCGCAGCTCGACGGAATCCCCGAGCTTGGCGAGCCCGAGGCCCCGAAGCCGGTCGCTGAGCGCATCGCCGACGCCGATCTGATCGTGAAAGCCAGCGGCGTCCGCGTCGAGACCGGCGGCGACCGCGCCTACTACGCCCCGTCGACAGACCACATCCAAATGCCGCCGGACGAAGCTTTCCACACCCCGGAACAGCGCGCAGCAACGTTGTTTCATGAATTGTCGCACGCGAGCGGTCACGTCAACCGATTGAACCGTGATTTGAGCGGCCGGTTTGGCTCCGTGTCTTACTCGAAAGAAGAATTACGAGCCGAATTGGCTAGTTTCTTCGTAGGCAATACGCTCGAACTACCCTGCGACGTTCCCAACCACGCAAGCTACATTCAGTCGTGGGTCGACGTGCTGAAGAACGACAAGCGCGAGATCTTTCGCGCCGCGGCCGACGCCAATCGGATCGCCGAATGGATCCTATCCCACCATCCAGCGCATGCCGCCGGCGGAGACGATCCCGACCCGGTGGACGACGAGCAGCCGTCGCAGCCTCCGACTGAGGCCCTAGCCGCCTGACGCTCCCGCGCGCCCCGGCGCGGCCGCCCCTCCCTTCAATCCCCATGAGCCCGATCCCGGCGGCGCCTAGCTCGCCGACCGGTCGATCGCGCGCGCCCGAAAGGTCCCCACCACAATGAAGACCACCCCCGACCAGCTGAGCCTGCCGCTCTTCGACACGACCGCCCTCTCCTCCTCGATGGGCCTCTATTCCGGCCTCTCCTTCGGCGAGCCGGTCGACGACGCGATCGCCGAGACCGAGGAAGACGCCGCCGCGCCGGTCGTTGTTCCTGCGCGCAACTTCCGTCTCACGGGCGCCCGCCGCCTTAGCCCCGACTGGAAGACGCGCGCGGCGGACAACATCGCCGCCATCCGATTGATGCTCGAGATCGAGGAGGAAGGGCGGAACGCGACTCGGCAAGAGCAGGAACGCCTCGCCCTCTTCACGTCTTTCGGCGCGGGCGACCTCGCCAACAACCTCTTCCGCCGATCCGCCGAGGAGGCCTTCCCGAAGGGCTGGGAGACCCTCGGGGAAGAGCTCGAGCAGCTCGTCTCGCCGGCCGAGCTCGCGAGCCTCGCCCGCGTCACCCAATACGCGCATTTCACTCCAGAATTCATGGTCCGCGCCATCTGGCGCGCCCTGCGGCACATGGGCTTTTCCGAAGGTCGCGTCCTCGAGCCGGGGTGCGGGACCGGCCTCTTCTTCGCTCTCATGCCCCAGGCCCTGGAGGCCAAGACGACGCTGACCGGCGTCGAAATGGACCCGATCACGGCGCGGATTACAAAACTCCTCCATCCGAACGCGCGCATCCGCGCCGAGGACTTCACCAAGGCGCGCATTGCCGAGACCTACGATCTCGTCATCGGCAATCCGCCGTTCAGCAGCCGCGTTGTCCGCGCCGACGATCCCGCCGGCCGGCTCAGCCTGTCGCTCCACGACTATTTCATCGCGCGGTCGATCGAGCGGCTGCGGCCGGGCGGCCTCGCCGCCTTCGTCACCAGCCGTTGGACCATGGACAAGGCCGATCCGACGGCCCGCACGTTTCTCGCCTCCATGGCCGATCTCGTCGGGGCTGTGCGCATGCCCGAAGGCGCCATGCGCGCGGCGGCCGGAACCGATGTCGTCGTCGATATCCTGTTCTTCCAGAAGCGCGGTCCGGATGAGCCCGCGACGCCCGCTGATTGGATCGACCTCGCCGAAGCGATCCCGGCGCAAGATGGTGAAGAGGCGCTCTCGATCAACCGCCATTTCGTCGAGCGTCCGGACATGGTTCTTGGGAAGCACGCGCGGACCTCGAGCGCTTACGGGCCGACCTACACCTGTCTGCCTGTCCGCTCCGAACCGGACGCCCTGTTTCAGGACCTGCTCGCGGCGCTCCACACGATTCCCGCCGACATCTATGCGGCTCCAACCCCGGCGAGGCTCGAGCGCGAGACGCTCGCCGACGAGAGCATCCGCGTCGGAACCGCCGCCGACGGCGCGACGATCAAGGAGGGCAGTTACCTCGTCGTCAAAGACAGGCTCGTCCAGATTATCGACGGCATGGCCGTCGCCGTTCCGATCCGCAACGGCAAAGGCTCGGACGGCATACCGGCGAGGCACGCGCGCATCATCCGGGGCCTCGTCCAGATTCGCGACGCCGTTCGTAACGTCCTGCGCGCCCAGGACGCGGATCTTCCCTGGGGCGGGGCGCAGGTCCGGCTGCGCGCGGCTTATGCCCATTTCAAGCGGGAGTTCGGTCCGATCAACCTGACGACGATCAGCGAGACGACAGGACCCGACGGGGAGGTCCGCGAGACCGTCCGTCGCCCGAACCTCCAGCCCTTCCTCGACGATCCCGACGTCTGGCTGGTCTCCTCGCTCGAGGACTACGACGCCGAGACCGGCGTCGCCCGGCAAGGCCCGATCTTCACCGAGCGGGTGCTCCATCCGCCCGTTACGCCCGAGGTCGCGAGCGCCGCCGATGCGCTCGCGGTCGCGCTGCACGAGACCGGAGTGGTCGATCTCGACCGCGTCGCCGAGCTTCTCGGCGTCACGCGCGAGGCGGCGATCGCGGAGCTCGGAAACCGCATATTCCTCGACCCGCAGGCGGGCCGCTCGGGCTTGGAGGCCTGGCGGACCGCCGACGCCTACCTTTCCGGCCCGGTTCGCAAGAAGCTCGAGATCGCCATCGACGCCGCGTTCGAGGATCCGCGATTTGAGCGCAACGTCGAGGCGCTCAAGGAGGCTCGCCCCGAGGACCTGAAACCCTCGGAGATCACGGCCCGGCTCGGCGCGCCCTGGATTCCGGCCGACGTCATCGCCGGGTTCTGCGAAGAGGTTCTCGGCGTCACGACCCGCGTCTTTCACACGGTCGAGATCGCCTCATGGACCATCGAGGTCAACGCATTCATGCGGAATCCCGCCTCGACCACGGACTGGGGCACGATGCGCCGCCACGCCGGCGAGCTCGTCTCGGACGCGCTCAATTCCACCCTGCCGCAGATCTACGATACATTCATCGAGGACGGCGTCGAGAAGCGCGTCCTCAACGCCGCCGACACGGAGGCGGCGAAGGACAAGCTCGTGACGATCAAGCAGGCCTTCGAAGCCTGGATCTGGACCAACGCCGGGAGGGCCGACGCCCTTGCGAAGATCTACAACGAGCGGTTCAACAACCTCGTGCCGCGGCGCTTCGACGGATCGCATCTGACGATCCCCGGCGCGTCCACGGTCATCAGGTTCTACGAGCACCAGAAGCGCGCCATCTGGCGTATTCTCTCGGCCGGCTCGACCTATGTCGCTCATGCGGTCGGCGCAGGAAAGACGTTCACGCTGGCCGCGGCGGTCATGGAGCAGAAGCGTCTCGGCCTCGTCACCAAGCCGATGATGACCGTGCCCGGCCACTGCCTGGCGCAGGCCGCGCGGGAGTTCCTGCAGCTCTATCCGACCGCCAACATCCTGGTCGCCGACGAAACCAATTTCGTGAAGGAGAAGCGTCAGCGCTTCCTCGCCCGGGCCGCGACCGCGAATTGGGACTGCATCATCATCACCCATTCGGCGTTCAAGTTCATCCCCGCGCCCGCCGACTTCGAACGCGCCCTCATCTCGGACGTGATCGCCTCCTACGTCGGCCTTCTCGACCGGGTCGAGACCGAGGACCGCGTCTCGCGCAAGCGCATCGAGCGGATGAAGGAGGGCATGGAGGCGCGGCTCGAGGCGCTGCAAGCCCGCAAAGACGACCTCCTGACGATCGCCGAGATCGGCGTCGACCAGGTCATCGTCGATGAGATGCAGGAATTCCGCAAGCTCACCTTCACCACCAACCAGAGCACGCTCAAAGGCGTCGATCCGGACGGGTCGCAACGCGCCTGGGATCTTTACGTCAAAGCGCGCTTCCTCGGCGCGAAGCGCGCCCCCACGCGGGCGCTGATCGCCGCCTCCGGCACGCCGATCACCAACACGCTCGGCGAAATGTTCACGATCCAGCGATTCTTCCAGCCCGAAATGCTCGCCGAGCGCGGCATCCAGGAATTCGACGCCTGGGCCGCCGCCTTCGGCGAGACGACCACAGACCTCGAGTTGCAGCCCTCGGGGCTCTACAAGCCGGTCACCCGGTTCGCCGAGTTCGTCAACATCCCCGAGCTCATCGCGATGTTCCGGGACTTCGCCGACGTCGTCCTGCAATCGGAGCTTCGTCACAATCTCAAGCTCCCGAGGATCGCTGGCGGCCAGCGCCAGATTGTCGCCGTCCCTGCAAGCCCCGCCTTCAGGGCCTACCAGAGGGTTCTGGCTCAACGCATCAAGGAGATCGAGCAGCGCCAGCGCAAACCCCAGAAAGGCGACGACATCCTGCTTTCGGTCATCACCGACGGCCGCCATGCCGCAATCGACCTCAGGTTCGTCAACGCCGAGCAACCGGACGAGCCTGAGAACAAACTGAATACGATGATCGCCAAAGTCTTCGAAATCTGGCGAGACACGTCCGATCGCCGCTACTTTCATGCCGACGGCGCGCCGGACCCGATCCCCGGCGCGACGCAAATGGTCTTCTCCGACCTCGGAACGCCGTCCGTCGCCGAGGCACGCGGTTTTTCCGCTTATCTTTGGGCGAGGGAGAAGCTGATCGCACTTGGGGTCCCTGCGTCCGAGATCGCCTTCATGCAGGACCACAAGCGCTCGGCCGCCAAGCAGCGCCTGTTCAACGACATGAACGCCGGCAAGAAGCGGATCCTCATCGGCTCGTCCGAGACCATGGGCACCGGGGTCAACGCCCACAGACGGCTCGTCGCGCTGCACCATCTTGACGTGCCGTGGCTCCCGTCCCAGGTCGCCCAGCGCGAAGGCCGGATCGAGCGCCAGGGCAACCAGAACGAGGAGATCCAGCTCTTCGCCTATGCGACCAAGGGAAGCGTCGACGCCACCGGCTGGCAGACGCTCGAGCGCAAGGCGCGCTTCATCGACATGGCCATGTCGGGCGATCCCTCGATCCGGCGGATCGAAGACGTCGGAGCGCAGGCCAATCAGTTCGGTCTCGCCAAAGCGATCGCGTCGGGTGACCAGCGCCTCATCCAGAAGGCGGGCCTCGAGGCCGAGATCGCCCGCCTCGAGCGCCAACGGGACAATCATTTCGACGAGCAGATCGCGATCCGCCGCAAGATCGACCGCCTCGGCCGCGAGGCGGACGAGGCGCGAACCCGCATCGTTGAGATCGAGGCCGACATCGAGAAGCGGAAGCCGACCCGCGGCGACGCCTTCGAGATGACGGTCGACGGCAAAGCATTCCGGGAAAGGAAGGACGCCGGCGCGCTGCTCCTCATACATGTCCGGAAGGCCGAGACCGAGAAGCCGTTCAGGCCGCGGAGGATCGGCGCCGTCGGCGGGTTCGATCTCCGCCTCGGTCGGGACATGTTCGGCTGGCCGGCGCTCCTCATCGCGCTGACCGGGCGCGACGAGGCCGTCAAGTGCGAGACCGACCTGACCCCGCTCGGGCTCGTCTCCCGGCTCGAGCACGCGCTGACCCGCTTCGAAGCGAACCTCGCCGAGATGAGAGGCGTGATCGCGCAGGCGGAGACATGGGCGCCTTCGCTCCAGTCGCGCCTCGGCGTCCCGTTCGCGCTTCAGGGCGAGCTCGACGACAAGCTCGCCGAGCTTGCCGCGATCAACGCGTCTCTCGCGGCCACGACCGCGGACGCCGACGCCGACGCCGATCCGGCCGCCGAAGCGGCCTGATCCCTTCCTCCATCAATCCCAAAGGAAATCGCCATGCTCTCCGCAGCGCTCACACGCGCCCTGACCACGCCTGCCTTCGTCGCCGCCGATTTCGTCCCGACCCAATGGGACAGCGCCGAACAGAAGGCAATATTCGCGAACGCGCTCTTGACGTTCGTAGCGCAGGACTTTCCGCGATCGAAGTTTCATAAGGGCTTCTATCGTCGGCTCTCGAACACGTTCGGGCATATTGCCAATTACGATTCAGCCGGGTTTTACGGGCGCTTCTTCCTGACCGCCGCCGACAAGCTCGAATTCCTCGACCAGTGCGTGACATGGCCCTGCCACGGCGATCCGACCTTCACCTATTCGGACGTCGAGCGCGCCGTCGCCGCGCGTTTGCGCAGCGCCAACATCGTGACCCTGATGCGCTCCCATCGCGGCCGCGCGACGGCAAGTCGACCTTGCGCTCCTTGCCGAGCTCAAAGCCCGGTACGAACCGATCCCGCACGCCCCGACCCCCGGCGTCCCGGACCGCTCGCTCCCGCTCTTCGACCTTCAGAAAGGGGCTGCGTGATGCGCTTTCGCCGCTGGCCCAAGCCGACAGCCTTCGAGGTCACCTCGCGCAAGCGCGCCGCATTCCTCCGCAAGCAGCGCCTCGAGCGCGAGGCCTTGCCGCTCCTTGCGGACCATGTCGCAGCCGGTCAGCACGACGTCGAGGTGGAGATGGCGCTGCGCGCCGTGCGCTGGGATCGTGACCAACAAAACTCCCGCGACCAGCGGGCCGCCCGCTGGCGCGACCAACGCGCCCGGCTCTTTGCCCTGCCCGACGCACAACGTCGCCAGGTTCGCAATCTCTGGCGGACCTGTCCCTATCCGCCCGATCCGTCGTATTTCGGGGATCTCCTGCATGAGATCGCCATCGGCAAACTTGACCCGAACCGCCCGCCCTGGGTCTTCCACCGAACGGTCCGGGCGAAGACGACCCCGAATCCAAAGACATTCGATGAAGCCTTCCGGCAGATCGGCGGCCGAAAGGTCGGCGGCGGCCCCAAGACCACGCCCGCCGATGAGCTGATGTTTTGCGGCAATCTCGGCTCCGGCTTCCTCATCCTCGTCTCGCGCGTCCGCCTCATCGATCCGAACGAGAGCTTCTACACGTCGTCGAACCATCGCCTCCGCGACTCGCATGTTGGAAGCGGTGGCCATTGGGTCGATATCGAAGTCCGCGGCGACTGTTCTGTCGCCGAGATCGCGCTCATCGAACGCCTGGCTCGGGCCGCCGACACCCGGCCTGTGGTCGTCAGACGGCCCCCTCCCCGCGACGGCGCGACGCCATAATTGCCGATCCTCCCGTTTACCCCGCACATACCGTCGGGCCGCCGATCGACGAAGGCGCCGATCGGAGCGCCGGCCGCTGCAAGCCTTCAAGAAGGCGTCACCCTCCGATTCGTTCAACAAGACGTGCCGCTCGCGAATGACGGTCAGGCAAAGGCCTGACCCGGCAAAAAGGGCCAAATCTGAAGAGAACAAGAGAGGGAAGACCGAGCACGGCCGCGCGCCCGCCGCAAAGGGTGGGTTCGGCCGGCCGCTTCGCTGGTCCGGACCGAATCCCGGCGCGTTGCGCCGCCTTTGCCCCGGCCCCGCGCCCGCGCTCCCGGGGATCCGGTTTCGGAGAAACCTGCCGAACCAGAAAGACCAGGAGCAAAGACAATGGACCAGACAATCGAACTGCGCATCGTCGATCCCAAGACCCTGATTTACACCGACAAGCGAGACCCGCGGCAGGTCCCCGCCGATCGCCTGTCCGACGCAGCCCTCACAGCCAACAGCAACGCGATCGGATTCGTTCAGCCTCCGCTCTTCTCCGAAGAGGAGGACGGGACCCTCACCATCATCGCCGGCCGGCGCCGCATCAAGAGCGCCATAGCCAACAAGCTCAAGGAGATGGCGATCCTCGTCAAACCGGCCGATCCGCTCGACGACATGCGCGCCGTCGCCGAAAACGTCGTGCGCGCGCCGATGTCGCCCGTCGATCTCTGGCGAGCAATTGAAGATCTCGCCTCGAAGAGCTGGACAGAGGAAGCGATCGCGACGGCCTTCGCCGTGCCGCTCCGACAGGTCCGCAAACTCCGGCTCCTTGGAAACATCCATCCTGCGATGCTCGAGCACATGGGCCGCGGCGACATGCCCGAGGAGCGATACCTCCGCACGATCGCCTCCGCGCCTCTCTCCGAACAGGCCGCCGTTTGGACGAAGCAGAAGCCGAAGAAGGGCCAGACGGCTGCCTGGTAGGCGATCGCCAATTCCCTCGCCAAGCGTCAGATGTTCGCTCGTGACGCGAAGTTCGGGGAGAAAGAGCAGGCGGCCTTCGGCATCGTCTGGACCGAAGACCTGTTCGCCCCGGCCGACGAGGACAGCCGCTACACGACTGACATCGACGCATTTGTCGGCGCGCAGCTTGCCTGGCTCGAAGCCAACCTGCCGAAGAACGGGGAAATCGTTCAGGTCGACGAATACGGCAGCGCCCGGCTCCCGAAGGGCGCGACCCGGGTCTGGGGCGGCAAACCCAGCAAAAAGGATCGCGTCGCGCTCTCCGTCGACCCGCGAAACGGGGCAGTCAGCGAGGTCTATTTCACGCCGCCTTCCCCCGCTGCAAAGGCGCCGAAGACTGGCGCCGGCGACGATGCCCCGGCCGCTGAACCCAGGACGCGTCCCGACATCACCCAGAAGGGCCGCGAGATGATCGGAGAGATGCGCACCGAGGCGCTCGTCAAGGCGCTCGGACGCGAGGGGCTGACCACCGAGACGCTCGTCGCCCTCCTCCTGCTCGCCCTGGCGGCGGAGAACGTCTCCATCCGCACCCATGAATACGTCCCGATCCAATCCATCGTCAGCGCGGTCGCCGAGGGCGGCAAGCTGACCTCCGACACGGACCTCATCAAGAGCACGGCGATCAAGGTTCTTCAGACCGTGCTGAACTGCCGCCTCGCCTATGGCGAGGGCGGCGGCCTTGCCGCCCGCATCGCCGGCGAGGCGATCGGCGCCGATGCCGACCTCCCGCACATGGGGACCGAGGAGTTCCTGTCCTGCCTCTCACGCGCCGCGCTCGAGGCCGAGGCCAGCCGACACCGCGTCCTTCCGCGCGGTCGCGTCAAGGACACCCGCGCGGCGCTGATCGAGCAGGTTCGCGAAACCGGGCTCGTCCTGCCGGCCGCTCAATTTGCGCTCACCGAACGGGAAAGCTCAGACTTCGCCAAGAAGGGCTCCCGCTACCCCTACAACGATGAGGCCGAGGGCGACGAGGAGGGCGACAAGACCGTCGACCCTTCCACCACTCCTTAAGCACGCGGACTCGACCACGACGATGGCGACGTCGACCAGATCGCGGCGCCTGAAATCGAAACCGCCGATCACGCCGGCACCGGTCACGAGGCGCGCGACTAGGGCCGGACCGGGCGCGGCCCCCTAGGGCCCAAAGGCCCTCAGCGGCGCGCCCGTGCGCCACGCCTTCCCGGAGGCTCGCGCCCCCTCCGAGACGATTCGCCGAGGCCGGCGGCGCCGACCTCGGCCGTCAAATCGGCCGGCTACCGATGAACCGCAGCCGCCTGCCCCTCCGTCACTCACGCGCGGCGACTCCGCCGCGCTCTTCCCCATGGAGCGAACCATGAGACACGTCGCATTTGTGAGACAGCGCGGCGTCATCCGCATTGGCAAGCGCTGCCCCAAGGGCGCGCTCCCGATCGGCCGGCGTCGCCACTTTGGCGCCGTCTCCGCCGTCGCGAGGCTCGCTTACGACAACGAGGCCTTGCTCGTGCCCGGCGTTCCCGAGGCCAAGACGGACGACGAAGACCTCGATGCCGTCGTCACGTTCACCAACGCCGTCGAGACGCGGCTCGAGGAGCACGTGTCATGACGCCTCGGCGCCTCATGCGCCGGCTCGCCGCGCGCAAGCTTGCGGCCGACCGGCTTGCGATCGATCTGATCCTCGATTGCGAGCGCGCTGCGTCTGGCCGGAACGGAAAGCGCGCTGACCCCGCCCGTTGGACGGAAACCGACTGGCGTCACTATCTACGCGCCGCGGCCCGATCGCCCGCGATTTTGCGGCTCGCGCCGCTCTACCACGCGATCGGCGACATCGAGGCCGCTCTTTGCGAACGTTGACGCCCAACCACCGCCCCGCCCTCTCTGTCGCGCCCATCGCCAATTCGTGATAAACAGAGGCTCCCATGAACCTTGCCCTGCGCAAACCCATGACGCTCGCCGAATTCCTCGAGTGGGAGGAGCGGCAGCCCCTGCGCTACGAATTCGACGGAATCGGCCCCGTCGCCATGACCGGCGGGACGTATGGCCACTCGACCATCCAAGGAAATCTCGCGACCGCGCTTGGCGGGCGTCTCCGAGGCAAGCGATGTCGCTTCCACGGGAGCGACCTCAAGTTTCAGGTCGCGGAGGGCCACGTCCGCTATCCCGACGGCATGGTCTTGTGCTCCCCCGTCGATCGGACCGCGACAGTCGTTTACGACCCCGTCGTCGTCTTTGAAGTGCTCAGTCCAAGCACAGCGCGCGAGGACAGGATCGTCAAAGCTCGCGAGTATCAGGCGACCCCATCCGTCCAGCGCTATGTCATGCTCGAACAGGATGGCGTCAGCGCCACGGTCTACGCCCGCTCAGGCGAGACGTGGACACACGAAATCCTGGTCGCCGACTCCATTCTCGCCCTGCCTGAGATCGAGGTCGAGTTCCCCCTTGCGGAACTCTACGAAGGCATCGTCTTCGAGGCGCAAGACCAGTCTGGTCAGCCTCCCGAATCCGAGCCCGCTTAACCTTCTCCTCGCAGCGAGCTCTTCCCCTTCGCCGGCGCGCCCTGAAGCAAGCGCCGGCAACGTCCGACCTCCCGCGCCGATATTTTGGCCCGCTGAACGCTTTCAACGCTCAGCGGGCCTTTTTCATGGGCTGTTTCGAAGGCTTGTAATGCACTCCCTCCGAGGGCGTCACCCGGCGCGTGTGCCTTGGATCCGGGCGGCCGGGGGCTGGGCGCGCGAGGCGCCACCCTCGCCCCTACTACCGACAGACGATTGGGCGCGACCCAAACACGCAGCTGTCAATCGTCTCCGGAAGCACAACCGGAACCGCCATGTCGCTGTAGCGGCAAATCACTCTCAATGCATGGACCCCTTCCTCAGATTTCGCCAGCCCTGTTCCTTCAGGCTCCCATCCGGATTTGTCGTCTGTGCATCCGGCGGGATGTATCCCGAGAGCCTCCCGGAAGTCCCCCTCCGGCGCGAACTCGCAGGACGAATTTGCAGGCGGACAATCTCGCCCGATGATCCAAGACATCGGCTGATCGTCACATCGTCCGCTATCGGGCGTTTCCCGCGCGCCCGCGGGCCGCGCTCTCGTGAACGGAGCCGCTACGCGTCTCCGCCCGTTGGGCTTCGATCGCTAACGCAGACCTGGCGAGCACTCGCCCCGACCTTCCCACGCGTAGGTGTTCGCGTTATGTTCTAATCATCCCCGCCGGCGTCCTATCCTCCTACCCCTACGTCGTCGTCCGCATCCTGCCGCCGCTGCACGCGAAAGGGCTCCTATCGCCTCGCCCGGCTCGCCGCCAAATACGGCGCGGAGATTCCGATGATGGAACTCCTCGCCCATCTCGCCCGCGACTGCGCCATCTCATGACACCCGCCACCCCGGAGGCCCGCGCTGCGGCGCCTACTTCGTCGACCTCGACTTTCCTGCACCGCCCCCAGACAGGACCACAGAGGGCATGCGGCGCCTCCGCCTCGTCAAAGGCTGCGGCGGCTAATGGCGCGCCGCACCGAAGAAGAGCGCCTCCGCCTCTTCCTGCAGATCGAATGGACGCCAGGCCTCCCCGCGCATCGCGAACCCAACCGCCCGCTCCGCGCCCAAGGCCACCTCAGCCGCCGAATAGGCCTCGATGACCCGCCGCGCCGATTCCATCGCCCAATAGTCGGACGTGTCCTTGAGCGGCTTCAGCCAATAACCGCCCTCAAGTTCGGCGCTCACGAACTTCTCGGCCGCATCGTCCGATCGCGAGCCCGCCTCGCGCGCCTCTCGGCACATTCGGAGCGCACGCTCGAGGAGCGGTTTCAGCATCGCCTCGAGCGCCGCTCTCTTCGCCCTCGCGTTCTCCGGCCAGCAGGTCGTCGCGGCTATCCGCTCCGCCATCACTCGGTCCGACGCGCTCCGGATCTCGATCGGAGGCTCCTCGAGCCCAAAGGCCTCAGCTACAAGACTGACTTCCCGCACGTCGGGCGCGACGCTCCGCAACAGATCTGCGGTCGCCTTCGCCGCCAGCTCAACCGGAAACCGGTAAACGTTGCCCGTTCCCGGCAGCAATTCCCAACGCATCGCATGGCTCTCCTGAACAGATATCGAACATTTACCACCGATCGAACTCTGCGGCAAGGCGCAAGATATTGATATGAATATATATTATTCTCCATCCGCGGTCCTCGCGCTCACGAGCTCCCGAAGAGGGGCGGGGACCCGAAGATTCCCGCCCCGGCCAACCTCCTGCGCCTCTTCCGCACCGCTCCTCGAGCAAGCCCGCTGGCGCGCTCCGGCTCCGTCGTCTCCGGTAAGGGCCATCGTCGCCGGACCCTCGAACCCTTGAGCGCGTCACATGCTACAGCGAGGAGGGCTCCCGCCCGGCCTTCATCTCGACGATCCTGCAATCCCGGAGCCCTAACCCTGTCCGTCTCCCGCGGGGCGAGCTCTTTGCCGCCGTCAACGGCAAATCCAACGCAGCCCCGGGCGGCCGGCCTCCCCGGGCACGAGCAACCACCGCCGCCGCGAACCTGCGACCGACGGCGCCCGGCGCGTGAGCCGGCGCCTTCCCGTCACGAGGTGGGCTCGGCCGCCCGCCATGGTCGGGCGAACATGGGGCGGACGCAGCAGGCCGGAGCCAAGACGATCGCCCGAAGCATGGCGACGCAAGTCGCCGGCGCTCCGGGGTCGGCCGGGCGGCCTTATCGAGGCGGCGCGACGCCGGCGGCGGGCGCCCCGAACAAGACGGACGCGGACCCCTGTCCCTCACGATCGAAAGCCATGGCATCGATCCATGACTGCGAGCGCAGCCGTCGGACGCGCCATGTCAGCATCAATCCCCTCGGTTTCGTGACGCTTAGCCGACCGGCCGGCCCGGCAACCGCTCCAGCCGACGATTTTCCCCTTCGCCCTTAGGGCGAATTCCTCGCGAGACAAAATCGCCGGCCTCCGCGGTCCTCCGCTCCGCTCCGGCCGACGCTTCGCGTCGGTGCAGCGCCGGCTTTCGGACGGGCTTTTTCAGCGTCACCGAGGGGAACACGCTGACACGAGGTCAACGGCCCCCGGCGCACTCGAAAAGGATCGACACCATGGCTGCCAATCGCAAGGCCTCCGCTCAGTCCCGCAAGTCCCAGAAGCCCGCCGCCAACCGGCCCGTCTCCTTCGAACAGGCCGCCCTCCTCTGCCCGACCCAAGGACAGGCCGAGCGCGTCGCCGAACGGTTCGGCCTCGCCGTCCCCGATTACCAGGCCATCCGCGAGCTGCACGCCCGCGCCCTCCACGACATGGCCGACGGCCTCGCCGGCGCCCTCAACGACAAGGCGACCCACATGCACTTCCAGCGCATCGTCGGCTCCCTGGTCTCTTCAGCCGTCGGCGCCGGCCGCTTCTACTCCGAGAAGGTCTCCGAAGCCCGCGCCGCCGCAGCCCGCGCCGCCGACGGCGGCGAAGAGCCCGGCGCCCCCGTAGGCTTCGAGTCGAGAGCCCTCCGGGTCGCGGAATTCGCAGCCGACATGGCGATGCAGGCCTTCGCCCTCCTCGCCGCCGCCCACGGCGCTCTCGAGGCCTTCAAGGAGATCACCGGCGACGACTGGGTCGCCTACCAAGCTCACGACGAAGCGCAAGGCGCCCTCCAGCAGCGCTCGCTCAAGACCCAGCTCTCGGCCTTCGACGCCAACTGAGCCACCCAAGGCGGGGACCCTCGGGCCCCCGCCCCTCCCCTCAACTCTCGCCGCGGGAAACGCCAAAATGTCCATTACGTTCGTCGTCCTACGTCAAAGCGGCCAGCGCTGCGATCGCGCGCCCCTCACCGCCGACGACTTGGAACTCTCCCTGTCGAACGAGAACGCCCATGACGTTCTCGACGCCCTCGGGATCGAGGACCCTTATTCCTCGCCACCATGGCCGATCGCGCCCTTTCGCGCGCGCCTCGCGGCCACCCGCCGCAAGCGCCTCGGCCATCAGTCGGCGGCAATCGCCACGACTGAGCGCAGCGAACCAGGCCGCATGACCATCATCGAATGCGGACGCCCGGAGGGCTACGTCGAACGGCGCCTCAAAGATCTCTCGGATCTGGTCAACCGCGGACTTGCCGCGGGCGCAACCCATGTCGACTGGGGATAACAGCTAGATCTCGGCCGTCATCAATTCAACAGCCGCGGCTTCTGCGTTTCAAACTCCCCAATATCCACGCCCATGAGCTCGCCGCCGAACGCGCGCAGGCTCCCGCACTCGGCCGGCTCCTCGCCATTGAGGAGCGGATCCAGAGCGAACCCGCGCACATCCTCGAACTCGATATTCCTTGAGCGCCCACTCGACCGCCAGCCTCAGGCAGCCCCATAGCCGGCAAACGCTCTCCCGACTGAACCCGCGCGCCAGCGTTGGCTTGTGCAAACTCTGGGACAGGGATCAACGCGCTGCGCCCGTCACGCCGCCGCACCACGACGATTCCGATAAATCGCGTCCCTGCGCCACAAGACGGTCCCAACCACCCGCCGATCCTCGTGGCTCCCAAACGTATCATGCTCCTCGGCGGGGATAAGCTCGCTCATCGTCGCCTCGGTCCTCAACCGTGTTTAACATCATCCTCGCCGATGACGGCGCGAACGCCAAACCCGTCCCGGGCAGCGCGCTCGTCATCCACGCCGGCGTCAGTCTGGCTCCTTGAGGACCGAAATCGACAGAGGCCGCCTGACCGCCGAACCGTTTCGCTGTTCTTCTCCCAACCCTCACCGTCGCCAGTCCGCCGATTGCGGAGGGCAAGGCCGCCGTCCCCTGTCCCGCTGGATTCGCCATGGGCGCGCAGCCTCGACGCCGAACGCCTCTTTCTGCAGAGCTTCGCGCCGCCGCCGCGGTCGTCCTTGTTGATTGTTGCGCCACGGCTGAAACGATAGACGCGGAGCGCCGCGCCGACTGAGAAGCCCCCGTCAACGTCGACCCCGCCTTCCCGCGACGCTCAAGGCCCCTCCTGTCCCCCTCTGGCGCCGATCGCCGCCTCACCCGGAGATCCCCTCGGTTTATTGACGCCTAGCCCGGCCGGCCGACCCCGCAACCGCTCCGTCCAACGATTTTCCCCTTCGCCTTCGGCGAATTCCTCGCGAGGCAAAATCGCCGCCCTCCGCGGTCCTCCGCTCCGCTCCGGCCCACGCAAAACGTGGGTGCAGCGCCGGCTCTCGGCCGGGCTACTTCGGCGTCACCGAGGGGACCCCCGGATGAGCCGGACGCCCTCGAGAACGAGACAGGAGAGAACCATGAGCCACTGCGCGGAATTCCAGATCATCGGCCGCATCGGGCAGATCAAGAAAGTCGGCACGACGCTCCGCGTCACCATCGCCTCCGGCTACCCCTACAAGGACGACCGCGGCGAATGGCAGGAGCGCACCCGCTGGAACGAGATCACGGTGTTCAACGACGCCCGCCAATCCTACGTCCAGCGGAACCTCAAGGCCGGCGACCTCATCCGCGCCACCGGCGTCCTCGAGCAGACGAGCTGGGAGAAGAACGGCGAAACCCACTACGGCGTCACCCTCGCCTGCGAGCAGATCGGCCGCCTCGCCAAGGGCCCGGGCCACGCCGCCGGCGCCGGCGGACAGGCTCCACGCAGCCCCTCGAACGCGATCGACGACGACATCCCGTTCTGACCGAGGCAGGGGAGGCGAAAGCCTCCCCTGCGACCCCGCCGCTACGACGAACCCCTCGCCTCTTGGAGGCTTGCAGGGTCGACTTCCTCAAACTGAACGCCCTCACGCCGGCGGAACACGCGGCTCAGGAAGACGGCCGCAGAGCCCAAGGCCGCCTACCGACTGTTGTATTGAAGCGACGTTCAGCCCAGATTTGCGAGCTGGCGAGGCGTCCCATCAGCCTCGATAACATATCGCTCGCGATTTAATATAACTAACTGATTGATCGAGGACATTTCAGTTGTTTCCGAGCAAGTCTGTCGCGCGAGCTTTCCCGTCAGACCCGACTGCGACCTCGAAGCGCCGGGTATCTTCGTCGCGCGCCTCGGCGATGTAAAAAATCATCGGGCTCGGCCAAACGGACTGCGTTGGGCGCTGCATCAGCGTAAAAATGCCGGCCCGCGTCATATACAACTGCGCCTTGTCCGGCGTGTTCGTAAGGTCTTCGATCCCGTCGACGTATCCAAGCGCCTTACTGAGCGTTTCGTGGTGGCGGAGGATTAGCGATTTCGCTCTGTTATTACGCTGACGGGTTTCGTCAATTCGATCTACAGGAACTACGCCCACGCCGTCGATCAGAGAGACGGCCCGAGGGTCGAGCGTGTAGAGAAAGCTGATAGGCATGTCGTCTTCAGATGGATCAACCCCCGCAAATGCGAAAATCTTGGGGAAATAGATTTTGCGGAGAGGACACCACAATCCCTTTTTGATTGGGATGCGGCCGTCCGATCGTATCGCCTTGTTCATCCGCAACGTCGTCCTTCATATAGCCTTCGATGGCGACTACGTCTGGCCGGCCGAACCTCTTGCGGCCTTCCGACCCTACGTAACCCAGGCTCCGAATTCCTCGCCGCCGCTTAGCGTACGACTTGGAGCAGATTCCGCGATGACCCTCCTTGGCTTCTGCGCTCCCCTACGAGCGTTCAATAGACTGCCGGCAATCGGACAGTCGAGTGCTCCGACGACAGACGGTTGCCTCTTGGTCAGGATTTTCGCCGCGCTGTTGTCGCGCTATCACCAATAAAACAGATACCAAATGTGTACGTACGAGATAACGCAACAGCTTTGTGATGTTAAGCCGGTCTTCGTCAAGGACCGCCAACCCTGCTGTGGAAAAGGATCCGCGGGGACGTCCACTCGGCTTCAGCCGCCGGGGAAGAAGCGCAGGCGCCGGAGTGTCGACAGATCATGGTTCGTCGAGAAAGCCCCCACGCGGCGAACCAGAGTTCCGATCGACGACTGACTGCCGGCGGCCTCCGGACATTGTGGCCAGCCCATCCCGTGGTCGGCCATCCAATAGGCCGTCATGACCGGCTGAACGCACTCAGGAATGGACTGCCACGGCGGCGCGCCTGGGCTCGTGCAAAGGAGGACGGTGCAGCCCAACGTATCCGCGGCGACGGGCGTTGAAAGCGTCAACCCGGCAAGCGCGGCGAAGAAAAACGTTCGGGACATTTCAAAGGCCTTTCCGTCCAGTTCCACGCCGCCTGACCAGAGGGGGCGCCAAGCAACAGATTGTTGGAAATTATCCGTCCAAGGCGCGCGGCCGGCTGGGAAACCGCGAGATCCAGCGCGCATGAAGCGAGGGCGGTGACCCCGAGCGCAATCGGCACGGCGAACGCAACACCGGCTCGGGGGGCAACGAAATCTGCCGCCCACGCTACAATCGGCAGATGGACGAGATAAACGGAGAACGATCCGCGCCCGATCGCCCGGACAGCTCTCCCGAATCGCCCGATCGCTGGCGAGCCCCTCAACCGGCCTGCCACGATCCCGGCGGAGATCGCTGCGACACCCGACCAAACGATGCCTGACACTGGCCCCACGCCCGCGCGGGCGACAGCTGCGGCGATGAATAGCCAGAACACCGCCAGTCCGCCCGAGAGCGCGGGAAGAGCTCGCGTCCAGACCGCGTTGGCGCGATCGGCTTGAGCGAGCGCCATCCCGAGGAGGAGCGCGTCCGGTCTTAGGGCCCACATAAGGCTTCCGTGTGGGCGTGGAACGAGCGCCAAAACGGCCAACGTCAAGATCAGGGCCGCAAGCGCTTTCCGACCTGTCACGAGTATGAGCATCGGCGCCAGCAGATAGAATTGCGCCTCCGCCGCCAAGGACCAGAAGTGTGAGGTTTGGAGCGGGTCTCCGCAGCTCGCTGTCGGACAAAGTCCCCAATGGACGTTCGCCATCAACCCGGCAGCGGAGACCAGGTCGTCGCGGGTGACCAGGCTCCCGCTTATGCTCGCAGCGATCGCGATTGCAACCAGCGTCGTCCAGGCGGGGACGGCGATGCGAAAAAAACGCCGCGCGTAGAATGCCCTCGCCGCTCGGACACGATCGCCTTCGGCGGCGTCGACCATCTGCCGGAGGCTCACGGCGATGACAAAGCCTGAGATTGCAAAAAACAAGTCGACCCCTACCGCCAGGTCCGGCAGGTTCAGCCAGTAGGCGGTTCGCGAACGGGACCCGAAGGCCATCGCAATATGGGAGAGAACGACAGCGGCGATCGCCAGCGCCCGCAATTCGTCGAGCTGCCCGATCCGCGCCGACGCCTCATCATGGGATCCCCCCGTCTCCCTGGATCGTCGTATCACCCGCACTCTCAGCATCTGGACGCCCCAAGAGATGACAATTTCTAATAAAATGCGCTATTGAAGTTTCTCCCGGAGTGGGGTCTGTCGTCAAGCCGGGCTCAATTCTCTCGTACTCATGAGGCGCGTGATGCGAACCACGAATCTCCTTATCTTGCGCGGCTACACGGGCGGCGCTCCGAAGGCCTTTGGCGCCGGAAGAATCGCGAAGGTCAGCGTCGCGACAAATAGAAGCTGGATCGACAAAACGACCGGAGACCGGGTCGAGAAGACCGACTGGGTGACGGTCACGATTCTCAACGAGCAGGACGCGAAATTCGCTCTCGCGAACGTTCGAAAAGGCTCTCCTATCTACGCCGAGTGCCGCGTGGCGGAATCGTCATACCAGAAGGACGGAAGAACCATTTACGGCGTCGATATCGTTGCAGAGGTCTTTGACTTGCTGGCGCTTCCGGCGGCTCGGACCGAGGAGCATGCCGCGTAATAATATCCACGCTTCGGGAGTCGAGTGTCGGTTGGGATTGGCGAGCCCTGCGTCGTGTCCGCCGCGATCGATCTGAATGCAAGCGTCGTCAGGCCGCGAATGGCTCGGCGCCAGCGCTTAGGGCAATGTGCACCCACAGGTCGACGACGCTTGACGAAATCAAAACGCGCCCAACCCGGCCGGCGCATCGACCGATAAGGAGTAACCGGCGCCGTCGTCTTCTCGCAGCTTTTCGAAAGAGAGCTGGATTCGCGCGCGAATCGGCTAAGTTTGCGTCATCTGCAATCTATTCCGAGACGCGGAATCAGGATGCAATCCGCACCCGCGTCGCCCACGACCCCGCCGGAAACCTGCCGTCGCTGCCGGCGATCTTTCCCGAACAACTCTTTCCAATCGTGCGTAATGGGGCCGCGGCCAGTGGCCGCGCGCGTCGTGTCCGCTGAGGCGGGCGGAGCGATAGAGCCGCCGTGTCCTATCCAAACGAGCGAAACAGCGAGACCGCTACCGCTAGCGCCGGCCGCGCCGTAAGGGTCCGTCACGACCCCGAGATCGAAGAATTAGCGCGAAGGACATTGCGCCGTCGTCCTGGAGCGAACGCCGCCGACGTGGAAGCTCGACCGAAAGGAGAGCGCGAAGCTCAGCCTCAAATACCGTCGCGGCGAGGGCGGGATCCTGATCGTCACCCGGCCAGGGAGCGCCGGGTACGCGGATTGCAATGACGCGGGGGCTGTCACGCATGTCGACATACGCGGACCCGCCTACAAGGGCTCGCTGACGGGCGGCGCGAAATCTCTGTTCCGTCTGCCGCCGGAGGGGCCGGCTCTTCCGCGCCTCGTCGTCGCCGAGGCGTCGATCGACGCCCTCAGCGTTGCCGCCATCGAAAATGTTCGGGCGGATACGCTTTATGCCGCCACGGGCGGCGGCATGGGGCCGGGAACGATCGCCGCCTTGATCTCCGCGTCTATCGCAACATGCCGAACATCTGGCCGTTCTGAGTATGATTGTGTCCGGGGTCGGCAGGCTCTGGGGGACGCGGCAGGGTTCATGCATGCGGCGGCAGGACGCGCTGCACTGCAGGAGTCGCGAGGCCGACACGCGAGGCCGCTGGCAACACCAATGGGCGCTCATTCTCCGATTGCGACGACTCTTGCCCAATCGGCTATTCTGCGACCCAAGCTCTGGGAACGCGTGCGGATGATGATGAACGACTCCCGCCAATATGCCCCTGCAACACTGCGCAATCGCGATTTCATTCTCGGTATCCTTCGTGATGTCCTGCCGACAAGGGGCGTCATCCTCGAAATCGCGAGCGGCTCGGGCGAGCACGTCGTTCATTTTGCCAGACATCTCTCGAATCTCGTTTTCCAACCTTCCGATCGAGAGCCGGACGCACTGCACAGTGTTGGGGCATGGGTAAAGGCCACACGCGTCACGAATGTGCGCGCGCCAATGGTCTTGGACGCCTCGCAATCACCTTGGCCGATCGCTTCGGCTGACGGGATCATCTGCATCAACTTGGTCCACATTTCACCTTGGGACGCGACGCTCGGATTGATCAGGGGCGCGGCCGCGATACTTCCTCCGACGGCGCCGTTCTATCTCTATGGCCCATACAAACGCGAAGGATTCGCAACGACCCCGAGCAACCAAGCGTTCGACCGAAGCCTTCGTGATCGCAACCCGACCTGGGGTCTGCGAGACCTCGAAGCGGTCGCAGCGATCGCGCAATCCGTCGGATTCTCGGTTCCGACAATAACAGAGATGCCCGCAAACAATCTGAGCGTGGTGTTTTACCGGATCTGATCGAGACGGGACACTGACGAGCGGAAGGCGAACGACCGCCGAGCAGCCCAAATCCTCGGATACCCTTAGATCGGACCGAAGCGTCCCGCACGATAGTCGACGTAGGCTTGTTCAATCTCGGCCTCGGTGTTCATGACAAAGGGACCGCGGGCGACGACGGCTTCATGCAATGGACGACCGGCATAGAGCAGCGCCCGCAAGGGTTTGTCCGGCGCTCGGATCGCCACCTCGGATGCCTCCCCGCTGTCGCCGCGCGTGAGCCAGGCGACGTCGCCCGTTGCTGCGACCTTGCCTTCAGCGCCGACGGAGCCCTCGCCCTCAAGGACGACAATGACGGCGTTGTAGTCGGCGGGGAGATCCTGCAGAACCGAGGCGCCTCGGTCGAGTCGGATTTCGAGCATTGTGACGGGCACAAAATTCTTTGTCGGCGCTGTCACCCCGCCTGATGCGCCGGAGAAAATCCGAACCTCCAGGCCAGGTTGTCGCCGCACGGGAACAGCATCGCCGGCAAGATCCTGGTAGCGCGGCGCGGTCATTTTGTCGGTCGCCGGCAGATTGACCCAGAGCTGGAGGCTGTGAACGGTGACGCCTTCGGCGGGGATTTCATTATGGATCAGTCCGCGGCCGGCGGTCATCCATTGCACGTCGCCTGGCCCAATCGTGCCCTCATGACCCTGATTATCATAGTGATCGATGCGGCCCTCGACGACATAGGTCACGGTCTCGATCCCTCGGTGCGGGTGCTTGCCGAAAACACCGCGAGGGAACCAATCCTCCATCAGTGCCAAGAACGGGTCTGTGGCTGCGAAATCTCCCCGCATCGCCGCCGGCATCAGCGGCCTGACGCGATGCTGCGCCGTCATTCCTTGTTGAACTTCGGGTCGGTCGATCTTGAGGACGGATCGTTCTACGGTAGCCATGGCCATTCACTCCTTCGGTCGAGCGCTCGTCACATAAGCAGCGAGGCTGTAGCGGTCGACTCCGACCCAAACGCAAAGAGTCGCTCCAGCTCGATGCCGAGGCTCTAGCGCTCACAACCCGTTGGTGTGTTTTGTCCCCATCTGCACTATCAGCGCGTCCCTGCGCCGCGGACGGCCGAAACCCTTCAGCATTGCGGGCGTAGCCAACCGCGGCCTTGGTCGCCTCAATTGGGCGGATACCGCCCCTACAGTCGTCGCCAGTTGAACGCCCGCAATCGACGTGAACCGGACATCGCGCATCGCGGCTGTAGACGTCGCAGTTGGGCGGACTCCAGACCTACAAGAGTCGTCTCGGCAAGGACCGAAATGCCACCAAAACCGCCGTTCCCCATCGCGAGCGCCGAATAGCCTTCGCGCCCGGAGCACCCGTTCATCGCGGCCCCAGCGGACTATCGCGAGGGCAGATTCCCGTCGTTTGAGAATTCGTTCGGCGTCAGAACAGAATCAGGAATCTAGTTACGGGCCAGGGCCTTCCGTTCGAGACTTTGTGCATAGAGAGCTGTCTCACGTCGGTTGTGGTCGGCGCTGGCGGCTTGCCGGTCAGCCACGGCGTCTTCGAACGAGATCCCGGCGATCTTGAGCGTCTCCAGGAATGCCAGTGTCGGATAGCTGAACACCTGGTTGGTGAATCGGCAGCTGGCTGAGTCTAGTGCGGTGACGCTGAGGTCCCAAATTACCTCGATCTTCGTCCAACCGGCCGGTGTCTGCACGTCGCTGAGCGACACCATCCGGCAGTGGTGGGGTTCATGTACCTCGGCCACGTAGTGCTGCACCATGAGGGTGCCGCCGATGACCTCCACGTTGATCGACATCGGCTGGCCGTCGTCGGTCGTTGTTGTTCCGGCGGCGATATGATCCGGCGGCGCGCAACGCTGGTAATCTGCGTCGGGCAGGTGCAGCAGCCAATCGGCGATGTCGACGCGCTCGACCGGGGCGTGGATCGTCGCGGTCTGCTCGGTTTTGACCAGCACCATGTCGGTCAGGATGTCGGTGGTCGTCATGTTCACGCTCCTTGTTCTCGTTGGTTGGGTCAGCTTTTCGACGCGTTGGCTCGGTCCCACCAGCTGGTGAGCAGCGCGGCGTATTCAGCGGGCTTCTCTTCCCAGCAGAAATGGCCCGCGCCAGCAATGAGATCGACCTGGGCGTTGGGCAGTCGCTTATGGAGGAACTCGCCGTTGGACACGGGTGGCACCACCTGATCGCTGGCTCCGGCAACGATCCGGACCGGTGTTTGGATGCCTGGCAGCAGCTTGGCGAGCTCGGGAAGGTATTCGCGGTAGCTCTGGGCGTACGGGATCGTGTCGGCGAAGCGATCGCCTTCGTAGCAAGACATGTAGTCTTCGCGGATCTCGTCTGACGGGGCGTAGCCCGCGATCGTGCCCAGGGCGATCTCGACGATCTTGCGCCCGCCGATCCGGCGGTAGGGCGCGAGGTCGGTCGCTTCGATCCACTCCTGGAGAACGCCGGTGACATCCAGCGGGACCGCGGCTCCGCCACTGCCGACGACGATGCTGCGGAACCTGCGCGGGTCGGCGGCGGCGGCAAACAGAACTGAGGAGGTCCCGATGTCGGGGCCGACGATGTGGGGGTTATCGAGGCCGAGGGAGTCGGCGACCTTGAGGATGAAATGCCCCATCGTCTTCGGGTTCATCAGCGTTTGGCGGTAGTCGGACCCGCCGAAGCCGGGGGGATCGATGGCGACTAGATGCGCGGCGGCCGCGAGGTGCGGCCAGGTCGGCTCGAAGGCGAATACGCTTTCAGGCCAGGGGCTCATCAGGATGGCGTCGGGACCGTCTTGGCCGCCTTCGGCGTAGCGGATCGACAGTCCGTCAACCGTGATTGTCTTCGGGTGGATCAGGGCGCTCATGGACGGCACTCCTTGTTGGGGCCAACAGTTGGCTGGGTTGCCAGTCGTGGACGCGCCTTGACGCAGCAGCGTCGTGGACTGGGATATCGTTGCGCATGATCAGCTCCGGTTCCTCGGAGACTTGTCTATGCCGGGCGCAAGGCCGGGATTGATCTCTTCGGGGGTGTCCGCTGACTTTGCCGTGTCCGCGGGAAGGAACTCCGGGATTGCTCGATCGGTGGTCGTCGCCGGAATACAGCCGGGCCGGGCAGGCGGACCCCTCAGGACGTCCGTAAGCCGGGTCTGAACTTCCGCGACGGCGCGGTCGAGCCAGGGTCGGCCTTCGGCGCCGGCGGCGCCCTCTTTGATCGTCACCGTTGCGGTCAAGCCGGAGACAAGCGGCACGCCCGTAGGAACATGATCGATTGCGATGCGAACCGGCACGCGTTCGGCGAGGCGGACCCAGGTGAAGACCGGGTTGACGTTGGGCAGTCCCTGCGTGCCGCCTGCGGCGTCCGACACGCCGATGCCGCGCGTTACGCTGGCCACGTGTCCGAGGATGGGCTCGGCGTATCCCATCAGCTTCGCTTCGACACGATCGCCGATGCAGACCCGCGCCAGCTTGGTCTCCTCGAAGTACCCGTCGATCCAATAGCTGTCGGTGTCGATGACCGAGATATTGGCTGCTCCCTCATGAGCAAAGTCGCCAACCCGCATCAAGAGGTTCGTGACGTAGCCATTGACCGGGCTGCGAACCTGGGTTCGACGCAGGTTGATCTCCGCCTGCGCCACCTGTTGTTGCGCCGCTTCGAAAGCGGCCTTCGCCTGCACCGCGGAGCCGGCAAAGCTCTGCTGTTCCTCAGGGGTGGTCGCGAGGTCAGAGAGCCGCTGTCGCCGCTCGGACTGCACCTGCTTGACCTGCAGATCTGCCGCCTTTTGCCGTAACTGGGCCCGATCTTCCTGCAACGCCACTTCAAAGTCGAACGGATCGATCACGTAGAGCACCTCGCCCTTGTGAACGTACTGATTGTCGCCGACCCGGAGTTCGATGATCTGGCCGGAGACCTGCGGCGCCACGCTCGCGACCTGCACGCGCACGCGCCCATCTCGCGTCCATGGCGCCGTGACGTAATAGTCCCATGTCACCAGAGCCATGACGATAGCAACGACCGCGATGGCCAGGGTGGTGAGCCGCTTGAAGCAGGCGAGGATCCATCGAAGCGCAAGCGCTCGTGCACCCCTCGAGCTGCGCGCGCGCTGACCCGCCGTTTCGTGCGGCTGGGGCTCAACTGTGATCGGCTGTACAGCAGGCGTTTGACGCTCCGCGGCAGGAACGCCCCCGGCTGCTGGTTCCTGAGCAGGTAGGCTGGGCTCCACCTGTGGAGCGGTCTGCTCCACGACTTTGGCATGATACATGAGCGTCACTCCTACAAAGCGACCGTCAGCAGGCCCAGAAGCGTCACATAGAGGCTGAGCTCAGCGAGACCCGGATTGGTGAACAGCTTTTCGAACCCGCACAGACGCAGGATCGGACGAAGAGCGAGGAAGATGCCGAGCGCCGCCACCGCATAGACGACGAAGGGCGCGACGAATACGTCGCCGATGACCAGCTCGGAAAATGAGTGCGTCATGACACGGTCTCCATGGCGGGCGGGGCCGCGTGTCTCGCGGCGTGGATGACGATGGCTGCGAGCACGAGCTCACCGCTGATTTCTTCGGCGAAAGCGCTTCCGGCGCCGCCTACATCTTTCAAGTTGAGACCCACTTCGAGCAGGCGTTGCGTGTCCTCGGCCGCGAGCGCCTCCTCCGCCTCGGCCGCCAGGTGTGACTGGGAGGTCTCCGCCAGCCGAGCCACGCTCTTGCGACCGAGGCGGATCGCGGCCGCGCGATCGAAATACGACAGGGCCTCCGCCAGAACCGCGCTGTCCTGAGCGCTCGCCCCGCTGGCCGGGATCTGACCGATCCGCGCGGCGTCGCGGAACATGGCCTCCTCCGGCGCGAGGCGTCGATCCCGACTAGACAGCACATGCTCGAAATCGCGCCGCACCGACGCCATGATCCAGCGTTGCCGACGCTCGATCGATTCAGGCGGAATGAGGGTCTGCGCCGCTAGCAGCAGGCCAATGCCAGTGCACAAGAACAATACGACGAACAGGAACGAGTTCACATTGTAAGACTGCGGGTTGCTGGGGGATAGAATGACGAGAATGAAGATCAGGTTGAGCCGACCGAGCGACGCGACCATGGGATGCGGCCTTGTCGCCACCACCATTGTGCCGATCACGAAGGGCGCGAGCGCGAGTGCGAGCAATGGGAATTCCGTGACGCCGTCGAGGATCAGAAATTCCAGCGTCCCAGCCAGAACCGCCGCGATCGGCGCCGCAATAAATGCTGCGACGGTGAAGCCTTGCGGATTCGGACTCACGGCGCCCAACCCAATCACAAGGGCGACCAGCGACAGAGACACCTCGGCTGAAGGCCATCCAGCCAGGACAAAGAAGCCGGATGCCAACACCAGATAGGCCGCGGCTCGCGACCCCGCCGCCGCCGCGATGACGCGCGATCGATAAAGCGGCATCCGCCACCCCCAACGGAGTCGGCGACCGGCGTTCAACGCGGCAAGTCCTTCGCTAACCTCGGAGATTCGCCGAAGAAGCGCGCGCGAGGCCGAGGCAAATGCCGGTGATTGCAGCGTCGCAGCGCTCATATCACCGGTGGCCGGATTGGTTGCCGCGACGACTGCCCTCTGGGCGCGGGCGGCACGAACCGCCGCTACGAGCGCAACGGCGGCGCCACGAGCTGCGGCGCTCCGGATCGAGCCGCTCGCCGACTCCGTTGCCAAGCTTGCGATCTCGGGGCGGAGCGCCGCGATGTCGCGCAGCAGCCCCGCGGCAGTCGCTGCGTCGGTTGCTTCATGGCTGGGAACGGGCTTCGCATAATCGCGAACACGGGCGTGGAGGGCGGCTAGCTGGGACGCCAGCTGCGGGAAGCTGTCGGGCGCCGCCAGCAAGTCGTTCACCAAGGCGACAGCAGCGATGCCGACCGCGATCGCGGCGCCGCGCGCCACGCTGCTTTCAAAGACATGCTGCGGCGTATCGAGCTGTTGGATGGCGATGAGCGCGATTGTATAACCGGAGAGCACCGCCGCGTACGCGCGGTTCCCATCCATGAGTCCGGCTGCGAACACGCACAGTCCGATCCACGCGGCGAAGGCGGCGAGGATCAGGTCTCTTGACTGGGAGAAGAGGGCAGTGATCGCGATGGCCGCGGTGACCCCGATTGCCGTCCCGAGCAACCGAAACCTGGCCTTCTCCAGCGCCTGGCCGCGTGTCGGCGCCGCCAGGATCGCGACCGTGACGGCGGCCGAGGAGGGCGCCTCCAGCTCTAGCCAGAAGCTTGCCGCCAGGGCGACCACGACGGCGACCCAAATGCGGATTCCGAAGGCCCAGGCGCTTACCGGGGCGCCGGCAAAGCTCAACGGACGCGGGATGGTCGCGGTCGTCATGGGATTGTTTCTCGCGCTGCAGATGGCGCGGCCCCGGCGAGTGCCCCGATGACTGTGGACATGCGAATGATGAGGGCGGTGCCCCTGGGGACGGCGCTCATGACCTCACTCCTAGTGGGTGCAGAGCTAGGATCTGCCGAAACCCGCCGCCATGTGGCAAAATCGGGAGCAATCCTTCCGGGTTCTGGAAAGGGTCTCCGATGGATCGCCTCGAAGCGATGTCCACCTTCCTCGCCGTGGTCGAGGCCGGCAGCCTGTCCGCCGCGTCACGCCGATTGAACACGCCGCTCGCAACGGTCAGCCGCAAGATCTCCGAGCTTGAGTCGCGCCTGCGGACGAAGCTATTCGACCGGACCACCCATAAGCTGGTGCTGACCGGCGCTGGCAGCTCCTATGTCGATGCGTGCAAGCGCATTCTCGCAGAAGTGGGTGAAGCGGAGCGCGCCGCCTCCGGGGAATATGTGGCGCCAACCGGCGAGCTCACCGTGACGGCCCCAGTCGGGATCGGGCGAATTTATCTCATCCCCATTCTGGCGGACTTCTTCAAAGCCTATCCGGAGATTGACGCTAGCTTGATCATGACCAATCGAGTGCTGAATCTCCAGCAGGAGCAGATCGATGTCGGGGTGCGTCTCGGTGCGCTGCCGGACAGCAGCATCATTGCGATACGGGTCGGCACTGTTCGCCGCGTGCTTTGCGCCAGTCCCTCCTATTTGGCGATTCGTGGAACGCCGCGTACGCCGGACGATCTGGCCGGACATGACTGCGTCACCTTTGCGGGTTCTGTGTCGCCCGATGTTTGGACATTCGTCAGAGACAAGACGAACGTCGCGGTTCCGGTGCATGGCCGACTCGTCGTCGACACCGTCGAGGCAGCCCGTGACGCGGCGTGTGCCGGCATCGGAATTGCTTCGGGATTTTCGTACTACGCCAAGACCGCTCTGGAGCGCGGAGCGCTGACAACCCTCTTGGATGAGTTCCAGCCGGCGCCGCTGCCGGTTCATCTCGTGTACACCGCCAACCGGTTTCTGCCGATCAAGGTGCGCGCTTTTCTCGATTTTGCGGCGCCCCGGCTAAGGCAAGTCTTCGCGGACTAGGCGCGCTCGGCTCCAATTGCCCGTCGTCGAAATTCCATCCGCCTGCTGCCTAACTGGGATATGCCCGGTCTTTGGTGCAACCTGCCCGTAGCGCCTACGACCGCTTTCCTGCGCTCTCCGCCCGTTCATGGGACCGCTCAGGAAGGTTGGCAAAGGGTCGAGTTGACCAGTTCACCAAGCCATCGGCGAATGGCCGGTATTTGCGCATTTGAGACTCTCTTGGGCGATCTCTCGAAGCGACGTAAACCTGCCGTTGCAGATCGCGGCTCCAAACGCCTCAATTGGGCGAGGAAGCGGACCTACAAGGGTCGCCAGCGAAGGCGCAGAGTCCGCCCGGAGCACGCATTCAACGGACCGCCGGCGGACCTTCGCGAATCCCGGAGTTCACCCGTCCAGCGAGGATTTCGGAACAGCCGGGATCGGCATGTCCGGGCTTACCGCATTTGGCCGCGGCGCCTCCTCCCCGCCTCAAGCGGAAGATCCCTCGGGCGTTTGCCCCCGGTAGTTTCCGGCTCTCGCTCATTCCTCTGGCAGCCCGGTCTTGCGCAAGGTTTCCAATTCCGAGGGCGGGTAAGACAGACGATTCCTCAACCATTGGACGGAGAGTTTGGGATTCATTCGGCGGGCTTCCGTCAAGGCTCCCTTGGCTTCTTCCGTTCTGCCTTGGAGCGCATAAAGAGATGAGAGCCCAATGTAGGGTAAGTAGTTATTGAAACCCGTGTCGAGCGACTTGTGGTATTCTTCGGCTGCCGCCTCGAAACGCCCAAGCCCGCGCTCCGCATCCCCGAGATCCAAATGGCGCAAACCGATCGCCGGGTCGCGGGGGCTTAGTCGCAGAGATTGTCGCACGTCGGCTATTGCTTGCTCGAAACGTCCAAAACGATTTTCGGCGCTGGCGCGTTCGCCGTATAACCGCGCCGAATTCGGATTGATCGCTAATCCCGCCTCGGCTGTACGAAGCGCTTCGTCGTCGCGGTGCGTGTACCTCAGATACGCGCTCTTAGCGTAATAGGCCTCTTCGGTTTCTGGAGCGATTGCGATCGCACGATCAGCTTCGCCCACTATCTTGGCCTCGTAATCCACCCCTGCACCTTCGGGAAAGAATAGGTACTCGACCATGTAATTGAGAGCTTCGCCCGCCAGCGCATCGGCGTCGTCGGGGTCGATCCTCAGCGCCTGGTCAAACAGCCTCCGCGCCGCAAGATAGGTGCTCTTCTTCTGGGGCATTGGCTGTGGAATCGCCTGCCACGTGATAGCCCAGCCGCGCATGTCCAAGTCGGTCGCATCCGGACTCTTGGAATCCCTACTCCGTCTTGCCTCCGCCTTGACAAGTTCGAAACCCAAGGCGTTGCCAAGGCGCGCCACCACCGCGTCCTGCAACTTCAACAGGTCGGCGACGTCCTCCTCGAAGCGGTCGGCCCAGAGATGCGCGCCCGACTCGGCGTCGACGAGCTGAGCGTTGACGCGCATTCGGTTCTGCTCGCGTTGCACCGAGCCTTCGAGCACGTAGCGCACGCCGAGCTGATTGCCGATCTCGCGAACGTCGACGTTCTTGCCCTTGTAGGTGAAGGCCGTCCCGCGCGCGATCACGAAGCTGTTGTGGACGTGGGACAGTTCGGTGGTGAGGTTTTCGGTGATTGCGTCGGCGAAATAGTCCTGCGCCGGATCGCCGGAGAGATTGGCGAAGGGAAGCACGACGATTGAGAAATGCGGCGTCTCGGCCTGCCCGGGTGCGATCGAAACGACCGGAGGCGCGATTGCGGGAACGGCCGCGAGCCGGTTCGCGGCCAAGAAATACCACGCGCCGCATGCGATCACGATCATCACGGCGGCGATCGCCGCGGCGAGCGACGCCGGGGCCGCGCCCTTTGGCGTCCCCGCCTTTGCGGTCGCCGCGGGCTTCGCAGGTGTGGGAGCGCCGACTTCGAGCGAATAGACATGGATCGGCTCGGCGATGTTCTTCAGTTGGGTGGGGCCGAGATCGGTTACAGCAAGATCAAGCCGCCCCTTGACTTGCCAGTAGGCCTGCTCGGACAGGCAGATCGCGCCCGGTTCGCAAATGCTTTCCAGCCGCGCCGCGATATTGACGCCATCTCCCATGAGGTCGCCGTCGGCCTCCTCGACGACGTCGCCGAGATGAACGCCGACGCGGTACTCGATGCGGCGCTCGGCCGGCAGACCGGCGTTGCGCTCGGCGAGGCCGTTCTGCACTTCGATCGCGCAGCGCACGGCGTCGACCACACTGCGAAATTCGATGAGACTTCCGTCCCCGGTGCGCTTAACCACGCGACCACGATGCACGGCGATGGTCGGATCGATGAGGTCGCTGCGCAGCGCGCGAAGTCTCGCGAGCGTGCGATCTTCGTCGGCTCCGGCGAGCCGGCCGTAACCGACAATGTCGGCGACCAGGATCGCCGCGATCTTCCGGGTCTCGCTCATGGCGAACCTCCGCCGCCATGGAGCCTAACACGAAGACGGGGCCGAATCTGCTTGGGAGCCTCGACGGCGGAAGGACCGCTTTTGGTAGGACTTGAGCTGTCTGTCACACCCTTTTGGGATGCCCGCTATTTGCGCATACCGGCTGTTCGTAGGACCCAACGTCGAAGGTCGCTTTGGGTCGAGTTGACCCGTTCGTCCGGCCGTCGGCGAACGACGGGTAGTCAGCGCCAACCCAAACGTTCGCCCGACCAATGTGGTTGGCCCTTTCGGGTCGACAGCAGGAAGCGCTGAGGGCGGGACGCAGATGACTGTCTCACTTGCCTCCTAACACGGGATCACGGGGTCGCGTCCTACTCGCGGCGTGACGGCCGCTCACGGAACACTCTCCGGTTGCCGCCCTCCGGGCGACGCCCGCTGACGCGTCCCCCTTCAACCTCTTTCCTTACGCTTGACCCCTCGCGACAAATCCGAGCGAGGGGCGTTAGGCTCGAACGATGCCGCAGCCGAAATGGATCAAGCCTCGGCTCTGGCCCTTCCTCTCAGCGAGCGAAAGAGCCGCCTGGCTTCTCTCCTTACGAAACCGCCCAACGAGATCAAATTCAGCGATCATGAGGGCGGCGACGGCGAGGCCTTCCGCCGCGCCGCCTATCGACACGGCCTCGAAGGCCTCGTCGGCTGGTCGGACCCGGAAGGGACCCGCCCGTTTCTGGGCTCCGACTTGTTGGGTTTCCATGACGATGACGGCAGGCTGCTATATGCGGGACGCGTCGGCACTGGCATGTCCCAAGAGACCCTCGCCCTCCATCACCGTCGCCTCAAGCCGCTGAAGACAAACCAGCTCGCGAAGTGAGACGCGAGACGCCGCGTAAGTGAGCCCCGACGCACGATGGAGTGACAAAAAAATAGAATGGACCGCGACTCCATTCGCGCTTAGTCTCCTCGTGATCGGAGCGCGGTCCATGAAGATCAGCATCGCCGGGCGTGAGATCGAAGAGGACGACGAAGGTGCGGAAGCGCTGCTGAAGACAGCGCACGACCAGAAGATCCGGCCCCTCTGCCTCTGCCGAAAGCCACACGCGCAACTTCAGATCGCCCATATCGCCGACCATTATTTCGTGAAGCGCCTACCCCGAGATGCGGGCGCGCACGCTCTGCAATGCGAGCGGTTCGAAATCCCGCTCTCGCTCTCTGGCAAGGTCGCCTCGGCTGGAAAATCGATAATCGACGATCAGAAGAGCGATGGCGTCGAAATCAAGCTCGCCGTTGCTCTGCAGCCGGGAAAGCGCGTCGCGCCCGCCGCGACGGGCGCGCCCGCGTCCAACACAGTGAAAGCGGCTCCCGCCCGTCTCAGCCTGTTCGGCCTCCTCAACTATCTCTGGGAGGAAGCGGGCCTTTGCGAAATGCACCCGCACTACAAGGGCCGCCGCTTTTGGGGCGTCGTCTCTAACCGCCTCAACGCCGCGCTCTGCGGCAAGACCTCGAAGACGTTCAGCTACGACCATATCGCCTACATCCCCGCGCAATTCGACCCAGCCCATCCGGCCGCGAACGGCCGCGCGCGACTCGCCAAGACGCATCGCGCCATTGGCGATCGTCACCGGATGATCTTCATCGGGGAGTTCAAGGAACTCACGCAAGGCAAGTTCGGACCTGTGCTGAAACTCAAGCACGTCGACTGCGCGATCACGGTTGCCGACGACCTCAAACGCCGGATGCAGTCGCGGTTCAAGGCCGAATTTGCGGCGTGCGACGCCAACAGCCGTATTCACCTCATCGCGTGTTGTCTGGTCGATTTCAACAAAGCCGGCTACCCGTCGCTCGCCGAAATCGGCTTTCTCACGGTTTCGCCCGAATGGCTTCCGTTCTCATCGGACGCAGAGGCGATGCTGATCCAAAACCTCATCGAAGGCGGCCGTTCGTTCACGAAGACGCTCCGCTACGACCTCCCGGAAGAAGCGACGATCGCGGCGGCGATTCTGAAGGATGTCGGCGCGGAAGGCGTCGCACTCTTCCTCGATGACGGCTCGCGCGCCGACGCTCTGCGCCAGGCCCTCGAGGACTGCCCGATGCCGACCTGGGTATGGAACATCCTCGCGCCCATGCCGCCGTTGCCGAAAGCGCGATTGCAGGCGAAAGAGCCGGAGCCCCTCCGCTCGCAATCCAACCCGCTTCGGTCCGTCTCGCCACCATCAGCATAGGTTTCACCCGCTTGGCGCCGTTGAGCGGCAGCCTTCCGGCGCCTTTCTCAAGAGGTCGGGACTCCAGCTCCGGGCGGATTGAATTGAGACGGCCGCCGCCCCGCCGGGATCTCACGTGACACCCGCGCCATCATCTTCACCAGCCAGCAGTGCGCACCCGTGTCAATCACAGTGCATCGGCGAACCCATTCGCCGTCCTTCTTGCAGTCCTCTGGCGCGGATCGAGGCGCTCGAATCGGTTGCGGCCCGCTCATGACATTGCCGACAGCGATCAAGGCGTCGTTCAAGAGGCGTGGTCAGTCTCTCCATGTCGAGAGGGCCTTGCTCCCGTTGCTAGATGGCTTTGGTCTAGCGCCGCCGCCTCCCCTCCGGCCCCTGCGACCAACAATTTTCCCCGCCGCTTCGCGGCTCCTCGCGCCTGTTCGCTGACGCTCTCTCTCACAATTGCCGGTTGCGGTCGGGGCGCAGCGCTTCGCTTGCCCGCGCCTTTGGCGCGGCTCCGTGTCGCCTTACCGGCGCATGTCGACCGCCCATCGCAACGGGGCGAGGCGCCAAACGATGGAGAGAGATGACCCAGCTTTGCGAACTCACCCAGATCGGCCGTATCGGCAACGTCAAAGAAGTCGGCCAGAACCTGATGATCTCGGTGGCCTCGGACGCCAGCTACAGATGCGACGGCGAATGGATGAACCGGGCCAACTGGATCGAACATACGCTCTTCGGCTGGCGCGACAAGATGAAAGACTGGGCGCTCGACACCCTGCAGGCCGGCGACCTCGTGTTCATCCGCTCGACGCCCTGGCAGACGAGCTGGGAGAAGGACGGCGAGAAGCGGTATGGCTACACGATGGCCGTGACGGAGCTGAAGCTCATGATGGCGAAGGCGGACCTGAAGCAGCGGCGCTCCCGCTGATCCGCAGGCGGAGGGGCTTCGGCCCCTCCGCCTCCCCGCTAAAAGAGCAGCTCGCCAGCGTCGCCGCGCTAGTGCCCGAGCGCCCGGCCTGCGAAGAAGCCTGCCCCGACCAGGGCGGCGCCGAGCGCCATTCCCCCGACCAGCCACTCGATCATCCGACGCCGCGCGGCGTCACGAGCGACGCCTTGCGCGGCGATCGCCACCGCGCGCGCGAGATCGGCCTTCGCCTGTTCCGCGCCCGCCTTGACCTGGGCATCCACGGTCTCGCGCGTCTGCGCGAGTATCCGGCTCGCCTCAGCGCCTATCGCCTTCGGAAACTGCCGATACAGGCTTTCGTAATACTGCAGCGCGAACAGGATTAGCCAAAGCGCGTCATTCTCCCGAAGACCCAGCGCCTCCTTGACTCGGAAGAGCTGCTCGCGCTCGGCCGGCGTCGACTGGCGCCCAAGGAGCTTCTCAAAGCCTGCTATTGCGCTCTCGTCAGTTACGATCGGTGACAGACTCAAGCACCTTCTGCGCCTCTCCCATCCAACGTCGAAGCTCCGCCCTGTTGCCCATCGACATGGACCTGGCACCCTTTCCGATGCTCAGGCGGTTGCTATAGAGATCGTCAGAGACACGATCGGCCATGTCAGGGAAAAACACAGACAAGCCGTTTTTGGCTTCGACTGCCTTCTTGACGTTCGAGTTGTTGTACAGCTCAAACTTGATGTCGCTGCCGAAATAGCCATTCTTCGCGACGTGCACTGTCGAATTCGGGATCGCCTCCATGTAGTCACTGAGAAGCTCGAGGCTGTCGCGCTGCCGGTTGATCACCCAGAGTGTCACCAGCTCGCGTTCCAGCTCCTCAAGGGATCTGCTGAGCGTGGCGCCATACGCCGCTACGCCGACGTTGTTGCGGGCGGCGGTGTTGACCACCACCGTGCTATCCTTGTGCTCGTCGCAAATATCGACGAAGCGAACCCATCCATCCGCATCGTCCAAATTGACGATCTCGCTGTCGACTTCGTCTTTATAAGACTTGAAGACATCCGGATTGGAGGTGTCGGCGTCGATCAGAAAAACCTTCTCGCCACTCTCGATCAGGAAGTGGGTCAGACCCATCGACACCATGGATTTTCCAACGCCGCCCTTGCTTCCCCCCACCACATAAATCGGCTTGTTCATGGCGCGGTCTCCTAGATGTCTTTGCGGTCGGGTCGCACGTAGAACGACGACGCTCGCGCCGCCGGTGTGGTCCCCGCATCTGGCTTGTCGAGCGTTGGGCGCGGCATCGGTTTGACCTGACGGTTTTCGAGCGATCGATCCAAATCGCCTTTCGCTTGTTTCGTAGACCCTTGCGCGGAAGGGGCGGCATCCTTTTTGGGCGTCCCCTTTGACACCTCGGCGAGATATTTTCTCAATCGTTCAGCGGATATCGCAATTCCGACCTGGCCGAGCGCGTCCGCCATTTGCTCATAGCTCACTCCTCTCGCCTTCGCATTCATGAGCTTGCTTTTGAGCCGCATCACGGCATCGCGATTGGAGGGTGCCTTCGCCGAGGCGAGTCCGTCTACCGCAGCGCCGGCTGCATTCAGTGTATCCTTCGACCAGCCCATGCCATCTCTATAGAATTGTCGACCTTATAGGCGGCCAGATGGCGGCGCGCAACCCCTCCAGGCAGCCCTTTCATGTAACGACGGTTGATCTCCATTCCGCCGCGGGAAGTCTCGTTGCTGGAACGGCACACTGACCTAGAAGGGGGCGATCGTTGGCCGCCTTTCTCCCTTACGAACGCGGACGGGGATCACCCGATCGACCATGGGAGGTCCGGTGATGCGGCTCGTGGCCAACCAACTCGGTGTTCGGCCATTGGTGACGCAGGACTTGAAACTGTCCGAGCGAAGCCTTGCTGGAGATGGTGCGGGCTTCGAACAATGACCAGCGGAGAGCCCTGGGGCCATCGTGAGGACGCCTGGAGGGAACCGCGACGTGCCTTCAAGTCGGTTACTGGCGGTGTTTCTTCGGGGCAGCGAGCCGCCCAAGGGCAGGACATTCGTGAGCTCGGCTCGGACCAGAATGATTTTGAGAACGGCCCAAAAGGCGACCGGCAACAGTATCGCCCGTGACCAGATCATGACCGGCAGCGGCCGTGGCTTAGATGCGGCGGAATCTGTCGGGGAAGCAGGGGGATGGGCTGTTTTGGAGGGTGTTAATTGTCGTGAATTTTTTAGAATTGGCAGGATAGGGAATTTGTGCCACAAATTCCCTAGCGAGTGCGCTCGCCGCGCGGGCAAGGGGCGCGTCCGGCAGTTTGCTCACGCAAACCGGACGCTTAAGAGGGGCTGCCGGGATGGCTGACGAGAACGCCGGCTCCGAGCGAAGGTCGGAGATTCTTCGCTTCCGGCTCAGCGAGCCGGAGGCGCAAGCCTTCCGGGCTTTCTGCGACAACCACAATCTGTCAGTCACGGAGGCGATGCGCCGCATGGCGCGGGGCGCCGCCGGGCTCGGTCCCACATTTTCCGGCGAGGGTCATTCGCTGATTGTCGAACTGACCCGACAGGTTCGGGCGGTCGGGGTAAACCTCAATCAGGCGGTTCATCACATGAACGCCGGACACGCCTTCCCAGCGGACGAAATGCGCTCCTGGCTCGAGGAGACGCTTGGGGTCATCAAAGCGCTCGATACTCTGTATTCGTCGCTCGCGGGGCGGGCTCGATCGAGAGCAGCCGTCGCAGTCGAGCAGCGCAGTCCGTGACGGGTCTCGCCGACCTTTCGCCCGCCGGCCTCACGGCGTCTGTGGGTCGCCACTTGTTGGTGGCGCACCCCAAGGCCTTTCAGCGCCTCATGGCGACCGTCCGGTGGGCTCGGCCAGATGGGACGCCCGATTCCGGCGCCGTCGCGCGCGGCAGGAACGACGAATGGGAGATGGATCGCCCAGGGGAGCCTCGTGGGGCAGGAGCGGCTGCGCGATCCATGCCTAACCTGGGCCAGGGCGGGCGGCCGGCTCCGTCGACCCGGCCGGCGAGTTCCTCGCCGGCGCCGGCGATCGGAGGCGGAGGGACGGCTCCGCGCTCGCCGTTGCTCTCGAAGGCCAATCTCGCGAAAGGATCGCAGGCGGCAGTGGTGAAACTGGCCAGCTATGGGTCCGGACCCGCGAGAGCGGCAGCGCTTCTCAACTATCAAAGCCATAAAG
>Ga0335074_10000255_pt1 | contig 81397 bp, 78 predicted proteins | sample Lox_Sample_23_FD_206715 | JGI IMG/M metagenome (GOLD analysis project Ga0335074, IMG submission 206715) | Soil microbial communities from Loxahatchee National Wildlife Refuge, Florida, United States - Lox_Sample_2.3 | ecosystem: Environmental > Terrestrial > Soil > Wetlands | place: USA... | reverse complement strand
TCCAGGCGCGCGCCCGCGCGCGCGAGCCAGGCATCGCGCGGGTCCTCGCGCTCGAGCACGGCGGTGAGGGCGAGCCCGGGATCGAGCACGGTCGAGAGATCCTTCAGGCTGTGCACGGCGATGTCGACCTCGCCTGCGACCACGGCACGATCGATCTCGCGGGTGAAGAACGCGCGCCCGCCCACCTGCCACAGCGGCACGTCCGTGCGCACATCCCCTGCGGTGCGAATCGGCACGAGCTCGGCGGCCGGAGCGCCCGGCTGCGATTCGAGGAGCTCGGCCACGCGGCGGGCCTGCCACATCGCGAGCTCCGATGCGCGTGTGCCGATGCGAATGGCGCGCGGGGCGCTCACGACGACGCTCCGTGCGCGCTCACGGGCTCTCTCCCGGCTCGAACCGGTATCCGACGCCCCACACGGTGATGAAGTGCCGCGGATTCGTCGGATCGCGCTCGAAGCGCTTGCGCAGACGCAGGATGAAGTTATCGACCGTGCGCGTGGAGGGGAACACGTCGTAGCCCCACACGCGCTCGAGCAGATCCTCGCGCGAGACGATCTCCCGCGGCTTCTCGGCGAGCACCTTGAGGATCATCGCCTCCTTCTCGGTCAGCTCCTGAGCCTCGCCGTTCCACGACCGGGCGCGGAAGGCGTGGAAGTCGACCTCGTTGCCGCCGAAGCGCAGCGTCGAGCCGGCCGACGCGGAGCTCGTCTTGTACCAGTCCCAGCGGCGCAGGATCGCCCGCACGCGCAGCAAGAACTCCTGCAGGTGAAAGGGCTTGGCGAGGTAGTCGTCACCGCCCGCCTCGAGCCCGCGCACCCGATCGGCGGGGTCGCCGCGCGCCGTGAGGAACAGCACGGGCGTCGTCGTGCCGCGGGCCCGCAGTGTTCGGCACACCTCGAACCCATCGCGACCCGGAAGACCGACATCGAGCACGATCAGATCGCAGGTTCGTTGACCGAACCAATCGATCGCGCGGTCTCCGTCGGGCACGGTCTCGACGGCGAAGCCCTCCGCACGCAGGTTCTCCGCAACCCCCGCGGCGAGCGCCGGATCGTCCTCGACGACCAGAATCCGGTAGCTCGGCTCGCTCACGAGAGCTCCGCCGCGGGCCAGACGAGCACGAACTCCGCACCTCGCCCCAACCCCTCGCTGTGCGCGCTGACGCGTCCGCCCACGAGCTGCATCAGGCGCTGAACGATGTAGAGCCCGAGTCCCGTGCCGTAATACCCCGCGCCGCCGCCCGGATTGAGGCGCGAGAATTTCTCGAACAGCCGCCGCTCGTCGGTCGGCCGAAAGCCGATGCCGCTGTCGCGCACGGTGAGCTCGACTTCCGCTCCGATGCGGCGCGAGCTGACGACGATCTTGCCGCCGCCGACGGGCGCGACCGCATTCAGCGCGTTCTCGAGGAGGTTGCGCACCACGACGTCCACGGTGAGCGGGTCGGCGAGCACCTGCAGAGTCTCCGGGACCTGCGTCTCGATCTGAATGCGGTCCCGGTGCGCACGCTGCTCGAACGGGCCGACGACGCGGCTCACGGCGCTCGCGAGCCTGACCGGCTCCGGCTTGAGCTCCACTCGTCCGCGTGACAGTCGCACGCTATCGAGGATGCGCGACACCATCGTCTCCATGCGCGTGAGATCCGCAAGCATCCGATCGATCAGCATCTGCGCCTGCTCCGGCGAGAGCTCGCGCAGGCTCATGGTCTCGAGCGAGAGCTGCAAGCTCGCGAGCGGTGTCTTGAACTGATGGGAAACGAGCGCGAGGAAGTTGTCCTGCTCCTGGAGCACCTCCGCCTCGGCGTGCAGCGCCTTCCAGATGACCGCGATGCAAATACACAGGGCGAGCAGGAAGAATCCGCCCTCCCAGAGATACTGATTGATGCGGCGGCGCCGCTCGTCCGCGAGCTTCGCGCCGACGGCGGGCGAGAGCATGGCTCTGCCCTGATCGATGGCCACGTCCGGCAGCAGCTGCTGCACGCGCTGCGGCGGGACGCCGGTGAGCAGCATGGTGTTCGCCGCCGCAATCTGCTGGTCGTACAGCTTGCGCACGTCGTGGACCTTGGTCACGGCTTGCTGGTGCTGATCGAACAGCCACCAGCACACCTGAAATACCGACACGACGACGAGCAGCAGCGCCGTGAGCTGAAAGATGCGCGCGGACTTCACTCGAGCACCGACCGAAGCGCCGCGGCGAACTCCGCGAGATGCTCCTCGCGGTGCGCGAGCGACAGGAAGCACACCTCGTACGCCGAGGGCGGCAGGTAGATCCCGCGCGCGAGCATGCCATGAAACAGCCTTGCAAAGCGGCGTGTCGCCTCTTGCGACAGCGGGGCCGCGGCGCGGGGCGCGCCCTCGGCATGCAGCGAGAGCCAGGCGAGCGATCCCAGGCGCGCGAGATGCAGCGGGAACGGCGCACGCTCGAGCACCGGTCGAACGAGGCGTTCGAACGCCGCGCCGAGCGATTCGAGGGCTCGCCAGCCGTCGTCGCGCTCGAGCACCTCGAGGGTCGCGATGCCCGCGGCCATGGCGACGGGGTTCCCGGAGAGCGTGCCGGCCTGATAGGCATCGCCTTCGGGGGCGAGGTGCGCCATCACGGCGCGCGAGCCGCCGAAGGCGCCGACCGGCATTCCTCCGCCGATCACCTTGCCGAACGTCGCCATGTCCGGAATCACACCGAGCCGTTCGGCGGCTCCGCCGCGTGCCACCCGAAACCCGGAGATGACCTCATCGAAGATGAGCAGCGCGCCGTGGCGGCGAGTCTCCTCGCGCAGCACCTCGAGAAATTCCCGCCGCTGCAGCAGCAGACCGTGATTGGCAGGAATGGGCTCGATGATGAGCGCGGCGATCGCGGCGCCCTCGCGGGCAAACAGCTCGCGCGCAGCGGCCTCGTCGTCGAGCGGTAGCACTCGAGTCTGCGAGACGAATGGCGCGGGAACACCCGCCGAGGCGGGCCGGCCGAGCGTCGCGAGTCCCGACCCGGCGGCGACCAGCAAATGATCCGCGTGGCCGTGGTAGCAGCCCGAGAACTTCACGATCAGGTCTCGCCGCGTCGCGGCGCGCGCGACCCGTATGGCGCTCATCACCGCCTCGGTGCCGGAGGATACGAAGCGCACTTGCTCGAGGCCCGGGTAAGCCCGCACGACACGCTCCGCGAGCTCCACTTCACGCGCACACGGCGCGCCGAAGCTCGTGCCGTCGCGGCATGCGTCGATCACGGCGCGGAGCACCTCGGGATGGGCGTGTCCGAGGATGAGCGGTCCCCACGAGCCGACGAAATCGAGATAGCGCTTACCGTCGGCGTCGAACAGGTACGGGCCTTCGCCCCGTGCGATGAACAGCGGCGTGCCGCCGACGGCGCGGAAGGCGCGCACGGGCGAGCTCACCCCACCGGGGATCACGCGGCGTGCGCGCTCGTAGAGCGCTCTCGAGCGCTCGCCCGGCCGCTCTTCGGATGCCTCTGGAGCCATGACGATTCAGTCCTCGCCGTGAGGGGGTTGCGCCCGGCGCAAACGCGCCTCGCGGAAGAAAGCCTCGGTCGCCTCGGCGCTCGCGTGCTCCGCGGCCGCGCGCATGCCGCTCAGGGGCAGGTGCGCCAGGCGGTGCGCGAGCGTCGTCGCCCAGCCGGCGAGCCGCACCCGGCGAGCCGCATCGAGGTCGTGCAGCTCTCCTTTCAGCAACCGGTCCACCTCCGCCGCGGCGATACGCTCGAACTGCGCGCGCAGCTGCGCGAGCTGCGGACCGATCGCGCGCGCGGCGAGCTCGCCGCGCAGCCGCGCGAGCCGCTCGTCGATGGCGGCGCGCACCGGCGCGAGGCGCATGAGATGCGCCACGCGTTCCTCGCGTGCCGTGCGCACGAGACTGTCCATGTCGACGCGCGGAAGTCCGGCGGCGCGAGCGGCGTCCGGATCGACGTTCGGCGGCAGGCCGAAGTCAACGATGAGCGGTCGTCCGCTCGCCTGCGTCGCCGCGCGCATCAGCTTGCCGAGCGCGACCTCATCGAGCACGGGCTCGCTGCTGCCGGTCGCGCACACCACCGCGGCGCAAGCGTCCGGGGGATCACTGCGGAACGCCTCGAGCGACAGCGCGCGCGCGCCGAGAGCGCCCGCGAGCTCATCCGCCGCATCGAGCGAGCGGTTGACGACGAGGAGATCCACGCCCCGCTCCTTCAACCGGGCACCGCACCGTCGTGTCATCGGAGAGACCCCGACGAGGGCGACGTAATGCGGCTCCGAGCGGCGCGCGATGTGCGCGAGCACGCTCTCGGCGGCCAGATCGGCGAGCGAGGGGACATCGTGGGATTTCAACCGATGCGCGTGACGCGCCATCGCAAGCGCCTCGCTCACGATCCGGTCGAGGAGCGGACCCGTCGTGTGCGCCGAGCGGGCGGCCTGCCACGCGGCCCGTAACTGGACGTAAATCTCCTGCTCGCCCGCCTGCGCGGAATCGAGCCCGCACGCGACGAGGAAGAGGTGCTCGATGGCGGCCTCGCCTGTCCAGGTGCGCAACGCCGTCGCAGCCTCGCCGTTTTGCGGCTCCCGCCTCAGCAGCGCGCGAAAGACCTCGGGGCGCAGATCGAGCGCCGGCCCCTCCGGTCGCGCGAACACCACTTCGACCCGGTTGCAGGTCGCGAGATAGAGCACCTCGGCGCCGTGCACCGCCTCGCGCAGCTCGGCGAGACGCGATTCGGCCTCGGCCCGAGGGATGGCAAAGCGTGCAACCTGCTCCGCGCTCGCGTGCCGGTATGAGGCCCCGACGACGCCGATTCCGTACATGAGGCCCAGCAGAGCACGCCGGGAAGCCTCAATTGTCACCGAATCGTCACGACGGAAGCCCGGGCTCGGCCGTCTGCCCGGACCGTGCAGTCGGTCGCGATTCAGTCTCGGCTGCGGAGCAGGTTACTCAGCAGGAATCCGGCGACCACGCCGATTCCGAGTGCCCAGATCGTGGCGGTCTGCGGGCGTCGCTCGACCGATTCCTGCAGATCGTCCAGGCGCGAGCGCGCCCATGCCGTCGCGTTGCGCGCTCTGGCGCGGGCGGCATCGGCCGCCGCGGTGGCGTTGTCACGCATGGCATCGGCAGCGGCCGCGCCGGCCGCCTTCAAGTGGTCCCGCACCCGCGGTGCCTCGGCCCTGACCTCTTCTCCGTTCGTGGTGTCGGCCATGTTCTCCTCCTCGGTTCAACCCCTACACCATGCTCCATTTCGATCGACAGCGGTAGCAAAATCTGATCCTCGGCGCAGTCTATTGGGGGAAGCTTCCCCGCCCCTCCGGGTACTGCATCTCCCAGTGCTGTCCGTCGAACTTGCGGACCGTGAATTCCTCGATCGTGCCGGGGTCCAGGCAGCGAAGGTTGATGCTGAAGCCGTCGGGGTGCGAGCGCGGCACATAGAACGACTTGATTCCGCAGACCGAGCAGAACAGGTGTTTCGCCGTACCGGTGTTGAACGTGTACGCGCTGAGCACGTCGTTCCCCGAGAGCAGCTTGAAGCGGTCCGCGGGCACCGTCAGGTGCAGATAGCCGGACTTCGCGCAAATGGAGCAGTTGCAGTCCGAAACGGTGACCCGCGCGGGCGCGAGCACCTCGAATCGGACGCGACCACAATGACAACCGCCTCGATGTACGACCATGTTAGCCCCCTTCGGCCGGGGACAGATCCGCCCCGCGGCTCGATCGCGCCACGGCAGTGCGACGGCCGCCGTGCGCAGCACACCCTCAGATCCTATACTGAGGTGAACGATCCGAGCTGCGCAAGCCGAGCGTAGCGCGATCGGAAGAGCGCTTATCGGGGGCCGCTCGTTGGGCGATGCGATCTCGCTGCATGCCGTGACCAAGACCTTCGGTTCCACGAAGGCGATCGACGATTTGAGCCTCGAGGTCCCGCTGGGGGGCCTGTACGGGTTCATCGGACCGAACGGCGCCGGAAAGACGACGACCATCCGCATTCTCATGTCGATGCTGTTGCCGGACTGCGGCCGCGTTTGCGTGCTCGGGCAACCCTCGGCGCTCAAGGCCAAGGATCGCATCGGCTACTTGCCCGAAGAGCGCGGCACTTACCGCAAGATGCGGGTCGGGGCGTTCCTCCAGTACATGGGCCGCCTGAAAGGCGTCCACGCATCGGTGATCGCGCACCGTGTTCGCATTCGACTCGAGCGGCTCGGACTCGCCGAATACGAGCACAAGCGGTGCGAGGAGCTCTCCAAGGGCACGCAGCACAAGGTGCAGTTTCTCGGGGCGGTCATTCACGATCCCGACCTGCTGATCCTCGATGAGCCGTTCAGCGGGCTCGACCCGGTGAGCACGATGCAGCTGAAGGCGCTCATCCTCGCCGAGCATGCGCGCGGCGCCACGATCCTGTTCTCCACCCATGTGATGGCGCATGCGGAGGAGCTCTGCGCGCACGTGATCATGATCAACCGCGGGCGCAAGGTGCTCGACGATCCGATTGCACAGATCCGTGGTCGCTACGATCCACGCACGATCCGCCTCGAGCCTCTGGATGCACAAGCCGATGACCGGCCTCTGCGGGCCGTCCCCGGCGTCGAGGCGGTGAGGCGCCATGCGAACGGATTCGAGATTCGCCTGGCTGCCTCAGCGGACCCTGCGACGGCCATCGCGCACCTCGCCGCCGCCGTGCGCTCGAGTCGCATCGAGCTGGCACGCCCGAGCCTCGAGGACATCTTCATCGGCATCGTGTCGGGAAGTGCGGAACGTTCCGGCAGCGCGTCCGCCGCCACCGAGCGATGAGAAAAGTCCTCGTCATTGCGGCGCGCGAGTTCATTGCGACGGTCGCGACGCGGGGATTCATCATCGGATGGCTGTTCACACCCGTCCTGATCACGCTGCTCATGCTCGCGATCCCGCGGCTCTTCAACCAGAGCGGGTTCCGGGCTGAAGGTCAGATTGCCGTCATCGACAGCTCCGGCGTCGTGGCGCACGCGCTCGCGGACGTGGTGGACCCCCGAACGCTCGCGCAGCGGCGCCTCGCAAGCGCACGCGCAATTGTAGAGAGCACGTTCGCCGCGGGGCCGGCACCCAGAGTCGCGACGGCCGGAGCCGATGCGATGGCGGCGGCGGCGGCTCGAGAAGTCCAGATTCCCGACCTTCACGTGCTCGTGCGGCCGCCGGATGCCGACATGGCCCACGAGCGGGCGTGGCTCGCACAGCCTGCACCGCCCAAGACTCGACATCTCGCGCTCGTCGTCGTCCACCCCGAGGCCATCTCCGGAACCGAGTCCGGCGATCAAAACGCCTACGACCTGTACGTACCCGCCAGTCTCGACAGCCGCATCGAAGGCGTGATCCGCGAGGTGCTGCACGATGCGATCGTCTCCGTGCGCGCTCGCGCCTATCGTCTCGACCTGACCCGCCTCGATCAGCTCACGAGCGTTCGCGGCAAGATCATCAATGTCTCTCGCCTGGGAGCCGAGCAGCCGGCCGCAGGCCTCCTCAATCGGATCATGCCCTTCGCACTCATCGCATTCATGCTGATCGGCGCGCTCGGCGGCGGCCAATTCCTGCTCACCACGATGGTGGAGGAAAAATCGAGCCGCATCATCGAGGTGCTGCTGTCGGCCGTCTCGCCCGTCGAGCTGCTGGCCGGCAAGATCCTCGGCCAGCTCGGCGCGAGCCTGCTCGGCATGGGGCTGTATCTGCTCGTCGCGATCGTCGCGTTGCTCGCGTTCGCGCTGTTCGGCCTCATCGACACATCGCTCTTGTTCTACTTGCTGCTGTTCTTCCTCATCTCGTTTCTCGTCATCGGATCGGTGATGGTCGGTGTGGGAGCCGCCGTGAACGAGATGAGGGATGCGCAGTCGCTCCTCGCGCCTTTCATGATTGCGCTCTCGGCCATGTGGATTCTGGTGATGCCCCTCTCGCTCAACCCGGGCTCGAGGCTCGCGACGACGCTGAGCTTCACACCGGTGCTCAGCTCATTTGCGATGATGGTTCGCCTGGCATCGGCCTCCCCGCCGCCCCTCTGGCAGGTCTGCATCTCCGTCTTGGTGGGGCTCGCCTCGGTTGCGCTTGCGATCGCGTTCGCCGCGAGGATTTTTCGCATCGCCTTGCTGCTCCATGGCCGCCCGCCGAGCCTCGGGACGCTGATACGCTGGGCGATGTCGCCGTAGGCGGTCAGTACAGGGACTTCAGCAGCCGGTCCGACCGCGGCAGGTAGTACCGTTCCGGGTCGAGAGAGACCACCACGCGCGTTGCCCGTCCGACGATATTTCGCCGCGGCACGAGCCCGATGTAGCGCGAGTCGGCGCTGTTGTCGCGATTGTCGCCGAGCGCGAAATACATCCCCGGCGGGATGGCAATGGGACCGAATGTCGCCGGCGCCCAGCGGTCCGGCAGCAACAGGATGTCGTGCGTCGGTCCATCGCCCGCCTCGCTGAGAACCGTCGGATGTTCGCTCCGGGTGCCACGCAAGAGATCTCGCAACGCGCGCGCACCGGCGCTCGCATAGCGGGCCGGCATTCCGTTCACGATCAGTCGCTCGTGATCGAGCGCCACCGTGTCGCCGGGAACCGCGATGACTCTCTTGACGAGCGAGGTGCCGTTCACCGGGGAGTCGAACACGATGATGTCGCCGCGCCGCGGATCCGCTCCTCGCGTCAGGTGAATCAGCGTGAAGGGCACGCGCAATCCATAGACGTGCTTGTCAACGAGCAGCCGGTCGCCCTCCACGATCGTGGGGTTCATCGAGCCGGTCGGCACGTAGACCCAATCGGCCCACGCCGAGCGAAAACCCAGCATCAGGAACAAGAACACCGCAAGTCCGCGGTATTCGAGCCAGTAGCGACGGAGCCGGGTGTGCTGCATGGCAATGGGGGCGTGTCGCATCGTGCTCCGACTCCCACGTATGGTCGAATTCAGCGGGCGCCTGTACGGTTGAGCGGCCGCGGCTCGGCGAGTAGATCCTGAGCGTCGGGGTGCTTGCCGATGTAGGCGGCAACGAAGGGACAGCGCGGAATGACCTTTCCCCCCTCCCCTCGCACCAGATCGAGCGCCCCGCGAACCAGCCTCGACCCCACACCGCCCGCCCGCACGGCCGCAGGCACTTCCGCGTGGAGCATCGTCACAACGTTGCCGTCGCGCCGGTAATCGATGAAAGCGACGCCACCGGAGGTCTGGAGCTCGTAGCGCCCTTCGGCGCGATTGTCTTTCACGGCCTCTACCATTGCGCCATTTCCACCAGGGCCGCTTGCGGAACTCGTTGGTCCTCAGCGGCGCACGAAGGGTCGTTCGCGCCCGCGCGCGCAGGCGCCAGCGGCACCTAGAGGGCCGCCACCTCGGGAATGATTTCGCGACCGAATATCTCGAGCGGCTTGATCTCGTGCACGTTCGGCATGTTGAAGATGGCATGCTGCACGCCGATGTCGGCGAGGGCCTTGCAGTGCCCGATCACGTCTTTCACCGTCATCTTCCCCGGCCGCAGATCCGCCGTGCCCAGCGTCGTCTTCTCAATCGTGCCGTAATCGCGGTGCAGAGCGTCACAGTGCTGCCGGAGAATCGCGAGCTTCGGGCCCACCGTCTCCGCCGAGCCGAACAGATTGCAGGCGTCCGCGTACTGCGCGACGAGCCGGAGCGTCTTCTTCTCGCCGCCGCCCGCGACCAGGATCGGCGGGTGCGGGCGCGACAGCGGCTGCGGGCTGCAGAGCGCTTGAGTGAGGTGATTGTGCTTGCCGCGATACGGGCCGACTTTGCCCGACCACATCTGCTTGGCAATCTGCAACGCCTCTTCGAGCAACTCGAAGCGCACCGCAAGCGGCGGAAAAGGGGTCCCCAGCCCCCGCGCCTCCTGCTCGTTCCAGGCGGCGCCGATCGCGAAATAGGCGCGACCGTTCGAGAGCACATCGAGGCTGGTGACGGTCTTCACCAGGATCCCGGGGTACCGATAGATCACGCCGGTCGCCATCGTTCCGAGCTTCACGCGCTGCGTGAGGCCCGCGCAGTAGCTGAGCGCGCTGTACCCCTCCAGCATGTCGTTCTCGGGTGGACCGACGACGCTGATCTGGAAGAAATGATCCATCACCCACAGGCTGTAGAACCCGGCGTCGTCCGCTGTGCGCGCGATCTGCGCGAGTGTACCGGCAATGCGCGCCGGTCCTCCCGGATAGGTGAAGTTGGGGACCTGCAGCCCGATCTTCATTTCGCGGCTTTCATCTCGGCCGCTGCGCGATGGATGGCCTTGCGGATGCGGTTATAGGTGCCACAGCGGCAGATGTTGGTGATCGTGTCGATGTCGGCATCGGTAGGATCAGGCGTGCGCTTGAGCAGCGCCGCGGCGGCGAGCACCATGCCCGACTGGCAATAGCCGCACTGGGGCACGCTTTCGGCGATCCATGCGCGCTGCACGGGGTGGTCGCTGTGCTCGGACAGTCCCTCGATCGTGGTGATCGCATGGCCTGCCACCGTGCCGAGAGGCATGATGCAGGACCGCGTGAGCTCACCGTCGAAGAGCACCGAGCATGCTCCGCAGAGACCTTTGCCGCACCCGAACTTGGTGCCGGTGAACCCCACTTCGTCGCGCAGGACCCACAGGAGCGGAGTGTCCGCATCCGCATCGATGCTGTGCTCGGTACCGTTGATCGTGAGTTTGAACATCTTCACGCCCTCGCCGAGACCAAGGTGAAACCGTACTTCGACAGGGGCAGCGAGCGCACGCGCTCGCCCGTTGCGGCGTAGATGGCATTGCCGAGCGCGGGCGCGATCGGGGCAGTGCCCGGCTCGCCAACGCCGCTCGGTGGCGCCGTGCTGGGCACGATGTAGCACTCGAAGCGCGGCATGTCCGCGAGCATCAGCACCGGATAATCGTTGAAATTGCTCTGGCGGACGGCTCCGTGCTCGAGGGTAATCTCGCCGCGCAGCGCCGCGGTGAGACCGTACACCATGCCGCCTTCGAGCTGCGCCTGGATGTTGTCGGGATGGATCGCAACACCGCAGTCGATGGCGCTCACGACGCGGTGCAGAGTCACGAACTTGTCCTTGACGGACACCTCCGCCACCGTGCCGATGAAGCTGCCGAACGCCGCGAATGCGGAGATGCCGAAGAAGTGACCCGGCGCCGGGTGATCCCAACCGGCCTTCGCCGCAATCAAATCGAGGACGGCGAGCTGACGCCGTCCGTCGGGATGCTGCAGCATCGAGCGTCGAAAGCGATACGGGTCCTGCTGGAGGTGGTGCGCCACCTCGTCGATGAACCCCTCGAGCATGAAGGGGTTGTGCGAGTCGTTCACCGAGCGCCAGAAGCCGAAGCGAATACCGATGTCCTTGTTGACGCCGCTGACGCGCACGTTGGGAATCGCGTAAGTCGTATCGGAGACCCCGCCCGTGTAGAACGCCGCGCGCGCAGGTCCGCCGAAGTCGGGAGCCGACGAGGTCGCGACGTTGCACTCGAGCGCAACGAGCCGGCCTGTCGAATCGATGCCGCCGCGAAAGCGGATGGCCGCGGCCGGTCGATAGAAGTCGTGCTGGATGTCCTCCTCGCGGGTCCAGACCAGCTTGACGGGACGGCCGACGGCCTTGGCGGCAGCCGCCGCCTGCGCGACATAGTCGGCCTGGCCACGGCGGCCGAAGCCGCCGCCCAGATACTGCGTGTGAACGGTCACGCGACTTGCCGGCAGGCCGAACACCGCGGCGGCGGCCGCTTGCGCCGCCTGTGGCATCTGCGTACCGCACCAGACTTCGCACGCCTCGGAATCGCCGCGCACGGTGCAGTTCATCGGCTCCATGCAGGCGTGGGCGAGATACGGCACCTCGTAGACCGCCTCGAGCACCGTGGCCGCCCCGGCGAGCGCGTGCTGCACGTTGCCGTCGTGACGAACGACTTCGCCCGGTTCGGTGATCCCGGCGCGCAACCGGCGTGAGACCTCGGCGCTATCGAGGCTCGCGAGGCGACCAAGATCGTACTGGACCTCGACGGTGTCGAGCGCCTTGCGCGCTTGCCAGTACGAGCGGGCGACGACGATGATCGCATCGGGCAGCGCGACCGTGGCGCGGTAGCCGGGCATCTGCTTCGCGGCGCTGTCGTCGAAGGAGCGAATCTTGCCGCCGAACGTCGGGCAGGCTTTGATCGCCGCATACAACATGTCGGGCAGACGAATGTCGATGCCATAGTGCGCGCTGCCATCCACCTTGGCCGCAATATCGACCCGGCGCGGCGACGTGCCGATGATCGTGAAATCACCGCTCGCCTTGAGCGTCGGCTGCTGCGGCACCGGGAGCCCCGCGGCGCGCACCGCCACGCTGCCGAACGTACACCTGCGGCGCGTCGGGCGGTGAGCGATCGTCCCGCGGCTCACCGAGCACTCGTTCGCTGGCACTTCCCACTCCTTCGCCGCCGCTTGCACCAGCATCTCTCGTGCAGCCGCGCCGACCCGGCGCAGCTCCGCATACCAACCGCGCACGGAAAAGCTGCCGACGGTCGCCTGCTGCCCCATCATCGGATTGTCGTAGACCGGGGCCGCCGGTGCGTCGAGGACTCGCAATCGCTCCCAGTCCCCGTCGAGCTCGTCCATGATGATCATCGGCATGGCCGTATGGCCGCCCTGCCCCATCTCGACGGCGGGCGTCACGATCGTGATCGTGTTGTCGGCGCTGATCTGAATGAACGCCGAGGGCGGCTTCAGCGCGTGCGGGCGCATGGCTGGCGGCGCCCCGCCTTCCTGAGCCTGCAGGTCGAGCGTCAGGGCCAAGCCACCCCCGATCGCTGCGGCGGCCCGGATGAATTCTCGACGAGTGACGACCAGGGATTCTCGGCGCACAGCGTCCGGCATGGCGGCGGCCCTTTTCGCTCCGAAGCCGCTCATTCTAGCGCGGAACGGTCGGGACCGCCCAACGCGCTTCGGTCTCGAGCCTATCTAATGCGTAATCGCGAAAAAGGGCGCCCCCGCGGCGCAGTCGGACACGCCGGAGTCCGAGGCGCATGCGATGGCGACGTAGACCCTCTGACCGAAGAAGAACGGCAGACCCCAATCGAACACCCCTCCGGCCGGGGTGGTAAACGAGCTTGGGAGCGAGCCCGCGAGGTCGTCGAATGCCGTGTCCAATCCGTTGAGTGTGTCGGCGTCAACCACACGGAAGGTCACATTCAGCGCAGTCGTGCCGGGTGTAGTACTGCAGCCGAGCGAGGTGGACGTGCAACTTTCGAGGGTGGCCGAGAGAGTCTGCGTCGAGGTCGGACAGTAGAACCCCGTATTGCCGCTGCATGCCGGGAGATTCGCGTCCGCGAAGAAGTAGCCATTCGAGCCGGTGTCGAGGTAGCTGCCGGTGAGCGGAGTGCTGCCGCTCGTGCCCGCGGGGAACACGGTCGTGATCGTGCCGTACCCGGGGCTGGCGCGCAGCACGGTTGCGCTGCCGAGCGTGTTGTTGGCCTGCGTGCCGATGCCGAATACCAGCGACCCTGTGACCGTCGGCGCCCCGGCGGCCGGGGTCGATGGCAGCTCGATGATGAGGCCATTGTCATCCACCGCGAAGAAAGCGATCGGGTTGCTGACCTGCTGCGCCATCGTCGCCTCGCTACTCGCGCAGGTGCGCGGCGTCCGACAGGTGTAATAGGTTCCTGAAATCACCGACGAGGCGCATCCCAGTCCGCAGTCCTGCACGAACGGCCCCACACCCAAGATACCGTTGGCGCCGAACGCCGCCACCGTGTCTTCCTCGCCATGCGCACCGGTGTCGGTGCAGGAGGACGGTACGGTCGAGTAATTTGCAGCCCCGATGATCTGCACGGGCACGCCGGCGGCCGATTCGCCCTCGCCGGAAGTTTGGCCCGCGATTTGAATGTCGGCCGTGACGACCGGACCCCAACTGTAGCCGTCAGCCCACTGCACACACTCCGCCACCGGCGTGCCGCTCGAGGTTTCGACCGGCAACACGGCAGCCAGAGAACGGGATAGAACCGAGGAAATGATCCGCAAGCCGAACGAGCCGGTGTCGACCTGGATGTCGGGAATGGTCTGGCAATGGGTCGCGCTCCCCGGCGCGCAAACGGTGAGCGTCACGTAAAGCGCATTGACCGTCGACACGCCCGGCGGGCCGCCGTCCACCTCCGCGGTCGCAACGTTGGCCGTGACACTCGTGCTGCTGCTGCTACTACTACTACTGCTGCTGCTACTACTACTGCTGCTGCTACTACTGCTGCTGCTGCTGCTGACGCTACTACTACTGCTGCTACTGCTGGTGCTCGTGCTGGTGCTACTAGAGCTGCTCGCGGCCGTGGCGCCAGTGCTGTTACTGCTGCTCGCGCCGCTCGGATCGCCGCCCCCTCCGCAGGCGCTCACTCCCAGGGCAACCGCGGTGACGGCTACGGATAGAACGATCACTCGGCGCATGCCAGAATCCAGCCCTTTACGGCGATACAATTCAGTTGGCGCATAGAATGCGCGCCTGCGACCGCTCGACTTGAGGCGCGGATCACGCTATTTGATCTGACGTGACGGTGATTGCCCGGATTGCGCTGTACGTGCGGGGTGACTGTCGCAAACCGCGAACACCAATGGATCAGGAGTAGCATGCGCTGGCCACGCGGCGACGAGGACGGGAAATGCCATGGAAAAAATAGCGATCAAGACCCGGGACGGAAGCTGCCCGACTTATGTCTATCGTCCGGCCAGGGGCGGCCCGTGGCCGGCCGTGCTCGTCTTCATGGACGGGCTCGGGATTCGTCCGGCGATGCTCGAGCTCGGGGAGCGCTTATCGACACACGGCTACTTCGTGCTATTGCCCGATCTCTTCTACCGTTCCGGTCCCTACGAGCCGATGGATCCACACACGGTGTTCACCGACCCCGAGAAGCGCAAGGTGCTGATGGAGAGGTTTTTTGCGCTCGCCACAGCGGCCAACATCATGGCCGATACGCGCGCGTTCCTCGACCATCTCGCGGCACAACCCGACGTGCGGCCTGGTGGAATTGGAACCACGGGCTACTGCATGGGTGGCCTCATGTCGCTCACGGCGGCGGGCACGTATCCGGATCGCATCGCCGCGACCGCCTCTTATCACGGGGGCCGGCTCGCGACGGATGCACCGGACAGCCCACACTTGCTCGCTCCGAAGATCAAGTCACGCGTGTACATCGCGGGCGCCATCGAGGATCAGTCGTTTCCCGACGATATGAAGGAACGGCTCGAGCAGGCGCTGAGCAAGGCGGGCGTCGATCACAAGATCGACACGTATCCCGCGAAGCACGGCTGGGTGTTTCGCGACACGCCCGTCTATGATGCCGCCGCCTCCGAGCGGCACTGGCAAACGCTCGTCGCGCTGCTCGATTCGACGCTGAAGCCTACAAAAGCCTAGAAATCCGGCCGGATCCGGCCCTAGGGTCGGCCCCCGAAGCCGAAGCCCGAGTGACAGACGTCCTTCGGACCCAAGGGCGTCGCGCAGACGTACGCGACGCCACGATAGACCGTGCCGCAGGTGGGCCCGGCGATAGTCGTGAACGACTCCTTCGCCACGTCGGCCGTCATGGTCGTCGCTGCGAGAATGCCCGTGATGTGCACGACTCTGTTCGGGTCGGCGCCATTGTCACCCGACGCGCTGGAAGTGGCCGTGGTCGCCCACAGGGTCACCGTGCCGTCGGCATCGACAACTCCGGTGAGATTGCGCAGCCCGATGGTCGTCACGTCGCGGTACTGCCCGTCGTAGCCGTAAAGATCCGTGTCGACCGTACCGATCAGTCCGTTCGTGAGCACGTAATCGAGCTGCCACGTGCCGCTCACGAGGCTCCACTTCTCGAGCCCGGCATGCTCGCTCGCATCGACGCTAGCGCCCGTGCCTCGTCGGCGACGTACATCGTCGCGGCGTTCGCGACCGTCGGCAGTGTGCCGACGGTACAGACCGTATCCATCCCGTTGCTGCAGTCCTCGCGCTCGTGACGACCTGATCCGTCGGCACCCGGATCGTGTCGAAGACATGTCCGCTGCGGGGCTCGACGGTGAGCGAGGCGACGGCACCCTGTGTGTTGTCATACGTGCTGCTGCTGATCACGAGTGAATCGGGTAACAGAAACGGCTGATCGGCGAGGCGCGACGTTACTCGGCCGAGATTGCGTTTCGGTTGCCGCGACCTCGCTCGGTCTACTTCACCGCGAACGCGAGCAGGACGTTGCCAGGTGTCTGCGAGACCACTCCGTATCCTGAGCCGACGAAGAGCATGCCGCCCACGACCGTCGCACCGGGAGCGCTGATCGATCCGCCGTGCGCCGGGACGGCGTTGACCGTATCAAATGCACGCGCCGTGTCGAAGGACCACAGCGGATGACCGTCGATCGTCGAGAGCGCCCAGAGACGCCCGTCTGATCCGCCGACAAAGACCGCGCCGGGGATCGCCGTGGCAGCGGCGGAATACGTCACCGATTGACCGGCCGAAGCGAGCCGGGTGTACCACAGACGCGCACCGCTCGAGGCGCGAAGCGCCACGACGCCGCCGGCGTTGAGACCGAAATAGACGTTGCGCCCGTCGAGCGCGCCGCCCCACAACGGCCCGAGATTTCCGCGAACGCGCGGCGCGGAAGCGCTGCGGGGCTCGGCCGGGAGACCGTTGCGAGCGCCACGCAGCGCCGCCCCGGCGCTCGCGTCGCGCACGACGTCCACGTGCCACACGGTCTTGCCGCGATGATCGGGATCGAGCGCGAAGACCTCCCCCGGCTTGGTGCCGAAGATGATCAGCGCGCGCCCGCCGGGAAGCTTCTCGAGCATCGGCGACATCGGAATGTCCCAGTCGGGCCCGACCACCTTGGGGCAGTTCTCGGTGAAGCTCTGGCCCGCGCATCCGACGATGAAGGAGTCATTGGCATAGATCTGCCGGGACCAGAGCATGCGGCCGGTGCCCATGTCGAGCGCCACGACCGCATCGGAGGTGGACGGCGCAGGATACGTCGAGGCGTCGCCGGTCCCGAAGTAGATCGCATGCCGCCGTATGTCGATGGTCGGCGTATTCCACACCGGTACACCGGCCGGCGCCCACAGTTGAATGCCTCGGGAGTTCTTCCGCGTGGGCTCGGGACGCTGCGCGATGGTATAGGTCTTCCAGAGCGGCGTGCCCGTATTGGCATCGAGCGCACTCACGCTCCCGACGGCCGTGCAGCACGGGTAGTCGAGCACCCGCGCCGAGAATCCCTCCCAGGCGGAGATCGGTACGTACAGCCGGCCTCGGTATAGCGCGGGCGCGGCGGTCACGCGCGTCGCGAAGTTGTCCTCCACATGCCTCACCCAGATCTCACGACCGCTCTCCGCATCGATCGCGTAGGTGTTTGCCTTGAGATCACCGAAGAACACGGCATACGGACCGGCACCGTGCGCCTTGATCGGTCCCACGGTCATCGCGTTGCGCACACCGGCGCGGCTCCGGTACGACCAGTAAACGCAGCCCGACGCGGCATCGAGCGAGTAGACATAGCCGGTATCCGTGCCGACGAACACGCGTCCGGCAACGACGGTCGGTTGTCCGTAAGCCGAAGTGCCTCCCGGATAGCCGAAGGCCCAACTCAGCTCGAGATGTCCGACCGAGGCTGCGCTCAGGCCCGCCGCCGGCGCCGATTGAAAGCGATGGTTCTCGAGCCCGTTCCCCCAACCGTTCCACTGCGGCGCGGCGAGGCCACGCAGCGGCGGATGGCTCGTGCATCGATTGGGCATCGTGCTCGCATCGCCCGAGCGCGCGGATCCGAGCAGCTGGCCCGCCAAGGATTCCGCGACACGCCGCCGATCCTCCTCGCTCAGCGTGTCGCCGACCGGCTTCATGATGCCGCTCGTGAGCGCGGTATAGATGCGCTCGGGCGACATGGCCCGCAGCGCATCCGGCGTGGGCGCGCGAGCGAACGCCGGATTCCCGTGACACGACACGCAATGCTGCTGAAATACCGCGAAGCCGAGCTCCGTACCTCTGCGCTCGGGCCCGGGGCCCGTCGCATCCGCGGTCGCGGCCGCCGGCACGGCCGCAGCGGGCGCCTCGCTCTGATAGAGAATCTGGCCGCCCACGATCGTGTACACGACGTGCGTGCTCAGAATCTCGGCTGCGGGCACCGTCAGGATGTCGTGATCGAGCACGGCCATGTCGGCGAGCTTGCCGGGCTCGAGACTGCCGAGCTCGGCTTCCTTGAACATGCTGTAGGCGCCGCTATAGGTGTAGGCGCGCAGCGCTTCGGCGCGCGTCATGGCCTCCTGCGGAAAGAAGACCGGCGCGGCAGGCGAGAAGCGCTCCCGGCGCGTCACGGCGCAAAAGAAGTTCGGCATCGTGTCGATCGGGATCACGGGTGCATCGGTGCCGTTGGCGATGATTGCACCCGTCGCGAGCAGCGAGTGCCACGCATACGAGTACGCCGCACGCGCCGGCCCCAGGCGCTTGACAACATAAGGGGCGTCGTCGCAGGCGTGACCCGTTTGCATCGAGGCGATCACGTGCAACGCGCCGAAGCGGGGAACATCCGCTGCGATGAGATGCTGGGCGTGATCGATGCGCCAGCGCAGGTCGGTCCTGTCCGGGTGCTCCGTCATCACCTGTTGATAGACATCGAGCACTTCGTGATTCGCGCGCGCACCGATCGCGTGCACGGACATCTGGAAACCGTCCGCGATCGCCACCTCGGCCAGCGCCTTCACGGTCTTCATCGGCGTGACGTTGTATCCACGCGTGGTGGGAACATCGAGGTAAGGGTCGAAGAACCAGGCCGAGTGCGTGCCGAGCGCACCGTCCGAGAGGATCTCGCCGACACCGCGCACGGTGAGGTCGCCGTCCCTCCCGTAGTCCACCAGGTAGTAATCCTTCAGATGCGCTCGCAGCGCATCGACGGACTCGCCGTTGATGAATGCATAGAGCCGCAGGTGAAGCTGTCCCTGCGCCGCGAGCGTCTTGTAGAAGCTGATGACGCGGAACGGTTGCCCCATGTCCTGCCAGGCCGTCACGCCGTGCTCGAGTGCATCGCGCGTGGCGCGCTGAACCCACTCGCGGAGGCGCTGGTCACGTACCGCGGGACTCTCGCTCGCTCGCGCCTTCTCGAGCGCGGCGTATACGGGGTTCATCGCCTCATCGCGTAGCACGCCGATCGCGCGGCCGCGCGCGTCGCGCACGATCTCTCCTCCAGGCGGATTGGGCGTCTGCCGGTCGATCCCGGCGCGCTCGAGCGCCACGCGGTTGACCAAGATCGCATGACCGCTTGCATGCTCCAGCAGCACGGGATTCCTCGGCGAGGCGGCATCGAGCTCGCTCCCGGACGGCAAGCCATTGATGTTGAGCCGTGGCGCATGCGTCCAGTGCTCCTGATGCCAGCCGTGACCCACGATCCATTCGCCCGGCTTCGCGCGCCGGGCGGCGGCCGCGACCTCGTGAACGATGTCCTCCCAGGTGGGCGCCCGAGCGGCACTCACATCGAGCTCGCTCAGATCCTCGCCCGTATCGAGGAAGTGCGCGTGGCTGTCGACGAAACCCGGCACGACCGTCATGCCGTGAAGGTCGATGACCTTCGTGTGCGCTCCGATCAGCGCCCGCAGCGCGGCGTTCGATCCGACGGCGACGATCCGCGGGCCGCGCACGGCGAGCGCCTGCGCCTGCGGCCGGCGAGTCCACTCGGTCACGATGTGGGCATCGTAGAGGACGAGGTCGGCGGGTGCCTGCGGCGCGGCGGCGCAGGCTCGACTGGCAGCCAGCAGGAGCAGCGCAGCGCCAAGCGTCGCCCGCGACGAGCTCCCCACCCCAAATGTAACGCAGTGCATCGAGAAAGAGCCTATCACGCAGCGGCGCGCACGCCGAGGCGCGCGCGGCAGACCGCCTGCCCCCATCGCCGCGCACACGAGCGATGGATGCCGCCGGAGACGATGTGGGACAATCGCCGCGGACCCCGTGCGGCGGTGACCCGGACGTGCGGGACACCCGCTCGGGAGTCAGCGAATCATGGATCCGAAACTCGTCACACCCATTGTGGTGGGCGCCCTGGTCGTGTGGGGCATCTACCGGCGCATGCGCCGTTCCTTCGGCCGGCAGAGGGTCGACGCGAACCGGCTCATCTTCCGAATCGGCATACTGGCCGTCATCGGGGCACTCGTCGTCATCCCCGGGGTGCGCGACAGCCGGACGGTCGGTGGCCTGGTCGCGGGCATCGCCTGCGGTGCGGCGCTCGCGTTCGTCGGACTGCGACACACGAAGTTCGAGACGACTCCCGAGGGACGCTTCTACACGCCGCACACGTACATCGGGGTCGGCGTGATGGTGCTCTTTCTCGCGCGGCTGCTCTACAGGTTCATCTACCTGTACAGCAACGGACAGGCGATGACCGCTGCCCACCAGAACCTCGCTCTCGCCTATCAGAGGAGTCCGCTGACGGTCGGCATGTTCGGGGCGCTCGTCAGCTACTACGTGCTGTTCTACGTGGGCGTGCTGCTCAAGACGCGCACGCCGGCCCTGCCGGTGGGAACGAGCTCCACGGAGTAGCCGCTCGAAGGCGCATCGCGCGGCCGGCTGCGGAACGCACGGTCGCGCTCGCGAGCGGCCTACCGCTGCTTGTAGGTCTTCTCGAACATCGCGGGCAATCCACCGTCGCTCGTGATCACACGGTGCTTGAAGTACCACCGCCCGTGGCGCTTGACGAGCTCGTCGTGCTCGCGACCCTGCTCGACGAACCGCGGGGTCGCTTCGGGTGTCTCTGAGATGACGCCCGTCCACAGCAGATCGGCCGTCGCCGTCTCGCCATGGACGACGATCCGGGGATTCGTGAGGAGCATGTGGAACGTCCCGCGCAATCGCGGCGTCCCTGCGGCCGTTCGCTTGTAGAGGTCCTCGATCGGCTTTTCGCCGCGGGCGACGATTCCGTTCACATCGAGCACGCCGTCCTCGATGTAGTACGACCCAAAGCCGCGGCCGCCACCGCCGAGGTGCGCATAGTAGTCAACCAGCATGTCCTCGATCTGCGCTCGATCGAGCAACGTCGCGAGCGTGGTCGGCGGGTCTTGCGCCGGTACGCGCCGAGCTGCCACCGCCAGCACCAGTGCGGCAAGAACCCGCACGAGACGCCCGACACCACCCGTCCTCAACCCGGTCGTCGCACATGGCATCGCGGAGTCCTCCGCTGTCCCTCAGGGCACGAACGAAAAGAATATGAATGCGCCGAACAGCACCAGATGCACGACGCCCTGCAGGCGATGCGAGCGGCCCGCGACGAAGGTGATGGAGGCGATGATGAAGGTGACCGAGACGAGCAGCAGCTCCTTGGAAGCGAGGCCAAACGCCATCGGCATGTTGATCCAGATCGAGGTGATCCCGACAACGGGAATCGTCAATCCGATGCTCGCGAGCGCCGATCCCAATGCGAGATTCAAGCTGATCTGCAACCGGTTGTTCAACGCGGCGCGCACGGCGGCCGCCCCCTCCGGCAGCAGCGTCAGGGTCGCGATGGCGATGCTCATGACCGTCTTCGGCGCCCCGACTGCGGCCACTGCCGCCTCGAGCGGCGCCGAGCCCGCGTGGGCAAGCCCGACGACGGCCGTGAGAGCGACCAGCAGCAGGAGCAGGCTGAGCGCGCTCAGCCGGCCGCTCGGCCTCACATGGTGAGCGTCATCGTCTGCGGCGTGGTTCGTCGGCAGGAAGTAGTCACGGTCTCGTCCGGTCTGCAACAGCACGGCCGTACCCCACAGCACGAACGAGGCGGCGCCGGCGAAGATCAGCTGGCTGTGCGTGTAGGTCGGTCCCGGTGAACTGGTCGTGAAGGTCGGTAGCACGAGAGAAAGAGTCGTGAGCGCGATGAGCGTGGCGAGAATGGCGTTGGTGCCCATCACCTGGAACGACTGCTCGCCGTGCCGCATGGCGCCGATGAGCAGACAGAGCCCCACGAGTCCGTTGCACGTGATCATGGTCACGCAGTAGATCGTGTCGCGCGCGAGCGTCGCGTTCTCGGGTCCCGGCGAGGCGGCGATCACCGAGACGATGAGCCCGACCTCGATCACCGTGACGGCGATGCTCAGCAGCAGCGTGCCGAACGGCTCGCCCACGCGCCGCGCGACCACCTCGGCATGATGGACGGCGGCGATCACGGCGGCGATGAGCGCGACCCCGGCGACGGCGCCGACGATGAGCGTCATCTTCAGGTAGACGGCAGCGAACATCGCGGCGAGCGCGAGCAACGGCGCCAACCATGTCCACAACGGCATCGACCGTGATCCCCTGAGGCTGGTTCGTTGTAATACCATTATTTTGGCATAACCGGTGGCGGCTGCCGACGCTCACGGCGCAGAAGGTCCATCGCCCGTGACGGGGCGCTGAAGCTGTGGCAACGCGCGGCCGAGAACCAGTCGGCGATTTTCCCGCTACTATGTACGCCGGCCCGGCGGATGGAACGTCCGCGCGCCGGAAGACCGGAGGGGGAAATGCGTCGAACTGCCGTTTGGTACGCGTCCGCGATCACAGCACTGTCCTCGCTCGGCGCGGCGTGGGCGCAGCAGGTCGCCGATCCCGGCTTCAGCAGCGTGGGACGTGGGTGGCCGCTCGCAGCCGACGCACGCAAGTACGACTACGTCGGTCCGACGATCGCGAGGCCCTTCGGCCCCCCGGGTGCGCCGGGGCCGCTTGACCCCCCCGGAACGTTCATCGGCTCGGCGCGCGACGGCAAGGCCCCTCCAGGCATCCAGCCGCTGCCGGTGGATGTCTACACGACCAAGGACTTCTACCGGGACCGCGCCCTCTGGGGCGATAAGCGCTACTTCCGCTGCAACAGTCCCGACGCCATGGAGAATCAGTGGGGAGCGATCGGTGTGCGGCTGATCGACAAGAGCGGCAACGCCGCCTCGGCGGCGTGGGGCCGCTGCGATCGCGATTATCCGCGCGCGGCCATCGTGAGCCCCTATCCGTTCAAGACCGCGCAGGAGCACTATGAGGCGCTGCTCGCCGAGACGCGCAGGCGCGGCGGGCCCACCATCCACACCTACGCAACCGTTCCCGGCGAGTGGACCGGGCGCTACATGCACCCCGGCATGACGCCCGGCAATGCCTATTGGTACCGCATGACGTACAACCAGGTGCCGACCATCCTCTCGCTCCTCACGCCCGAATATCAGCAGCGCATGGTGCAGCAGGAATACCACGAGGCTCACAATCAGCCGGAATGGCCATCGCAGTACTGCTGGCCCGAAGGCTTCATGCGTCGCTGGGCCCCGCCGGCGACATGGGAATGGGACATCACGGTCACCCCCGCACTCGTGCAGATCCTCGCCGGCGTCGCCGACAACTTCATCACGAACATCCACATCGGGCGCACGTTCAATATGGACGGCGCGGTGCCGCATCTCGGCCCGGAGGTGCCGCGCTGGTACGGGGAGACGATCGGCTTCTGGGACCACGATACGCTCATCACCTGGACGTCGAACATCCAGGGCTGGTACGTGCACAGTGCGTTCGAGTTCTCGAACAAAATGCAGACGATCGAGATCTACACGCCGAACCGCGATGCCCACGGAAAGTTCGTCGGGCTCAATCACGAGGCGATCTTCTACGATCCCGAGACGCTCGTGCAGCCGATCCGCATCGTCCGCAACTACCTCAAGCTGAGCGGTTTCGAGCAGGGGGACCCGTACCCGTTTATCGAATGCATCCCAACCATCTACCCGATCAATGGCAAACCGTCAGAGGTCGTTCCGGGCCAGGTGATTCAATATCAGGTGCCCGACATGTACGGCCGGCCCTGGGCGCAGCTCTGGGAGAAGTATTTCGAGCAAGGGATGCAGAAGCCGAAAGGGCCGGATATCTTTTCGTTCCCATGAGCCCGGGCTTGCACGCTCAAACCCCGACCGTCCGGAGAGACGATTATGTTGAGAGTGAGTCGTAGATTCGTCGGCTTGAGTGTGGCGGCGGCGATCGGCGCCGCCGTGGGGGCCGTGGTACCCGCCCGCGCCCACCATTCGTTCGCGGGGTACAACATGGGCGTGACGAAGGTCTTCACCGGCGTCGTCACCCGCGTGAATCCCGACGCCAATCATCTGCAGATCTTCTTCGCGCCGATGAACGAGAATCGCAAGAACGTCCTGCGCGATGCGGCCGGCAATCCCGTCGTGTGGGCGGTCGAGATGGCCGGGTCGGCGCAGATGGCGCGGGAAGGCATCACCGTGAGCTCGTTCCCCCCCGGCACGATATTCAGCGTGGGGCTTCATCCGCTACGCGATGGGCAGCCGGCGGGCACCCGCGGTCCGACCGGCGCCATCTACAAGTGCCCGTGGAGGAAGCCGCCGCCGCCCGGCAAGCACTGCGACGTGGTTGAAGGGTCCGCCGTGTTCGGCAAGGGCGGCCTGCTCAATCCGACGGGTTGAGGCATCGTGCACGGATTTGCCGCATGGCTGCAGGGCACTCCCGCGAGCAACGCGATCAAGACCGTGAGCTGGCTGGTCCCGCTGCTACAGTCGCTTCATATCCTGACGATCGGAGTGGTGTTCGTCTCGAGCCTGATGGTCGCGCTACGCGTGCTCGGCCTCATGCGCACGGATGAGTCCTTCGAGGCCGTGTGGAGTCGATTCGCGCCCTGGATATGGTGGGGCCTGGGCCTGATGGCCGCGACCGGACTCATTCTCGTGGTGGCCGAGCCCGTCCGTGAGTTCAGCACGCTTTCCTTCTGGATGAAGATGCTGCTCGTGGCGAGCGGTGTGACGAGCACGGCGCTCTACGGCCGCTCCCTCAGGGTCGCCGCGCGCTTGGCGCCCGTGCAGTTCTCCGTGGGCGCAAAGACGGCTTCCGTTCTCATCATCGTGCTGTGGCTCGCGGTGATCTTCCTCGGCCGGGCCATCGCGTACGACCGGGAAGTGTGGGGCTCGCTGTCGCTGCGCACATAGCCTCTCGCACCACACCGCCGCGTGACATGGATCTTCCAAGCCTCATCGAGACCATCCAGGCCTGCGCCCCCGCCGTGTGGATGCGCACCTCCGTCAAGGCGATGCCCATCGTCGAGGCCATTCACGTGCTCGCGGGGGCGACGGTCTTTGGGACGATATTGATTGTCGACCTGCGCCTTCTCGGCTTTCCGGATGCGAGACGCTCCGTCACGCGTGTCTGCCAGGAGATGCTGCGCTTGACCTGGGGCGCATTCTTCGTGTCTCTGACCGCCGGGCTCCTCATGTTCGCGGCCAACGCGCACACCTATTACGGAAACACCGCCTTCAGACTGAAGATGCTCGCGCTGCTCGGCGCGGGCGTGAACATGGCGATCTTTCATGGCACCACGTTTCGAAGCGTGCGTGCCTGGGACCGCAGCGTGCCCGTGCCGCTCGCCGGCCGGCTGGCCGGCGCCACCTCGATCCTGCTGTGGGTGAGTGTGATCTTCCTCGCCCGCTGGATCGGGTTCACGAAGGGGTACGACTTCAAGATCCCCGCGAACACACACATCGATTTTCAGTTCTGAGACGACCGGTTCCATGCGCATCATGAAGCCGTGGACCATTGCCCTGTGTCTGCTCGCCGTATGTGGAATGGCGGACGCGCAGAGATTTGTCTGGCAGCCCTCGGCCGGGCACACGCAGATTCCAATCTGGCCGGGAACGCCACCCGATGCGCAGCGCTTGCCGGGACCGGAATACGCGCTGACGGGAACGAACAAGAAGCCGCAATTCGCCGGCGCGCCGGTAACGGGCATCTATAACGTGTCGCAACCCACGATGACAGTCTATGCTCCGAGGGACAAGCGCACCGGGGTGGCGGTCGTGGTATTCCCGGGCGGCGGCTTCGAGGTCCTCGCCATCGACCTCGAGGGGACCGAGGCCTGTGACTGGCTCACATCTCAGGGCATCACGTGTGTCTTGCTGAAGTACCGCGTGCCGAGCACGCCCTATGACGGGCGATGCGATTGTCGGCCCCACAATTTGGCGTTATCCGTGCCGGCGCTGCAGGATGCCCAAAGAGCGCTGCGACTCGTGCGCTTTCACACCGATGAATGGCATATCGATCCGCACAAGGTCGGCGTGCTCGGGTTCTCGGCAGGCGGCTATCTGGTGGCCGAGATCAGCACGAACTTCAAGCGCCGCCTGTATGCGCCGGTCGATGCGGCCGACCAGGAAAGCGCCCGTCCCGATTTCGCCCTGGCCATCTATCCGGGGCATCTCGCAACCGACGACGACAAGTTGAACCCGAATGTTCCGGTTTCCCGCGAGACGCCACCCACGTTCCTGGTGCAGGCGCAAGACGACCACACGGACGGCGTGCACCAGTCGCTGGTCTATTATGCCGCGCTCGCACAGGCCCGCGTGCCGGCGGAGATGCACCTGTTTGCACATGGCGGGCATGCGTTCGGGTTGCGGCGGACACACCTTCCGATTGCCGGCTGGCCGCGCCTGGCCGAGGCGTGGCTGCGGACGATCGGGGCATTGCCAAATTAGCCGCGCGGCCCGCAGGGCGAGGCCGCGTGTGGCCTGATTCCGATGAAATTCCGTTGACCGCCAGGACCCAAGCCCGATGGCGGCCGCTCACACGCGCAGCCCGATCGCGCGCATCAGCTCGAGCCCGTTGCTCTTCGTCACGACGCCCTCGCGCAGCTCGAAGTCGAACCGCATCCGCCCGTTCTCCAGATGGTCCTCGAAATGCATGTTGCGCAAGAGCCCATCGCCGAGCCCAGCGAGCTCGGTGAGCGCCAGATCGTGCGTCGTCGCGAGCCCGATGGCGCCTTGCTCGATGAGCGCTCGCAGAATTGCCTCCGCCCCGATGCGCCGATCCTTGGAGTTCGTGCCCTGCAGCATCTCGTCGATGAGGAACAAGAGCGGCGGGTCCTGGGCCGCGAGATCATTGAGCTGTCGCAGTCGAGTGATCTCCGCGTAGAACCGCGAACTGCCCTCACGGAGCGAGTCGTTGATGCGGATACTCGCCCCGACATGCAGCGGCGTGAGCTCGAGGACCCGTGCCCTCACCGGCCCACCGGCCATCGCCATCACCACGTTGAGGCCCACGGCCCGCAGCAGCGTGCTTTTGCCGGACATGTTCGAGCCGCTCACCAGCCACACTCGCGTCCAGTCCGCAATATTCACGTCGTTACGAACGCAGCGCGACGGCGGGATCAGCGGATGACCGATCCCCTGGGCCCGAAGCCCCGCACGACCTTCGAGAAATCCGGGGAAAGGATCAACCGGATGCTCGAAGCTGTACTGGGCAAGCGATGAGAGCGCCTCGAAACGCCCAGCCGCCTCCACCCACCCGCGGACGCACATTCCGTTCGCACGACGCCAGCGCTCGGCAGCCAGCGCGACGTGCAGCAGGTACAGAAGCGGCACTTGAGCCCAGCCCACCATGAGATTCTTCCGCTGCTCCGACCACATCACGAGGGTCGCGAGCCGGCCGATTCGCGCCGACGCACGGCTTGCGGCGGGCGAGATCGCATCGGCCAGCGCGCGCATGGGCGGGGAGTCGAACCTCTCCCGCTCGATCTCGAGGAGCAGTTTGGCGAAGGTCCGCAGACCCGCGAAGTCGAAGGCGCGCTCTGCGGGCAGCAGGACCCGCTTGAGCCGTTCCCGGAGCCGGTACAGCACCGCAGCTTCGATGATCAGAACGAGCACGAGCGGAGTCCAGAACCCGGTCACGTCCCCCGCGATCAACGATGCGATGAGCACGGCAGGCAGCAGGTATGCGACCACCCGGATCCATCCCTCCCCGAGCACGGAGGGCGCCTCTGCCCAGGCGACCAATCTCTCCGGGTGCAGCGCGGATGGCTGCTCGCTGCCGAGAATCCCGATGCGCTCGCGCAGATTCAGCCGGTCGCGCAGGTCGAGGACGCAGCTCTGCCGCTGCCGGATCTCCGCGGCCGCTGCCGGCGCCAACAGCCAGCGTGCGAGCGTCTCCTCGCCCATTCGGGTCCGCGCGGCGCAGAGCAGCTCGAAGAGGCTTCCCTCGCCGAACAGGTCCAGGTCGGCGGCGTAGACATGATGGATATCACTGAATCGCTCTCCCCCATTGCCCGTTCCGGGCCAGCGGTCTTCCAGGCGACCCAACCCTCGTCGGTAGAACTCCGCCGCGCGGCTGGCACGCACGTCGCGGCGGCGCAGAACGGTGTGGTATGCGACGGCGCCCATGAACCCTGCAACGGGCGCGCATAACCAGAGCGCCGACAACCAGTGCTCCCGCCACGACGACCACGCCAGCGCGAGCACGATCGCCACGAGGGCGAGGCGCGTGGTGCCCACGCGCTCCTGAATCGCTTCGAGCTGGCGCACACTCGCCTCTCTCGCGGCAAGTCGGCTCGTGTATTCTTCGGCCGGTATCACCGGGTCATTCTATAGCCGGTTCCGGATTGGACCTCAGGCCCCGAGCCTCGCGCAGATCGAGGAGCAACAAGCGGACAGGGGAGTGGAGCGGGTGATGGGAATCGAACCCACGTCATCAGCTTGGGAAGCTGAGGTTCTACCATTGAACTACACCCGCGGGGCGATCGATCTTACGAGACCGCCCGCGCCTTGTGCAAACCTACCGGCGCCGAGCCAGCCGCGGGTGATCCGACTTCAGTTGACGCTGTAGCCACGTCCTTGAAGGCAGGCGACCAGCGCTCGGTGATAGTTGAACGCGGCATCTCCGTTCGATTGCGCGCTCGATTGACTGGGATCGAAGGCGGTCTGATCGACCGCCCACTTGTGACACTCGGCGCGATCGGTCGCTTGCTGGTCGGGCGACTGGCCGTTTTGCGGATACACATAGACATCGTCGGGGCCATTGCCCGGCGGTGGAGCTGCCGGGGGCGGCGCTGCGCTCGCCGACCCGTCATCCGCTGGAGCCGGCGGCGGCGCGGAGTCGTCTGCCGCCGGCGGCGGGACGTAGTTGTCCGCCACCGGCGGGCTCGCCGCATCCGAAGAGTCGTCCGCGACCGGCGGAGGATTCGTCACGACGTAGCCATTATCGCCCGGATCCCACATGTAGTAGACGTTGTTGACGTAGTAGTACGGCACGCCGCCCCACCAGTACGTCGCGTAACCGTACGGCAGCGCCGCCAGGAACCAGGGGTAGCTCCAACCGTAGAAAGCCCGCGGCCAGTAGTAACCGTTCCACCAGCCGCCCCCCCAGTACGGGTGATAACCCCAGGGCCGCGCGCCCCCGTAGTAGGCGCGTCCACCCCAGGCGGCTCGCGGGGCTGCCGCATAGGCACGTGGCGCCGCATAGGCACGTGGCGCCGCATAGGCACGCCCCGCATAGCCATAGGCACGTCCCGTGGCGCCGTAGGCAGCTCCGCCGCGAACGGCGCTGTAAGCGCGGCCCCCATAAGCTTGGCCGCCGTAAAAATGAGCCCCGCCGCTGAAGTGCGCGCCGCCACCGACGTGACCACCTCCGCCGTAATGGCCTCCGCCACCACCGCCATGCGGCTCCGCGCCGGCGATCGTCGGTGATCCCATCGCCACTGCCACGGCGAGGATCCCGATCACCTTCGCAAATCCTGCTGCCCTGACGTTCATGCTGGTACTCCGACGCCGGTATCCGCCTGGATGCCACGTCGCGGGACGACCTGTCAATTGGACCCGCCCATATCCCAGGCGTTCAAGCTTCGACGCCTCAAGACCGATGGATGCCCGAATCGTGCCGCACCCCTGGTGCCAGCTTCCGGATGTCTCGGTTCTCCCCATGATCACTTCAACGTGGGGGTCGAATTTCGGATGACAAACGGCATTGTGCATTGCAGCATGAGAAGGCGCGCACTGCCCCCCGTGCAGCGCTCAGGGCTTCTGCCGCTCCGGCGCTCGCTCGGCCTTGCCGGTGAGTCGGGTCCAGATGCGCTCGAACTCGAATGCCGTAGCGCCGCTCGCGAGCATCGATGCTTTCGCCGTGTCCTCGTTGACACGCTCGTTGGTGTACAGCACCGCGAGCGCTCCGATCAGGCGGCCGAAATGCAGAGATCGTCCGAGCGGCGTGCGCTCCTCGCGAACATCCCTGCCCGGCCCCTGGTCACGCAGCGCATCGGCGATGCGCTCCGACAGCTCCCAGCTGAGCGCAATGCGCCGTGCGACGGTGGCTGCCTGCTCGTCGAGCAGCATCGCGATGACCGACGCGTCGGGCTTGCTACCCGGCCGCGCCGCATATCGGTCGAGCGCGACGCGGAACACGACGATCGAACCCAGACCCATCGTGAGGCCGAGCAGCTGGGCGGCAAAGGGGTCGGCGTCCTCCACGATCGCCGCGTGCGCCTCGGCCGCACCGGCCGCCCGGTACGTATGCTCCCAGACGGCCTCCGGAAAATGCGGAAACTGCTGCTTGGACAGCTGAAACACAGGCTGTACCAGCGCGGCGGCCACGAGCGACCGGATGCCGTCCGTTCCAAGCAGCGCGACCGCGCGATCGACGCTCTCCACCGGCCGCTCGCTCGCACGATAGAAAGAGCTGTTCGCGAGCCTGAGCAGGCTCCCAGCGAGCGCCGGGTCCTGCGCGATGAGCTTGGCCAGATCGCGCCGCGAGACATCGTCGTCGCGGATGGCGCGCAGCAGCTGTGGCAGCAGGAGCGGCCGCCGCGGCGCGAAGCGCGGCTCGGTCGCGACCGTCTCGAGCACGCTGCGCGCCTGCGACGCGAGGGCCTCATAAGCGGCCGGAGCCGGCGCGGCGAGCGGGGACGCCGCGAAGGCGAACTCGTGGAACTTGTGGAAGACCTCCGCGGCGCTGAGCGCTCCCGCGACGGACGACACCGTCGTCCGCGCAGGCCTCGGGGAGGCATCGCGCGCGGGTGTCGCTGCGGATGGCGGTGGTGTCGGCCTCTGCGAAGTGGCGGCGCGCGCGACGCCTGAAACCGGTGCGGGCTCCGCCGCATCGGCGGCTCGCCGTGACCGGCGCCCGAGCAACCAGACCACCACCGCAACCGCGGCGATGATCAGCAAGCCGAGCCAGGCAGCCGGCATCGCGTCCGAGTTCTCCCATTATCTCAAAGATTCAAGCGGCGGCATTCTGCCACAGGCTCGGCACCGTCGATGCTCCGCGTCAGCGCAGCGGGGGATCCCGCGGAGCGCCCCAGCCGCCCCCCAGCGCCTTGTAAAGCGAGACGAGGTCCTGCGCGAGCCCTTCCACGCCCTGCTCGACCTGGTCGCGTGCGTTGAGGTCCGTCGCGCTCGCCTGCAGCACGTCGATGAAGGTGACGAGGCCGGCGCGATACCGTGCCGCGGCGATGTCGAGCGAGGCATCGGCCGCAGCCTGTTCCTCGCGCAGCGCGACCAGGCGCTGCTGCTCGTCCCGGTAGCGGACGAGCGCATCCTCCGTGTCCTGCAGGGCCGCGAGCACCGACCTGCGGTACGCCAGATAGGACTGCGCGCGCAATTCCTCGCTCGCTCGAATGTTCGCCCGGCGCTTGCCGCCCTCGAATATCGGCCAATCGATGAAGCCGAGACCAAGGGCATCAAAGTTCTTCGACGACACGAGGCTCCCCGCCGAGCTGCCGGCGAATGCTGCGAGGCCGAGCAGATCGAACTTCGGATACAGGGCGGCGACCGCAACGCCCTCCTCGGCCGTCGCCGCGGCGAGCCGCCGCTCGGCGGCGCGCACGTCGGGACGCCGGCGTAGCAGATCCGAGGGCAAGCCCCCCGGCAGCGAGACGGGGACGCCGGGAACGGGCGCGCTCGGTGAGAGCTCCTGCACGAGCGCCTGCGGGCTCGCGGCCAGAAGCACTGCGAGCGCGTGCATCAGAGTCTGTCGCTCCGAGGCAAGCGCCGGCAGCTCGGCTCGTGTGGCCGCAAGCTGAGCGCGCTGCTGATTCACGTCGAGCTCGGTCACGAACCCGGTACTCGCCCGCGCCTGCGCGAGCGTGAGCAGATCCTGCTGGCGCCGGACCGCATCTTGCGCAATGGCGATCCGCGCCTGCGTGGCCCGCAGCTGGATGTAGTCGTTGGCCACCTCCGCCGTCAATGACACCTCGGCATCGCGCATGTCCCAGACCGCCGCCTCGGCGCCGGCGCGGGCGGCCTCGATGCCGCGCCGCGTACCACCGAACAGGTCGACCTCCCAGCTCGCATCGAAGGCGAGCGAGTAGATCGCCAGAGCGAGGGGAGAGGAGCCGCCGTTCGCGAGCGGATTGGAGTTCGCATGGAGGCGCGTGCCGCTCACCGAGCTGCCGACGCTCGGCAGGAGCGCGGCCCCGGCGATGATCTCCTGCTCCCGCGCCTGGCGGATGCGTGATGCGGCCGTCAGCAGATCGAGGTTGGAGCGCAGCGCCCGATCGACCAGCCGCTCGAGCTCGCGATCGTGAAATTGGCGCCACCACTCGGTCAGATCTGCCTCGGCTGAGCTCGGCGCACTGAGCGGCGACTCGCCGGCGCTCCCCGGGAGCTCGCCGAAGGACGGCGGCGTCGCGAGATGCGGTTCCTCGTAGCTCGGCCCCACGGCGCAGCCGCTCGACACGGCGAGGAGCGCGATGAGCACGACGGGCGCTCGCAACGTCATCCCTCGCCTCCGTGCTCGGACCGCCTGAGCAGCAGCACGGTCGGGGAGACGATCGCGCCGACCATCATGAGCACCCAGAAGCAGTCGAGGAACGCGCGCATGCTCGATTGCAGCTGCACAACCCGGTAGAGCTCCGCGACGGCAAGCGGCCCCGCCTGGGTCGCCGACTGGCCGAGCGCGATCAGCGTCTGCTGGATCCGCTCGATCCCGTTCACGTAGATGGGATTGAGCGCATGCAGCGTCTCCGTGAACCGTGATTGATAGAATTGCTGCCGATCGGCAAGCAGCGTCTGCACCATCGAGATCCCGATGCTGCCCCCGAGGTTGCGCATCACGTTCATGATGGCGGTCGCCTGTCCGGTGCGCTCGCGCGGCAGGCCGACGTAGGCGGCGTCGGTGAGCGGGATGAACATGAACGGAATGCCGATCACCTGCCAGAGCCGCGCCCAGGCCGCCTGCGCGAAGGACATCTGGGCGTTGAGATGCGTCATGTGCCACAGCCCGAGAACCGTCGCGGCGAGTCCGAACGCGATCAGATACCGCGGCTGAACGCGCCCCGAGAGCGCGCCGACCGCCCCCATCGCAATGAGGGTGCCGACGCCTCCGGCGGTGAGCGCAAGGCCGGCGTCGGTTGCCGTGTAGCCGAGCACCTGCTGCAGGAGCTGGGGCAGGAACTGGGTCGTGCCGAACATCACGACACCGACGACCGCGATGACGAGCGTCGCAACGGCGAAGTTGCGGTGCGCGAACAGCTTGAGGTCGAGCAACGGCTCGCGCGCCAGCCATTCGCGCACCACGAAGCCGAGCAACCCCAAGGTGGCGATGACGGCGGTCGTGCGGATGAGCTCGCTCGAGAACCAGTCGTCCCGCTCGCCGCGATCCATCGTGACCTCGAGAAATCCGAGACCGATCGCGATCAGCGCCGCGCCGGCGAGGTCCAGCCGGATTCCGCGGCGCCGCCGTTCCCGGCGCTCGCGCCTGAGCAACTCCGGCTCGGTGACGAGCACCTGCACGAGCGCGAGCGATAGCAGACCCACCGGGACGTTGATCAGAAACACCCAGCGCCAGCTGTACTGGTCGGTGATGAAGCCGCCGAGCACCGGACCGATGGTCGGCGCCAGAATCACCGTCAGACCGAACACCGCGAGGGCGCGGCCGCGCTTCTGCGGCGGGAACGAATCAACGAGCATGGTCTGGGTCATGGGCTGCAGACCGCCGCCCGCCATGCCCTGCACGACGCGCGCAAGGACGAGAAACGCGAGGCTCGGTGCGAGTCCGCAGAAGAGCGAAGCGAGCGAGAAGCACGCGACGCTCAGCATGTAGTAGTTCTTCCGACCGAGCACCTCCGACAGCCAGCCGCTCATCGGGATCACGATCGCATTGGAGACGAGGTAGCTCGTGAGCACCCAGGTCGCCTCGTCGTAGCTCGCCGAGACGCTGCCCGCGATGTGCTGCAGCGAGACGTTTGCGATGGCAATGTCGAGCACTTCCATGAAGGCGGCGATCGAGATCACGGCCGCGACCACCCACGGGTTGCGATCGCCGGCGGCGGACCGCTCGGGAGACCAGCCCCGCCCGCCGCCGCCTTCCGTGCCGCCTCCTTCCGTGCCGCCGCCGCCGCTCGGGTCGTCGGTCATCGGACCCTCGAGGCTCAAACGCGACTCAGCGGGCCGGGGGTCATCGTCAGCGCACGCTCACGCGCGGCTCGACCGACATGCCGGGACCCAGCACACAGTTCTTCGGCACACGGTCGAGCACGATCTTCACGGGCACTCGCTGCACGACCTTGACGAAGTTTCCCGTGGCGTTCTCCGGCGGCAGCAGCGCAAAAGCCTGTCCGGCTCCCCGCTGGATGGAGTCCACGTGGCCGCGAATGTCGGCGTCCGGACAGGCATCCACATGCACGCGGACGGGCTGGTTCGGGCGAATGTCGCTGATATCGGTCTCCTTGAAGTTCGCCGTCACCCACAGATCGAGCGGCACGATCGCCATCAGCTGCGTGCCCGCGGAAACATAGTTTCCGACGGCGACCGAGCGCTGCGCGACGTGGCCGGTCACCGGCGCGTACACGCTCGTGTAGTTGAAGTCGAGCTGCGAGGAGCGCACGCCGGCTGCGGAGCTTCTGAGCGCCGCCTGGCTGCTCACGAGCTGCGCGCGCGCCGTATCGACTTGTGCCGCCGCCGTGTGGGTCTGCTGGCGCGCCGCCCGCTCCTCGGCGGCGGCGCTGCGCGCGGCCGCGATGGCATCGTCGAGCTGCTGCTGTGAGACCGCTTGCGGTGTAACCGCCTGCAGCGCTCGGTAACGCCGGAGATCGCTCGCGGCCTTCGTGGCCTCTGCGCTCGCGGCTGCGAGATTCGCGAGGGATTGCTGGTATTGAGCCTCGCTCGCGTGAATCTGGGCCTCGGCTTGCGTGATTCCCGTGCGCGCCTGAGCTTGCTGGGCCATCAGCTGTTGCAGGCGAGCGCGCGCCGGCGCCACATCGATCTGCGCGAGCAGCTGTCCGGCGCTCACCGACTGATTGTCGTTCACGAACACGGCCGCGATCTGTCCGGCGACACGCGGCGCGACGTGCACGATGTGCGCATCGATGAACGCATCGTCCGTGGAATCGTAGCGCCGCGCGTGCAGCCACCACACGATCGCGCCCACGAGGAGCAAGGCAATGACAGCCCCGCCCGCGATGTGCGCGCCGCGCCGCCCCGTCAGGCCGGGTGTTCGCCGAGTGTCCGCGTCGGGGTGTGCGCCGCGTGGTCGCTCGACGGTATCGGCACCTTGTTCGCTCACGCGCGGCCCGGGACGGACGGATAGATCACAGGGAAACTCGCGAGACAGCGTGGCGGTTCCGTCCCCGTCTCGAGCGGCTACAATGGCCCGCCCGCGCGCGGCGGGCGATGACGGGGGATCATCATGGCCAGAGCCCAGTTCCGGTACGGGCGTTCGGGCGCTCTCTTGCTGGTCGCTGCGCTGCTGTTGAGTCCTGCGCCGCGCGCCGCTCTTGCGGCGAATGCCGAGCACGCCGACTGCGTGGCTCTCATGCGGCTCACGCTGCGAGATACCCACATTCTCGCGGCGCAGATCGTGGACGGTCCCTCATTCACGCCGCCGGGCGCAGAGCGGGCGCTCGCGGACCTTCCCGCCTTCTGCCGCGTGGCGGGCGTGATCAGGCCTGCCATCCGCTTCGAGGTGTGGCTGCCGCTTGCGGGCTGGAATGGAAAGTTCGAGGGCACCGGCAACGGCGGTTATGCCGGGGCGATCGTGTACCGGGAGCTCGCCGACGGCATCCGGCGGCGCTACGCCACGGCGAACACGGACATGGGCCATGAGAGCACGACGCCCGACCCCGGCCGCTGGGCCCTGGGCCATCCCGAGCTCGTGGTGGACCAAGGCTATCGGGCGCAGTTCGAAACCACGGTGAAGGCGAAGGCGATCGTTCGCGCCTTCTATCACGCGGGTCCGCGCCGGTCGTATTTCGTCGGCTGCTCCTCGGGCGGCTGGCAGGGTCTCACGGAAGCGCAGCGCTACCCGCACCAATACGACGGCATCGTGGCCGGCGCACCCGCGATGGAGGTGATCCATCTGCATGCGGGCACGATCTGGACGAATCTCGCGGCACTTGAGATCGCCCCGGCGAAGTTTCGCCTGATCACGGATGCGGTGCTCGCGGAGTGCGACGCGAACGACGGCGTGAAGGACGGCCTGCTCACCGACCCGCGCACCTGTCACTTCTCCCCTGCCGAGCTCGCCTGCAAGGCGGGGCAGAACGCAGAGACCTGTCTCACGCCGACCGAAGTCACCGCCTTGCAGCACATCTATGACGGACTGCACTTCTCCTCGGGTGAGCCGATCTACCCCGGTTGGCCGCGCGGGGTCGAGTACGCGCTGACGCTCACGCGCACACCGTTCGTCGCCGCGCTCGCCTCGAGCACGTTCAAGGACATGGTGTTCGAGGATCCGAGCTGGGACTACCACCGGATCGATTACGATCGGGCCGTGCGGCTCGCGGACCGGAAGGTCGGCGCGATTCTCAACAATGCGAGCCCGGACCTGCGCGCGTTCCGCCGTGCGGGCGGCAAGCTCATCCTGTGGCATGGGTGGGCCGATCCGCTCATCTCCCCTCTGCACACGCTCGAGTATTATCAGCAGGTCGCGGCGTACTTCGCCGGCTCGCCGGGCCGCGCGAACGGAGCGGACGAGAAGGCGCAGATCGCGGCGATCCAGGATTTCGCCCGCCTGTTCCTCGCGCCGGGCGTCAATCATTGTGGCGGCGGTCCCGGGCCGGACCAGTTCGATGCGCTCGGGGCGCTCGCGGGCTGGGTGGAGCGCGGGGTCGCGCCCGAGCGCATCGTCGCCTCTCATCTCACACACGGCGCCGTGGATCGCACGCGACCGCTGTGCGCCTATCCACGCGTCGCCGTCTATCGCGGCCAGGGCAGCACCGACCAGGCGGCGAGCTTCGACTGCCGGTAACAGGATGACGACCCGTGGCGGTGTCGCGGCCGCTGTCTTACCATCGCAAGCCCATGCACTGACGCTCAAGCGAGTCCTCATGGCTACACCGCAAGCAGCACCTCCCGCACCTACCGCGCTGAAGCTCACTCCGGCGTTGCAGGACCTGGTGAATACCGCGCTCGAGCGCGGCCGAATGTTGAGCGTCGCGTACGTGGGCGCCGACGGACGGCCCGAGCTGTCCTTTCGCGGAAGCGTACAGGCCTACAGCGACCATCAGCTCGCCATCTGGGTGCGCAATCCCGAGGGAGGCATCCTCGCCGCCGTGCGGGAAGGGCGACTGCACGTCGCGCTGCTCTATGGCGAGATCGGCCCGGACGCCAAGGCCTTCGTGACGTTCCGCGGCCGTGGCCGCATCGATGACTCCCCGGCCGCGCGCACCGCGGTCTACGGCAACTCTCCGCAGATCGAGCGCAATCTCGACAAGGAGCAGCGCGGACTCCCGCTCATCATCGATCTCGACGCCGTGGACGGATTCTTCGGCGGATCGGTGCTCAAGATGCGGCGGTGAGCTCGACGCGAGCGCGCGCGCGGGAGGCGCTGCTGCAGCCCGGCGACATCGTCGATGTGGTGGCGCCCGGCTTCCGCTGCTCCCCCGAAGCGCTCCAGGGAGGCGTCGCATTCCTGCGCCGTCTCGGGCTGCGGCCGAGGCTGCCGCGCTCGATCTTTGGTCGCGATATCCTCTGCGCCAATTCCGACAAGCTGCGGTTCGAGCATTTGCGGCGCGCGCTCGAGGCCCCCGACTCTCGCTGCCTGTGGTGCGTGCGCGGCGGCTACGGAGCGATCCGCCTGGTCGATCGGCTGCTCGCGCTGCCCGCCCCGCCGCGGCGTAAGCTGCTCGTCGGCTACAGCGATGCCACGACGCTCCACTATCTATTCAATCATCACTGGAAGTGGCCCTCGCTGCACGGCCCGTTGCTCGACCGGCTGGGATCGGGAACGCTGCCCCCGGAGGAGCTCGACGAGCTCAAAGCCGTGCTGTTCGGCGCACAGCGCGCGCTGGAGTTCACCGGGCTGATCCCGCTCAACGCGGCGGCGCGCGCGCGGCGCGCCGTGCGCAGCAGGGTGTTCGGCGGCAATCTCACGGTACTGCAAACGACGCTCGGCACGGCTTTGCAGCGGCAACCTCGACAGATCCTGTTTCTCGAGGATGTCGGCGAGCGTGGCTACCGCGTGGACCGCATGCTCGAGCACTGCGCCCAGGCGGGCGCGCTTCACGCGCTGCAGGCGGTGGTGTTCGGCTCTTTCATCGGCGGCCAGGAGCCCGATGGACGCCATCTCGTCCCGGACGTGCTGCGGCGTTTTGCGCGCGAGCAACCCTTCCCGGTGCTCACCGGAATCGATGCCGGGCACGGGGAGCGCCACCGGCCCGTCTTCTTCAACACGCCAGCCGTGCTCAACTGTGGCGCCGCGCCTTCCCTCTCCATCGCGACGGCATCGCTATAGACTCGTGGGATGAGGCTCTCATCCCCGGCGCCGGGCGACGGATTACCGGTGCAACCGCGCACCGTGCGCTCGTTCGTCATCCGTGGTGGACGCACGACCGAGGCGCAACGGCGCGCGCTGGCCGAGCTGTGGCCGCGTTTCGGGGTCGATTTCATCCCGCAGCCGCTCGACTTCGATGCACTCTACGGCCGGCGTGCGCCGCGAGTCGTGGAGGTCGGCTTCGGAAACGGACAGCACCTGGCGGAGCTCGCGACCCGTCATGCGGATCGCGATTACCTCGGAATCGAAGTCCATCCACCGGGCGTGGGCCGCCTGCTGCTCGCGCTCGCGGCGTCGAACCTCGCGAACGTGCGCGTGATCTGCCACGACGCGGTCGAGGTGTTCGACTCCCAGATCCCGCCGGCGTCGCTCGAGGAGATCCAGATTCTCTTTCCCGATCCGTGGCCGAAGAAGCGCCATCACAAGCGCAGGCTCTTGCAGCCGCGCTTCGCCGCCGCGCTCGCCGAGCGCTTGCAGCCCGGCGGGCTGCTGCGGCTCGCGACGGACTGGGCGCCGTACGCCGAGCACATGTTGCAAGTGCTCAACGCGTGCGCGCCACTCGAGAATGCCGCGCCCGGAGGGTCGTTCTTCGTGGAATCGAACGATCGTCGTCCCACACACTTCGAACAGCGCGGCAGGCGCCTGGGACACGAGGTGTGGGAGCTTGCGTTCCGCAGGCGCTAAGGCGCAACATCGAGAAGAGATGGGCCTACGAGCGCGAGCGGGTTCCGTGTCGTGCCGGGTACGTGTCTCGAGCTTCATGGAGCGAGAAACTTCAGGAGGTCGGTGATGGCGTCTCCTCAACCGAGCGTCGGCAATTGGTACCGACTGGATGGCGGGGATCTCTTCGAGGTCGTGGCCATCGACGACGACGATGGCACGATCGAGATCCAGTATTTCGACGGGACGGTCGAGGAGATGGATCTCGAGGACTGGGAAGCGCACTGCGAGGAGCGGGCGCTTCAGGCAGCCGATCCGCCGGAGGACTGGAGCGGCTCGGTCGACGTCGAGCCCGACGAGGAAGGTGCGCGCTCCGACCCTTACGGCGATGAGCGCGATCTGCGCGCAAGTTCACTCGACGGCCTGGATATTTTCGAGGCGCGCTAGGAAAAGACCTCCCGGCCCGTGCGCCGGGTGAGCCAGTAGACGAGCAGCAGGCCGGGAATCGCGAGGCTGGCCGTGTACACGAAGAAGTGCGAATAGCCGAGCGCATCGACGACGAAGCCCGAAGTGCCCTCGAGCACCTTGCCTGATAGGGCATACACCGACGAGAACAGCGCGTACTGCGTCGCCGTGTATCTTGGGCTCGTGAGCCCCGAGAGGAAGGCGATCAAGGCCGTGCCCTTCATCGCCTGCGCGAGATTATCGAGACTGTTCGCAACGGCGAGCCCGACCAGCGTTTGACCGTGTGTCGCCGCGAGCGCGGCAAAGCTCAAGTTAGATAGCATGATCAAGAGGCTGCCGATCACGAGCGCCTGCACGACGCCGAGCCGCGTCACCGTGGCCCCGGCGATCAGCACACCGAGCAGAGAGACCGTCAGCCCGAACACCTTCACGACCATCGCGATCTGGTCGAGCGTGTAGCCGTGATCGATGTAGAACGGATTGACCATCGATCCCATCGCGTACTCGGTGAGCCGGTAGCTCGCGATCAGCAGGAGCACGACGATCGCCGTCGCCGCTCCCCGGCGGTTGAAGAAGTCGACGAGCGGACACACCACCCCGCCGATGAGTCCGGCTCCGAGGTGTCGCAAGGACATGGGCCAGTGAGCCTTCGCTTCCAGCCACTCGACGACGCGCTGCTCGCGCCAGAGCGATTCGCGCAGCGCATCCGGCGCGGGCTCGCGGATGAGCAGTGTGGTCACGATTCCGACGGCTCCGAGCGCGGCCATCGTGGAGTAGCTCGCGTGCCATCCAAAGCCCTGCGCGAGCGCGAGCGCGCCCGCGCTGCCCGCAATGAGCGCCGTGCGATAGCCCAGCTGATAGGCAGCGGCCATGGCCCCCTGCAGCGGCTCGGGTGCCGATTCGATGCGCCACGCGTCCACCGCAATGTCCTGTGTCGCGGCGCAGAACGCGAGCCCGAGCGCACCGATCGCGACGTGCAGGACGCTCTGGGCCGGATGACTCGCGGACAGGTTGAGCAGCGCGAGCACGATGCCGATCTGCGCGAGCAGCATCCAGCTGCGGCGCCTGCCGAGCCAGCGGTTGATGAGCGGCAACGGTGCGCGGTCGACGATCGGCGCCCAGACGAACTTGAGCGAGTAGATGAGGCTCGCCCACGCGAGCATGCCGATCGTCGTCCGCTCGATCCCCGCCTGGCGCAACCAGGCCGAGAGCGTTTGAAAGATGAGGTAGAACGGCAAGCCGGAGGAGAAGCCGAGGAACAGCATCGACAGCACCCGCGGCTGGCGATAGACGAGCGCGGCCTGCAGCCACCCGCGCCGCGTCCCGCTCGCGGACACCTCATCCGATGCAATAATCGCCATGCTGCCATCATAATGGCACGGCGAGTCCCCAGATGATGACCGATTACCAGATTGCGTTCCTCGAGCTTGCGCTCGCGCGCGGGGCGTTGCGCTTCGGTCGCTTCAAGCTCAAGAGCGGGCGCGAGAGCCCGTACTTCTTCAATGCCGGATTGTTCAGCGATGGCGAGGCGGCGGCCACGCTCGGACGCTGCTATGCCGGCGCGCTCATCCGCTCGGGCCTCGCCTTCGACATGCTGTTCGGCCCCGCCTACAAGGGCATACCGCTCGTCACCGCGACCGCGATCGCTCTCGCGGAGCAGCATGGCCGCCGCGTTCCGTACGCCTATGACCGCAAGGAAGCGAAGGCGCACGGCGAGGGCGGCGCGCTCGTCGGCGCCGAGCTGCGCGGCCGGGTCGTGATCGTCGATGACGTGATCTCGGACGGGACCGCCAAGCGCGCGGCGATCGAGCTGATCCGCGCGACGGGCGCCGCGCCCGTCGCCATCCTGCTCGCGCTCGACCGTCAGGAGCGCGGCGTGGGCGAGCAATCCGCCGTTCAGGAGATGGAAGCGCGCTACGGCGTGCGTTGTGTGAGCATCATCACACTCGCAGAGCTGATCGCAGCGCTTGCGGCCCCTTCCAATCATGCAACGCGCATTTCTGCGGAACAGCTCACATCTCTCGAGCAGTATCGGGACCGGTACGGCGCATGAAGAGTCTTGGCGCTGCGCCCCGGCTCCATCAGAATATGTGACCCATGCTGAAGGCTCGTTGGAAATGGATGCCGCTCGCTCTGGCCGGATTCGCCCTCGCGGGCGCGCCGCTCATCCATGCTGGCACGAGCGACGACAAGCTGGTCTACAAATGGGTCGACGAGCACGGCGTGATCCACTACGGGGATCGTGTTCCGCCGCAGTACGCGAAGAAGGAAGCGACGGTTCTCAATTCGCAGGGCGTCGAGGTCCGACGGCTGACGGCGGAGCGGTCAGCCGCCGAGCTCGAACAATCCGAGCGCGAGCAGGAGCAACTCGACAAGCAGAAGCACCACGATGATTTTCTGCTCACGACGTACGCCTCGGTGCACGATATCGAGCGGTTGCGCGACGAGCGGCTCGACCAGCTGAAGGGCCAGCGAGTCGCGGCCGAGCAGTACATCGCGGGACTGCAGGAGCGGCTGCTCGTCCTGCAGGCGCGCGCCATGACGTTCCGACCCTACAACAGCGCGAGCCAGGCGCGGCGCATGCCCGACGACCTCGCCGAGCAGCTCGTGCGCACCGCCAACGAGATTCATTCCCAGGGCAACGCCCTGACCGTGAGGGACGAGCAGGAGTCGGCGGTGCGCGCGCAGTTCCAGGCCGATATCGATCGGTACCGCGAATTGCGCACCGCGACGACCGCGCGGTCGGACTGAAGGACCAGCCGCGCGCTCACCCCGAGTCGAGCGCTTCGGCCGCCGGTCAGCCACGTCCGGAGTGTCCGAACCCGCCGGCGCCGCGCGCGCTCGCGGCGAAGCGCTCGACGATCTGCAGCTCGACTTGCACGATGGGTACGACGACGAGCTGTGCGATGCGCTCGCCGGGCGAGACCGTGAACGGCTCGCTCGCTCGGTTCCAGCAGGACACCTTGAGCTCGCCCTGATAGTCGGAATCGATCAGCCCCACGAGGTTGCCGAGGACGATGCCATGGCGGTGACCGAGCCCGGAACGCGGCAGAATCACGGCCGCGAGGCCGGGGTCCGCGAGGTAGATGGCGAGACCCGTCGGCACGAGCTCCGCACGGCCCGGCGGCAAGAGCAGGGGTCCATCGAGGCAGGCGCGCAAATCGAGCCCCGCCGAACCGTCGGTCGCGTAGGCCGGCAGCGGCAGCTCGCGGCCCACGCGCGGATCGAGGATCTTGACCTGCAGGGCGCGGCGCTCGCGGGCGCTCATCATCAGGCGCGAGCCGTATCCCGAGCGAGCGTGCTCTGCGTGGCGCGATCGCTCTGCTCGGCCCGCACGTCCGCAATGAGTGCCACGAGCTCACGCGCGAGCGTGGTCTTCGGGGCGCGACCGAGATCGCGCCGCCCGCCGCGCCACAACACGACGAGCTCGTTGTCCGGACAGTCGAACGCCTTGTCGTGACCGACCTCGTTGGCTGCGATCATGTCGAGGTTCTTCTTCAGCATTTTGGCGCGCGCGTTCTGCTCCACGGCCTCCGTCTCGGCGGCGAATCCGACGACGAACGGCCGCGCGGGTCGCGCGGCGACCGCCGCGACGATATCCACCGTGCGCTCCATCTCGACCGCGAGCTTCTCCGTGCTCTTCTTGATCTTGTGCTCCGGCGGTGCGGCGGGACGGTAATCTGCAACGGCGGCGGTGGAGATGAAGATATCCGCCTGCGCGACCTCTCTCAGGACGGCCGCGAGCATGTCCGCGGCGCTTTCCACATCGATCCGGCGCACACCCACGGGGGTCGCGAGCGAGACGGGACCGCTCACGACCACGACTTCCGCGCCGGCATCGCGCGCAGCCTCGGCGACGGCAAACCCCATCTTGCCGGAGCTGCGATTGCTCACGAACCGCACGGGGTCGATGCGCTCGCGCGTGGGTCCCGCGGTGATCAGCACGCGGTGACCCGCGAGCGGCCCGCGAGGCGCGAGCAGCGCTTCGGTTTGATCGGCGATGTCCGCAGGCTCGAGCATTCGTCCGGGCCCCACCTCACCGCACGCCTGATCGCCCTCGGCGGGACCGAGCATGCGCACGCCGCGATCCCTGAGCAGAGCCACGTTGGCTTGTGTCGCCGCATTGGCCCACATCAGACGGTTCATCGCGGGAGCGACCGCGATCGGCGCCTGCGTCGCGAGACACAAGGTGGAGAGCAGGTCGCAGGCAGCTCCCGTTGCGAGCCGCGCCAGAAAGTCCGCGCTCGCCGGAGCGACCAGCACGAGCTCGGCCCAGCGCGCGAGCTCGATGTGACCCATTGCGGCCTCGGCGGCGGCGTCCCACAGCTCCGTGCGAACGGGTCGCCCGGAGAGTGCCTGGAAGGTGAGGGGAGTCACGAATTCGCGCGCGGCGGGCGTCATGACCACCTGTACCTGCGCTCCCCGCTCGAGCAAGCGCCGCACCAGGTCCGCGCCTTTGTACGCGGCGATGCCGCCGGTAACACCCAGCAGGATGCGCTTGCCTTGCATGATCTCGAGCCCTCGCCCCCGAGGCATTATCGGGGTTCCTCCCCGCGGCAGGCAAACAGCAGCACCGGGCTTTGTGAAGCCTCACCCCCACACCGTACGGCGGGGTTCCCGCCCGGGGGCGGGGCTGCAGCCTTGCGGCACGGCTCCAGCCTTGCGGCGCGTGGTGTGGACTGGTATAAAGCCCGCCCCTGCGGGGAGGACACCGCCGAGGCGACCCCATGTCCAGAGTTTGCGATATCACCGGCAAGCGCCCCGCCGTCGGCAATCGCGTATCGCACGCGAACAACAAGCGCCGCCGGCGCTTTCTGCCGAATCTTCACACCCAGCGATTCTGGCTCGAAGGCGAGCAGCGCTGGGTCAGCTTGCGCGTCTCGACGAACGGCATGCGCACGATCGAGAAGAAGGGTATCGATGCGGTGATTGGCGAGCTGCGCGATCGGGGCATGAAGATTTGAAGGCCTCGCGGGAAGGTACCTCATGCGCGAGAAAGTGAAGCTGCTCTCTTCGGCCGGAACCGGCCATTTCTACGTCACCACGAAGAACCGCCGGCTGCATCCGGACAAGCTCGAAGTGAAGAAATTCGATCCGGTTGTACGCAAGCACGTGGCGTACAAGGAAACCAAGATCAAGTAATTTGCCCGAGCTTCCGGAGGTCGAGACCACTCGCCGCGGCGTCGAGCCGCATGTGGTCGGCCGCACGGTCGTCGCGCTCACCGTCCACGAGCCTCGGCTGCGCTGGCGCATCCCCGATGACCTCCCCGCGCTGCTCGCCGGCCAGAGCGTTCGGCGCACCGGCCGGCGCGCGAAGTATCTGCTCCTCGAGCTGACGAACGGCACGTTGCTGTGGCACCTCGGGATGTCCGGGAGCCTGCGCGTGTTGCCCGCGGCGACGCCGCGACTCGCGCACGATCACCTCGATCTGGTGCTCGACTCCGGCTACATGCTGCGCTTCAACGACCCGCGCCGCTTCGGCAGCCTCCACTACACGACGGGCGATCCGCGCGAGCATCCGTTGCTCGCGCGGCTGGCGCCCGAGCCGCTCGATCCCGAATTCAACGGTGAGTATCTGTGGCGCGTGACTCGTCGCCGGCGCGTCGCGATCAAGCAGCTGCTCATGAACAGTCGGCTCGTCGTCGGTGTCGGCAACATCTATGCGAGCGAGGCCCTGTTCCGAGCGCGCGTGCGGCCGCGGCGCGCGGCGCGCGGCCTCTCGCGCGCCGAGGTGCGCCGGCTCGCGCGAGCCATTCGCGCCGTGTTGCAGCTCGCCATCCGCGTCGGCGGCACGACGCTGCGCGACTACGTCGGCGCGGACGGCAATCCGGGCTATTTCCGCCAGCGGCTGTATGTCTACGAGCGCGCCGGCAAGCCGTGCCGCATCTGCGGTACGGCGGTGCGCGCCATCGCGCAGGGCCAACGATCCACCTACTACTGCCCCAAGTGCCAGCAGTAGGGGTGCGGGCGGTGAGGAGCTTCCCCCAGGGGGTCAAAGAATCTCGACCTCCTCGACGAGCATGATCTCGCAGGCGCCCGCCCCCGTATCGGTCCGTGAGAGCGAGGTGTGCACCGACGCCCCGTCGTCACGGACGCCATCGACCAGCAGGCCTGTCAGGTGGACAACCTCGCCCACACGCAGGCGCGCCAGCTGCCGGCGCACGCTCGAATCGGCCGGAATGAGGTGGTTGTTGGAACTATGCGCGATGACATCCTCCCGGGAGATGGGCAGGGGTGCACGGGGCGCAGCTGCCACTGCGACCAGGCCTGCCACGCGCCCGCGAGGACGAGCACACCGAAGAGGACCCCTCGCCGGTTCATGGCGCCATGTTCGCCTCGGGCGGGCTCTGGCGGCGTGACCGGGATCCAGGTTTGCCCGCCCCACGGGGAGCGTGCCAGGCATCACGCCGAGCGCGAGCCGGCGAGCACGTACCAGTCGTCGAACCGCGAGAGCGCCTCGTACTTCCTCACGTATCCGTTGCGGGCGAGCAGCGCGCGGATCTCAGCGCGCGCCGGCGTGAAGTTGTGCTCGCAGGTGATGACGGCGATGCGGTACCTGCCGAAATCGAACGCTTTGAGGATCTCGAGCTCACTGCCCTCGGTATCGATCGACAGGTAATCGATGGCGGGCGGCGCGGCGAACTGCTCGAGAAGATCCATCAACGAGATGGTCTGCACCTCGTAGCTGTGACCCTTCTTGCGCTGCTCGTGCCAGGAGTCCGCGCCGCTGAAGGCATCGATCGTTGACAACCCCGCGAGCTCCACCTCGTTGAACAGCAGCGTGCGGTTGGATTCGCGCCAGACGCACTGGGTCGAGATGCTCGCGCTCCGGTTGGCCTTGAGGCCGTCGTGCCAGAATTTCGCCGGCTCCGCGAGAATGCCGCGCCACGCGAAGTCCCGCTCGAGCAGGTAGGTATTGCTATCCCCGATGCCGCTCGCCGCGCCGAACTCGACGAAGTAGCCGTCCCTCTTGAAGTCGAGCTCCGACAGAACGAACAGATCCTGCCTGATTTGCGACCGCGACTCGCGCAGCAGCGCCGCGACCCGGGCCCGCTGCGCGCTCGGCAGCGCGCGAACGAATTCCCGATCGGCGCTGTCCCTCAGTTGACGCTGGAGCTCCTGCAGCTCCCGGCCCCGCTCGTGCATCGCACGCTGCATGGCCTCGAGCTCACTCGCCCGCAATACCGTCACGTCCAGGGGCGCGAGACAGGCCACGAGCGCTCGCTTGAGCCCACCCAGCATTTTCCCCACGGTCCCTCGCCTCTGCGCACGCCGCTCCGCCGATGGCGCGTTCTTGAGCCATTTTCGTGCCCGCCGCCCGGTCGCTCGGGCGTCGCAGTAAGATGTCCGGGCCTTCCCGGAGGGGGAACCTGTCCATGATCCGCTTCTCGACGCTCGCCGCGGCGCTCGCCGCTTGTGCAGGGGCGCTCGCCACGCCCGCGACGGCTCAAACGGCGCAGGGGAACGTGGTCGGCATCACGTTCGTCGGCCGCATGGTCTCGAACCTCGATCGGTCGGTCGCGTTCTACGAGGCGCTCGGATTCAGCAAGGATCCGGCGGCCAGCTCCGTCTGGCGACGCGACGCGGTGGTCGAGCGCCTGTACCACATTCCCCCTCACGGCATCGTCGAGACCCGCATGGCCAAGATGTTCGTGCGGAACGAGGACTCCGGCGAGCGCTTTGTCCTGTACCTCAGGGAATTGAAAGGTCTCGAGCGCCGCAACCTCGCCGACCACACCGCCTGGGAGCCGGGCGCGAGCCACTTCGGACTGGTCGTTGCCGATGCCGGCGCGCTCTGGTCGCGGCTCCGGGCGCGGGGGCTGCTCAGGGCGCGATCCTGGGGAGGCGCGCTGGTCGCTCCTCCGGGTCAGACCAAGGGCATGCTCGCTTACATGACCGACCCCGATGGCCTCGACATCGAGCTCATCGATCAGCGCCCACCCGCGCCCGCCGAGAACGGCCGGCGCGCGCGGCCGGGACTTCTGCCGGGCGTCAACCACGTGGGTCTCGTCGTCCTCGATTCGGATCGGGCGCGCGCCTTCTACGGCAACCTGCTCGGCGGACGATTGGTCACGGCGCAGGCGCCGTGGGTCAAGGGTGATTTCTACGACTCCGCGGTCGGCGGACACGGCAACATTCTGCGCTTCTACAACGAGTCGTTCGCCTTTGCCGCGGAGTCATCCGGGGCCGTTGCCGCGCCGCGGCCGCCGCGCGCCCGGATGAACGTCGAGCTGGTCGAATTTCAGAATCGCAAGAAGCCGGTCGAGCCGCGCAGCATCACCGACATCGGCGTGGGCTACGTCGGCTTCGAGGTGGACGGACTCGATGCGTTCCTCGCGCGGGCCAGGGCCGCCGGTGCGACGGTGGTGTCCGACGGTATCGTGACCATGCGCAGCGGCACACGCGAGGTGATGGTCCGTGACCCCGACGTCGGCGGTTTCGTCGAGCTGTTCGAGCACGCTCGTTAGTACGCGGCGGGCACGTCCCCGCCTCGAGCGACGCCCCCGCGGCGCAGCTTCTTGAGCTCCTGCTCCACGATGGGGTGCACGAACTCGTGCACGTCGCCCCCGAGCACGGCAACCTCGCGCACGAGCGAAGACGAGATGAACGTGAATTGTTCCTGCGGCGTGAGAAAGACGGTCTCGATGTCGCGCGCAAGGTGACGGTTCATGTTCGCAAGCTGGAACTCGAACTCGAAGTCCGACACGGCGCGCAGGCCGCGGATGATGACCGACATCTTGTGCTTGCGGGCGAATTCGATCGTGAGCTCCGCGTAGGGGACCACCTCGACATTGGGGAGCTCCGTGAGCACCTTGCGCGCGAGATCCACGCGCAACTCGAGCGGCAGCAGCGGCGCCTTGCCGGCGTTCGCAGCGATCGCAACGACGACCTTGTCGAAGAGGCTCGCCGCGCGGCGCACCAGATCCGAGTGTCCGTTGGTGATCGGGTCGAAGGTGCCCGGATAGACCGCATTGCGCTTCATTGAGCCTCGCTCACGTGTTGCCCGTTCGAGCGGTCGCTCGTCCGCTCGAACAAATGATACCCGACCTCGCCCGCGTGCCTGGACTTGAGCAGCGTCCAGCCGCCGGGAATCTCGGGCAATCCGCCCCGCGCCGCGCATTCGACGTAGATGAACGCCCGCGCCGCGAGCCACCCCCCGGCCTCGAGTCGCCGCGCCGCCTCGGCGGTGAGACCCGCCTGGAACGGCGGGTCCAGGAAGACGAGGTCGAAGGGCTCCGACCGTCCGGCGAGGAAGCGGAGCGCATCGCCGCGGCGCACGCTCGCGTTGCGAGCGCCCCACGCCGTGAGCAAACGACCGAGCGAACGCGCCGCCTCGCCCTGCTGCTCGACGAATTGCACGTGCGCGGCGCCGCGGGACAGCGCCTCGAGGCCGAGAGCGCCGCTGCCGGCGAACAGATCGAGGCCGCGAGCGCCGACCACGCGGCTGCCGAGCCAGTTGAAGAGCGTCTCGCGCACGCGGTCGGGCGTCGGGCGAATGTCGGCGCAGGCCGGAAAGCGCAGACGCCGACCGCGCCACGTGCCCCCGATGATGCGCAGGAGCCGTGAGGCGGAGCCGCGCCGGTGGGCAGAGGCTACAATGCGCACCATCGAGCGCACCACAGATGTTCGGACGCAAGCCCAAGGATACCGCGAAGGAGCCGGAGGAACGCGCGAGCTTCTTCAAGCGCTTGCGCGCCCGGCTGCATCGCGGCAACTCGTGGCTCTCTTTCGATCTCGCCAACCTCTTTCGCGGGCGCGCGCTCGATGCGTCCATTCTCGAGGAGCTCGAGACGCGCCTGCTCGGCGCGGATGTGGGCGTCGAGGCGACCGAGCAGATTCTCGCGGGCCTCAACAAGCGGGTGGCGCGCCGCGAGCTCGCGGACGTGACGGCGCTGATCGGCGCCCTGCGCGCGGCCATCGCCGAGATCCTGGCGCCCTGCGCGCGGCCGCTCGTGGTCGACCCGGAGCGCAAGCCCTTCGTGATTCTCGTGGTCGGCGTCAACGGCTCGGGTAAGACGACGACCATCGGCAAGCTCGCCCAGCGCCTGAGCGGTGAGGGCGCGAGCGTCATGCTGGCGGCGGGCGATACGTTTCGCGCGGCGGCCATCGAGCAGCTTGCGATCTGGGCGGAGCGTACGCGATCCGGATTCGCCGCGCAGCAGGCGGGGGCGGATCCCGGAGCCGTCGTCTTCGATGCCGTTCAAGCCGCGCGCGCGCGCGCAGTGGACGTGCTCCTCGCCGACACGGCCGGCCGACTGCACAGCCAGTCGCACCTCATGGAGGAGCTCAAGAAGGTCAAGCGTGTGATCCAGCGCGTCGATCCCACGGCACCGCACGAGGTGCTGCTGGTGCTCGATGCGAATCAGGGCCAGAACGCGCTTGCCCAGGCGCTGCAGTTTCACGAGGCCGTCGGCGTCACGGGGATCGTGCTGACGAAGCTCGACGGCACCGCGAAGGGCGGGATCGTGGTCGCAATCGCTCGCAAGCTCGGGCTTCCGATTCGCTTCATCGGCATCGGGGAGCAGGCGGAGGACTTCGGCGAATTCGACGCCGAAGCGTTCGCCGCGGCGCTCGTCGGATGATTCTGTTCGAGCACGTCACGAAACGCTATCCGAACGGGCGGGAGGCGCTCGTCGGCGTCGGCTTTCGCGTCGGCACGGGCGAGCTGGTGTTCCTCACGGGGCGCTCCGGCGCGGGGAAGAGCACCGTGCTCAAGCTGATCGCGCTCATCGAGCGGCCGACGCGCGGCACCGTGCTCGTAGGCGGCAAGAACCTCGGCGTGCTTCGCTCGAGGCATATTCCCGCGTACCGGCGCTCGATCGGTGTCGTCTTCCAGGATCACCGACTGCTCCTCGATCGCCCGGTATTCGACAACGTGGCGCTGCCCCTCGTCGTGGCGGGCTTCTCCCCCAAGGAGATGGACAAACGGGTGCTCGCGGCGCTCGACCAGGTCGGGTTGCTCGGCTACGAGCGCGCGCTGCCGATCGAGCTGTCCGTGGGAGAGCAGCAGCGCGTCGGCATCGCACGCGCCGTCGTGAGCAAACCCTCCGTGCTGATCTGCGATGAGCCCACCGGCAATCTGGATCGGGACCTTGCGCTCGAGGTGATGCGGTTGCTCAGGCGCTTTCAAAGCGTCGGGGTGACCGTCGTGGTCGCGACGCACGACGTCCAGTTCGTACAGGAATTCGGCCAGCGGACGATCGTGCTCGAGGGCGGCCGCATCCTCGGAGGCGCCGAGGAGCCCCTGCCGAGCATGGTCGCGAGTCGCTGATGTCATGAAGCTCGGGTTCGGGCATCTCGCGGCCCCGGTAGGCTCCCCGTGAGCCTCGCCGGATACGGGGCACGCCACGCACAGGCCTTCCTCGGGTCGCTCGGCCGGCTTGCACGCACGCCTTTCGCGAGTTTTCTCACGGTGCTCGTGATCGGCCTCGCCCTCGCCCTCCCGCTCGCGCTCGAGTTGCTGGTGACCCATGCCCGGGCGGCGACCGGGGGATTCGCCGACACGATCGACGTCTCGGTGTACTTCAAGCAGGGCGTGCCGCTCGCGCGGGTCCGCGAGCTCGCAGGCGAGGCGCGCGAGCATCCCGGCGTGGGCGAGGTGACCGTCATCTCCGCCGACGATGGCCTGAAGGAGTTTCGCGCGTACTCGGGCTTCGCAGCGGCACTGCAGGCGCTGCCGCGGAACCCGCTCCCTCACGTCCTGCACGTGCGGCCGGCGGCGGAGGTGAGATCCCCCGCGGCGCTCGCTGCCCTGAAGCGCTATTTCGCCGGCTGGGCCGCGGTGGATGCCGTGCAGGTCGACTCGGCCTGGGTGCAGCGATTGAATGCGATCCTCGAGGTTCTGAGACGCGTGCTCCTCGTAACCGCCGCTCTCCTCGGCATCGGTGTGCTCGCGATGATCGGCAACACGGTCCGGCTGGAGATCCAGAATCGCCGGGCCGAGATCGAAGTCGTGAAGCTCGTCGGCGGCTCCAACGCGTTCGTGCGCCGGCCGTTCCTCTATACCGGTGTCCTCTACGGTCTCGCCGGTGCGTTGATCGCCTGGAGCATCATCGGGCTCGCGGTGCTCGTCCTGTCGGGTCCCGTCGCGACGCTCGCGGGGCTGTACGGGAGTCGTTACGTGCTGTCCGGCCCCGCCGGGAACGAAGTGCTCGGGCTCGTGGGCGGTGGTGTGATGCTCGGGTGGCTGGGGGCGTGGATCTCCACGACCCGTCATCTCCGGCGGATCGAGCCGCGCGCCTAATGCTGGCGGCGCGGCGAGCGAGGCCGGCGAGGCGGGGCGACGTCAGGCACAAGCTCAAGCACAACCCATTGTCTACACAAGGATTATTGCCGCTTCTCCAGGAAACTTCCGCCGCTCTTAGCACTCTAACAACCCGAGTGCTAGAATCCACCACCCTAGAGGGAGTTCCTGATCCACCGATGACCGCAACCACCGCCTTAGTTGCCCGTCCCGTAGACCTCGCTCTCGCGGGGCCCCTTGGCAGTCTCGACGCCTACCTCGAGCGCGTGAGCCACATTCCCGTGCTCACGCGCGAGGAGGAAGGCGAGCTCGCCACACGCTTTCGCCGCGACAACGATCTCGAGGCCGCTCGCCAGCTCGTGCTCTCGCACCTGCGATTCGTCGTGCACGTGGCGCGCGGATACGCCGGCTACGGCTTGCCGATGGGCGACCTCATCCAGGAAGGCAACATCGGCCTGATGAAAGCCGTCAAGCGCTTCGATCCGAGCCTCAACGTGCGGCTGGTATCGTTCGCCGTCCACTGGATCCGGGCCGAGATTCACGAATACGTGCTGCGCAACTGGCGCCTGGTGAAGGTCGCGACGACCAAGGCACAGCGAAAGCTGTTCTTCAACCTGCGCCGCCTGAAGAAGAATCTCTCTTGGCTCTCGGGCGAGGAAACCCTCGCGGTCGCACGCGACCTCGGCGTGAGTCCGGCCGAAGTGACCGAGATGGAGCAGCGCCTGGCCGCGCGCGACATCGCGTTCGATCCGGCGCCGGATGCGGACGACGACGACTCCGTCTTCAGCCCCGCGGCGTTCCTCGCCGCGCCGGCCTCCGATCCGGCCGAACGCGTCGAGGCGGAGGAATGGGACAGCGATTCCGCGAGCCGGCTCCATCGGGCGCTCGCGCGCCTGGACGATCGCAGCCGCGACATTCTCGAGCAGCGCTGGATCGGCGAGGAGAAAGCCACGCTCCACGAGCTCGCGGACAAGTACGGTGTCTCGGCCGAGCGCATCCGCCAGATCGAGTCGAACGCGCTCCACAAGCTTCGCGCGATCATGGAGCCTGCGGAAGTCGGCTGACGGACTCCTCCGCCTCGTCCATCGCGGGATGGATCCGCTCATCGGCGGTCAGCTCGAGCAGGTCGAGCTCCTCCTCCAGCGCGTGGAACGCGTCATCTCCGATCACGTCGCGGGCGCGCAGGTCGAGGAGTGCCCGTCGCTGAGCCGACACGGCGTCGCGCTGCAGCTCCGCGAGCCCTCCGGGGTCCGCGGGCGCTGACGGCTCCCCCGAGCGCGCTCGAGCTGCGTACTCGCGGCGCAGCAGGGAGACGGACGGCCGCTCGCCGCGCTCCCGCAAGGCGTGCAAAGCCGCCCGCGCCGTCTCGGCCCGGGCGAGCGTCAGCTCGCGCTCCACCGAGCCGTCATCCTCGAGCTTGAGCCACTGCATCAGCGGGCGCAGCGTGATGCCCTGAACGACGAGCGTGAAGAGCACGACCGTGAAGCCGCAGAACACGATCAGATCACGGTGGGGAAAGGCAGCCGCCGACGCGCCATCCGGCAGCGCCAGGGCGGCGGCGAGCGTCACGATGCCGCGCATCCCGCACCACGAGACGATGAGCGCAACGCGGAACGCGGGTCTCGGGGCGCGCGCATCCGCCCCCCGGAGCTTCCAGCGCACGGCCAATCCGTGCAGGGTTACCCACGCGAACCGTGCGAGGACGATCGTGCCGCAGACCGCCGCCGCGCATCTGACGTAGAGGCTCCAATCCGCCCCTTCGGCGCGCGTGACGACGCCGCGGAGCTGCAGCCCGATCAGCACGAACGCCAGCACATTCAGCACGAAGACCGCCACTTCCCACACGGCGTACGAAGCGATTCGGCGCCGGGCGCTCACGCGCCCCGGCGCGACCCGCGCGATCAGCATCGCGTAGCTGATCAGCGTGAGGACCGGGGAAAACCCGACGCGGTTCGCGAGCAGCCACACGCCGAACGTGGCGATGAACTGCAGCAGGATCGAGATCGGAATGTCGGCGACGCGCGTCGTGATCATGAGGAACAGGCGGGCGAGCACGATGCCGAGGAGCACGCTGCCGACGGCGGTGAGCAGCAGCTCGGGCACGACGCGCCAGCCGGACACGATTCCCGTCAACGCCGCGCCCATCGCCGTCCGATAGATCAGCAGCGCCGTGGCGTCGTTGAAGAGGCTCTCGCCTTCGAGCACGACGAGCACCCGGTGAGGCGGGCGGAGCTTGCGCAGCACGGCGATGGCAGCCGAGGCGTCGGGCGGGGCCACGATCGCTCCCAGGGTGACCGCCACCGCCCATCCCACGCCGGGCACGAGCCACCGCACCACCACGGCGACGGCGGCGATGGTCACGAGCACCGCCCCGACGGCAAGGCTGGTGACCGGCAGCAGATTCTTGCGCAGGTCGCGCGGCGATGCGTCGTAGGCCGCATCGAGCAAGACCGGAGCGACGAACAGGGCGAGCGCGAGCTCGGGATCGAGCATCACGCGGGGCGTGCCGGGAATCAGCGCGAGCGCCGCCCCGGCGAGCGCGAGCAGCGCCGGATAGGGCACGCCGATGCGGTCCGCCCACAACGAGAGGACGGCACCGATCAGCAGCAATGCAACGACGATCTCGAAGAGGAGCATGCAGCCGTGGCAAGCTTACCGCGAAAATGAACGCCCCGTCCGCTCGCCGCTCCACCCTGCGCCATCCCGATGGGCGCCGGCGCTGCGCGTGGTGCGGATCGGACCCGCTTTACATGGACTATCACGATGCCGAGTGGGGCGTGCCGTCGCACGACGATCGGCACCTGTTCGAGATGCTCTGTCTGGAGGGCGCCCAGGCGGGCTTGAGCTGGATCACGATCCTGCGCAAGCGTGAGAGCTATCGCCGCGCCTTCGACGGCTTCGACGCGCACCAGATCGCGCAGTACACCCCGCGGCGGATGCAGCGGCTGCTCGCCGACCCCGGTATCGTGCGCAATCGGTTGAAGGTTGCGGCGTTCGTCTCGAACGCACGCGCGTTCCTCGAGGTTGCAGGCGGCGGCCGGTTCGCCGCGCTCGTCTGGGGTTTCGCACCGGCAGGCAAGCGGCGGCGCCGGCGCTACCTCGATGAGATCCCGAACCATACTCCCGAGAGCGACGCTCTGAGCCGCGAGCTCGCCCGGCGCGGCTTCAAATTCGTCGGCACGACGATCGTCTATTCCTTCATGCAAGCCGTCGGGATCGTCGATGACCATCTGCAGCGCTGCTGGGCCGCGCGGCCCCGTGGCGACGGACCTCTCAGTCCTCTCCCCACACCTCGCGCGCCACATCGACGATGAGCTCGAGCTTCGCGAACTGCTCCTCGGCGCCCATCGTCGCGCCGGCGATTCCGCTCGCGAACCCGCACTGTGGGCTCAAGCCGAGCTGCTCGAGCGGCAGGAAGCGGCTCGCCTCATCGATCCGCCTGGCGAGATCTTCCTTGCGCTCGAGGCGGCCGTTCTTGGTCGTCACCAGGCCGAGCACGACGGTCTTCCCCTTCGGCACGAGCGCGAGCGGCTCGAAGCCGCCGGCTCTCCCCGTGTCGTACTCGAGGAAGTAGCCGTCCACGTCCGCCTCGTTGAACAGCACCTCGGCAACCGGCTGGTAGCCGCCGGAGGCCATCCAGTTGCCCGCGAAGTTGCCGCGGCACAGATGCATGCACACGACCATGTCGGCGGGCCGGCCCGCGATGGCCTCGTTGATGAGCTTCGCATAGGTCTCGGGCAGCGCATCCGGATCCTCCCCGATGTTGCGGCGGACATCCTCGCGCAGCGCGGGGTCGCACAGATATGCGAAATTCACATCGTCGAGCTGCAGGTAGCGGCACCCCGCGGCGGCGAGATCGGCGATCTCCTCGCGGTACACGCGCGCCAGATCGCGATAGAACTCCGCAACGTCGGGATACGCGCGCGCATCGATCGCCGCGCGCCCGCCCCGGAAATGCATGACGCTCGGCGAGGGAATCGTGAGCTTCGGCACGGCGCGCGCGACGGACCGCAGGAATTTGAAATCCTCGACGAACAAGCCGCACGGCCGGCCGAGTTTGCCCGTGATCCGCACCGTGTGCGGCCGACCTTCGGTGTCGCCCTTCTCGCTGTGGAAGCGCACGGAGAATTTGGACGCGCTCGGCTCGACGTGCGCGAATTTGAGAAGAAAGTCGGTCTGCCACGACGCCCGATTGAACTCCCCGTCGGTGACGGCTCCGAGGCCGATGTCCTCCTGGCGACGCACCACGTCGCGGATCGCCGCGTGCTGGATTCGCTCGAGCTCCTCGGCGCTCGTGCGACCGGTGCTGCGGCCGGCGCGCGCGGCCGCGAGCTCGGGAGGTCTCACGAGGCTGCCCACGTGATCGGCGCGAAATGGGGGACGCGCGCGGGCCACGATCGATCGCTCAGACGCTGAGATCGAAGAGCTTGCGCGCATTGTCCTCGAAGATCATCTTCTTCTCGGCCGCGCTCAGCCACTCGAACGAGCGGATGTAGGGCGCGATGTGATCCATGGTCTCGCCCGTGTCCGGATTGACCGCGGCGCCGACGCCCGGACACTCCGTCCCGAACAGGCAATGCTCGGGACCGACCGTCTCGATGAGCAGCCGCAGCGCCGCGGGCGTGTAGAGCACCGTATCGAAGTAGAGCTTCCTCATGCGGGTGGAGAAGCGGCGGCCCGTGCGCAGCGCCGCCGCTTCGAAGCGGCCGAGCTGGTACGGGATCGCGCCGCCGCCGTGCGATACGAGGATTTTCAGGCTCGGAAAGTCATCGAGCACCGTCGAGTTGACGAGATTGTAGACGGCGATCGATTCCTCGTTGATGAAGTGGAGCGTGTACGGCGTGCGCTCCGAGCGCGAGCCGCTCGAGTGAATGTGCGCCGGCACGCCGAGCTCGCACAGCTTCTCGTAGAGCGGATACCAGTATCGATCCCCGAGTCCCGGCGCCTCGGTTCCGCTCAACTCGAACGGATCGGGATTGAGCAGGCAGCCCTTGAAACCGAGCTGCTGCACGCAGCGCGTCAGCTCGGGAATGACGTTCTGCACCGGCTCGCCCGCCGCCTGCGGCAGGCCGCAGATCGGCACGAACCGGTCGGGCAGCAGCTGGCACTGCCGGTGAATGAGCGTATTCACCTCCTCGCAGAACCAGTGGACGAGCTTGCCGGGACGCTCGGAGTGCATCATCTGAAACGGCCGCGGTGAGATGAGCTGCACATCCGTGCCGTGACGCCGCAGCAGATCGAGGTGGCCCGCGGGCCCCAACTCCGCCTTGTTCGCCGCGGCGATCAGCTGCTCGTCCGAGACGCGCACGCCCCCGCGACCGTGCGAGCCGCGATGGGCGAGCAGGGTACCCTTGTACGCCCACAGCTCGACCGGGGCGCTCACATGGCCGTGACAGTCGATGATCATCGTGCTCTCCTTGACTCACTCCTTGCGGAGCATGTGCTCGTAATCGGCGCCCAGCGCCTCCGCGATGGCGCGCCCGCCGCGCAACTCGCGGACCATGGCCGCTTCGCGCGCGGCGATCGCTTCGGCGGCGTCCAGCACCTCCGCGAGACGATCGGGGCGCACGAACACCACTGCGCTCGCATCCGCGAGCGCGTAATCGCCGGGATGAACGATCACGTCCGCCACCTGCACGGGTACGTCCGTGCCCGATTCGTGGATGCGCCCGCGCGCGGTGCGCGCCGTCACGCTCCGGCCGTACACGGGAAACGCAAGCTCGCGCGCCTCATCGATGTCGCGGACGGGTCCGTCCGCGATGACGCCGGCGATGCCGCGGAGCCTCGCGCCGTGCGATAGGATTGCGCCCCAGCACGCGGCGTCGATCCCGGTGCGCTGCTCGATCACGAGCACATCGCCGGCAGCGCACAGCGCGATGGCGCGCGTCGCGAGATGGCGTGGCGCGCCGCCGGCCGCCGCCTCGCTCGCTCCCGTCGCGCCGGCCGCCAGCTTCACCGTGTGCACGCGTCCCACGATGCGCCTGGCAACGGTCACCGGGCGCAGTCCCGTCACGCAGCCTGCCAGCGCCAGGCGATCGAGCGCATCCGAAAGGGCGCCGCTATCGAGGCGCCCCAACCGGCCGAGAGCCCCCGGGGTCTCAACTGCCCGCGGATCGTTCTCGCCCGACATCGGACCGGCCACTCGAGCTCAGCGCCAGGAGACGAAGCCGTTGGCCGTGCCGGTGCCGGCCGCGGAGCGATAGCACGGCTGGTAGTCGACCACATCGCCGTGCAGCTCGGTCTCGAACAGGGCGCCGGCGGCGGCGATCCAGTTCTTGAGCTCGGAGGAGCCGGACTGCAGAGCGCGCTCATCGAGGCTACCGAGCGCCTCGGCATCTCGCCGCCGCAGAGCCTCGAGGATCTGGCGGTCGAGCACCTCGTCGATCACGAAGTGACTCATGCCTCCCGAGCCGAACACGGCGATTCTGCGGTCCGCGGGCCACGAACGGACGGCGCGCCCGATGAGGCGACCGAACTCGAAACAGCGCCGCGCCGTCGGCTGATTGGGCGGAAAGAACGTGTTGAGGATGATCGGGACATTCGGCACCACGCGATCGCGCATGATCTGACGGTAGATGAAGCCGAACGCGTGCGGCATCCCGCTCGACCAGTGCCCCGGATGGACCGGCAGACGCTGCGAGGTCGCCACATCGAACCCCGACGCCATGGCCGACTGGATGATGTGGAGCGCGAGATCGGGCAAGCCCGGGTACTCGGTGTACGTGGGCGGACGATGCCCCCATGCCGCCTCGTGAATGCCCGGTGGCATCCGCGCCGCCTGCTCGGGCGTCGCCGGGCCGTCCCAGAGCGTCGGCCCCCGGAACACGGTCATCGCCGGCATCACATCATCGAGAAACAGCTCGCTCTGATCGTTGCCGAGGATGACGGCGGCGTCCGGCGCGACGGCCTCGAACGTCTCGGCCATGCGGTCGATCGCCCGGCGGCACGCGGCGGCACGCTTCTCGCGCTGCTCGAGCGTGCATTGCGCGGCGAGGTTCTCACTCCGGCGCAGCTCGACCAGCATCTCGAAGTCGTATGTGTGGCCGCGGAACGGGTGGTCCCGCTTGTTCCGGTCCGCGGGCACGCGCAGCAGCCATTGCTCGGGCGTGGTCGACAAGGTCGGACCATGAGAAGTCCACATGCCAAGCACGATCTGAGCCATGAGCGCTTCAAACCCGTTTCTCGAGCGTCGAGTCTAGACCATCCTCGCGCCACGCGCCGCGCACGTCTCTACCCCCTCGAGCTCCACCGCGCGTAGTATCGATCGCGGTCTCCCTCGGAGGGCACGTCCATGGCTACCTCGATCGGTGTCAGCAAGCGTCCGTGGCCGCACGTCGAGATCCGCCGCGTTCCGCTTCTGCAGCCCGTGATCTGGCTGCGTCAGGGGTGGGACGATCTTCGCTTCCTCGGCTGGCCGAGCATCGCGCACGGCGCGCTCATCGTCACGATGGGCGCCGTGCTCTTGAGCATCGCAAGCGCCCATCTCTATCTGGTCGTCGCGGCCGTGACGGGCTACCTCCTCGTCGGGCCGATCATGACCACCGGCCTGTGCGAGCTCTCGAGGCGCCGTGCCGCGCGCGAGCCCGTCGGCTTCGACGAATCGCTGCAGGCCGTCACGCGTAACCCGACGAGTCTCGCGCAGTTCGGTGCCGTGCTCGGCGTGATCGCGCTCCTCTGGCTGGTCGCCTCCCAGGCGACGGTGAGCTCCATCGTCCATGGATCCTCGCCGGGCTGGGACACCGTGCTGTGGGGCAGTTTCACCGGCGCGGTCGATCGTGCGCAGGCGGCCGCGTACATCGGGTCGGGCGCCATCCTCGCGGCGATCGTGTTCGCCTTATCGGTCGTCTCGGTGCCGATCATCATCGACCGAGACGCGGGCGCGACCGAGGCGATGGTGGCGAGCGTCAAAACCCTTTGGCACAACCTGCCCGCGATGCTCGTGTGGAGCGGATTGATCGTCGCGCTCACGGCGCTCGGCTTCGTGACGCTGCTCGGCATGGTGATCGTCGCCCCGCTGCTGGGGCACGCCACCTGGCACGCCTACCGGGACATGGTGCGGTAGCTCGCGCGGGACTCGGGGCTCGTGCCACGATCCTCGCGGCTCGATCACATGGTCCGGTTCCAGTACTGCTCCATGCGCTGGCGCATCGCCGCGTCGGGCAGCGGGCCCCGAGCCGCCCGCTGGTTGTCCTCGAGGTGTGCGACTTGCGTCGAGCCGGGTATTGCGCAGGTCACCGCCGGATGCGAGATCACGTACTTGAGCAGGAACTGACTCCAGCTGGTCACGCCGATGTCGGCCGCCCAGGGCGGAAGCTTCGCCGCCGCCGACTCTCGCATGAGCCGGCCGTGAACGAGCGGCAGGTTCGCAAGGACGGCGATCTTGCGCTCGAGCGCCAGTGGGAAGATCGTCCTCTCGGCGTCGCGGTTCGCGATGGAATAGTCCACCTGGATGAAGTCGAGCGGATACTTCCGCATGACCTGAGCCATGTCCTCGTGCTGTGACACGCGCGACGTCGTGACGCCGTAATAGCGGATCGTGCCTTCTCGCTTCCATCTCTGGAGCAGCGGAATCAGCGGGTCCACGCCGTCGAGATTGTGAACCTGCAAGAGGTCGAGCCGCTCGGTCCGCAGCCGCTGCAACGAGCGGCGCAGGCTCCCCTCGGCCCCCACGCTGCCGCCCCCGAAGTAGTCGCTGGCGCCCCCCGCGGTGAGCTTCGTCGCCACGAACATGCCGGGGCGGATTCCCGCGCCGGCGAGCACCTCCCCGATGAGCGCCTCGCTGTCACCGTACGCCGCGGCCGTATCGATGACGGTACCCCCGAGCTCGTGCATGCGGATGATCTCGGCGCGAATGGCATCACTCGCGGAGGCGCGAAAGGAATCCGTGCCGAGTCCGATCGCCGGGAGGCGCTCGCCCGTCGCGGGAATGGGCTTGGTGATGAGGGGCTCCGCGGACGCCGCGGCCAGTACGCGCTGCAAGCTCAGGCTCAAGCAGGTGAGTGTGCCCGTCCGCAGAACCTCTCGGCGGGAGAAGCTCGCCGGGCGCGGTGCGTCTCGCTGCGCGTGTCGCGTGTCCATGGGAGATCACCTTTGCTGGCCGGGCGGCGTGAGCCGCAGAGGGCGCTTATACGGCGAACGAACCCAAAACTCCAGGCTCGTGGATCATCATTGAGGGGGGAAAATCACCGGAGACTTGCCGTGCACAAGAGCCGACTCGCAGGATTCATCATCGATTGCCAGACACCGGACCTCGAGGCCGCCGCCGCATTCTGGAGCGCGGCACTGGGCTGGGCCGTCAAGCCCGTGACAGACCCGGCCAGTGCGAGCTATCGCAAGCTCGACACTCCAGCCGATGAGGTGGACGTCGAGGTCCAGAAGGTGGATCACCCGAGCCGCGTACACATCGACATCGAGACCGACGACAGCGAGGCGGAGGTGCGACGGCTGGAGCGTCTTGGCGCGAAGCGCGTGGGCCAGGTGCGCACCTGGTGGGTCATGGAGGCCCCGACGGGCCAGAGATTCTGTGTCGTCCAGGTCGTGCGCGGCGGTTTCGCCGAGCACGCGCATACCTGGGGCGATTGATTTCCAAGCATGTTGGCATGATCCGCATGTCTCATGACTGCAACATGAAGCGCCGGTGTCGGTCAGGTATACGGTGAGCGGATGGATTAAGTCTATGTAATGTCACAACACCCCGATTCTCTGATACATTTTCTATCCAGTACGGATCTTGCTGTATTCGAGGATAGGAACGGGCCGCACGCCACTTGATGCGAGAAGCGGACAACCCGGAGGTATCAAAGAACTAAGAAACTTGGGCGATCAACGCGGGCACGGGAAGGCGGTCGCACCTTTCGCGACCGTCCGGGACGCAAGGCGTGAACTGACACGCGGCCTTCGAGGATGGGCCGGAGCCCCGCCGCTCCAACGTTCCAGCCGCATTGAATTGATGCCCGTGACGACGCAAGACGCCAGAACGCGGCGGACGAGGGTTCACAAACCACGTCGGTCGCGCCGCCTGGCCGGAGCTGACTGCGATTGACCCGGTCGATGATTCGAGACCTGCAAGCCCCGCCCATGCGGGGCTTTTTTTCATCCGCTCAGGGCAGATCCGTGCTGCCCATCAGGTATCGGTCGCACTCGCGCGCGGCACCGCGCCCTTCGTTGATCGCCCAGACGACGAGACTCTGACCCCGACGGCAGTCGCCCGCGGCGAATACCCCCGGCACGCTCGTCGCAAATCGGCCGTGCTCGGCCGCGACATGGCCACGCCGATCCCGATGCACGCCGAGCTCCTTGAGCACGGGCTCCTCCGGTCCCACGAAGCCCATGGCGAGCAGCACGAGCTGCGCCGGACACGTGCGCTCGCTGCCCGGCACCTCCACCGGGACATGCCGCCCCTCGGAGTTGTGCTCCCATTGCACCTCGACCGTCGTGAGCGCGCGTACTCGACCGGCGTCCCCGGCGAGCTTCTTGATGGTCGTCGAGTACGCACGCGGATCCGCGCCGAACTTCGCCGCGGCCTCCTCCTGCCCGTAATCGAGCCGATACACCTTCGGCCACTCCGGCCAGGGGTTGTCGGCCGCGCGCTCGAGGGGAGGCTTCGGGAGGATCTCGAACTGCGTGAGGCTCCGGCATCCCTGCCGCATGGCCGTGCCCACGCAATCGGTGCCCGTATCGCCTCCACCGACCACCACCACATCGAGATCGCGCGCATGGATCGGCGCGGCATCGGCAGTCGAGTCGAGCAACGCCTTGGTGCTCGCGGTGAGATATTCCATCGCGAAATGCACGCCTTTCAAATGGCGTCCTTCGACCGAGAAGTCGCGGGGCACGGTGGCGCCGGTGCAGATCACCGCCGCATCGAAGTCCTTCAGCAACAGCAGCGGCTCGACGTTCTCGCCCACGTGGGCGTTGCAAACGAACCTCACGCCTTCCTGTTCCAGCAACGCGATGCGCCGCAGCACCACCGCGCGCTTATCGAGCTTCATGTTGGGGATGCCGTACATCAGCAGTCCGCCCGGTCGATCCTCGCGCTCGAGCACCGTGACGGCATGACCGGCGCGGTTGAGCTGCGCGGCCGCGGCGAGGCCTGCCGGCCCCGAACCGATCACGGCGACTTTCTTGCCGGTGCGCGCGGCCGCAGGCGCAGGCGTCACCCAGCCCTCCTCCCAGCCACGGTCGATGATCGCGTTCTCCAGCGTCTTGATCGTCACCGGTGGGTTCGTGATCCCGAGCACGCACGAGCCTTCGCACGGGGCGGGGCACACGCGCCCGGTGAACTCGGGAAAGTTGTTGGTCTTCGCGAGCCGCTCGAGCGCCTCGCGCCACAGGCCGCGATAGGCGAGATCGTTCCACTCCGGGATCAGATTGTTGACGGGACAACCGGATGCGCCTCCGTTCATCAACGTGCCGGTGTGGCAGAAGGGGACGCCGCAGTCCATGCAGCGCGCGGCCTGGTGGCGCAGGCGCCGCTCGTCCATGTGATGGTGGAACTCCCGCCAGTCGCGAATCCGCTCGCTCGGCGCGCGATCGACCGGCAGCTCCCGCAAGTACTCGATGAATCCCGTTGGCTTTCCCATCGGCGATCTAATTCCCGCCGACGCGCGCGAGGTCGCGCGCGTTCTCCTCGAATGCGGCCATGATCGCCTCCTCGCCGGTGAGCCCCTGCTCGTGCGCGCGCTGGATGCACGCGAGGACGCGCCGGTAATCCTTCGGGATGACCTTGACGATGCGCGCGACCGAGACATCCCAGCGGGCGAGGATTTGCGCCGCGCGCGCGCTCTGCGTGTGAGCGAGGTGGCGCTCGATCATCGCGCGCACCTCGGCGATCTCCTGCGCATCCTCGAGCGGCTCTGTTGCGACCATTTGGAGATTGACACGCGTGCGCAAATCGCCGTGCTCGTCGAGCACGTAGGCGATGCCGCCCGACATGCCCGCGCCGAAATTTCGCCCCGCGGCTCCCAGCACCACGACACGGCCGCCCGTCATGTACTCGCACCCATGATCCCCGACCGCCTCGACGACGGCTTTGAGGCCGCTGTTGCGCACGCAGAAGCGCTCTCCCGCCATGCCGCGGATGTAGGCCTCGCCCGCGGTGGCACCGTAGAAGGCGACGTTCCCGATGATCATGTTCTCCTCGGGCACGAAGGTGGATCCGGCGGGAGGGAAGATGATGAGCTTGCCTCCCGAGAGGCCCTTGCCGACGTAGTCGTTCGCATCGCCCTCGAGCAGGAACGTCATGCCGCGCGGCAGGAACGCCCCGAAGCTCTGCCCCGCCGAGCCGTTGAAATGGATGCGAATGGTGTCCTCGGGTAGGCCCGCCGCGCCCCACTTGCGCGTGAGCTCGCTGCCGGTGATGGTGCCGACCACCCGATTGACGTTGCGGATCGGCAGGCGCGCCTCGACCGGCTCGCCGCGCTCGATCGCCGGGCGCGCGATCTCGAGGAGCGTCGTCACGTCGAGCGACTTGTCGAGGCCGTGGTCCTGCTCGATCTGGGCGTAGCGACCGATCTCGGGACCGAGATCCGGCTGATACAGAATGTTGCTGAAATCGAAGCCGCGCGCCTTCCAGTGATCGACCGCCTGCTTCGGCTCGAGCCGATCGACACGCCCGATCATCTCGTTCAGGGTGCGGAATCCGAGCTGCGCCATGACCTCGCGCAGGTCCTGCGCAATGAAGCGCATGAAGTTCACGACGTGCTCCGGCGTCCCCGCGAACCGCTCACGCAAGCGTGGATCCTGCGTCGCCACACCCGCCGGGCAGGTGTTGAGGTGACACACGCGCATCATGATGCAGCCGAGCGCAACGAGCGGCGCCGTCGCGAACCCGAACTCCTCCGCGCCGAGCAACGCGGCGATCGCCACGTCGCGGCCGGTCTTCAACTGGCCGTCGGTCTCCACGGCGATCCGGCTGCGCAGGTTGTTGAGCACGAGCGTCTGGTGGGTCTCGGCGAGCCCGAGCTCCCAGGGGAGCCCTGCGTGCTGAATGGAGGTTTGCGGCGAGGCACCCGTGCCACCGTCGTGCCCGCTGATCAGCACCACATCGGCGTGCGCCTTGGCGACTCCGGCTGCGATCGTCCCGACGCCCACCTCGGCGACGAGCTTCACGCTGATGCGCGCCTGCCGATTGCCGTTCTTCAGGTCGTGAATCAGCTCGGCGAGGTCCTCGATGGAGTAGATGTCGTGGTGCGGCGGAGGCGAGATGAGCCCGACGCCCGCGGTCGTATGCCGCGTCTTTGCGATCCACGGATAGACCTTGTTGCCGGGCAGCTGCCCCCCTTCACCGGGCTTGGCGCCCTGCGCCATCTTGATCTGCAGCTCGCGCGCGTTGACGAGATATTCGCTCGTGACACCGAAGCGCCCCGAGGCCACCTGCTTGATCGCGGAATTCTTCGAATCCCCCGTCGGCAGGCGCGCGTAGCGCGCCGGGTCCTCGCCGCCCTCGCCCGTGTTGCTCTTTCCGCCGATGCGATTCATGGCGATCGCGAGCGTCTCGTGCGCCTCCTGGCTGATCGACCCGTAGGACATCGCGCCCGACTTGAAGCGGCGCATGATGGCCTCGAGCGGCTCGACCTCCTCGAGCGCAATCGGGTCGGACGGCTTGAAATCGAGCAGGCCGCGCAGCGTGCACAGCTGCCTCGACTGATCGTCGATCAGCTTCGCGTAGGATTGGTAGGTGGCATAGCTCCCCGTGCGCACCGCCTTCTGCAGCCGGTGAATGGACTCCGGATTGAACAGGTGCGCCTCGCCCTCGGCGCGCCACTGATAGAGACCCCCCGCCGGCAACGCCTGACCATTGACGGGGCGCACCGGGAACCCGGCGTGATGCCGCATCAGGACCTCTTGCGCGATCACGTCCATGCCGATGCCGCCGATCCGCGAGGAGGTGCCCGCGAAGTACTCATCGATCACATCCTGGCGCAGGCCGACCGCCTCGAACACCTGCGCGCCGTGGTAGCTCTGCACCGCCGAGATGCCCATCTTGGACATCACCTTGATCACGCCCTTGGTCGCGGCCTTGACGAAATTCTGGCAGGCGGTCTGATGATCGACGCCCGTGAGGAGCTCCTCGCGAATCATGCCGTCGAGCGTCTCGAACGCGAGGTACGGATTGATGGCGCTCGCGCCGAAGCCGATGAGCAGCGCGAAGTGATGCACCTCGCGCGGCTCGCCCGTCTCGAGCACGAGGCTCACCCGCGTGCGCAGCCCCTCGCGGATCAAGTAGTGATGCAGACCGGAGACCGCGAGCAGCGCAGGGACCGCCGCGAATTCGCGGTTGACGCCCCGGTCGCTCAGCACCAGCACGTTGACTTCCTCGTCCTCGATCATGCGGCGCGCCGCGAGGCGCAACTCCTCCATCGACTTGACGAGCCCCTTGTCGCCGCGCGTCACGCGAAAGAGCGTCGCGAGCACGCCGACCTTCAGATCGGGCACGTTGAGGCGGCGCACCTTCGCGAAAGCCTCGTTCGTGAGGATGGGTCCATGGAGCTCGAGCCGGCGGCAGTCGGCCCGCTGGGGCTTCAAGAGATTGCCCTCGGAGCCGAGCCACACCTCGGCCGAGGTGATGAGCTCCTCGCGGATGCAATCGATCGGCGGGTTCGTCACCTGGGCGAACAGCTGCTTGAAGTAATCGTAAAGCAGACGCGGCTTGGTCGAGAGCACGGCGAGAGCGGCATCGTTGCCCATCGAGCCGACCGCCTCGACGCCGCTCCGGGCCATCGGCTCGATGAGCACCCGCTGGTCCTCGAATGTGTACCCGAAGGCGATCTGCCGGTGGAGGAGCGTCCCGTGATCCGGCGCCGGGACTTCCGGCGGGCTCGGGAGGTCCTCGAGATGCAGCAGGTGCTCATCGAGCCACAGCCGATACGGACGCTCGGTCGCGACTTTCTCCTTGATCTCCTCGTCCTCGACGATGCGACCTTCCTCGGTGTCGACGAGGAACATGCGTCCGGGCTGCAGGCGGCCCTTGCGCAGAATGCGCTCGGGCGGCAGCTCGAGCACGCCCGCCTCGGAGGCCATGATCACGAGGTCGTCGCGCGTGACGTAGTAGCGCGAGGGCCTGAGGCCGTTGCGGTCGAGCACGGCGCCGATCTTCTTGCCGTCGGTGAAGGCGATCGAGGCTGGACCGTCCCAGGGCTCCATCAGGCTCGAGTGATACTGGTAGAACGCCCGCCGCGCATCGTCCATGTGCTCGTGGTTCGACCACGGCTCGGGAATCATCATCATCATCGCATGCGGCAGCGAGCGCCCCGCGAGCACCAGCAGCTCGAGCGTGTTGTCGAACATCGCGGAGTCGCTGCCGTTCGGATTGACGATCGGGCGGATCTTCTTCACGTCCTCGCCGAAGAGGTCCGATTCGAACAGCGCCTCGCGCGCCCTCATCCAGTTGATGTTGCCGCGCAGCGTGTTGATCTCGCCGTTGTGCGCGAGGTAGCGATACGGGTGGGCGCGATCCCAGCTCGGGAACGTGTTCGTGCTGAAGCGGGAATGCACCAGCGCGAGCGCGGTCTCCATCGCCGGATGCGTGAGGTCCGGGTAGTAGCGCGTGAGCTGCTCGGTGAGCAGCATCCCCTTGTAGACGATCGTCTTGTGGGAGAGGCTCGCGAGGTACCAGTGCTCCGCGCCGTCGAGCGTCGAGGTGCGGATCTCGCTGTACGCGCGCTTGCGGATGACGTAGAGCTTGCGCTCGAACGCCATGTCGTCGGCCAGGGCGCTGTTGCGCCCGATGAAGACCTGGCGAATGAACGGCTCGCAGCTCCTGGCGGTCTCGCCGAGCGTGCTGTTATCGGTCGGGATCGTGCGCCACCCGAGCACGATCTGGCCCTCCGACTGCACGATGTGCTCGAAGTGCTCCTCGAGGCGCCGGCGCTTGGTGGGGCTGCGTGGCAGGAAGACGAGCCCGCTGCCGTAGGCGCCCGGCTCGGGGAGCGCGAGCCGCGTCTTGCGCGCGATTTCCTTCAGGAACGCGTGCGGCATCTGGATCAGCACGCCCGCCCCATCGCCTGTGTTCGCCTCGCAGCCGCAGGCGCCGCGGTGATCGAGATTGCGCAGCACCTCGATCCCCTGCTCGAGGATGCGGTGCGACTTGCGTCCCTTCACATCGACGACGAAGCCGACGCCGCACGCATCGTGCTCGTACCACGGGTCGTACAGGCCTTGCTTGCCGGGCCTGCCCACGGGTTCGCGCTTGGAGCTCATCGTTCTCGTCCCTTTACCGAGCGGATTCACACCGCCGCCGCGGAGTGAGTTCCGCGACGGTGGCGCGGGCCCTTCAGGCCCGCGGAGCGTTCTGGAAAAGTAAAATCTGCGTCAGGGACCGCGGAGCTCGGGAGCGCGTGACTCTAGGCCCGCCCCTTGATTCCGCAGCAGCGCGCTGAGGGGCGCGCCGGCCGGCGCAGCACATCTCTCGCCTGCGTTTACCTCGACTATCTCCGAATCATACCGACGGACGGGGCGCGGTCAATGATTGCCTGGGCGACTCCCCCAAAACCCCTTGAAACGCCGCGGACCGGCCCCAGTTCTTCGGTCGGCGCGGCGATTTGCGCGCACTTGCAACGGTCAGTTTGAGACTTGAGGAAACTTGAGGAGGTATGGTCATGACTCTCGTACGATACGAGCCCGCAAGCCTCGTCTCGCAGCTGCAGGACGAGATGAGCCGGGTTTTCACGGCCCTGTCTGCGGGCGGGGCGTCCTCGACGTGGGTGCCGCCGGTGGATATCACCGAGTACGCGGACCGATTCGAGCTCGCGGTGGATCTGCCCGGTGTCGATCCGGACAAGGTGGAGATCACTCTCGAGGATGGGGTGCTCAGCATCTCGGGTGAGCGCGTGCCGGATGCCCGGCGCGCCGACGACAGCGCCGAGACCCGCATGCGCACCGAGCGCGGTCACGGTCGGTTCTATCGCCGATTCGTGCTGCCCGAGACCGTGGACGGGGAGCGTGTCCAGGCGAGCGGGCGCAATGGGGTGCTCGCCATCACGATCCCGAAGCAGGCGAAGGCGCAGCCTCGCCGGATCAAAGTCGCAGCCTGAGCCGCACGGCCGGTTTCCGGCGACCGCTACCCTCTTCCTCCGCTTGCGGAGGAAGAGGGTCCTGTCTCGCGCACCGGAATCATCAGCGTGAGTCCGGCGAGCAGGAATACGATGCCGACCGCGACGCCTGCGCGCTGGCTCGCGAAGATAGCGGTGACGATCCCGATGGCGAGGGGTCCGACGAATGAGGTCGCGTTTCCCGAGACCGCGTAGAGTCCGAAGAACTCGTTCAGCATGTTGGGTGGGGATAGCTTGGCCATGAGCGTGCGGCTCGTGGCGAGCCCTCCGGTCACGAAGAACGCGAGCAGATTCTGCGTGATGAGAAACACCCGGTCGGGCCAGGTCGGAAACACCCCGCTCCCGGGCGCAGCCTGAATCGCGGCTCCCGAGAGCTTCACGAAGAACACCGTGTCGGGCGTGACGGAGCACACCACGACGTTCGCGATGAGGCAGCCGAAGACGAACAGGATCGTCGCGGCCTTCGTGCCCGCGCGCCGGTCGAGCCAGCCGGCGAAGACCCCGGAAGCCGTCGCCACGACGCTGTTGATCAATCCCATCGAGATGAGCATGCGCGGTGTCCAGTGCAGGACGCCTGCCGCGACGACGCTCGTGAACAGCATGATGACGACGAACCCCTCGTTGTAGAGCAGCCGCGCGATGAGAAAGATCATCGTGTTTCGATACCGGCGCGCACTCGAGAGCGTGTGCACGAGGTTTGCCCACCCGTCGCGGACGGCCTGCGCGATGCCGCGCGAGGTCGCCGGCGAGTCCGGCGTCCAGATGAACATGGGGAGGTAGAACAGCACCAGCCAGATTGCGGCGAGGATGCCGACGGCGCGTTCGGGCTCGTGCCCTTGCACATCGAGCCCGAAGAGCGGGTGGGGATTGCGGTCCCAGGCGATGAGATAGAACAGGAACAGGATGATGCCGAACAGATTGCCGAGGCTGTATCCAAGGCCGCTCAAGAACCCGAGCCGCCCGGGAGGTGCGACGTTCGGCAGCATGGCGCTCGCAAAGACGGTGGAGTACTCGAAGCAGAGCGTCCCCCCGATGAGCGCGGCCATGATCCATCCGAGCCCCGACGTCATGTGGGGGGTCGCGAACCACAGCGAGGCCATGCAGGGGGCCCCGAGCAGCAAGCATCCGACCAGCCACGGCTTGCGGCGACCCCCGGCATCGGCGATGGCACCCAGCACCGGCGCACCCAGCGCGACGAGGAGGGCGCCTGCGGATGAGACAAAGCTCCAGACGGTCTGGCCGCGTACCGGATCCGGAATGACGACGGTGCTGAAGTACGCCGCGAACACGAAGATGTTCACGAGCACGTTGTAGGGACTGCGGGCGCCGTCGCAGACGGCCCAGGCCATCTGGCCGAGCAAGCTCGCCCCGGAAGTTGCGACGCCGGATCCTCGAACGGCTCCACCCCCCACGGCGAGCTCGGCGGACCGGGCTGGTGTCATGCGTGATCCCCCCCTGCGGCTGAGGTGGGCACAGTATCATCCGGCTCGATATGAGCGAACGCTCAGAGGCGAGCATCTGCATCCCGAAGGATCATCCGGCGCTGCCGGGTCACTTCCCCGGCATGCCGATCGTGCCGGGGGTGGTCGTGCTCGATGAGGTGTGGCGCGCGGCGGAGGAGCGGCTCGGCCGCCCGCTGCGTATCGCCGGCCTGTCACACGTGAAGTTCCTCTCCCCGCTCCTCCCTGGGCAGCCGGCGCGGTGCACGTTCGGGATCGAGGGCGCGCGGCTCGCCTTCCGGGTGGAGCTCGCCGGACAGCTGATCGCCGGGGGCGCTTTTGCGCTCGGCGAGGACCGGACCGGATGACGGGCTCAACGTCCATGATTTCTGGCAACAATCGCCTCCTGCCGACGCTCGCCCTGCTGCTCCTCGCGCCGCTCGCCTGGTGCGCCGCCCCCGAGCGGCAAACCCTTCAAGGGCTGCTCACGGATCTGGCGCGGCCCGCGCCCTCGTCCACGCCGTTCGTCGAGGCGCATTTCTCGCCGTTGCTCGCACGGCCCCTCGTCGTCGCCGGGACGCTCGAGTATCTGGGACCCGGCAAGCTCGCCCGGACGGTGCAAGCGCCGTATCACGAGCGCTCGGAGATCGACGGAGACGAGGCGACGGTTGCGCGCGCCGGCGAGCCGGCGCGCCGCTTCTCGCTCGCGCGAGCGCCGCAGATGCAGACGCTCGTCGCGAGCTTCGCCGGCCTCTTGAGCGGCAATGCCGCAACGCTCGAGCGCAACTTCACGCTCGACCTCCACGGTGATGCGAGCCACTGGCTGCTCGGGCTCGTCCCACTCAATCCGCAAGTGCGCGCGGCCATTCGGTCGATCGCCGTGAGCGGCAGCGGCTCGCAGCCGCGCTGCCTCACCACTTTCCAGGCGAACGACGACACGACCATCCTGCTGCTCGATCGCGCGGCGAGGGCGCCGCGGCCTGCGGCGCCCGACCGCGCCTGGTTCGAGACGCAGTGCCAGGGACGGAACCGGTAGCGGTGCGCTGCGCCCCGCCGGCCGCGCGCTTCGGCGTGGCGATCGCAGTCGCCTGGATCGGGCTGCTTCTGCTCCTCGGGGGATACGTCTTCACGAGGCTGCGACTGAGCGGCGATCTGCGCCTGTTCCTGCCCACGCCGCGCACGCGCACGGAGCGGCTGATCCTCGAGGAAGTGAGCGCGGGTCCCGCGTCGCGTCTGCTGATGGTGGCTCTCGGGGGCGCAGGCACGGAGCCCCTCGCCGGCACCTCGCGGCGCCTCGCCGCGGCGCTGCGCAGCGACTCCACGTTCCGGTTGGTCGCGAACGGGGAAAATCTGCTCAGCACGATTCCCGACACGCTGCTGCCGTACCGGTACCTGCTCTCCCCGACGCTCGATCACGAGCGCCTGGATGCGAGTTTCCTGCATCGCGAGCTGACCGCGCGCGAGCAGGATCTCGCCTCGCCGGCCTCTGGCCTGCTCGAGCCCTGGCTGCCCCGTGATCCCACCCTCGAGATCCTGAAGGTCCTCGAATCGTGGGAGCCGCAGCGCGAGCCGCGACTGCTCGACGGCGTTTGGTTCAACGGACGAGGGGACGCCGCGCTCCTCATCGTCGAGACGGCCGCGCCGGCCTTCGACCCGCGGGCGCAGCGGGTCGCGATCGACGCGCTGCGCAGGCACTTCCTCGCGGCGCGCGCCACGCCTGCCATTCGGCTCACCGTGACCGGACCCGGGGCGTTCTCGGTGCTGATGCAGCACCGCAGCGAGGCGGACGCACGTCTGGCCGGCTTTCTGGATACGGCGGGCATGCTCGTGCTGATGCTGCTCGCTTATCGCAGCCCCCTGCGCGTCGCACTCGGGGCACTGCCGCTCGTGACGGGCGGCGTGGCGGCACTCGCAACCGTCACGGCCCTGTTCGGCACCGTGCACGGCATCACGATTGCCTTCGGCTTCACGCTGATCGGCGTCGCGATCGACTATCCCATCTTCCTCTTCAGCCATCAGGCTCCGGGGGTCACGGGTGCGGCGGCGGCGCAAGCGATCTGGCCGACGCTCGCGATCGCCGTGGCGGGTCTCGCGATCGCCTATCTCGCATTCCTGCTGTCGGGGGTACCCGGGCTCATTCAGCTCGCGTGCTTCAACGTCGCAGGCGTCGCCACCGCCGGGCTTGCCACGCGCTACCTGCTCCCGCGGCTGCTTCCGACCGGATCTCGCGATTTCGGCCGCGCGGCGCTCGCCGGCCGCCTGGCCGCGCTCTGGGCGGGCGCGCCACGCATGGTGTGGCTCGGCCCGGTGCTTGCCGCTGCGAGCGTGGCGGCGCTCGTTCTCGCGCCGGGACCGTTCTGGCAGAACGACCTCGGACAGCTGACACCCGTCCCGCAAGCGCGGCTCATCCAGTACGACACGCTGCGTCGAGAGCTCGGGGCGCCCGATGTGCGCTACTTGATGACGGTCGCGGGTGCGACCGCGGACCAGGTGCTCGCCGAGGAGGAGCACTTGAGCGGCGGGCTGCAATCGCTCGTCGCGCGGGGCTCGATCTCCGGATTCGACGACGCCGCGCGCTATCTGCCGAGCGCGAGCACTCAGGAACGCCGCCGCGCGGCGCTGCCCGAGGAATCCGAGCTGCGCGCCTCGCTCGACCAGGCGCTGCGCGGCACGGCTTTCCGGCCGGGTGTCTTCGAGCCGTTCCTGAAGGACGTGGCCCGCGCTCGGCAGCTCCCCCCCCTCACCCTCGCGCGCCTCGCGGGAACGCCCCTGGAGCTTTCCGTCGGGAGCCTCCTCCTCGCGCGGGGCGGGCGCTGGACGGGGCTCGTGACGTTCGCCGATGTGCGCGATCGCGAGGCACTCGAGCGCCTCGCGGCCTCATCCGGCGGCGGGGCCGCGCAGCTGATCGACCTGAAAGAGGCCTCGGAGAATCTGATCGCCCAGCAGCGCGTCCGCATTCTCTGGAGTGTCGCCGCCGCCGCGGCACTGCTCGTCGCCGTCGTGTACGCGGCGCTGCGCTCGCCGCTGCGCACCTTGCGTGTGCTCGCTCCCATGGCGCTCACGACGCTCGCCATTCTCGCCGTGCTGCATGCCGCGGGCGTTGCGCTCAATCTCTTTCATCTGGTCTCCCTCGTGCTCGCCGCCGGTCTCGGTCTCGATTACGGACTGTTCTACGAGCGCACCCTGCACGATCCGCGCGGCCGGCGGCGCACCTTGCACGCGCTGCTCGTCTGCGCGACCGCCGCCTGCATGGTGTTCGCGGTGCTCGCGAGCTCGACGCTGCCCGTCTTGCGCTCGATCGGCGTGACCGTCGTCATGGGTGTCGTCGGAAATTTCGCCCTCGCGCTGCTCATGATCCGCCCCGACCCCGAGCGCCCTGCCGCGTCATGACGAGCCACGAGGAAATCGCCGCGCTCATTCCACACCAGGGTGCGATGTGCCTGCTCGAGCGCGTGCTCGAGTGGGATGCGCAGCACATCGTGCTCGCCACGGCGACGCATCGCTCGCCGGAAAACCCGCTGCGCGGCGGCGGGCGCTTGCGCGCCCTGCACCTCTGCGAGTACGCCGCGCAGGCGATGGCGGTGCACGGAGGTTTGCTGGCCCGCGCCTCGGGCTCGCAAGGTGAGCCCGGTGTGCTCGCCGCGTTACGCGAGGTGCAGCTGCTGCGGGCGTACATCGACGACCTTCCGGGGGAGCTGCGCGTCGCGGCCGCGCGCCTGCTCGCAAGCGGCGACGGCCGGCAGTACTCCTTCAGCGTGCATCACGGCGATGAGCTGATCGCACGCGGGCGTGCCGCCATCATCGTGCGCAGGGATGGATAGGGTGCAATTGCACCTCGAGCTTCGATCTCTCGCCCAGCGTCACCGTCAAAGACCTCGCAACCTCGTCCGCGAGCGCCTCGAACAGCGCAAGACAGTCCGCCATGGCGTTGCCGTCGACCAGCGCAGCGTTCTCTGGGCGCGCGCGTGTCGCGGGCGCCTCAGGCGCATTCGCGCGCCCGTCGTCGACCTGCAGCGCCAGACGGGCTCGGCTGCGCAGCGTCTGCTCCGGCGCGAGCAGCAGCGCCGCGCCGAGCATGCCGCGGCTGGGTGCCATCGTGGCGAGGAGTCCCCGTGCCTCGATGTCGTAGGCGACGTAGAGCACCCGAGCGCCCTCGAGCACCTGCATCGCGGCGGTCACGAGCCCGATGCCGAAGGTGTGCTGATGCGCGGCGAGCGCGCTGTAGGGCTCGAGACACCCCGTCGCGATCGCCCAGTATCCCGCCGCCGCGTTGTGAACCGAGTGATGGAACCGGGTCGGCGAGGTGTCGAGCGGGCTCCTCGCAAGCTGCTCGCACATGGCGTCGCTGACGCCGAGATCACCGTACGTCGAAGCGAACACGCTCGGCACGCCGGCGGGCGCGCAGGCCGCGGCGGCGCAGGCACTCGCGGCCACCTCGAGCGCGACGGCGACCGTGTCGGGCGCTCGGCGCCGCTCCGTCTGTGGAAGCAGGGCCGGGGTGGGACGTGGGGCCGGCGCGCGGGGAACCGGGGCCTCGCCTCGCAGAATCGCACGCGTGGCGGCCCAACCGGGAAGCTTCGGCGCCCAAAAGCCGATGCCCTCGATGAAGAGCTCCCAGGACGGCATCACTCGCGCACGCCACGCGGAGGGTCCCGCCCGAACACGAGCACGCAGTTGCTCCCGCCGAAGCCGAAGGAGTGGCTCGTCGCGTAGCGGAGCGTTCGCTGCTCGTTCTGCAAGCGGATCTGGGGGCCGCAGGCCGCGTCCACGACGGTCGAATTGAGCGTTCCCGGAGCGATCCCCGTCTCGAGCGCGATGAGCGTGATCACCGCTTCGACGATGCCCGCGGCGCCCAGGGTGTGGCCGGTCCACCCCTTGGTAGAGCTCGCAAACGTGCGCTCCGGGAACAGCTCGGCCACCACGCGCCCCTCGATCTCGTCGTTCTTCTGGCTCGCCGTACCGTGGAGATTGACGTAGTCGATGTCGCCGGCTCGCAAGCCTGCGCGCGACAGCGCCGCCTCGATCGCGAGCCGCGCCCCCCGCCCGTCCGGATGCGGTGAGGACATGTGATGTGCGTCGCTCGACTCCCCGTAACCGAGCAGCCAAGGACCCGCACCGTCGCGCTCGAGCAACGCGAAGCCCGCGGCCTCGCCGAGGCTGATACCGCGGCGCGCGGGATCGAACGGGCGGCACGGCACGGGCGAGAGCAGTCCGAGCGAGTGGAAGCCGAACAGGATGCTGCCGCACAGCGTGTCCGTTCCGCCGACCACCGCGGCGTCGGCGAGGCCGAGCCGGATCAGACGCTCGGCGTGCGCGAACACCTTGGCGCTCGAGGAGCAGGCCGTCGCGATCGTCACACAGAAGCCTTGCAACCCGAGGAGCCGGTGGACGAAGTCGCACAGCGAGTGCGGCGAATGGAGGATCGGCCGCCCCCGATCGGGCGGGTACTGCCGCTGCGGCTGCGTCCGTTCGTAGGCCTCCTCGGTCGCCCCGATGCTCGACGTGGAAGTGCCGAGCACGACGGCGATGCGGTGAGCGCCGTAGCGGTCGCGCGCGGCTGCGACGTGCTCGCGCAATCCGTCCTGCTGCAGGGCGCGCCACGCGAGGCGATTATTGCGGCACTCCCACCCCGCAAAATCCGCCGGCAGGGCCGCCTCCTCGAGACCACCCACCCGGCCGATCCAGGTCTCGAGGGAGGTGGCGGAAAAGTCGTTGGGTGCCAGCCCGCTGGCGCGCGCGTCGAGCGCCTGCGTGAGGGCACGCCGGCCGGCGCCCACGGCACACGTGGCGGTGAAGGCGGTGATGCAGAGCGGCCACACCCGCATCGACACTCCCCTCATCCGCTCGCCCGGCGCTCCTCGATGTAAAGCGAAAGGGACCTGAGCGAGGCGAAGATGCGGCGATTCTCCTCCTCATCCGCGCGCAGCTGAAATCCGTAGCGCTTCGAGATCTCGAGCGCGATCTCGAGCGCATCGATGGAATCGAGCCCGAGCCCGGCCCCGAAGAGCGGCGCGCCCGGGTCGATATGCTCGGGAGCGACCGTCTCGAGGTTCACGGCATGGACGATCAACCGCGCGAGCTCGAGCTCCGCGGGCGATTGGCTGGCAGGCATATCGGACGGCGCGATAGACTGTTTCACGACGGGGTCTCGGGAGAAATCCTATCACAGCGGTCATGCACGACTGTTCGCGGCCGGTGCTCGATCCGCCGCGCCCCGAGCGTCGCACACACCCCACGAATGACTGACACGATCCGTCTCCAACCGGCGACGGATGTGTCCTTCGCCGCGCCGCAGGTCGACTACATGGTGCTCGGGCCGCAAGCCGCGCTCCCGCCCGATGTCCTCGCGGCGGTCGTGTTCGGTGATTCCGACGCCGGCCTTGCGGACACGCGGTGCATTCGCGTGCATCTGGACCCCCTCTGGGGACACGGGCTGGCCGAGCTGTGGCGCGCCGCCGGTCCGGTCGTGACCGGACGCGATGGCGCCGTACGCTTCGCCGCCGACGCAGAGCACCTCGCCGGAGTCATCGAGCTCGACGAGCGCGAGCACGGCGGGCTCGCGGCATCGGCGGAGCGGGCTTACGAGACGATTCGCCGATTCCAGTCGCAGTCGCCTCACCCGCACCTGTTGCGCGCGTGGAACTACCTCGACGGCATCAATCGGGGCTCGGCGGACGAGGAGCGCTACAAGCAGTTCTGCCTGGGCCGTGCGCGCGGGCTCGGTGCGGGCCTCCCGCTCCGGTATCCGGCGGCCACGGCAGTCGGTCGTCGCGATGGCGAGCCGAGGCTCCAGGTCTTCTGGCTCGCCAGTCGCTACCCCGGCGCGCCGCTCGAGAACCCGCGCCAGGTGAGCGCGTACCGCTATCCCCGCCGCTACGGTCCCGCCGCCCCCTCGTTCGCCCGCGCGATGCTCGTCTCGCAGCGGCTGCTGATGATCTCCGGCACGGCGAGCATTGTCGGGCACGCCTCACACCATCCCGGCTGCCTCACCGCTCAGATCGACGAGTGCATCGCCAATCTCGAGAGCGTCCTTGCGCACGCGAACGCGCTGCGTCCCGGCACTTCCCACGGCTGGGGCGAGCGGAGTCTGTTCAAGATTTACCTGCGCGAGCGCGACGCGGCGGGCGAGACAGCGGCGCACCTCGCAGAGCGCCTGCCGCGGGGCGCACGGTATCTCATCCTCGAGGCCGACATCTGCCGCTCCGAGCTGCTGATCGAGATCGAATGCGTGCACGGGCACGGGTGAGAGTACCCCGCAAATACCCCTGCCAGAACGCCGTGAATCCATCCGTGGAGGCTGCGGGCGCGCCTTCCTGGCGCGCACGCTCCGGCAGGGGTATTTGCTCGGGTGCTCTCCGCCAGCGCAGCGTTCTTCAAGGGGTAGGGTCGAGGTGGGGTGTGGCGAGGCGCAGCAGCGCCTCCCGCGAGACCTTGCCGAGCTCGTTGCGCGGCAACGCCGGCACGAGCACCAGGGGTCTCGGCATGAACACGGGATCGACGCTGCGGCTCAGCTGAGTGGTGATCGTCTCGAGGCTGAGCCCGGGCGCGACGACCAGCGCCGCGACCCGTCTGACGGGCGCCTCATCCGCATCGGGTTGAAACGCCACCGCATCCTTGACGCCCGGAATGCCCAGCAGGCGGCGTGTGAGGTCGGCGAGCGAGGCACGCTTGCCCGCGACTTCGACCATGTCGATGTTGCGGCCGCGCACGAGGAAGCGGTCGGGCGGCACGAGCTCGACCACGTCCGAGAGCGTCGTGGGGGTGGCAAACCAGGGTGCATCCACGGCCGCGCACTCGGGCCCGGGTGTCAGCGTCACGCCCGGATACAGCGTCCAGTGCTCCTCGCGAGCGGTGAGGCGCGCCGCGATCACACACGTCTCGGTCGAGCCGAACATCTCGAGCACGGTCGTCGCGAGCGCGCGCTCGACGGCTTGCGCGAGCGCCCGGTCGAGCGGCGCCGTCGCGGAGATGACGACCCCGATTTCGGGATAGCGCAGACCCGACTCCACGAGCGCCCGCAGGTGCACGGGCGTGGTGACGAGCACGCGCGGCGCCGGCACGTCCGCCAGAGCAGCACCGACTTCGGCGGGGAACAGGGGCCGGCCACTGTGCACGGCCATGTCGGCTGCGAGCGGCAGCAACACCGACATCTCCGTGCCGTACATGTGCTGCGCCGGCACGGTCGCCACGATCCAGGGGCGCGCGGCGCCGTAGCGCGGCGCAAGACATTCGCGGATCCGGGCGGCGTTGAACCGGGTGCTGCCCATCAGCTGATCCCAGCGCTTCATGTGCGCCCTCGGAAGACCGGTGCTGCCCGAGGTGAAGGCGATCTGCGCGATGTGCTCCCCCGGCACGCGGAGCGATGCGCCGGCGGGCGGGGGCACGGAACGCGGCGCGAGCGCGCGGGCCACGCAATCGTCGTCGCAGCGGTAGCTTCCGCCGAAGCTCGCTTGCGCCTCCTCGAGCGCCTGGGGCGCGCGCGAAGGAGGCATCAGATTCGTGTGGCCGCGCGCGAGGGCCGCGCTGTAGGCGACGAGGAACCCCAGGCGGCTCTCGCAGATGTTGACCAGATGCGTCCCGGAAGGGAGCGCGGCGGCCATGCGCTCGACGTCGTGCATGAACTCGGCGACCGTGAGGATGCGGTCGCGCACCCAGAGAATGGGGCGAGTGGGCTCGGCGGAGTCGGGGAATCGAAACGCCTGCGGGCGGGGAGCGTCCACGCTAGCGAGCCTGTCGATCGCGGAGCGGCGCCGGAGTGCCGGTCAGTGCGAACGGCGAAACAGCAGCGAGGTGTTGACCCCGCCGAAGGCGAAATTGTTGCTCATGACGCATTCGGCCTGCAGGCGGCGACCCTCCTTCACGATGTAGTCGAGCTCTCCGCAGCGCGGATCGATGTGGTCGAGATTCAGCGTGGGCGCGAACCATCCGCCGTTCATCATCTCGATGCTGAACCACGCCTCGAGCGCGCCGCACGCCCCGAGCGTGTGACCGAGATAGCTCTTCTGCGTGCTGACCGGAACACGCGAGCCGAAAACCGCCGCCGTCGCGCGCGATTCGGCGATGTCTCCGTGCTCCGTCCCCGTGCCGTGCGTGTTCACGTAGCCGACGGCCGAGGGGGCGAGCTGCGCATCGCGCAGCGCGAGCTCCTGCACCCGGCGCATCGTCGCCTCTTCCGGCCGGGTCACGTGGCTCCCATCGCAGTTGGTCCCGAATCCGGCGACCTCGGCATGGACCCGGGCGCCGCGCGCCCGCGCGTGCTCGAGCTCCTCGAGCACGAGAATGGCCGCGCCCTCCCCGACCACGAGCCCGTCACGGTCCCGATCATACGGGCGCGGCGTCGCATGCGGCTCGGTGTTGCGGCGGCTCGTCGCATAGAGAATGTCGAACGAGACCGCCTGCGTCGGGCACAGCTCCTCCGTGCCGCCGGCCAGCATCACCGTTTGCAGACCATGCTTCACGCACTCGTAGGCATAGCCGATCGCCTGGCTGCCCGAGGTGCAGGCGCTCGAGGTGGGGATCATCCGGCCCTTGAGGCCGAAGAAGATGCTGACGTTGGCGGCGGCCGTGTGCGGCATCATGCGCACATACGAGTTCGCATTGAGCCCGGCCGAGGAGCCCTTCAGCAACATCACCGCGTAGTCCCGGGTGTCCGGAGTGCTACCGATCGAGGAGCCGCACGCGACGCCCGCGGCGCCGCCGGTGAGGATCGGGCTACCGAGCAGCTTCGCATCGCGCAGCGCGCGCTCCGCCGCCGCCACCGCGAGCTGCGCCACCCGACCCATCCCGCGCAGTTGCTTGCGCGTCCAGTGCGCCGACGGCTCGAACGAGGCAATCGGTGCGGCGAGCTTCGCATTGAGATCGGTGTAGCGCTCCCACTCGGGCATGTAGCGCACGGCGTTGCGCCCCCGGCGCAAGCACGCCTCGATCGCCGGCCAATCGCAGCCGAATGCGGTGACGCCGCCCATCCCGGTGACGGCCACACGGTGCATCACGTGAAGCCTCCGTCGACCGCGATGACCTGTCGGGTGAGATAGGCGGCTCCGGGAGAGACGAGAAAGCTCACGACCTCCGCGACCTCCTCCGGCGTTCCCGCGCGTCCCATCGGAATCATCTCGAGCAGCCGCTCGCGCGGTGTCTCGTGGGTCATCTCCGTATCGATCAGGCCAGGGGCCACGCAGTTCACCGTGATCTGCCGCTTGGCGAGCTCCACGGCGAGCGCCTTGGTCGCCCCGACGATGCCGGCCTTGGCCGCGCTGTAGTTCACCTGGCCGCGATTACCGACGAGGCCCGATACGGAGGAGAGCGTGACGATTCTGCCCGGGGCGCGCCGGCGCACCATCGGCATGATCACCGGCTGCAGCACGTTGTAGAACGCATCGAGATTGGCGCAGAGCACGCGGTCCCAGGCCTCGCCGCTCATCGCCGGAAAGATGGCATCGTCCGCGAGGCCGGCATTGCAGATCACCGCGTAGTAGGCCCCGTGTGCCTCGATGTCTGCGCTCAAGCGCTCGTGGCACTGCGCCCGGTCGGTCACGTCGAACGGCAGGACCCGCGCGCTGCGGCCGACGTGGCGGGCCTCGGCGGCCACCGCCTCGGCCTGCGCGAGACGCTCGCGGCAATGCAGGACCAGATCGTAACCGTCACGCGCGAGCCGCAGCGCGATCGCGCGGCCGATGCCGCGGCTCGAGCCGGTGACGAGAATCGAGGCGCTCACGACCGGGAGCGATTCTGCAGCGCGCACAGCTCGGCGAGCGCATCGAGCCTGCGCCGCGGCTCGGTCACGAACGGGTTGCGTGCGTCCCAGGCGTAGCCCGCCAGAATCGAGGAGACCATGCGCCGGACGTCGGACGGGTGCGGCTCGCTGAAGAAAATCTCGAGCAGCCGTCCGTCGTACCACCCCGTGACGAACTCGCGGAAGCAGTTGATCCCGACGCGCAGCGGCCGCTCGAACTCGCGGTCCCAGTCGACCGCGGCGCCGCGCAGCTGCCGGTCGAGCGCCTGCACCGCCATGCTCGCGGAGCGCATGGCGATGGTGACGCCGGAGGAGAACACGGGATCGAGAAACTCCCCCGCGTTGCCGAGTAACGCGAATCCGGGCCCGTGCATCACACCCACGCTCGCGGCGTAGCCGCCGATCTCGCGCGCCGGCGTATCCCACTCGGCCTGCGACAGCAGATTCTCGAGGGAACGATCCTCGTGCACGAGGCGGCG
>Ga0335074_10000254_pt1 | contig 81436 bp, 91 predicted proteins | sample Lox_Sample_23_FD_206715 | JGI IMG/M metagenome (GOLD analysis project Ga0335074, IMG submission 206715) | Soil microbial communities from Loxahatchee National Wildlife Refuge, Florida, United States - Lox_Sample_2.3 | ecosystem: Environmental > Terrestrial > Soil > Wetlands | place: USA... | reverse complement strand
GCTCAAGTGGGGGATCGGCAACGCGTTCGCGCTCGCCGACGGGATGCTCGTCAACGAGGGATCGCTCGACGAGTTCCGACGGGCCGCCCGCGCGATGATCGCGAGCGTCCTCGAGCGCGTCGACTGAACGCTACTCGTCCGCCAGCACCGCGGAGGCGGGCCGGGCGAGGAGCGCGCGCACCGAGTCGAACCGCTCGCGGTCGACGACGACCGCGATCCGCCCCTGCTCCCGGGCGAGCTGGGCGGCCGCTCGGGCGAGGTGCCGATCGCGGGCCTGCGCGAACGCCCGCGACCCGCGCCCCCCGGCGACCTCGCCGTCCCAGGTGAGCGCGAACTCGTCCGGGCTCGACGGCGCCGGCGGGTTCCGCCCGATGCGCCGCTCCGCGACGGTCCGGCGCACGAGCTCCACGTAGCCGATGTGCTCGGTGAACAGGCTCGCCGCCCGCTCGTCGCTCGGGTCGAGCGCCTCGACCGCCAGGTGGCGGTCGGCGGCGAACCGCAGGGTCTCCACGACGGACGGGTTCGGGACCCGCACCTCCCCGAACCGCACGAGGCCCCGCACCTCGCTCGCCTCGTTCTCCGTGAGCGGGACGACGGGCTCCGACTCGCTCGTGACGAAGTAGTTCGTGAGGCTCCGCAGCTCCTCGGCCGACACCCCGAGGCCGATCGCGCGCGGGTCGTACGCCGCGAGCTCGCCGAGGAGCCTGCCGCTCTCCGCCGCGAGCCCGCGGACGGGCGCGGCGAGGAGGATCCCGCCCGGCGGGTCGACCCGGGCGACGATCACGGGCGTTCGCGCTCCTCGATCTCCTCGAGGAGGTCGTCCCGGTCCCGGTGCCGCCTCAGCTCGCGGACCGAGAGGACCGGCACCCCGTCGATCGTCGCCCGGTGGGACGTCTCCCAGACGACGAACATCGCGTGGCCTTCCGCGACGCGCGCGAGCCCCTGCAGCACCTCCGCGCGGTGGAGCGCGCTGCGGAGGCTGCCCACGCCCGCGAGCAGGATCCCGGGCGTCCGCCCGAGCGCGTCGAACGGGGCCCGCACCGTCACGACGACCTCGAGCCCGAGCCCGTCCAGTCGCTGGAGGACATCGTCGCGCTGCGGGTCCCCGGTCGACGCGAGGGTGTGCTCGCCCGTCCGGTCCTTCGGCTCCGGACCGGCCGGCTCCGGGCGGTCCGCACCGGCGGGCCGGGCGGAGCGCGTCCGTCCGAACAGGTCGATCGGCCGGACGATCGGTTCGCCCAGGTACGCCTCGATCCGCTCGATGACGCTCGCCTCGGCCCCGGCGCCGTCCTCGTAGAGCTGGATCGCCCGCCGCGACACGCCGGCGATCGCCGCGAGGCCCCCCAAGGAGAGACCGCGCGCCCGCCGGAGGACCTGGAGGCGGGCCCCGTCGATGCGGGCGAACGTGCCGCCGGGGCTCGCGTACAGGAACGGGGGGAGCGCCTTCTCGAGGTACTCCTCGAGCGTCTCCTCGGTGATGATCGGCACCCCGTAGCGGGTGTAGACGACCCCGGGGTCGAGCTGCGACGCCCCCGAGGTGCGCCCGACGACGAGCACGACCGCCGGGAACAGCCGCCCGAGCTCGAGCAGGCGACGGGCCTCGTCCGCGTCGAGCGCGTCGATGTTCTTGAGGACCTTGAGCAGCAGCAGCGTCGCGTCCCGTCGCGCGGCGAGGTCGAAGCTCGACGGCCGGACGCCGTGGGTCGCCGCGACGTAGAAGCCGGCGCGCTCGAGCGAGCTACGGATCCGATCGATCCACCGCTCCCGGTTCCCCGCCACGGTCCTTCGCACCCCATGCCACTGTCGCTTCTATATAAAAGGCGAGGGTTCGTCCTCTCGGAGCCCGCCGCCCGGACGGGGCCCCGGGGCCGCGCCAACGCTCTTGGCCGCGGGACCGCTCGGCCGGGCGTGGAGAGCCCGCTCCGTCCCCTGCCGGACCGGCCGATCCTGCGCGTCGCGCCCCCGCGGCGGCCCGATCGGCCGTTCCTCGTGGCGGCCGACGTCCACCTCGGGCTGGGGGGGACGCGCGAGCGGCCCGGGGGCCCCCCCGGTGCGAACGCCGAGTCGATGGCCGCGCTCCTCGTCGCGGCCGCGCGCGCGACGGGGGCCGATCGGGTCGTCCTCGCGGGGGACGTCAAGCACCCGATCGTCGGGACGCCCCCGGCGCTCCGTCGGCCGATCTTCGATTTCTGCGGCGCCCTCCTCGGGGAGGGCCTGGCGGTCGACGTCGTCCTCGGGAACCACGACGTCGGGCTCGTGCGCCACCTGCCCGCCGAGGTCGTCGTCCACCCGGCGCGGGGGATCGTCGTGGACGGGGTCGGGATCTTCCACGGCCATCGCTGGCCGTCCAACGCCGTCCTGCGCGCCCCCCGCCTGGTCGTGGGCCACCTCCATCCGGGGTACCGGCTCGCCCCGACGGCCGACGACCCTTCGGGCAAGCGGCCGGTCTGGCTCCGGGCGACCCTGCCCGGTCCGCCCGCCCGGCGCCGCCGGCGGACGCGGCGCGCCCCGATCGCGGCCCGGGAACTGGTCGTGGTGCCGGCCCTCAACCCGATCGCGGGCACCGAGGCGCTCAACCGCGCCCGTCCCGCCCGAGGGCGCTCGTTCCTGTGGGGTCGCTTCCTCGCCCGGGGCACCTGCCGCGCGTACCTGCTCGACGGGACCGACCTGGGGGAGCTCCCTACGGGGGCCCCGACGCCGTCGCCCGCAGAACGGCCGCGATCTCCGCGGGGTCGGTGATCGGCGGCCGGCAGACCGGTCCGACGCAGACCAACGCCCGGGCGACCCCGCTCGGTTCCGGGGACGCGAGCCCGTCCGGTAGGGAGAACGGCGGGGGCGGGCGTCCGTCGAACACCCAGAGGTTCGGATGGTACGCCCGGCGCGCGGCGGCGACGAGCGGCGCGCGGGCGTCCGGCGGTCCTTCGACGACGATCGACGCGGTCGGCGTCTCGAGCAGCCCCGCCGGAAGCGCCGAGCCCGCCGCGAACAGCCCGGCGGTGCCGATCCGGCGGGCGATCGGAGGGAGCAGGCCGGCCGCCTTGGCCCGCCAGGCCTCGTCGTGGTCGAGCGCGTATAGGCGGAGGAACGCGAGCGCGGCGGCGGCGTTCGCCGCCAGGTGCGGGCTGTCCTCGAGCGGATACGACGGCGCCCCGAGCCCCGCGACCTGCGGGCCGTCGTAGAGACGGGGGGCGACGTCGCGCAGCAGACCGTCCTCCCCCCGGTACTCCCGGTCGATCAGCCCGAGCAGCTCGACGGCGGCCGACCGATACCGGGGCTCGGCGACCGTGCCGGCCAGCTCGAGGAGCCCCCCCGCCATCGCCACCTGGTCCTCGAGCAGGCCGTGCCCCTCGCCGCCGGAGACGGCGAGACGGTGGGCCACCCCGACGTCCGGCCGGTACGCCCGCCCGAGGAAGCGGTCCGCCGCCCGACGGGCGTCCGCGACGATCGTCGCGTCCCCGAGGAGGGCTCCGGCGCGCGCGAACGCCCCGATGTACCGCCCGTTGAGGTCCGCGTACAGCGCGCGGTCGACCGTCGGGGCCGGCCGCCGGGCCCGCGCCGCCCGCAGACGCCCGGTCGCCCGGGCGAGCGTCTGTTCCGGGGGCTCGGTTCCGGCGAGCCCCTCGGCCGCCTCGGCGAGCGGCAGCATCCGGAACAGGACGTTGCGGTCCGGGTCGTGCGGCATGCGCCCGTCGGTCCCGATCCCGAAGAACCGGTTCACGAGCCGAAGCTCGTCCCCGTCGAGGAGCTGGCGCAGCTCCGCGCGGCTCCAGGTGAAGTAGCTCCCGTCGTCCCCGGGCGCGTTGTCGGCGTCCTGGCTCGCGGCGAACCCGCCGTCGGGATCGCCGAGGACCTCGCGGGTCCAGCCGACGATCCCACGGACGATCTCCTCCAACCGCGGTTCGGCGAGGCTGCGGACCCCGTCGACGTATGCCGCCAGGAGGTGGGCGTTGTCGATCGCCATCTTCTCGAAGTGCGGGACGTGCCAGCCCTCGTCGACCGAGTAGCGGTGGAACCCTCCGCCCAGCTGGTCGTAGACGCCGCCGTCCGCCATCCGCACGAGCGTCTCGCGGGCCCGCATCGCGCTGTCGGGGTTCCCGGAACGGAAGGCATCCCAGAGCAGGAACTCGATCGCGGTCGGGTGCGGGAACTTCGGCGCGGTGCCGAACCCGCCGTGGGCGGGATCGAACGATCCGGCGAGCTCGCCCCCGACCGATTCGACGAAGGCGGCCAGGGGGACCGCCGCGGGGGACCGGGCGGCTCGCATCCGTTCGATCGACTGGCGGATCGCATCGGCGTTCTGGGCGATCCGCTCCGGCTCCTCCCGCCAGAGGCGGGCGACCTCCTTCAGCACCCGACGGAACCCCGGTCGGCCGTGGCCGTCCGTCGGCGGGAAGTACGTCCCGCCGAGGAACAGCGCGCCGTCCGGCGTGAGGAAGCCGGTGAGCGGCCAGCCGCCCTCCCCGGTGAGGGCGCCGACCTGGCGTTGGTACCGGCGGTCGACCTCGGGGTGCTCGTCCCGGTCGACCTTGACCGCGACGAACAGCTGGTCCAGCAGCCGGGCGACCTCGGGGTCCGCATACGTGCCCTCGTCCATCACGTGGCACCAGTGGCACCACGACGCGCCGATGTCGAGCAGGATCGGACGCCCCGTGCGCCGGGCGAGGGCGAACGGCTCGGGCCCCCACGGGTGCCAGTCGATCGGCTGCTCCGCCGCGCTCCGCAGGTACGTCGAGGCCGCCCCGGCGAGACGGGAGGCCCCGCGGGCGCGCTCGGGGGCGGGGGCGTCGGCCATCGCCCGACCGGGGCGGTCGGGCACTTACCGTTGGCGGCCGACGTCGTCGGGGCGACGGCGGAAGCCACGCCACCGGCTGAACGGCGCGTTACCGCCGTCGTTCGCGTTATAAAGGGCCCCTCAGTGCCCGCGTGGGAGCGCGAACGATGGAGATGCAACCGGGCCAGATGGCGTACGACCGGGCCATCACCGTCTTCTCGCCCGACGGCCGGCTCTTCCAGGTCGAGTACGCGCGCGAGGCGGTCCGCCGCGGTGCGACGACCGCCGGCGTCGTCTACGCGAACGGGGTGGTCCTGATCGCCGACCGGCGGATCCCGAACCCGAAGCTCGCCGAGGCGGCGAGCCTCGAGAAGATCCACCAGATCGACGAGAACATCGGGTGCGCCACCGCGGGCCTCGTCGCCGACGCCCGGGTCCTGGTCGACTATGCCCGTCTCGCCGCGCAGGTCAACCGCGTCACCTACGCCGAGCCGATGTCGGTCGAGCTCCTCGTGCGGCGGATCTGCGACTACAAGCAGCAGTACACGCAGTTCGGGGGCGTCCGACCGTTCGGGACCGCCCTGCTCGTCGGCGGCTACGACGACGAGGGCGTCCACCTGTTCGAGACCGAGCCGTCCGGGTCCCTCACCAGCTTCAAGGCAGCGAGCACGGGCGGGAACAAGGGTCCGGTGATGGACCTGTTCGAGCAGAAGTACAAGCCCGGCATGGAGCGCGACGGGGCGATCCTGCTCGCGCTCGAGGGGCTGCGCGGCGGCCTCGACGAGGGCGGCAGCCTCGCCCAGGTCGAGGTCTGCACCGTCCAGGAGGGCGAGGGGATGACCCGGCTCTCTCCCGACGAGATCCAGAAGTTCGTGCAGCGGCTGCCGCCGGTCGCTCCGGCGGGGAAGTCGTCCCGCTCCTAGCGGCGGTCCGGGACCGGGTCGGCCCCATGGTGAACGTCGACGACGCGGTGATCGCGCGGTGGGAGACCCAGGGCTCCCGTTTCGAGGTCCTCGTCGACCCGCAGGCGGTCCAGGACCTCAAGGACGGCAAGTCGGTCGACCTCACCGACAAGCTCGCCCTCGAGCACGTCTTCAAGGACGCGAAGAAGGGCGACAAGATCTCGGAGGAGCACCTCGAGCGGATCTTCCACACCCGCAGCGTCCCCGAGATCGCGAAGCAGATCGTCCTCAAGGGCGAGGTGCAGGTCACGACCGAGCAGCGCCACCAGCTGCAGGGGGCGAAGCACAAGCAGATCGTGGCGACGATCGCGCGCAACGCCATGAACCCGCAGACCGGCGCCCCCCACCCGCCCGCGCGGATCGAGGCGGCGATGCAGGAGGCGAAGGTGCACGTCGACCCGTTCCGCCCCGTCGACGTCCAGGTCCAGGAGGTCCTCCAGAAGCTGAGGCCGCTCCTGCCGATCCGCCTCGACGTCGTGAAGGTGCGGATCCGGCTGCCGGCGCAGCATTACCCTCGCGTGATCGGGGACCTGAAGGGCATGGGCCGGCTCCTCGACGAGCAGTGGATGGGCGACGGCTCGTGGAGCGGGGTGCTCGAGATCCCGGCCGGCGTCCAGACCGAGCTCTACGAGAAGCTCAACGCCCGCACGAAAGGGGCCGCCGAGACCGCCTTAGTTAAATAACCGCCGTCGGTCGCGCGGCTCGGTGCAGCACAGCGAATGTCTCGAGACCATCGGCCGGGCCACCGTCGTCGTGGCCGCGAGGGTGCCCCCTCGCATCCCTCCGGGGATCGCGTACTAGTCCTCCCCGGTGAGGAGCTCCCGAGCCACGGGCTGAAGCCGGGCCCGGGCACGTACCGGGTCGGCGGCAAGGTCTACGCGAGCGTCCTCGGGCTCTACTCGCCCCGCCCGCCGCTCGCCCGGGTCGTCCCGCTCTCCGGCCGATACCTGCCGAAGCCGGACGACGTCGTGCTCGGCACCGTCACCGACGTGCAGGGCACGTTCTGGCTGCTCGACATCGGGGCGCCCCGCTGGGCGCCGCTCCACATGACCGGCACCCCGTGGAACATCGAGGTCGGGGAGACCGAGCGGTTCCTCAAGGTCGGGGACGCGGTCGTCGTCCGGGTCGAGAGCCTCGACGCCACCGGCCGCATCGGCGTCTCGATGCAGGGCGAGGGGCTGGGAAAGCTCGACGGCGGCACGATCGTGCGCATCGCCCCCGCGCGGGTCGGCCGGGTCGTCGGGCGGAACGGATCGATGATCCAGACCATCCTGAACCACACCGGCGTCCGGATGACCGTCGGCCAGAACGGCCGGATCTGGGTCGATGGGCCGGCCGAGTCGGTCGCCCGGGTCGTCCAGGTCCTCCGGCTGATCGACGACGAGGGCATGCGGCCCGGCCTCACGGAGCAGGTCGAGAGCTACCTCGCCAGCACCGACCCGACCGACGCCCGGGGGCCGATCGGACCGGGGCGCGCGGAGCCGCTCGATCTGGACGGGCCCCGCGCCGCCGGACCGTCGACCGACCCCCCCGAGGACCGGGGCGGACCGTAACATTCCAAGGAGAGAGAACGATGGGCAGCGTAGGAGCAAAGGACGTCCCCGTCCTGCTGAGCCCCGAGGGGCTCCGGATCGACGGGCGACATTTGGACGAACTGAGACCCCTCGCCATCCGGGCGGGGGCGCTTCACCACGCCGACGGGTCGGCGTTCGTGGAGTGGGGCGCGAACAAGGTGATGGCCGCGGTCTACGGGCCGCGCGAGGTCCACCCGCGCCACCTGCAGCAGAACAACAAGGCCGTGATCCAGTGCAAGTACAACATGGCGGCGTTCTCCGTGGACGAGCGCAAGCGCCCGGGACTCGACCGCCGCTCGCAGGAGATCTCGAAGGTGATCGCGGAGGCGTTCGAGTCGGTCGTCTTCGTGGAGGAGTTCCCCCGCACGAGCATCGACATCTACATCGAGGTCCTGCAGGCGAACGCCGGGACCCGCTGCGCCGGCGTCGTCGCGGCGTCGGTCGCCCTCGCGGACGCCGGGATCCCGATGGTCGACCTCCTCCCGGCCGTCGCGGTCGGGAAGGTCGCGGGCCAGATCGCGCTCGATCTCAAGAAGGAGGAGGACAACTTCGGCGAGGCCGACCTCCCGATGGCGCTCGTCCCGCAGTCCGGCCGGCTCGTGCTACTCCAGATGGAGGGCCACATGACCCCCGAGGAGCTCGGCCGATCGCTCGACCTGGGCGTGAAGGGCTGCCGGGACATCTACGAGCGGATGAAGGCGGCCCTGCGGGCCCGCTACGCGGCGCCCGCGCCCGGAGGCGCGGCATGAGCGAGGAGGTCACCGCCGAGATCCTGACGACGCACATCCTCGACCTGGCGGCCGAGGGCAAGCGGCTCGACGGGCGGGGGCCCGACGAGTACCGGCCGGTCTCCGTCGAGCCCGGTTTCGTGGTCACCGCGGACGGCTCTGCGCTCGCGCGGATCGGCGAAACGGCCGTGCTCGCCGGCATCAAGCTCGAGCCGGGGAAGCCGTTCCCCGACACCCCGAACGCGGGCGTCCTCACGACGAACGCCGAGCTGATCCCGCTGTCGAGCCCGATCTTCGAGCCCGGACCGCCCCAGCCGGGCGCGATCGAGGTGTCGCGGGTCGTCGACCGGGCGATCCGTGCGGCGGAGACGGTCGACCTGACCCGCCTCGTGGTGACGCCGGGGGAGAAGACCTGGGTCTGCTACGTCGACATGCACGTCCTCGACCACGGAGGCAACCTCATCGACACGGCGTGCCTCGCGGCCGTGACCGCGCTCGCCCACGCCACGGTGCCGGCGAAGCGGTTCGAGGTCGGCGAATCCGACTACCCGCTCGATGTCCAGCACCTGCCGATCGAGTGCACGTTCGTCCGGCTCGGGGACGCGATCGTCGTCGATCCGACGTTCGAGGAGGAGCAGGCGGGCCAGGGCCGGCTCACCGTCGCGACGGACGAGACCGGGCGGGTCGTGGCGATGCAGAAGGGGCTCGTCGGCGCGTTCTCCCCGGACGACGTGAAGGACGTCGTGCGCCGGGCGCTCGCGCACGGCGACCGGCTGCGGGCGATCGCCCGCGGGGGGCCCGGATGAGCAAGCGCACGAAGAAGGTCGGTCCCACCGGCTGGATGGGGGCCCGCTACGGCATCCGGATCCGCCGGCGCGTCATCGAGATCGACCGGGCCCGGGGGCGCCCGGCCGCCTGCCCGCGCTGCTCGACCTCGACCCTCCACCGGGTCGCGAGCGGCGTCTTCGAGTGCCGCCGCTGCGGCACCCGGTTCGCATCGAACGCGTACGTCTTCCAGGCGCCGCCGCCGATCACCCGCACCGAGAAAGAGCCCCTTGCGGGCAACCCTTAAGGCCGCTCCCGGCGTGAAACGACCATGTTCCGATGCATTCGATGCGGCGAGGCGCTGCCGTCGGACGCGAACCTGTTCGGCGTCCGCTGCGACAACTGCGGCGGGAAGATCTTCACGAAGGAGCACCCGAACGTGAAGAAGGTGCTGAAGGCCCGCTAGGGGCCGGCGCCGCGCCCGGGACCGCCGGGCTCTGGAGCTCGACCCACAGGCCGTCCGGGTCCTCGACGAACCCGATCCAGTACTTCCCCGCCTCGAGCCACGGCTCGACGGCGACGCGGGCGCCGAGCCCGCGGAGACGCGCGATCGTCGCCCGCGCGTCCTCGACCTCGAACCCGAGGTGGTCGAGGCCTTCGCCGGGCGAGTACGGGGTGGCGTAGGGCGAGTCGGGGGCATAGAAGTTGAGCTCGAGCTGCTGGCCGGTCGTCGGGTCCTCGAGGCCGACGAACACCCCGCCGTGCCCCATCGTCCCGCGCCCCCGCTCGCGCAGGCCGAGGCCCTCGGCGTAGAATCGGATCGACCGGTCGAGGTCGGTGACGCGGATCCCGACGTACGCGAGCCCCATCGGGCCGCGTAGAGGCCGTTCCGCACTTACGGCTTCGCCCGCCGGTGCGACCAAACCGTGAAGAGCGCACGGTCGCTCCGCGCCCGATGCGCCCGCCGACCGTCTCGTTCCTGGGGGGCGTCCGCGAGATCGGAGGCAACAAGATCCTGGTCGAGGACGGGCCCGACCGCGTGCTGTTCGACTTCGGCCCGTCGTTCTCGCCGCAGATCGAGCAGTACTACGTCGATTACCTGCAGCCGCGCTCGACCTCGCCCGCGAAGGACCTGCTCGAGTTCGGGCTCCTGCCGCGGCTGGGCGGACTGTACTCCCGGGAGGCGCTCGCCGACGCCGACCTCGCGTACCGAGCGCCCGAGGTGACCGCCGTCTTCGTGAGCCACGCCCACGCCGACCACGCGGGGTACCTGCGCCTCATCGATCCCGCGATCCCCGTGCACGTCGGCGCGGGGACCAAGGCGCTCCTCGACGCGATCGGCACGACCACCCGGATGAAGTACGGCGAGCACGACCACTGGGAACTGTTCGCCGACCGGTCGCCGATCCGCGTCGGCCGGATCGAGGTCGTCCCGTACCCGGTCGACCACTCGATCCCGTTCGCCTACGGCTTCCTCGTGCGGACGAGCGAAGGGACGCTCGCGTACACCGGCGACTTTCGCCACCACGGCCCACGGGCGGACGACACCCACCGCTTCTTCGCGGCGGTCGGGGCCGAGCCGGTCGACGCGCTGCTGATCGAGGGGACCCGGGCCGGGCCCGATCCCCGACGCAACCTGTCGGAGGACGGCGTGCGTCGGGCCGCGGACGGGGTGATCGACGGGCACGACGCGCTCGCCCTCGCGTGCACCTACCCGCGCGACCTCGACCGGTTGCGGACGCTCCACGACGCCGCGCGCGCGGCGCACCGATCGCTCGTGGTCTCCACCCGCACCGCCCACCTGCTCGCGCAGATCGCCCCGCGGCTCCCGCCCGGCGCCATCCCCGTGCCCGGCCGGACCGAGGGGATCGCGGTGTACGCGCGCCGCAAGCGGCTCACGGGCCTCTGGGAGCGGCCGTTCCTCGACGGCGCGGTGCCGGCCGAGGAGCTGCGGGCCCACGGGCGGCAGTATCTCCTCGCCCTCGACTTCGCACAGTTCACCGAGCTCATCGACCTGCGGCCGCCGAAGGGGAGCCCGTTCCTCCACTCGATGAGCGAGCCGTTCAGCGAGGACGACGTCTCCGACCAGGTGATGCACAACTGGCTCGACCACTTCGGCCTCGTCTTCCACCAGCTGCACGCGAGCGGGCACGCCTCGGGCCCGGAGCTCCTCCAGCTCGTGCGGGCCAGCGGCGCCCGGACCGTCTACCCGATCCACACCGAGCATCCGGAAGCGTTCGCGGCCGCCGGGCCGGCGGCGTGCCCGCCCGAGCTCGGGATCGCCTATCCGATCGGCGCCGCGGACCGACCGCCCCGCGGCACGGCGCGCCCCAGAGACTAAGTCCCGCCGCACGTGTCGGGCCCCGTGGACCCCGAGCGGCTCGCGACGGGGATCGCCTCCGTGGACCGGCTGCTGGGGGGCGGCCTCGAGGCCGACTGCGTCACCGAGCTGTACGGCGAGGGCGGGAGCGGAAAGACGCTCTTCTGCCTCGACGTCGCGGTCCGAGTGGCGCGGGCGGGGCGGTGGGTCTTCTACGTCGACACCGAGGGCGTGAGCGTCGACCGGCTCCGGGCGATCGCGGGCGACGACCTCGAGCGGATCTTGAAGCGGTTCCTCCTCTCGACGCCCAAGGACCTCGCGGCCCAGGGTCGCGCGGTCGCGACCGCGTGCGCCCTCGCGCGGGACGGGAAGCGGCCGGTCGGGCTGATCGTCGTCGACTCGGCGACGTTCTACTACCGGCTCTCGCTGTCGAGCTCGGACGAGGACACGGCCCGCGAGTCGCTCGTCCTCGAGGTCGCGGACCTCGTGGCGACCGCGCTCCAGGTCGGGGTCCCCGTGCTGATCACGAACCAGGTCTGGCGGAGCTTGAAGGAGGGCACGCTCGAACCGCTGGGCGGCTCGTTCCTCAACCACGCCGCGAAGACGATCCTTCGGTTCGACCGGCTCCCCGGCCCCCGCCGCCGGGTCACGCTCGTGAAGCACCGCTCGCTCCCCGAGGGGTCGGCGGAGTTCCGCATCGGCCCCCACGGGCTCGACGCCCCCGGTTGAAACCGAGATAAGCATGCACGGCGCTGCCCCGGCCATGCCCGAGGCGTCCATCGAGGTGGCGGACGTATCGACCCCGATCGGCGTGTTCCGGATGGCGTACCGCGGCTCGAGCGTCCGCGTCGTCGACCTGCTCGAGAACGGCGTGTCGCAATCCGGGGTCCCGGTCGGCGCCGTGCGGCGCAAGGCCCCGTTCCCGTCCGGGAGCCCGCCCCGGCAGCTCCAGGAGTACTTCCAGGGCAAGCGCGACGGGTTCGAGCTCGACGTCGATCCGGATACCGCGTCGTCGTTCGACCGGGCGGTCTGGTCGGCCCTCGTGAAGGTCCCGTCGGGACGCACGGTCACCTATGCGGAGCTCGCGAAGCGCGCGGGCTTCGTCGGGTCGGCCCGGGCGGTCGGCGGCGCGATGGCCCGCAATCCGATCCCGATCGTCATCCCGTGCCACCGCGTGGTCGGGGCCTGCGGGTCGATCACCGGCTACGGGCTCGGCCTCTGGCGCAAGCGCTGGCTGCTCGACCACGAAGGCGCCTGGCCGCTCCGGTCGCGGTCGGCCGAGGGACCCCGGCCCCGGGGGCAGCGCACGCTCGACGCGGCGCTCGCCGGGCCCGCGCGGGTCGGGGAACGTACTACAAGTCGTAGTAGCTTGGGCGTCGGCGACGCGTCCGCCTAGGGCCGATCCACCTACTTCGCCTGTAGTAGCTTAGCCCGCGTTCGCCCCGCCCGGCCCCCGGTCCAGAGCTACTCAGCCCGTAGTAGCTTACACCGGACCGGGCCCGTCCGCACGGGGGCCGCGCTCGGGGACGTCGCCGACGGGGCTACCCGGAGTAGTACGCCGCGTCGTACGGTTCGGGCTTGAGCCCGCGCCGCTGCCGGATCTCCGCCACGACCTTCGGCTGGAGCTCGGCGGGCACCGGCTCGAAGCCGAGCGACTCGGTCGACCAGAGGACCTTGCCCGCGGTCGCGCTGCGGATGTCCGAGGCGAAGCCGAACATCTCGGCGACCGGGACCTTCGCCACGATCGTCTGGAGGTCGCCCACGCTCGTCATGTCGAGGATCTCGCCCCGCCGCCGCTGGAGCTCGCGGGTCGCCCCCGCGAGGACCTCCTGGGGCACGTTGACCGTGACCTTCTGGAACGGCTCGAGCAGCAGCCGGTCGGCGAGCACCATCGCCCCGTAGATCCCCGAGCGGGCGGCGGGGATCGTCTGGGCGGGGCCGCGGTGGATCGAGTCCTCGTGGAGCTTCGCATCGACCAGGCGGACCTTGAGGCCGTAGACCCGCTCGTTCGCGAGCGGTCCGCGGTTCATCGCCTCCTTGAAGGCATCGACGATCAGGTCCATCGTCTCGTTGAGGTACTGGATCCCCTTCGTCACGTCGAACAGGATGTTCGTCCCCTCGACGGCGACGATGCCCCGGCCCTCGTCGCGCGGGACCCCGAGTGCCTCGAGCTTCGTGACGAGGGTCTTCGTGTCCTTGAACGACTTACCCTGCGGGACCTCCCCGTCCTTGATCGCCTGGACGACCCCGGACGGCAGCGCCTCGACCTCGAAGTAGAACCGATTGTGCTTGTTCGGCGACTTCCCCTCGAACGGGCCGCCCGCGTGCTTCACGAGCTCGCGGTAGACGACGATCGGTTTCGACGCCTCGATCTCGACCTTGTAGTCGTTGACGATGCGGTACTGGGTGATCTCGAGGTGGAGCTCGCCCATCCCCGAGAGGAGGTGTTCGCCCGTCTCCTGGTTGATCTCGACCCGGAGGCTCGCGTCCTCCTTCGCGACCTTGCGCATCGTCTCGATGAGCTTCGGCAGGTCGGCCATCCGCTTCGGCTCGATGGCGACGGTGACCACCGGCTCCGAAACGTGCCGGATCTCCTCGAACGGGACCATGCCCGGGTCCGTCGACGTCGTCGTGCCGGCGAAGGCGTCGGTGAGGCCGATCACGGCGCCGATGTTGCCGGCGGTGACCTCGTCGACCATCAGCCGCTCGGGACCCATGAACAACGAGACGTGCTGGATCCGGTTCTTGATCTTCGTCCCCACGATGTTGAGCTCCATCCCCTTCTGGAGCTTGCCCGAGAAGACCCGGCCCGTCGCGATCTCGCCCGCGTTCGGGTCCATCGTGATGTCGGTGACCATGAACGCCGTCGGGCCGTTCGTGTCCGTCGAGAGCATCGCCTGCCCGACCGTCGACCCGATGTCGCCTTTCCAGATGTTCGGGATGCGGTACTTCTGGGCGACGTGCGGGCTCGGGAGGTGCCGCACGACCATGTCGAAGATGACGTCGTTGATGCGCGCCTTCTGGGCGATCTCCTTCGTCCGGCCGGTCGTCACGTACTCGATGATGTCGGGGAACTTGACGCCGGTCCGCTGCATGTACGGGACGCTGATCGCCCAGTTGTCGTAGCCCGAGCCGAAGGCGACGGAGCCGTCGCGCGGGTCGACGCTCCACTCGTCGACGAACTCCTCCGGGGCCATCTTCCGGATGAGCTCGTTGACCTCGGTGATGATCCCCGTGAACCGCTTCTGGAGCGCGTCCGCGGTGAGCTGGAGCTCCTTGATCGCCCGGTCGACCTTGTTGATGAACAGGACCGGCTTCACCTTCTCCCGCAGCGCCTGCCGCAGCACGGTCTCGGTCTGGGCCATCACCCCCTCGACCGCGCAGACGACCACGACGGCCCCGTCGACCGCGCGCATCGCGCGCGTCACGTCGCCGCCGAAGTCCACGTGGCCCGGGGTGTCGATGAGATTGATGAGGTAGTTCGTCCCCTCGTACTCGTGAACGATCGAGACGTCGGCGTTGTTGATCGTGAGGAGCCGTGCCTGCTCCTGCTCGTCGAAGTTGAGGAGCAGCTGCTTGCCCGCGAGCTCGTTCGAGATCATCCCCGCGGAGGCGAGCAGGTTGTCCGAGAGGGTCGTCTTCCCGTGGTGGATGTGCGCGACGATCCCGATGTTGCGGATGCGGTCGACGTTCCGCATCATCTCGGGGATGGCCTTCGCCAGCTCGGCCCGAATGTGGGTCATAGTCGGCTCCTCCGGTCCTAGCGCGCCGACTGCGCGACGCGTTCGACCTCTTCCTTGCGCCCGACCGCGAACGAGGTGAGATCCCCCTTCGCGGCGAGTCGGATCTCATCGGCGAGGCAGGTGTGGATCGGCTTCGTCGACTTGTGCGATGCCTGGATGGCGCCGAGCGCCAGGTTCCGGATCGCGACGTTGAGCCGGCGGGCGGGCGACGCATCGACGGCCCGCGGGACGGAGATCCCGCCGAACTGGAGCCGGGTGATCTCCTCGCGGGGGGCCGCGTTCTCGACCGCGTCCACGAGAAGCTGGAGGGGGTTCTTGCCGTCCTTCTGGGCGAGCTCGTCGAACGCCCGGCGGACGGTCGCGAGGGCCTTCGACTTCTTGCCGGTGAACTTGCCGCCCTTCATGAGGTGGTTCGCGAGCCGCTCCACGAGGTGCATGCGGGTCTTGAGGAACGGCCGCCCGGCGAGGCGGCCCTCGGTGTGCGGCGCGTAGACCGGATGGAGGTACAGGTACGGGAGGAGCCCCGGGTCGTGGACCTCCACGCCTTCGAAGGGGTACTTCCCGAACAGCGGGGGCATCGCGAACGGCGGCGGCGGAGGGGGCTGCGGCCGCGCGACGATCGGGCCGGCCTCCTCCTGGGCCGGCTCGGGGGGCCGCAGGGACTCCGGGTTCGAGCTCATCGGGCCGGCTTCTCCTTGCGCCCGCGCACGAGCTCGTCGAGCGAGACGTTGTTCACCTGGATCACCTTGTAGCGGACGCCGGGGATGTCGCCGTACGACCGGCCCATCCGTCCCCCGATCCCTTCGACCAGGACCTCGTCGTGCTCGTCGATGAAGTTGATCGCGCCGTCCCCGACCGCGAACGCCGTCACCTGGCGACCGTTCTTGATCAGCTGGACCTTGATGCACTTGCGGATCGCCGAGTTCGGCTGCTTCGCCTCGACCCCGACCTTCTCGATCACGATCCCGCGGGCCTGGGGCGCGCCCTCCAGGGGGTCCGACCGCTCCTTGAGGTGCAGGGTGCGGCGCTTGTAGTACCGGTCCGACCAGCGTCGCCGCTGGCGGAGGGTCGCGAGCCGACCGGCGGTGTTGAGGCCCGAGGGAGGCGGCATCGGCGAAGGGGCCGAGCCACTGGGCCGGTCTATTTAAAGTCGGCCTGCCGGGTGCACCGCCGAGGACGGTCGGTGGCGACCGAAGGCGACGACCGGCCCCGCGCGCCCGCCGATCGAGCGGCGTGGCGCGCGCTCGCGCGGGAGATCGAGGCGTGCCGCCGGTGCCCCCTCGGGGCGGTGCGCACGCACGTCGTCGTGTACCGGGGCAGCCTCCGGCCGACCGTCGTCTTCGTGGGCGAGGCGCCCGGGCGGGACGAGGACCTCGCCGGCGTCCCGTTCGTCGGCCGTGCCGGTCGCCGGCTGGACGCCGCGATCGCGCGCATCGGGCTCGCGCCGGGCGAGTTCGGGGTGCTCAACCTGCTGAAGTGCCGACCGCCCGCCAATCGATTCGACCGCGCCGCGGCCCGCGCCTGCCGGCCCTACCTCGACCGGCAGCTCGCGTGGCTGGGACCGCGGCTGCTCGTGACCCTGGGGGCCCACGCCCTGCGCGCGCTCGACCCCACCGCCCCCCCGGTCACGAAGGCGGCGGGCCGGGTGCGCCCGGGGACGGCGCCGGCCGTCTTTCCGCTGCTCCACCCTGCAGCCGCCCTGCGGTCGCGCCGGTACGCGACGCGATGGGAGCTCGACGTGGGCCGCCTCGGCGCGTACCTCCGGGGCGGCGCGCAAGGCCCATAACCGAGGCCGGGCCTATCGCGGTGTGGAGCCGTTCGAGCTGTTCCTGCTCGAAGGTTCGTACCAGGCGGTCGACGACGGCGTCGTCGTCGAGCTGTTCGGGCGGACCCGGTCCGGGGAGGCGATCGTCGCCCGCTACTACGGCTTCCGGCCGTACTTCGTGATCACCGAACCGACGGACGAGGTCCGCGATCGGCTGCGCAAGGACCCCGAGATCGTGGAGGTCACCGACCTCACGACCTGGGCGGGCGGGAAGGACCGCCCCGCGATCCGCGTGACCCTGCATCGGCCGTGGCTGGTACCGCAGTACCGCGACCAGTTCCGCCGCCACGGCGAGGAGTGGAGCGTGCTCGCCTGCGACATCCCGTTCGTCCACCGGTTCCTTTACGACAAGGGGCTCGGCCTGACCGTCGCGTTCGACGGGGAGGACGAGCCCCCGGAGATCCGCGCCCGCTACACCGTGCCGCGCGTGGTCCGGGTCGTCACCGAGGGGGGCCGGGACGTGCGGCCGTCCGAACCGTTCCGGCCCGCGTGGCGGATCCTGTCGTTCGACATCGAGAACTCGATCCGGAACCGAACGATCTTCACCATCTGCGGCGTCGCCGAGGGCGGCGGCCGGGCGCGACGCACGTTCCGGCTCGGCGGTCCGGACGAGCGCGCGATCCTCGAAGGGTTCGCGCGCGAGGTCGCGGAGGACGACCCCGACGTGGTGACCGGCTACAACATCGGCGGCTACGACCTGCCGCTCCTGGTCGAGCGGGCGAAGGCGGTCGGCCTCGCCGTGCTCCCCCTCGGCCGCGAGCGGTCCGAGCCCCGCGAGATGGGCGACCGGCTCTGGAAGGTCGCCGGTCGGGTGATCGCCGACGCCTGGTGGTCGGCCCGCCGCGAGCTCCACCCGAAGCAGGAGACGCTCCAGTACGTCGCCCGCACGCTCCTCGGGGACACGAAGCTGGACGTCGACCGCCGGAACATGGACGCCGAGTGGGCGAACGACCCCGAACGGGTCATGGAGTACTGCGAGCACGACGCCGACCTCGCGCTGCGCATCCTCGTGCGGCTGCGGGCGATGGAGAAGGCGGCCGATCTCGCGACCGTCGCCCGCCTCCCGCTCGAAGAAGGGCTCAACGGGCGCACCTCGCTGTTCATCGACGCGATGCTGATCCCCCGGGCCGACCGGGAGGGCGTCGGGGTCCTGCCCTCGCACCGCGCCACCCGCGACGCCCCGATCGAGGGCGGGTACGTCCACGCCATCCGGCCCGGCCTCTACCGGTGGGTGGTCGTGCTCGACTTCAAGTCGATGTATCCGTCGATCATCATCAGCCGGAACCTCTGCTTCACGACGCTGTCGCCGGAAGGGACGACGATCGCCCCGTCGGGCGCCCGGTTCCTCTCGCCCGACGTGCGACGGGGCCTCATCCCGGCGATCCTGGCCGACCTGATGGCCGATCGGGCCCGGTTCCGGGCCGAGTCGCGGGCCGCGGAGACCGCGGAGCTGCGCGCGTACTACGACGGCCTGCAGAACGCGGTCAAGGTGCTCATGAACTCCTTCTACGGGGTGCTCGCCTCGAGCTTCTACCGGTTCACGAACAAGGAGATCGGCGCGGCGATCACCGCCTTCGCCCGCGAGGCGATCACGTCGATCATCCGGGCGCTCGAGGCCGATGGTCACGAGGTGGTGTACTCCGACACCGACTCGGTCTTCGTCCGCTCTCCCGTCGACACCCTCGACGGGGCGCGGGCGTTCGGGGAGGGGATCGCGAAGCGGTTCACCCACGAGGGCGCGACGTTCGAGTTCCAGTCGGTCTACGAGTCGTTCTTCTCCCACGGGGCGAAGAAGCGGTACGTCGGCCGGACCGTCTGGCCCCAGGACGAGGTCGTCGTCCGGGGCTACGAGACGCGACGGACCGACGCCTTCGACTACCAGTCGGAGGCGCTCCTCGAGGTGTTCGACCTCGTGCTGAAGGGCGACACCGACGGGGCGGTCCGTCGCTCGCGCGAGCTCGTGCAGGCCGTCCGGGCGAAGAAGGTCCCGGTGGAGCGGCTCGTCATCGCGCGGGCGGTGCGCGCGGAGAGCGAGTACAACGAGTCGACGCGCGACAACCTCCCGTTCCTGCGCGTCTTCCGCCGCCTGCGGGAGGAGGGCTACGACGTGATCCCCGGGATGAAGGTCGCCTGGGTGGTGACGGACTCGACCCAGTCGCCGCAGGCAATCGAGCCGTGGATCGAGGGTCGGGCGTTCCCGGCCGAGCCGGACTGGGAGTACTACGCCGACCGCGTCGCCCAGACGCTCGCCCGCGTGACGGAGGTGTTCGACTGGGACGCCGCCGCGCTCCTGCGGGGTAGCCACCAGCAGCGCCTCGGCGGCGACGGGAGCGACGCACGCCCGGCGGCCGCCCCGACGAACGGGACGCCCGCCGGCCTCGACACCCCGGTCGCCGAGATCGCGAAGCCCGCGAAGCGTCGGACGACGACCCGGTCGCTCGCCGAGTTCCCCTAGCCCGCGGCCCGCACCGCGGGGCCGTCCTCGGCCGACTCGCCCCGCAGGGCGAGCAGCGCCCCGGCGACGGCCACCGGGATGCCGAGGACCCCGAGGAGCGGGAGCGCGATCCCGAGGATCCCGGCCGACAGGAGCAGGGTGAAGACCGGGATCGCGGTCATCAGCATCGGGGGGACCACGAGCCCCGCCCGGCCGATGGCGACGAAGTAGAGCACCGGTGCCACGAAGAAGCTCGTGATCCCCGTCAGCGCGAGCAACGCGAGCGGGACCGCGGGCACCCGGACGAGCCCGCCGAGCCCACCGGGGAGCAGCGGGGCCAGGAGGGCCGTCACCGCCGCCGCGCCCAGCATCGACTGCGCGACCACCGCGCTCGGGGCCGTCCGCTCGTTCTCCCGGGCCGTGAGGAGGAAGTAGAAGGCGACCGCGAACGGCACGGCGACGACCGCGAGCCAGGCCCAGCCGGTGACCGTGGTCAGCCGCCCGCCGGCGACGATCGTGAGCGAGCCCCCGACGAGGCTGAGGACGAGACCGACGGCGAACAGCGCGGTGTGGACGTGGGCCCGCCCGATCCCGAGCAGGTACGCCACGATCACGGGCGTGATCACCACGTCGCCGATCAGCGAGAGCAACGACGCGTCGACGGGCCCCGCGAGGTACGTCGCGGCGAGCACACCGACCTGCATCGCGACGAGCAGCCCGATCCGCCCGTACGCCGCCGGGCTCGCCCAGAGGGCGAGGAACGCCCGCGCGTGCCCCGTGCCCACGGCGTAGCCCGCGTACGCGATCCCCCCGACGACGAACGGGTAGACGAGGACCGCCGAGGGCGCCGCCGCGGGCGACGCCCAGAGGACGAACAGGTAGTACGTGGCCCAGAGCAGCGCCGCCCCGAGCGCCAGTCCGACCGCGAGGGCCCGGGCGGGCCGGGCGAGCATCACGCAGGCCCCGAGCGAACGGTCGCCATATCGGCTCTCCCCGCGGCGGCCCGATCAGGCGTACCCTTCGTAGGTGAGACCGAATCCGGGGACCCGGACGCCGCGGCCGGACCGCACGGTCCCGATCGGGACCGCGTCGCGGGCGCCCGCGCGGGCGAGCCGGCGCAGCAGATCCGGGACCCGGCGCGCGGCCGCGACGATCGCGAACCCGATCCCCATGTTGAACGTCTGGAACATCTCGTGGTCCGAGATCGGGCCGAGGGCCTGGGCCCACGGGAACACCGGCGGGACCGTCGGCCACCGGTCGAGCGAGAACGCGACCCCGGGATGGAGCCGGCTGAGGTTCCGCACGCCGCCCCCCGAGAGGTGGGCGAAGCCGTGGACCTCGGGGCGATCGGCGATCGCTTCCGCGAACGTCGTGTAGGTCCGGGTCGGGCGCAGCAGCTCCACGCCGACCGGGATCCGGCTCCCCGGACGGGGGCGCGAGAGATCGACCCTCGCCTCCGCGAGGAGCCGCCGCAGCAGCGTGTAGCCGTTCGCGTGGAACCCGGTCGACGGGAGGCCGATCACGACGTCCCCTACCCGGATCCGCTCGCCGGTCACCGGCCTCCGCCCGCGGGGGAAGAACCCGATCGCGGTGGCCCCGAGGTCGATCCCCGTCACGAGGCCGGGCACGACCGCCGTCTCGCCGCCCAGGAGCGCGCACCGCGCCGCGCGCAGCCCGCGGTCGACCCCGACGCCGAGCGCCCGGAACCGCTCGGGATCCGGCCGCGGGCACAGGATCGTGTCGACGAGACCGGCGGGCCGCGCGCCGACCGCCGCCAGGTCGTTCACGTTGACGGCGACCAGGTCCTCGCCGACCTCTTCCCACCGGTCGAGCGCCTCGGCGAGCATCACCTTCGAGCCGACGGTGTCGGTCGTCACGGCGATCGTCTCGCGTCCGATCTCGACGAGGCCCGCGAAGTGTCCCGGGAGATCGACCCGGCGTCCGTGGTCGGCGGGCGGCCGGTAGCGGACCGCGTCGAGGAGCCCCTTCAGCGCCTGGGCCCGGAACCCGACATCGACGCCGCTCGCCGCATAGGTGAGCGGCACCCGCTTCGCCACGCCGGCCCTCGTCGGGGGGAGCCGCCCCCCCGAGAAATAGGTTGGCCGTGCGCGGCCGGCGGGGCTATAGGACGGGAGGCGTCCCCCCCCGCGATGGTCCCGCCCGTCGGCCGCCGCGCCACCCGCGCGTCCGATGCGCCGCGGGAGGAGCCCGCCTGGATCCTCGCCGGCCGCGCGTTCGTGCGGGGCCGGCTGCAACCGGTCGAGATCGCGATCGGCCCGGACGGGCGAATCCAGTCGATCGGGCGCGTCCGGTCCGGCGCGCCACGGACCGACGTCGGCGATCGGGTGATCCTGCCCGCCGCGACGGACGTGCACGTGCACGCCCGCGAGCCCGGACCCGAGAGCGGGATCGAGAACCTCGCGACCGCCACGGTCGAGGCGGCCCTCGGTGGCGTCGGGCTGGTCGGGGAGATGCCGAATACGACGCCCCCCGTCACCGACCCCGAGACGCTCGAGGAGAAGGCCGCCCTCGTGCCGGGCCGGGCGGCCGTCGACGTGCTCCTCTACGCCTCGCCCGCACGGCCCGCGCGACGGGCCGCGCTCGCCCGGCGGGCGGGCGCCTTCAAGCTCTACCTCGCCCCGACGACCGGGATCCCGGATCCCCCGGCCCTCGCGTCAGTCCCCGGGCTCCTCGAACGGCTCGCGCCGCTCGGGTTGCCGGTCAGCGTCCATGCTGAGGACCCGGGGGCGTTCCACGACGGCCGTCGGCCCGGGGACCTCGCCGAGTGGAACGCCCATCGGCCCCCCGCGGCCGAGACGGCCGCGATCGGCGCGCTCGTCGCCCGCGCGCCCGCGTCGCTGCGGCTCCACGTCGCCCACGTCACGGAGGCGTCGAGCGCGGCCCGGCTGCGGGCGGCCGGCGTGTCGTTCGAGGCGACGCCCCACCACCTGCTCCTCTCCGACCGCAGCCGCGTGGGAACGGCCGGCAAGGTGAACCCGCCGCTCCGGTCGGAGGCCGACCGGGCCGCGCTCTGGGCGATGTTCGCGCGCGGCGAGGTGCCGATCCTCGCGAGCGACCACGCCCCCCACGCCCGGTCGGAGAAGGACCGGCCGTTCGCCGACGCCCCGAGCGGACTGCCCGGTCTCGAGACGATGCTGCCGCTGCTCCTCGCCCGGGTCCGCACCGGGGACCTCGCGCTCGCGGTGCTCGTCGCCGCCGCCGCCGACCGGCCCGCCCGCTGGTTCGGGCAGCCCCTCGGCCGGATCGCCCCGGGCCACCGCGCGAACCTGCTCGTGGTCGACTTCAAGGTCCGGACGACGATCGAGGCCCGGCGCCTGCGGTCGCCGTGCGGGTGGACCCCGTTCGAGGGGGGCGACGCGATCTTCCCCCAGCTCCACTATCGGGACGGGGAGGCGATCGTGCGCGACGGAGAGTACGTCGGCACCCCGACCGGCCGGGTCGTCCGCCCGGAGTTCGCCCCCGGCGAACCGCTCGGTCCGAGCGCCGGCTAGCGGGCGGACGGCCCGTCGTAGACGAGGCGGAACGGCGCTCGGAGCTGGGCGTTCGTCCGGGCCGGGATCCCCTCGAACTCGAGCGGGGTCTGGCAGCCCCCGCACGCGACCGCCGGCCGCTGGCGGCCCAGCGCGATCGAGAGCGCGATGCCGACCTCGATCTCCCGCGGGCGGGCCGGTGCGGCCGCGACCGCCCGGTGCAGCTCGGCGAGGAGCTCCTGTTCGGCCGGAGGGGCGGCGGCGTGCATCGGAAAAACCACCCCTGCGCCCCTCTTAACGGGCGCCTCCCCCGCGGGAAACCTACTCCTCGTCGGGGGGCGGGCTCTCGGGCGGCTCGGACGACTTCTTCGGCGCCCGCTTCAGGATCTCGCCGCTGATCTTGTCGAGCTCCGCCATCAGCGAATCGATGTCCGGCTCCGACTCCCCGGCCGCGGCGGCCCCCGCACCGGCGGCGGCCCCGGCGGCCGCGCTCGGCACGGCCACGGGCGGGGCGGCGGTGGTGACGTCCTCGGGGGTCTCCAGGTACGCCGGCGCCGCGGCGGCCGGGGCGACGGGCGCCGCCGCGGGTCCGGCCGGGGGCGCGCCGCTCGCCGGTCCCGCCGGGCCCGGGCCCCCGCTCCACGCCGTCAGCGGCGGGGCGGTGGACGCGGGCGGCCGGCGGCGCCGGTTCCGGGTGACCAGGAGGAGGGCGACGAGCGCGACCACCGCGATCGCGACGATCACGGCGACGAGCCACCACGGGAACGGGGTCGACGACGACGGGCAGTTGTTGTACGCGCAGCCCGACTGGGCGAGCGCCGCGCCCGAGTTCGCGCTCAGACCGGCCGCGACGATCACGGCGAGCATCCCGGCCCCGAGTACGGCCGGCACGATCCGATGCGCGCGCGAGGGTGAGCTCATTGAGGGTCGGGGGCCCTACCTTCCAACGTCGGATGCGGGCGGCTCTGTATAAACCTGACGAGCCCGAGGGGCGGTTATACGGCCGGTGCCGCCGGACCGATTCCGCGCCCGGGCCCCGCGCGTTTCGGCATACGATTTTGAGCCGGCGCGAGGTCCCGCGCCCGTGACGTTCCCGTACGCGGCGACGTTCCTCGGCCTCCTCGCCGTCTACCTCGTCTACTCCGTATGGGCCCGGCTGGACCCCCGCTACCCGATCGGGGCCGCCCTCGCCCTGCTCGTGGTGACCGCGGCGGTCGACGCCGGCGGGGCGAGCGGGACCGCCAACACGCTCGCGGAGTACGTGTTCTTCCTGCTCGCCGGCGGGGTGGTGCTGCTGCTCGTCGACCACGTCCGGGGCGAGCGCGCCCCGTCAGCGACGGGCCCCGTTCAGGGCCCGCCGCAGCCCGAGACGGCCGAGCCGGCGGACCCACGGGAGGGGCCGGCCCAGCATCCGCTCGACGGCGTCGAGGAGCATCGCGTCGCCGACGTCGACGCTCCGGGTGACGAGGACCACCACGAGGAACAGCCCCGCGATCCCGAGGGCGATCGGGGGCAGGGTGATCAGCGGGCTATGGACCGCCAGGAACGGCCGGGCGAGGTAGAGGGCGAGCGCGGACGGGACGCCGGTCACGAGCAGCGGTAGCACGAAGTGCTGCCGGAACGGGTGCACCCTGTCGAGGACGGCGATCTCGGCGATCGACAGCGCGGAGTAGGCCGCGTTGGCCGTCCCCCACGCGACGGCGGCGCCGACGTACCCCCACGTCGGCACGAGGGCGAAGGCGAGCCCGACGTCGATGGACCCCGCGGCGACCGCGTTGTACAGCAACAGTCGGGTCCGCCCGAACGCGACCTGGACGGTGGGGCCCGGCCCCAGGAGCGTGGTGACGAACGCGCCGAACACCGTGAGATCGAGCGGCAGCGTGACCGCCGTGTAGCTGATGCCGTAGACGAAATCGAGCGACTCCGATGGGACGAAGAAGAAGACCAGGAACAATGGGAGCGACAGCAGGATCATCCATTTCGTGACCGTGGTGTACGTGAGATCGACGCTCCCTGTCTGCCGACGCACGTGGAACCGCGTCGCGACGGGGAGGAAGATGTAGGCCGCCGCGGTCATGCCGACCGTGAGCAGCCGCGAGAGGGTGAGGGACGCGGAGTAGGTCCCGACCTCGCTCGAGTGGTAGACCCCGAGGACGAGCGTGTCGCCCGATCCCATCAGCGTGCTCATCACGCCGACCACGAACAGCGGCGCCGCGAAGGTGAGCAGCTGGCGGAGCGCCTTCGGGTCCCCGACCCCTGCCGGCAGCCGGCGCGGCAGCCGCCGCAGCATGTAGACCAGGATTAGGGCGAGGCTCGCGACGTTCGCCGCCGCGTACGCGGTGAGGGCCTCGCCGTAGCTGAGCCCCCGGGGCGGGAGGGCGAGGTAGACGACCAGGAAGCCCACGAACAGCGCGGGGTTGATGATCTGGACGAACAGCCCGTTCGGCGTCACGTCCTCGTACCCCTGGAAGATCGATGCGACGACCGTCGCGACCACCGAGGTCGCGATCGTCACCGAGAACAGCTGGAGCGCGAGGGTGAGGTTCGCCGGGGAGAGGTTGGCCGAGCCGAGGGCGCTCCCGAGCGCGGGCGCCGCGAAGAACAGCCCGATCGCGCCGACCGCCCCCGCGACCGCGCTCAGCACGAGCGTGCCGCGGACCATCGAGCGCCGGGCGGGATCGCCCGTCGCGTACGGCAGGCTCCGCGCGATCGCGTTCGGCAGCCCGAGCGTCCCGAGCGCGGAGATCACGCCCGCGAGCGTCAGCGCGAGGGAGAACGCGTTCCACTCCCCGGGGGTGGTGTTGCGCACGACGATGACCCGCGAGACGAAGTTGATCCCGACGTAGGCGATCGTCGCGACGAGCAGGAACAGCGTCCCCCGCGTGACGCTCGACAGTCCCTCCCGGACCGCGTCGTCGGAATTGCTCACGAAGGTCGCCCGGTCGAGGGCTGCCGCCCGAGAGTAAATACGTAGCGTCGCGCCGGCACCGGTCTTATACCGAGAGGGCGCTCCGTCGGACGTGTCCGTTCCCGGCCCGGGCGGGGCCGCGTGGGCCGTCCAACTGCTGCTGCTCGCGGCGATGGCGGTCGTCGTCGGAGAGGCGGTCCGCCTCGCCGCCGCGCGATGGGTCGGGGCGTGGCGCGGGCTCGACGCGATCGAGCGCGGGCTCCTCGACTTCTACCTCGGGGGCGCCGCCGTCTACCTGGTCGCGGCGCTCCCGATCGGCGCCTTCGGTCTCGCGCTCCTGGTCGGCCTTCCGGTCGCGGGCCTCGCGGTGGTCCTGGGGTGGTACCTCGGGGGCCGGGGACGCCGCCCGGGCGGGGCGCGCGCGGCGCTCGCCCGCACGGTCCGACCCGGTCCGCTCCTCGCGCTCGCGAGCGCGCTCGCGCTGTTCGGCCTCGAGCTCGCGGTCGCCCTTCCCGTCGGCACGGGCAACACCTACGACTCGAGCCTGCTCACCCTGTACACCGCGCTGCTCCTCCAGCATCACTCGATCGCCCTCTCGTTCGCGCCGTACGCCCCGGTCGGGCTGCTGTACCCCCAGGGCACGACCGTGTGGCTCGGCTCCGCCCAGCTCCTGTTCGGGCTGCCGGCGGCCCGCACCTCCCTCCTGGTCACCCCGCTGTTCCTCGGCCTCGCTCCGCTGGGCGGATTCGTCGTCGGCCGGCGGTGGTTCGGCACCGACCGGGCCGGCGTCGCGCTCGCGCTCGGCCTCGCGTTCCTCGGCCCGGGGACCCGGGGCATGACCGGGGGCAGCAACGACTTCGTGGTCGCGTTCCCGCTCGTCCTCTTGCTGCTCGGACAGAGCGTCGCCTGGGTCCGTCGCCCCGGCCCCACCTGGGCGGACGCCGCCGCGTTCGGGCTCGTCGCGGGTTATTCGGCGGCGCTGAACCCGGTCGGGGCGCAGTGGCTGCTGCTCGCGGTCCTGGTGGCGGGCGCGTTCGCCCGGCCCGCCTACGCGGGCGCCGCGGGCCGCTGGTTCGCCCGATGGGGGCTCGCGGCCGGGGCCGCGCTCGTGGCGCTCGTGCCGACGTGGGTCGTCCTCGCCGAGGGGATCGGGAGCCCGGGGTACGTGTCGGGGAGCGGGGCCCCGCCGCCCGGGGCCGCGACCGGGCTCTCCCCGACCGGCTGGGTCGCGAGCGTCGATCCGTACCTCTTCGGCCCGGAGCATGTCGCGCTGTCGTCGATCCCGCTCCTCACCGTCGAGCTCGCCCTGCTGTTGACCGCCGGCGCGGGCCTGCTGCTCTGGGCGGCGCGGGCGAGCCCGCTCGGGCGTTACCTCGAGACCGCCCGTCTCCTGCTCGGCGCCGGGATCGTCGCGATCGTCGCCCTGCTCGGGGTCCTCGTCGCCGCGGGGAGCGGGTTCGGCCCGGCCGTCGCGTACGCCCATCTGACCAGCAGCGCCGAGCTGTCGATCTGGCTGTTCGCCCTCTACGGGATCGTCGCGGTCCTGCCGCTCGCGCTGGCGTTCGAGGCGATCGCCGCCGCCCGCGCCCGGACGCCGACCGCCGGCCGGAGCCCACCGCGCCGGGCCCGCTGGCGGCTCCCCGGGCGCCCGGAGGACCGGGCGACGGTCGCGGCGGCGGCGGCGCTCGCGGTCGCGGTCGTCGTGCCGGGGCTCGTGCTCACGCCGACCGCGCTACCGGTGGTGCTCCGCGACCTGTACCAGGACTTCGGGAACGTGACGGCGGACGATCTGTCGGTGCTGGCCTACGCCGGCGCCCATCTGCCGTCGGGGGCCCGGGTCCTGGTCGCGCCGGGCAGCGCGGGGCAGTTCCTGCCCGGCTACGCCGCGGACGTCGTGCTGCTGTTCCCGATGGTCCCGGGATGGCCGTGGCTCAATGCGTCGTACCGGCTGCTCGTGAGCCAGCTCACCAACGGCACGCTGAACGCCTCGGGGGAGTCGGCGCTCGGGTCGCTCGACGTCGGCTACGTGATCGTGACCGGGAACAGCACGGTCCTGTGGCCCGCCTTCTCTCCGGCGCCGTTGCTGGCCGATCCGGACGAGTTCGCCGTGCTGGACCACGCGGGGGACGCGTACCTGTTCGAACGGTACGCGGGCTGAGCCCCGGGGCTCAGAGGAAGTCGTCGAGGAGCTCGGGCCGGCCCCGGGCGCCCGCGGGCTGGTGCGCGAGCGGTCCCGCGGCGAGGACCTCCTCGAGATCCTCGTACGTCGGGCGCTCCGTCCGGTAGAACAGGCCGATCGGGATCTTGTCGCCCCACTCGAGGGCGCGCTGGAAGGCGGCCGGGAGGTTGGTCGGGTCGTGGCCCGCGCTCTCGAGCTTGTAGACGCGCTGACGGAAGAAGTCGAACGTGTTGAGCTTGTTATACGTCACGCACGGGCTGAAGACGTCGACGAGCGCGAACCCCTTGTGCTGGATCCCGCCGGCCACGAGGTCGGTGAGCTGCTTCACGTCGCCCGAGAACCCGCGCGCCACGTACGTGGCGCCGGCGGCGAGCGCGAGGGCGATCGGGTCGATCGGGTTCTCGATGACGCCGAGCGGGGTCGACTTCGTCTTCTGGCCCATCGTCGACGTCGGGCTCGCCTGGCCCGTCGTGAGCCCGTAGATCTGGTTGTCCATGGTGACGTACGTGAGGTCGACGTTCCGACGCATCGCGTGGACGAAGTGGCCGACGCCGATCCCGAACCCGTCCCCGTCGCCCCCGGTGCCGATCACCGTGAGCCCGTGGTTCGCCCAGCGGATCCCCTCCGCCACGGGGAGCGCGCGCCCGTGGATGGCGTGGAAGCCGTAGGCCGACAGGAAGTGCGGAAGGTTCGACGAGCAGCCGATGCCGGACACGATCACGACGTCGTGGCTCGGGATCTTGAGGCGTTTCAGCGCGCCCTCGACGGCCGCGACGACCCCGAAGTCCCCGCAGCCGGGGCACCAGGTCGGCTTGGTGTCCGACTTGCCGACGATCGGGAGCGCGGGGCCCGAGGTCGCGGGAGCCGGCGCCGCGCTACTGTCCGCCATGCGCCATCACCTCCATCGCCCGCGCCACGATCTCGTACGGATAGAACGGTTCCCCGTCGTACTTCAAGAGCCGGTTCGTGAGGTGGATGCCGGTCTCGGTGCGCAGCAACCGCCCGAACTGCCCGGAGTAGTTCGCCTCGACCAGCAGCGTCGCGCGGGTGCGGGCGAAGGCTGCGGTGACCCGCGGTGCGTCGAGCGGGTAGACCGTCGGGAACGACAGCAGGTTCGTCCGGTGGCCGCGGCTCGCCAGCATCGGCATCGCATCGCGGATCGCCCCGATCGTCGACCCCCACGCGACGAACGTGAGCTCCGCGTCGGCCGGCCCCTCGAACGTGGGGGGGTCGCCCTGCGCGGCGAGCCCGTGGAGTTTGCGCATGCGCTTGTCCATCATCCGCTGCCGCTCGGCGACCCAGACCGGGATCCCGGACTTCACGTCCGAGATGAGGTGCCCCCGCTCGTCGTGCTCGTCGGACCCGGCGATGAAGTTGAGCCCGGGCTGGCCCGGGAACGCCCGGGGGGAGACGCCCGAGTCGGTGTACTGGTAGCGCTTGTACTCGTGCCCGTTCGGCTCGACGGTGAACAGCGACGGCACGTCCACGTCGAGATCGATCTCGGATCGGTCGACCGTCATGTGGCTCTCCGAGAGGTGGAGATCGCTCGCCACGATGACGGGCGTCTGCCAGTCCTCGGCGAGCCGGAACGCTCGGATCATCGCCCGGTACGCCTCTGCGGGCGTCGACGGCGCGAGGACCGCCCGCGGGAACTCCCCCTGCCCGGCCCCGAGGATGAGGTTGAGATCGCCCTGCTCGGTCTTGGTCGGAAGGCCGGTCGAGGGACCGGACCGCTGCGATTCGACCACCACGAGCGGCGTCTCGGTCATCCCGGCCATGCCGAGGGCTTCGACCATCAGGGCGAAGCCCCCGCCGCTCGTCGCGGTCATCGCGCGGACGCCGCCGAACGACGCGCCGATCGCCATGTTGATCGCGGCGAGCTCGTCCTCGGCCTGCTTGACCACCACGCCCGCCTGGGTCGCATGCGCCGCCATCCAGTGCATGATCGACGAGGCCGGGGTCATCGGGTACTGGGCGAGGAACTTGCAGCCGGCCGCGACCGCCCCCAGCGCGATCCCCTGGTTGCCGGTCAGGAGCAGCTTCGGGGGCCCGCCCTTCGGGGGCGCGTTCGGGTGCACGCTCGCGTGCTGCTGGGCGTAGGTAAAGCCGGCCTCGCTCGCCCCCAGGTTCCAGGTGACGACGTCGCCGGCCTTACGCCCGAACGAGTCGGAGAGCGCCTGGTGGAGCACGTCGAGCGGGATCCCGCCCAGGAACGCGGCCGCGCCCATCCCGGCGGCGTTCTGGAGGATCGACTGGCTCGTGTACTTGCGGGCGATCTCGAGCGTCGGGACGGGGAGCGCGCGCACGCCGGCGGGCAGGTCGCCGATCACGAACTTCTCCGGGTCGTGGATGACGAACCCGCCGGGTCGCAGGAACGCCGCGTGGACGTCGACGGTCTGGCGGTCGAGCGCGTAGAGGACGTCGGCGCCGTCGCCCTGGGAGTACGGCCGCTCGGTGGACGTACGCGCCTGGTACCAGACGTGGCCGCCCCGGATCACCGACTGGTACTCGTTGATCCCGAAGACGTGGAGTCCCATGCGGGAGTAGCAGCGCGCGATCGTCTCGCCGATCGACGCGATCCCGTCCCCCGCTTGGCCGCCAGCGCGGACGGAGATCTCGGGCATCGACGCGTTCTATCGTCCGTCCGTATATCCCATTTGGCGGTCGGGGCGGTGCGGCCGCCAATCCTAAGGGCGGCCGCCCCCGTCCGCTCCCGATGGCCCGGGGGACCGTGACGGTGCTCCTGTTCGGCCCCGCGCGGGAGACCGCGGGGACCGGCCGCCTCGTCGTGGACGTGCCGGACCCGGGGCTCGCCGCCCGGGCGCTCGTCGACGAGCTCGCGCGCCGCTACCCGAAGCTCGCCCGGACGCTCGCCGTCAGCCGGCTCGTTCGGAACGGGCGATACCTCTCGCGGCTCACGGAGCGCGTGCGCCCGGGCGACGAGGTCGCGGTCCACCCCCCGTACGGGGGCGGCTGACCGTGAGCGCCTCGATCCGGCTCACGACGCGCCCGCTCTCGGGCGCCGCCGCGCAGCGGGCCCTCGAGGGCCCGGGGGTCGGCGGGGTGGTGATCTTCGCGGGCCGGGTCCGGCCCGATCCGACGCCGGCGGGACGGGTCGTGGCGCTCGTGTACGACGTCCACGGCCCGCTCGCGCTCGCGCGGCTCCGCGCGATCGCCGGGATCGCGGAGCGCCGGTTCGGGGCGCGGCGCGTGGTGCTCTGGCATCGGAGCGGACGGCTCAAGGTCGGGGAGATCTCGGTGATCGTGGGCGCGGCCTGCCCGCACCGCGACCCCGCGTTCCGGGCCGCGCGCTACCTCATCGAGGAGCTGAAGGCGTCGGTCCCGATCTGGAAGGCGGAGCGAGCACGACCCGCGCGTCGACGGCGACCACGCCGTGCCCGGTCGGCCGCACGATCAGCGGGTTGAGATCGAGCTCCGCGACCTCGGGCCGCTCGATCGCGAGCTGCGAGACCCGCTCGATCGCCTCCTCGAGGGCCGGGAGGTCGCTCGGCGCCTCGCCGCGCACCCCCCGCAGCAGCGGGAACGCCTTCACCGACTCGACCATCCGCTCCGCCGAGAGGGGCCGGATCGGGGCGAGGCGGAAGGTGACGTCCCTCAGCACCTCGACATAGATCCCGCCGAGCCCGAAGACGACGATCGGGCCGAAGTCCGGGTCGCGCTGTACGCCGATGAGGACCTCCTTGCCGCCCTGGATCTGCTCCTCCACCTCGTACCCTTCGATCCGGGCGGTCGGGACGGCGGCGCGCACGGCCCGGTCCATCCGGGTCCAGGCCGACCGCACGCCGTCCGCGTCGGCGAGCCCGACCGCGACGCCGCCGACGTCCGTCTTGTGCGAGATGTCCGGCGAGGCGACCTTGAGCACGACCGGGTAGCCGATCCGGTCGGCCGCCCGGGCGGCCTCGTCGGCGCTCGCGACGCGGGCGACCTTCGGGAACTCGACGCCGTACGCGCGCAGGAGCGATCGGGCCGCGTACTCGGGGAGGACGCTCGTGCCGGCCGCCCGGGCCGCGGCGACCGTCGCGTCGGCCGCGGCCGTGTCGACCGGGAAGCTCCGCACCTGCGTGCGGGGCCGGGTCCGCCAGGCATGGTACCGCGCGAGGCTGCCGAGCCCCTCGACCGCCTCCTCCGGGAACGTGAACGTCGGGACCCCGTGCTCCTCCAGGAAGGCGACGTCCTGCGCGAGGTCCGTGAGGCCGAAGAGGCAGGCGACGATCGCCTTCGGGGTGCTCGCCTTCGCGTCGAGGATCGCCTGGGCGACCGACGACCCGGTCATCGTCCCGGTCGGGGTCGCGATCACGAGCGCCCCGTCGAACTCCGTCGTGCCGAGCAGCGCGCCCAGCGTCTCGCGGTACTGATCGGGGCCGACGTCGGCGGTCATGTCGAGCGGGTTCGAGATCGCCGCGATCGACGGGAGCCGGTGCGCGAGCGCGTCCCGCACCGGCGGGGAGGGCGCGGGCAGTTCGAGCTGGTTGCGGATCGCGGCGTCGGCGGCGACGATCCCCGGCCCGCCCGAGTTCGTCAGGATCGCGAGGCGCGGTCCGTCGAGGCGCAGCCCCGACGCGAAGACCTTGGCCGTCCGGAACAGGTCGCCGAGCGTGTCGGCGCGCAGGACCCCCGATTGGGCGAACAGCGCGTCGTAGAGCTGGTCGCGCCCGGACTGGGCGAGCGATCCGGTGTGGCTGCGCGCGGCCCGCTCGCCGGCCGCGGTCCGCCCGCTCTTGATCACCAGCACGGGCTTTTGCTCGGTGACCTCGCGCGCTGCCTCGAGGAACCGGCGCCCGTTGGCGAGGCTCTCGACGTAGAGCAGGATCACCTTCGTCGCGGGATCGGCCCCGAGGGAGTGGAGCAGGTCGTTCTCGTCGACCCCGGCGCGGTTGCCGACCGACACGAACCGCGAGAAGCCGATCCGCTCCGCGATGCCATACTGCAGGATGCCGGCGCAGAGCGCCCCGCTCTGCGACACGAAGGCGATGTTCCCGCGGGGCGGAAGGCTCTCGCTGAAGGTCGCGTTGAGGCTGACGTCCTCGGCTGTGCTGAGCACGCCGAAGCAGTTCGGGCCGACGAGCGACATCTGGTGCCGCGTCGCCCGGGCGACGACCTCCCGCTCGAGCGCGGCCCCGGCCTCGCCGACCTCCCGAAAGCCGGCCGAGATGACCACGACGCCGCGGGTGCCGCGCGCGCCGAGCTGGTCGACGACGTCCGCGACGTTCGGGGCCGGGACGATGACGACCGCGAGCTCGGGCGTCTCGGGGAGGTCGGCGACGCTCGCGTAGCAGCGCACGCCCGAGACGCTCTTCCAGGCCGGGTTCACCGGGTAGGCGACGCCCCGGAACCCGGCCTGCAGGACGTTGCGGAACAGGCTCGTGCCGACCTTCCCGGGTTTGTTGGACGCGCCGATCACCGCGACCGAGGCCGGGCGGAACAGCTCCTCGAGCTCCGGGGATCGTCCCACCGTCATCGTGCGCCCCCGGGCGCCCGGACGAGCCGTCCGTTATATAGCGACCCCCCCGTGCGACCGCCGGATGGCTGCACCGGGGCCGCCTGCGGGCCCGCATCCGACGTCGCCGCCGCCGACCGGCGGCGCCCGGCCCGGCGGCCGGGGCGTCCTCCAGCGGATGGATAAGGGGCGCATCCGACGGATCGTCGCCGTCGGGAGCGGCAAGGGCGGCGTCGGGAAGTCCTCGGTCACGGCGCTCCTCGCGGCCGAGCTGCGCCGGCGCGGCCGCACGGTCGGCATCCTCGACGCGGACATCACCGGGCCCTCGATCCCGAAGCTGCTCGGCCTCACCGGACCGCTCACCGACCGGGGCGAGGGGATCGAGCCCGCCGCGACCGCCTCCGGGATCCCCGTCGTCTCCTCGCAGTTCATGGTCGAGGACGAGCAGACGCCCGTGATCTGGCGGGGCCCGCTCGTCACCCGGCTCATCACGCAGTTCTTCGGCGGGGTGAACTGGGGCGCGCTCGATTACCTGCTGCTCGACATGCCCCCGGGGACGAGCGACGTTCCCCTCACCGTCTTCCAGACGATCCCGATCGACGGGATGGTCTTCGTGCTCACCCCGCAGGACCTGGCGGCGCTGATCGTCAAGAAGGCGATGAACATGGCCCGCGACCTGCACGTCCCGCTCCTCGGCGTGGTCGAGAACATGGCGTACCTCGACTGCCCGCACTGCCACACGCGCATCGCCGCGTTCGGCCCGAGCCGCGTCGGGTCGGTCGCCGAGCAGTACGGGATCCCGGTCCTCGCCCGGCTGCCGATCGCGCCCCCGGTCTCCGAGCTCGCCGACGCGGGACGCCTCGGGGAGTACGCCGCGCCCGAGATCGCCGCGCTCGCCGACGCGTTCGAGCGCGCGGTCGCCGACGTCACGCAGGGGACGCCGACGGTCCTGTGAGCCCGCGCAGCCGGGAGAACGGGACGGTCTCGACCGGCACGCCGCGGCGGCGCAGCGCCTCCGCGAGGCCCGGCAGATGCGCGTCCCCGACGACCGCCGCGATCCGTCCGAAGCCGCGGGCGCGCAGGTCGGCGAGACGCGCCGCCATGTGCTCGTTGCGGTCGTCGACGAGCACGCGCGCGAGCGTGGGGCTCGCGAGCCGCAGCTCGTCGGTGAACGCCTCGGGCGCCGCCGCGTACTGCTCCATCTCCTTCGAGACGACCCGCGCCGGGACGAACAGCCCCGCGAACGCGCTCGCGAGCAGCATCACGCGCTCCTTCACGGGCAGGGCCCTCAGCAGGTTCGCGAGCGTGTCGCGGATCGGATCGTCGACGAGGAACAGCGGGAGGCCCCGCTCCCGGGCGATCGTCGCGGCGACCTTCATCTCCGCGCCCGGCGGCCCTCCGCCGAGCTCCGCGCCCAGTCGCCGCTGGATCCGGCCCCACAAGCGCGGCAGGAGCGGGCCGCGCCGCGCGGTGCGCCCGGGCCCTTCGGGAGCGAACATCGCCTCGGCGCGCTCCCGGTCGAGCTCGATCGCCACCCCGTCGAGCACGCGGGCGTCGAGCAGCCGGTGCAGCGGACCGGAGAGGTCGACCACGTGGGCGGCGCCGACGAGCAGCACCGGCGCCGGGTCCGTCCGCGCGTACACGCCCCCGCACCGACCCGTCGCTCTTCTGCGTTCGCCCCGCGCCGCACAACCCCCAAATAGGGGGGCGGGGTCGACCGCCGCGTATGGCGTGGACGATCTTCACGGTCCCGAGCGCGAAGCGGACCGAGCTGGACCAGGTGCTCCGGGACGACCAGGTCTCCCGGCAGAGCCAGAAGGTCCGGGAGGCGTCCGCCCTCGGGGGACCGGCCGACGCGGTCTACGTGCTCGTCGAGGGGGCGGAGGCGCCGGTCGCGCGCGCGGCGGAGCTGCTCGGGGCGGTCGGGACCAAGCTCCCGCCGGCCGAGGCGGAGCCGCTCTACCGGCGGTTCAAGGACGAGGAGGAGGCCGCCTCCGCGGGGATGGGGCTCTTCTTCACCGAGGGCTGACGGGTCAGTCGCTCGACGGCGCGTGGGACGGCTCGAGGTCCTCGCCGCCCGCGAAGACGTTCTGGCAGGCGTGGTAGAACGCGTCGAGCCCGCTCCCGTCCTTCGCCGACGTGGGGAGGAGGCCGGTGAGCGGCCCCATGGTCTCGATCGCGCGGAACAGCTCGGTCGACAGCTGGGTGTCCGGCGTGGGAGCGTCGCGGGTGACGGCCTCGTACAGCTGGCTCGGGTCGTCGGACCAGCCGAGGATCTCCGCGAGCCGTTCCGGCGGCAGGACGTCCGACTTCGCGAGGACGTTCGACATCGGCAGGCGGAAGCGGAACTCGACCGTCGCGCTCAGCATGAGGAGGGACACGAACCCGGACGGCGTGCGGGCGAGCGCCGGATCGAACAGGAAGGCGATCAGCGAGCGGTCGCCGCTCAGCGCGTCGACGATCGCGCGCGACGCCTCGCGGAAGGCGAACAGCTCGATCTGGCCCGGCGTATCGACGATCACGTAGTCGGATTTCAGCTCCTGGATCGCCTGCTTCACCTCGAAGATCTTGAGCGCGATCATATCGGCCGCGGCGACCTGGGCGCCGTTCGGCCCGAGGCCGTACTCGTCCTGGAGGTCCGCGAGCCGCACCCACTCGCGGATGTCGATGTCGGGCTCCCCCTCGGTGGATTCGCTGCCGGGATCGAGGTTCACGACCGTCGCCTCGTAGCCGGCGTGGCGCATCCACTCGCCGAAGGCGCGCACGAACGTCGTCTTGCCGGCCCCGGCGGTCCCGGTGACGTAGACGGTGCCGGGCTCTTCCATCCGTCAGCGCTTCCCCGCGACGGCCCGCTGCCGGCCGAGCTCCGCCGCGACGGCCCGGAGGAACGCCGTCTTCGTCGAGCCCGATCGCTTCGTGACCTTGACCCGCCCGCCGAAGCGATGGGCCTGACGGGGGTAGTGCTTGTCGGCCTCGACCTCGGCCTTCGCCCCGAGCCGCTTCGCGGCGGCCGCGATCTCCTCCGCCGTCACGTCGGTCAGCGTCGCCGACTCGGGCAGCCGGCGGCCCTCCTCCCGCGTGAGCCCCTTCGCGAGGTAGGCCGGATAGACGTAGAAGTAGTCGGGCATCGCCCGGGGGTTAGGACGCTCAGGCCGAGGCGGCCGGCGCCGGCAGGCGCACGCCGTTCAGGACCCCGTCCTGGCCCGGCCGCGACCGGACCCGCACGAGCCCGAGCTCGGTCTCGAGGATCGCGCCCTTCGTGATGATGTTCCGCTGCACGTAGTTCGGGTTCGCCGGGTTCTCCCGGACCGTGATCACCTTCGCCCGCTGCATCTTCTGCGTCGCCGGGTCGAAGACGTTGATCGTCTGGGTCGTGAGGATCCGGAGCTTGAGATTGGCGCCCCGGACCCGGTACTGCTTCACGGTCCCCGCTCCGAGCGTGGCGGTCTGGAGCTCGCGCGCGATCTCGAACCGCCGCTTCTTGCGGATCGGCCGGAGCCGCCCGCCGGTCCGCTTGCGCTTCGAGCGTCCCTGCCAGGTTCCCATGACGACCGTCCGAGGGGCGTTCGGAGCGGGGTGGCCTATATGACCTTTATCCGGCCGCGGCGCCGCCGACCTCGAGAACCGTCTTGATGGAACCGGCCCCGAGCTCCTGGACCGCCGTGCCGACCTCGGCGAGCGGGCGGCGCCGGGTGATCATCGCCGCCAGCGCCCCCGGCCACTTCGCCTCGAAGACGAGCATGTCGCGCAGCCCGGCCTCGAAGTACGTACGGTTCGCGTTCACGGACCCGACGATCGCCCGGTTGCCGAGCACGACCTCGCGCCAGAGGACGCCGGCCGCGACGGACGTCGGCGGCACCGAGGCGTCGGGGATCCCGGTGAGGACGAGGACGCCGTTCGGTCCCAGGACGTTCGCGAGCCCGAAGTCGAGCGACACCGAGCCGGTCGCCTCGACCACGAGATCGTAGCCGGACGTTCCCAGCACGGCGAGCCCTTGGGCCACGTTCACGTGGCGGGCCCCGACCCGGCGGAGCAGCACGCCGGCCGGCGTCGCGTCGTCGTGGCGGTCGATCGCGGTGACGTCGTACCCCCGCACGCGCAGCACGAACGCCGCGAGCATCCCGATCGCGCCCGTGCCCGCGACCAGCGCGGTGGGCGTCGCGGTCCGCGGGTACCCGGGCGTCGGCTCCTTGCGGTCGAGGACCCGCTGCCCCTGGAAGATCGCCTTCTCGACGACGCTGAGCGGCTCCAGGAGGACCGCGACCGACCGCAGCGACGGGTCGACGTGCACGAGATACTCCGGGGTCTCCACGTACTCCTCCGCCATGTACCCGGGGGCGCCGCCGATCCCCCGTTCGGTGAACCCCCCGGTCTCGCAGAAGTCCGACCGGTTCGCGAGGCAGAACCGGCAGCGGCCGCAGCCGCGGCGGACCGTCGCGACCACCAGGTCGCCGGGGCTCCACCCCGCCACGGACGGATCGCCCTCCCGGACGACGCCGAGATTCTCGTGGCCGAGGATCAGATAGTCGCTCCCCGCCGGGGCGGCGCCGTACTTCCCGGTCACGATGTCGTGATCGGTCCCGCAGACCCCGCACTCGAGCACGCGCACGCGGAGCGTGCCCGCGGTCCGGACCGGGGCGGGCACGTCCGCGATCGCCACCCCGGGCCGCGGGGGGTGGACCACTGCCGCGCGCATCGTCACTTCCCGAGGAACGGCTTCAGCCGCGCCTCGATCGGGGCCAGACGGGCGAGGACCGCCGCCTCCTCCTCCGGGGCGAGCGGCCCGAACGGCGCCCGGTAGCCGACGTCGGCCCCCCGTAGGCGGTGGGCGAGGAACTTGTCGACCGAGGGGAACGGGCCGGCGCGCGTCACCTCGACCAGCTGGTCGACGAGCCCCTGCAGTTCCGTCGCGCGGCCCGCCTCGTGCGCCCGGGCGGCCGCGACGAGCCCGACGCACAGCGCCGGCACGAGGTTCGCCATCCCCATCACCGCCCCCGCCGCGCCCGCGGCGATCGCCGCCGCGGCGAGCGCATCGTCGCCGGGGAAGACGGCGAATCCGTCCGGCGCGCCCGCGAGGAACGAGCGGACGCTCTCGAGGGAGCCCGAGGTGTCCTTGATCCCGGCCAGGACCCCGTCGCGCGCGAGCGCATGGACCAGGTCGGGCGGCAGGGCGTAGCCGACGAACGCGGGGATGTTGTAGGCGAGCAGGGGGACCGTGATCGCCTCGTGGATCGCGCGGAAGTACCCGCCGAGCGCCGCCACCGTGGGTTTGAGGTAGTACGGCCCGACCGCGACGATCGCCTCGGCGCCCGCGCTCTCCGCCTCGGTCGCGTAGGCGACGGCCCGGGCGGTCGCGGGGGCACCGCAGCCGACCCAGACGTCCGTCTTTCCCGAGACGCTCTGCACCCAGAGGTCCACGAGCTTCGTCCGCTCGTCGTCCGTGACGAGGGGGAACTCGCCCAGCGTGCCGAGGGCGAACAGGTGGTCGACCTTGGCGTCCGAGAGCGTGCGCGCGAAGCGGGAGTTGCGCCCGAGGTCGACGGCGCCGTCGTCGGCGAAGAGCGTCGGGATCGGGACCGAGAGACCGTCGAGCGCCATCGGCTCCCGTGGACCACCGTGCCTTAACTCTTTGGCGGAATCCCCGAGGGGGCGGTCGCGACGGGCGAGCGGTTCGTGCTCGGCCTCGACGAGGCCGGCCGGGGCAGCGTCCTCGGCCCGCTCGTGATCGGCGGCTTCTGCCTGCCCGAGGACGGGATCGCCGGGCTCGCCGCCGCGGGCGTGCGCGACTCGAAGGCGCTCACTCCCCGCGCCCGCGCCGTCGTCTACCGACGGCTGGCGGGGCTCGGTTCGCTCCACTCGGTCGCGCTCCGCCCGGCCACGATCGATCGCTGGGTCCGGCACCACGGCCTCAACGAGCTCGAGCTCGCCACGTTCGCCCGCCTGGTCCGCGCGGTGCGGCCCGCGGTCGCGGTCGTCGACGCCTGCGACCCCAACGCGGGCCGGTTCGAGCGCCGACTCTCGGCGCTCGTCGGGGGCGAGGTCGAGATCGTCGCGCGGCATCGGGCCGACGCGACGGAGCCGGTCGTCGGGGCGGCGTCGATCGTTGCGAAGGTCCGTCGGGACCGCGCGGTGGCCGCGCTCCGCCGCCGGCTCGGCGAGGGCGTCGGCTCGGGCTACCCGTCCGATCCTACGACGTGCGCGTTCGTGGAGGCCGCGGTGCGCGCCGGCCGCCCGCTGCCGCGCTGGCTCCGGGCGTCGTGGGCGCCCGTGCAAAGGGTTAAGCGCGCTCGGTCGGCTCCGACGCTGGACTCCTTCGGACCATGACCGTGGAGGAGACGCTCGCGTCGATCGTCGATCGGTTCAACCGCCACGCGGCCCGCAACCCCGCCGTCGCGGAGGAGCTGAAGGGGCTCGCGCGGACGATCGTCGTGCGCCTGACCGACGAGCGGAGCTACGCGGTCGACCTCCAGGACGGCCGGCTCGTCGATCTGCGCAGCGCGAACGGCCAGCCGGCGGACCTCACGATCACGACGGACGTCGCGACGTTCGAGGGGCTCGTCCGCAAGGAGATCGGCCCGATGAAGGCGATCGTGACCCGCAAGCTCGCGATCGACGGTTCGCTCGAGGACAAGCTGCTGTTCCGCAAGCTCCTCTAAGGCGCGGGGCCGGCCTACGGCAGGAAGACGCACGCGGCGATGCAGACCCCGTAGTGGTCCATCGGGATCGACAGCTCCTCGGTCCGGTAGTGGATCCGCCGCAGCTCGACGCCGCGGAAGTGCGCGATCTCCTCCATCCGCCACTTGAGGAACTCCTTGAGCGACTTCTGGGTGCCGTGGAGGTGACCCTCCGCGACGTAGCCGCCCTGGCCGTCGGTCCGGAACCCGTAGGCGATCCCGGCGCTGATCACCTCGCCCTCGCCCCCCGAGTACCGGGCGAGCACCGCGTGGGTGATCGCCCCGCGGGCGATCGGGACGCGGTCGGCCTGCCGGATCCCGATGGGAAGCACCGACGAGACGCTCACCAGGTTCTGCTCGCCGATGCCGGCCTGCAGGAGCGCGAGGTCGAACGCGTTGAGCTCGCTCGTCTTGTTGATCCCCTTCCCGCTCGTCACGAAGAACCGGGTCGGGACGGGGACGAGCGTCATCGCGGCGGGCTCGGCGCGCGGCACGGTCGCCGATGAGGGGGACCCGCGCATAAGGTTTCGGCCGGCGCCAGGCTAGACCATGATCGCGTGGCGCCGGCGCATCGTCGCTTCGGTCTCGCCGCGCGCGCGCATCAGCTCCGCGATCAGGGCGTCGCACAGGCGGAGGCTCGCGAGCTCGAACAGGGTCCCGAGCGGCGCGAACCGGGCCCGGTCGGGGTCCTCGGCGAAGTCGAGCGCCACGAGGTGGGTCGCGGTGTGGGCGAGCTTCGACGTGCCCCGCGCGGTCAGGACGACCAGTTCGGCCCCCTCGCGCCGGACGATGTTCGCGGTCTGGATGCTCGAGTAGCTCTCCCCCTGGCCCGACAGGATGAACACCGCGTCGCCGCGGTGGACGATCGGGGTGACGCTCTCGCCGATGACGTAGGCCCGGAGCCCGAGCTGCACGAGGCGCATCGCGAACGCCCGCCCGATGATGCCGCTGCGGCCCGCGCCGTAGACGAAGATCTGGGGCGCCGCGGAGAGGATCTCGACCGCGCGGCCGACCGCCCGGGGATCGACGCGGTCGAGCGCGACGGTGACGCGGTCCGCGAGGTACCGCTGGGCGAGGACGAACGTCGAGCCGTTATCGCCGCCGGGATCGGTCACGGGGCCGGGCCTCCTTCGCCTTCGGACGCGGGCGGGGTGCGGGGCGCGCCGGACGCGCGGCCGCCGGCCGGGGCGGCGGGCTCTTCGGCCGCGGGGGCGGCACCGGCTTCGGCGGCCCCTTCGCGGGCGGCGGCGCGTGCTGCTTCGTCCACCGGCGCGTGAGCGCCCGCTCGTAGAGGAGCTTCATGTACATCGCGTCGTGCTCGAGCAGCGGCGAGCTCGAGATGACGGTCGCGTCGTAGTCCCGCTCCGCCAGGATCTCCGCCAGCGGGTCGAACCGGACCAGTCCGCGCTTGATCGGCGTCAGGCGGAACTCGCCGGGTCCGTAGAACTCGACGCCCGAGAAGTTGAGGTAGAGCGGCCCCTTCGTCGCCTCGACGAACTGCCGCACGACCGGCGCGAGCGACTCGACCTCCTCGAACGTCGTGCGCTCCCGGGCCGCGAGGTGCGGGAGGTTCAGGACCGGCACCGTGCCCTTCACGTGGCGCGCGAGCTCGAGCACCTCGTCGCGCGAGCCGAAGACGTCCGGGTGCCCGCTCGGCTCGATCGCGAGCCGGACGCTCCCCTTCGAGAACTTCTGCAGCCAGTCGGCGAGATCCGTCACGATCTCCGTGAGCTGCTGGATCGAGTCGGCCCGATCCCCGCCGCCATAGAACCCGAGGTGCGTGACGGCGAGGCGCGCGCCGAGGCCGTGGGCCAGCACGCCGGCCCACTGGATCTGCCGGGTCGACTGCTCGCGGGCGTCGCTCGACCCGAAGAAGTCGACGTAGTACGGCGCGTGGAGCGTGAGGTCGGTGTCGAGCGCCCGCGCGAGCGTCTTCGTCTGGTCGAGGTCCGCCGCGTCCTTCGCGAGGCTCCACGTCAGGGTCGTGAGCGAGTCCTTCCGCTTCACGGGGGCGGTGAGCGCCGCGAGGTTCGGGATGCCGCCCTGGTGGTCGGCCGCCCCGACGTTCACGATCAGCTGCTGGGGCAGCGCGGACGGGAGCTTGCCGACCTCCTCGTCGAGCGCGAGCCGCGTGAGCGGATTGACCTTGATGAACTGCACCTCCATCGCGGTGAGCCCGAGATGGTGGACGTCGGCGATCCCGTCCCGGAGCGTGCGGCCCTTGCAGGAGAGGGGGATTCCCGCCGGTCCAAAACGGATCACGAGTAACCAGGCCTCAGAACGGGGGCAGGGGGTAACTGCTGAACCTATATATCGGACGCAGCCGGCGCCACGTCGGCGCGCGTCGCGGAAGGTCCCCCGCGGAATCCGAAGGCGAGGAGGTAGAGCTCGCTCGACGGCTCCCGGGACGCGGGCGGCTTCGTCCGGCGCACGCGGACGAACGCGTCCGCGAGCGCCCGCTCGAGCGACGGGACGAGGTCGCCGTCGAACACCTTCGCGACGAAGGCGCCGCCCGGTCGCAGCACCTCCGCGGCGAGCCCCAGCCCGTCCCGGACGATGCCGACGCTGCGGGCATGGTCGGTGGCGTACGCGCCGCTGATCCGCGGCGACATGTCGGAGAGCACGAGGTCGAACTTCGCGGCCCCCAGGCGGCCCGCGAGCCGGGGGTCGCCGACCCGGCCGCGCACCAAGCGGACCCCCTCGATCGGCTCGACCGGGCGCGGATCGACGGCGACCACGGTCCCGCCCGGACCGACCCGCTCGCGCGCGACCATCGACCAGCCGCCGGGGGCCGCCCCCAGGTCGAGGACGCGCGCGCCGGGGGCGAGCAGGCGGAACCGGTCGTCCAGGTACGCGAGCTTGAAGGCGGCGCGCGAGCGCAGGCCCTGCCGGCGGGCCGCGCGGTAGTACGGGTCGCGCCGCCGCTCCGCGACGAACCGCCGGGGCATCGCTCCGGGAGCGCCCGCCGCCTACATGAGGCGACCCGTGGGGCGCGGCCGGTGGGGCCGTCCGAATTTGAATCGGAGTCTCTTGCACCCCAAGCAAGAAGGATGGTCCAAGCTACCCCACGGCCCCACGCCGCGCCGGCGGCCGCCTCGACCGGGCCTTGGGAGATAATGGTTGGGGTCGGCGCGCGCTGCTAGTGGACGAACCACCACGCGGCGATGCCCGCGACCGCGATGATCGCGGTGTTCGCGAGCGCGAGCCAGAAGAACGTCCAGAGGTCGGACGTGCCTTCCTCGGGGGTCGTCGCGGGCGGTGGGCTCGACCCGCCGGGGGTGCGCGTGTACGGCGTCGAGTACGGCGCCGCCCCGCCCGGCATCGGGTCCTCGACCGGCTCCGGATTCTTAACGGCTCGGTTCGACGGCTACGCCGCGAACCAGGGGAGCCGGGCGGACGGTCCGCTCGGTTTGAGGACGAGGAGGTGGAGGTTCGATCCCGGATCGCCCGGGGCGTAGGCGTCCCGCTGGGCGAGCTGGTAGAGCAGGAAGAGCGCATCCTCGTCGGACTTCACGCCGAGCGACCGCTGCACGTCGATCCCGAAGCGCTGCTGGAGCAGCGCCAGCAGCTCCTCGAAGTCGACCTGGCTCGAGCCTTCGGTCGACTGGGCGCGCCGGAAGAGGCCGACCACGATCCCCGTCGCGATCTGGAGCAGTTCCTTCGGCGACGCGATCCGCAGGTGGAAGTGGGCCGGGGCGCCGGACGGCATCACCAAGATCGACACCTCGTGGTCGATGGTCGAACCGGGCGCCCCCGCGAGCCGCGCCCAGGCGGCTTCGGCCGCGGCGTCGTTCGGGACGACGAAGATCGCCCGCCGGTGCGACCGGCGGTCGCTCCGGGCACCGGCCACCCACCGGTCGATGCCGTCGGCGATCTCGGTGCTCGGGCCGGGGGCGACGAAGACGGGGAAGGTGCGCCGGGGGACGCCCGCCTCCTGGACCCAGAACGCGGGCGCGGGTTCCGCGTCGCTCCGGGCCGGCGCGATCCGCGCGTACCCGAGCTTTCGGAGCGCGCTCTCGGCGGTCCGCTGGCGGTCGGCCGGCCCTCCGACCCGGTCGGAGTTCGTCACGGAGACTACCGAGCGGGCGCGCGGAGATAAGGTTGCGCCGACCGCCGCGCGGCGCGCGGGTCAGGGAAGCGCCGGCACGCCGGCGCGGACGAGCGCGACGTTGGCGAGGATCGCGAGGACGATCGCGAGGAGGTACGGCCCCGAGAACAGGAACCCCCGTCGCGCCGCCGGCCGCGCGACGTTCCGCCAGAGCGGGGCCGTGGCGGCCACGAAGGCGACCCCGAGCGCGACGAGGGCGACCCCGATGGGCCAGGCGACGGCGCCGGTGAGGACGACCCCGATCGCCGCCGGCACGAGCAGGACGGCCGATACGACGACGACCTTGCCCGAGAACGCCACGTCGTCCATCCGGGGGAGCATCGGGAGGCCGGCCCGGGCGTAGTCGTCCTTCAGGAGGAGCGCGAGGCTCCAGAAGTGTGGGGGGGTCCACAGGAAGACCAGGATCGCGAAGGCGATCGCCCCGTCGGTCCAGCTCCCCGTCGCGGCCGCGCTCCCGGCGAGCGCCGGGGCGCTGCCCGCGAACCCGCCGATGACGATGTTCCAGCTCGAGCGGCGCTTCAGCCAGACCGTGTAGACGACGACGTAGGTGAGACCGCCGAGGAAGATCGAGAAGCCCGTGAGCGGGTTGAGGAGCACCGTGGCCCCGCCGATCCCGGCGGCGAGGAGCGCGAGCCCCAGCACGGCCGCGACCGAGCCGGGCGCGATCCGCTCGTCCGCGAGCGGCCGGCCCGCCGTCCGCTTCATCCGGCGGTCGAGGTCCCGGTCGAGGTAGTGGTTGAGCATCGCGGCGCCGGCGCTCGCCGTGGCCCCCGTGACCACGAGCAGCGCGAGCCGCGTCCAGTCGATCGTGCGGGGGTCGGCGAGGAAGAACCCGCCGATCGCCACCGCGACGATCAGCGCCGTGATCCCCGGCTTCGTGAGCGTGACGAAGTCCGCTGCCCGGGCGGGCGCGGGGGCGGCGGGGGACGGTTCGGCCATGGCGGCGCCGGTCGGACCCCGGCGCCGAACTTAGCCCTCGCGGGGCCGGCCGACGCCCGAGGGGCGGTCGCTCGGCGCCGGCGCGGACGGCCAAGGCTCGGTCGCGGGACGGGGGGCGGGGGTCTCCGTCGTCGCCCGCCGGGCCCACTCGATCCAGCGGCGCGGCATCTCGCGGAGGTTCGCGAGCAGCGCGAGGATCAGGAGGAGGCCGAACAGCGCCGTGGCGATCGCGAGATGGACCAGGATCAGCGTCGCCAATAGGCCGCTCTCGACGACGAGGCCCCCCAGGAGCGCCTCGGTGACGACGAGGCCGAGCGACACGAGGCTGAGCTTCATCAGGATCCGACGGGTCCGCTCGTACGCCAGGGCGAGGGCCGCCAGGACCAGCACCGTCACCGAGAGGAAGAACGCCGAGACGCGGTGGCTCCACTCGACGGCCGCGCCGCCCTGGAACGCCGGCAGGAGGTTGCCGTTGTCGAAGCAGGTCGGCCAGTGCGGGCAGGCGAGCCCGTCGCCGCTCGCCATCACGTTGCCGCCGAGCAGGATCGTGGAGTAGCAAAGCACGCAGGCGAGCACGGCGACGATGCGGAACAGGTCGTGGCCGCGTCCCATACCGTTCCTACGGGCTCTCCGCCCCCGGCGCGGGCGCGACGGTCGGGATCGGGGTCGGGGCGCGGAGCGGCTGCGGCACCGGCTGCGCGACCGGGCCGGTCATCTTGACGGCGAGCTCCTCCCCCCACGGGTCGGCGGTCGTGACGGGGTCGCCGGCGAAGTACGAGTACACCATGTTGTAGGCGAACACGAGCTGGCCTATCCCCAGGATGTACGCACCCATCGTGGAGAGGAAGTTGAGCGCCTGGAAGTTGCCGACCCACAGGTACGTGTAGACCCGCCGCGGCATCCCCTCGGCCCCGAGGATGAACATCGGGAAGAGCAGCAGGTTCACCCCGACATACGTGAGCAGGAAGTGGATGTGGCCGAGCTTCTGGTTGTACCAGCGGCGCGTGATGATGGGGAAGTAGAAGTAGATCCCGGCGAAGATCGCCATCAGCGTCCCACCGAGCAGGATGTAGTGGAAGTGGGCCACGACGAAGTACGTCCCGTGGTAGAGGTAGTCGATCGGGATCGAGGCGAGCATGAGGCCCGAGAGGCCGCCGATCACGAACCCGGTGATGAACGCGACGGAGAACCACATCGGGAGGGCCATCCAGATCCGCCCGCCCCAGAGCGTCGCGACCCAGTTGAACGTCTTCACCGCCGAGGGGACCGCGATCGCCATCGTGGCGAGCATGAAGACGAATCGGACGTTCGTGGAGATCCCCGTCACGAACATGTGGTGCTCCCAGACGGCGAACGAGAGCACCGCGAACGCCCCGAGCGAGACGGCCATGGCGCCGTAGCCGAAGATGTCCTTGCGCGCGAGCTTCGGCAGGACGGTCGAGATGATCCCGAACGCCGGCAGGACCATGATGTACACCTCGGGGTGCGCGAAGAACCAGAAGATGTTCTGGTACAGCAGCGCGCCGCCGAGCGGCGTCCCGTTGACGGAGGCCAGGATGTGCGTGCCGAAGTTCCGGTCCGAGAGGATGAAGGTCAGCCCGATCGAGAGGGACGGGAGGGCGAAGATGAGGAGCACCGAGTTGATCAGGGTCGCCCAGACGAACAGCGGCATGTTCCAGTAGTGGACGCCGGGCGCGCGGTGCTTCAGGATCGTGACGAGGAAATTGATCGCGCCGAGCATCGACGAGATCGTGAGGATGTGGAGGCCGAGGATCCACAGGTCGACCCCGTACGGGTTCGGCCCGAACGACTGGAGCGTGAGGGGGACGTAGCCGGTCCACCCGGCGTACGCGTTCGACAGGATCAGGATCACGCCGGCCGGCGGGATCATCCAGAAGGCGATCGCGTTGATCCGCGGGAGGGCCATCTCCCGCGAGCCGATCATCGAGGGGACGAGGAAGTTCCCGAACCCGGCCAGGGTCGGGATGATGAACATGAAGATCATCAGCACGCCGTGCTCGGTGAACAGCGTCGAGTAGACGTCCGGCGTGATGCCGAGCGTCGTCTGCGGGTCCATCCCGAGCCCCTGCACGAGCCCGAGGTCGGTCCGGATCAGCGTCGCGTAGATCCCGCCGATGAAGAAGAACACGATGCCGGTCACGATGTACATGATGCCGATCCGGCGGTGGTCCGTCGTGAACAGCCACTTCTTCATCGTCGGGACGAGCCACGTCCCGTGGTAGTAGAACAGCCAGACGAGGAACCCGGTCAGCGCGGCGATCAGGACCGAGACGACGAGCGGGGTCGTCGGAACGGTCACGGGGCTCCTCCCGCGCTCATGCGATAAGGCTCCCTAGTACGTACGCGATCGCCGCCGCTCCGATGGCGAGCGTCAGCAGCGCGAGGAACCGGGCCTGGGACCGGACCGAGACCGGGCCCGGCGCGGACGGGGCGAAGCGTCGGCCCAGCGGCCAGACGCGGTAGGTCCGGTCGACGATGTGGACGATCAGCGCGGCCATGAGGAACATGAGGGCGAGGGCGTAGCCGAACGACTGCTGCGCGCCGGGCGAGGTGAGCGGTCCGATCTGGATCGCGTAGACGACGAGCAGCGCGATGCCGAGCAGCATCAGGAACGTGACCGTGTCGTAGAGGTTCAGCACGCGCCGACGGATCGCCCGCAGCTCGGCGTCGTCGGGCGGGTCACTCAAACAGCATCACCTTCCGTCCGTTCGCTCCGCGGTACCGATCGACGCGGTACAGGATCCCGACCAGGAACAGGAACGCGAGCACCGCGACCACCGCGCCCACGACCACGGCGACCGCGTCGATCCATTGCCCCGCGAACAGGCCGAGGAGCCCGTAGACGACCGTGGCCGACCCGACGGTCCCGATCACCAGGAAGATCCCGAGGATCGCCCACAGCCAGCCGGTCCGCCAGGTGGGCCGCTCGTCCGGCTCAGTCAACGGCCTTCGCCTCCGCGGCGCCGACCGGCGCTCCCGTCGGGACCCCGACGCTCCCGGGCGAGTAGACCCCGGGGTAGCCCGCGGCGCGGGCGGCGAGCCGGCGCTTGTAGCTGCGGACGTACCGCCAGTGGAACAGGACGGTGGCGAGGCCGTTCACGAGGAAGATCGGCCCGATCGTCTCCGCGACCAGCGTCGGGAGGATCTGCACCCCCGGGGTCTCGCCGCCCCACACCGTCATCACGATGAAGAAGCCGAGCAGCGACGTCGCGAGCCAGATGAAGAACGGACGGTCCCGCGGGTGCGTGCGCTTCGAGCGGTCGAGGAACGGCAGGAACAGGACGAAGAGGATCAGCACGGTCGTCGCGCCGACCGCGATCACCGGGGTCACGCCGTAGAAGTCGACGAGCTTGAACAACCAGAGGAAGTACCAATCCGGCTCGGTGACCGAGGCGGCCGCGGCGAGATTGCCGTAGTACGTGGGGAGCGACCACGGCCAGAGGGCGGCGATGCCCAGCAGCACGCCCACGTAGAGCAGTCCCCACTTGGTGATGTACCAGAAGATGTGGGGCATGAACGGGACGTGGCGCTCGTCGTCCTTCGTCGTGTAGCGACGGCGCTGCGTCGGATCGGACGACGCCGGCGGCGCGATGCCGTGCGACTCGAACAGCGCGATGTGCGCGTAGAGGAGCGCCGCCAGCGCGAGCGGCAGCAGCAGTACGTGGGCATCGAACATCCGGGACAGCAGGCCCTGCGACGTCCCGTCGGCCAGGATGAACGGTCCGAGGAGCGGGCCGAAGGTCGGGAGCCTGAGGGCGAGGACGAGCCCCACGTTGGTCGCGTTGTAGGAGATCTGGGTGTACGGCAGCAGGTAGCCCGTGAACCCCATCCCCATCGTCGTGATGAGGAGGAGGGTCCCCACCATCCAGGAGAACTCGCGGGGCGCCTTGTAGACGCCCATGTAGTAGCCGCGGAAAAAGTGGACGAACATCAGAAAGATCATCGCATAGGCGCCGTACAGGTGGCTCGACAGGAGGAGCGAGCCCATCGGGACGGAGTGGATGATGTAGTACGTCGAGCACCATGCGGCCGGCGCGGCGGACTGGGCACCGACCGCCTGGCCGCACGCGGTGAGCGTCGTGCCCGTGCTCGGCTGGTAGTACAGCAGGAGCAGCGCGCCCGAGACGACCTGGTAGAGAAAGGCGTTGACGACGAACGCGCCCGTCCAGTACGACGGCTTGAACGTGAACTCGGGCTGGGGACGGAGCGCCCACTTGCGCATCGAGGTGCGATCCTCGACGAACCCCCAGATCTTGTTGAGGGTCCGATTGTACCAGGTCGAGAACGCCACTCGGCCCTCCTACGACGGGAACGAGCAGAGGATCACCGGGGACTCCCGCGTGAGCTGGCTCGAGGTGCCGACCCCGTAGTCCCCCTGCAGCGTGTTGAGGTGCCCGTTCACCGGCGGGCCGTTCTCGCCGATCGCGTAGATCACCCCGTCCGAGTCGACGTCCAGGACGACCTGGGGCAGCGGGAGGACCGCGGGCCCGGTCAGGTTCGACGCCGAGTTGGTGACGTCGTAGGTCGATCCGTGGCACGAGCAGTGGATGTAGAACGAGAGGCTGCCGAACGTCTTCGGGCAGGTCCCGGGCGGATAGTACGAGATCGCCGGGGCGGGGCAGCCCAGGTGCTGGCAGATCCCGCTGTACGCGACGATCGACCCGTGGGTGCCGACCCCGCCCGGGACGTTCTGCGCCCCCGGGTTGGACGCGCTGGGCGCCTGGCCGTTGGCGGGGTAGAGGTTCAGCAGGAAGTTCGGCTCGTTCTGGAGCGGGTAGTTGAACAGGAACAGGTCGGCCGTCCCGACGTTGTACTCCGACTCGACCGCGTCGACGGTGAGCGGGGTCCCGTTGACGTCGACGAGCTGCGTCCGCGGATAGGCGGAGATCCCGACGACCGGCGGCTGCACGTACTGCAGGGTCCCGCCGACCAGCCCGCCGCCGCCGGCTCCGACGAGCGCCGCGACGGCGACCAGCTTCAGCACGTTGCGCTTCGTCTCGTCGACCTCCTCCTCGCCCGCCGCGACGCGGTGGACCTGCCCGACCGGCCAGTCGAGCGCGGGTCGGCCCGTCGGCACGAGCGGGCAGTTCGCGGCGCAGTCGAAGCCGCGCATCAGAGCGTCCTCCCGCGCGTGTCCGGCAGCGCGTCATCGACCTCGCCGGGGGGCGGCTCGATCGCCTCGCCCGGCAGCTCGGCCCGGTCGCTGTGGTGGTAGACGAGCCAGGTGATGCCGATCCCCATCAGGATCACGAGCACGTCGGTGATATCGACGACCTCCTGCGGCCCCAGGGTCACGGGCGCACCTCCCGGTCCCATCCGCCGGCGTGGACCGTCGAGCTCCAGACGGGGGTCGGGTAGCCGCCGGTCCACGGGCTCGCCGGCTCGGGCGGCGCGGGGGCCGGTGCGGGCGGGAGCCCCGGCGGAAGCCGGACGGCGGCCGGGATCCCCGAGCGGACGGTCGCGGGCGGGTCGAGCCCGAGCAGCGCCCCCCGGATGGAGAACGGCTGGCCGGGGGTCGGCGACGGGAGGTCGGCCGCCCGCGAGAACTCCTCGAGGATCTCCTGCTTGAGGCGGCCCGCCCGGCCGTACCAGCGCCCGAGCGTCCGCAGGACCTGCGAGTTGTCCCGTCCGAAGAGGAGGAACGCCCCGATGGCGAGGAGGATCACCCAGTCGATGTCCGAGAACAGCGCCATCGCCCTACCTCACGCGGCCCCCGCGAGCGCCGGCGGCGGCCGGGCGGCGTCGCGGCGCCGCTCCCAACGGGCCGCGAAGTACGCGCCGCCGAAGTACAGGCCCATCATCGGCGTGGCGATCAGCAGCATCGTGATGCCGGAGTTGTCGGGCGTGATCACCATCCCGAAGACGAGCGACGCGATCACCGCCCCGCGCCAGTGCTTCTTCCACGCGGACGCGCGGACCACGCCGAGGCGCGTCAGCGCGTAGACGAACACCGGCAGTTCGAAGACGACCCCGAAGGCGAGGGAGTAGAGCAGCGCGAACGTCACGAAGTCCTGGACGCCCAGCACGGGCGCGAGGCCCATCGCCGCGACGTACCGGAACAGGAGCCGGAAGGTGAACGGTGTGATGAAGAAGAACCCGATGGCCGTGCCGAGCGCGAACAGCGCCGTCGCCGGGATCCCGATCTGGCGGACGAGCATCCGCTCGTTCTTCCGCAGGGCCGGTACGAGGAACGCCCCCACCTCGTGGACGATCCACGGCATCCCGAGGATCAGCGCGAGCAGGAGGCCGATCTCCATCTGCACGACGATCGAGTCGCCGACGCCGACGTTGAGGAGCTCGACCCCGGGCGGCAGCATGAACGCCACCATCGGCTGGAACAGCTGGGCGGTCACGTTGTAGAACGGGCTCGGCCACGGGTAGGCGAGCGGCAGCAGAGCGCCGAACAGGTGGACCTGGACCGGGACGAGCTCGAAGAACAGCAGGAACCCGAAGATGCCGGCGAGCACGACGCCGATCCGCACGACCCGGCGGCGGACCTCGTTGAGGACGGCGAGGATCCGCTCGAGATCGCCCATCAGCCACTCCGGCACCCCCCACGGGGGGCCCGGACCTCGGGTTCGGAGGGGGCCGTTCGGGTGCGCTCCGTTCGATCGCCTGCGCGCATGCCGGGCGAGATCGCGCGGGCTCAGCGGGCCGGGGTCGAGGGTCCGGAGGCCTGCGCGGCCTGGTCGGCCTTGATCTCCTTCTCGACCTCGATCCGACCCTTCTTGAACTCCCCGACGGAACGCCCGAGGCTATGGGCCAGCTGCGGGATCTTGCTCGATCCGTAGAACAGGATCCCCGCGACCACGGCGATGATCAGCCAGTCGTCGATGGAGTCGAACACGGTCTAACCCCCCCGCGACCACCCGGGGTCGAACCATCTCCCGTTCGTACGGGAGGACCGAACGAATCCGGTCGGTCCGTACGTCGGTCAGATAAGGCGGCTAGGCCGCCTCGACGAGGATCGTGTCGGTCCCGGAGGCGACCGCCCGGTCGATCGCGATCTCGGCAAGCAGCGAGAGACAGCCGGCCCCCCGCTGCAGCAGGTGCGACGCGGCGGCCGTCGGCGCCCGCCGAGCGCTCGGGCCCCGCCGCTCCGACGCGGGCAGGATCCCCGCGCTCAGACGGGCGCTGGCGTGGTACGCTTCGCAGGCGCGGTCGAGCGACGGATGCATGAGCGCGTCGACGACCGACTTGAGCTCGGCCTTCACCTCGGGGAGGAACGCGGCGAGCTGGGTCGCGGTCGCCCCCGGCAGCTGCGTCGCCTCGAGATTGAGCGCCTCGAGGGTACTGCCGAACAGGTCGCCGAGCTCCTCGAGCGCGTGGACGACGACGCGCCACTCGAGCAGCTGACGGGGGTCGGGGCTGCCGATCCGACGGGCGAGCGACCAGTCCCGGCTCGCGAGGAACAGCTGACGGACGAGCAGCGCGAGGACCTTGTTCGCCTCCTCCTCGAGCGCGGTCATCCGCCGGCTGCGTTGGCGCCGCTGGAGGAGCTCCTCCATCTCCTCGAGGAAGGCGACGAGGATCATCTTCATGCGCTGGACGAGCTGGGGCAGGCCGTACTTCGACGGGTCGATGAAGTTCTGGAGCACGATCCGGTTCGGCTCCTGGGCCACGATCGAGACGCCGAGGAGCCCCCGCGCCGCCTGCTGCAGTTCTTCGAGCCGATCGCTCGAGAGCGGCACGTCGGTGCGGATCTCGATCGAGTCGTGCCCGACGCGGTACGCCCCCACGACGAGCCGCTCCAGCACCCCCGGGGTCTCGAAGGCGCGCGCCTGGACGAGGAACGGCACGACCTCGGCGACCGCGCCGGGGACCGGCGCCGGTTTCAGGTACAGCGTGCCGTCGTCGTTCTGGTCGAAGACGATGAGGTCCCCCGGACGGAGGTTCATCGCCTCCGCCCACGGCTTCGGCAGCGTGACCGCGATCGAGGAGTGGCCGGCCTTCAGGACGCGTCGCTCGCGACTCGGTGTTCCCCAGGCCATTTCGTAACCCCGAACCTACTACAAGGTTCGTAGGTTACTCGAGCCCCGGGATTTGAGCGTTGCGCTGCCCGTTCAGCGGATCGGCGGGCCGCCCGGGGGCGCGGTTTCGTCCCCCGAGGGGGGCGGGAGCGGCTGCTCCGGCTCGGGGTAACCGAGCCGCTCGGGCGGCATCTCGAACTCCGATCCCCGCCGGCGACCGACCACGAACCCGAGGACGATCGCGATCACCACGAGCGCGACGATCGTGCCGACGATGATGAACACCGCGGCCCCGGGCCCGGTGTCGGGGGAGCTCACGCTCAGGTTCGCCGGGAGCGGCTCGCCGAACGAGATGAACCCGTACATGCCCGACTGGAAGTGCTCGGGCTCCATGCACATGAACTCGTACCACCCCGGCTGGGGGACGTTGAACGTCGCGGTGAACTGGGCGCCGTCGAAGGCCGTCGCGTTGACGTTGGCGATCGGCCGGTACGTGGCGTTCCCGTAGACGAGCGCGTTGAGGGCGGCCGGCGAGATCGTCGTCGGGTTCGGCAGGACCACGCCCTGTCGCCCGTAGATCGTGAACGTGTGGGGGCCCGAGTCGGCGTCGGTGAACGTGACGGTGACGTTCGCGCCGCTCGCGACGTCGCTGATCGTGCTCGGCGTGAACGGACCGATGTCGGTCGCCGTGATCTGGAAGGTGGTCGCTCCGTTCGCGTCGACGCTCTCCGCCTTCACGGGGACGACGTTCAGCAGCACCGCGAAGCCGCCCAGCACGAGCGCCGCGGCGACCGCCACGGCCTGCAGTCGTCGCGCGCCGGTCCTGCTGACGATCATCGACCTACCGAAGGGGACGGACGGCGGGCCAACGGGGGGTGCGATTCAAAGCCCCTCTGTATGTACGCGTCCGGCGCCGACGGGCGGGCCGGACCCCCGTTGCGGTTCGTACGCCGAGAATATGTAGCTGCCCCCACCGTCCCGGGCCGTGGCCGCTCTCCCCCCGTGGCACGCGCGCGGGGCGCTCGGGGTCCTGGCGCCCGTGGCCGGCCTGATCGCGAGCGGCGAGACCAATCTCGAGCTCACCAACAATCTCGTCTGGGTGATGATCGGGATCAGCGTCGCCGGCGCGATCGTGACGTTCGCGTTCCTCGCTTACTCGGTCATCCGGTTCCGGGACCCGAAGGTCCGGCGGCGGCGCTATGGTTAACAAGCTCGAGGTGGCGTGGACCCTCGCCGTCGTGGCGCTGCTGGCCGGCGTCGCGGCGTACTCGACCGTGCTGCTGTACCAGCTCGACGCCCTGCCGTCCGATCCGACGGAGTACGTCGACGTGACCGGCCACCAGTGGTACTGGGAGTTCTGCTACTCCAACGACACGTGCTTCAACTCGACCTACGACGCCACGACCAACTCGGTGTCGGGCGGGGCGTTATGGGCGCCACCGGGCGCCGTCGTGCAGATCAACGTCACCGGCGCCGACGTGATCCACTCGTTCAACATTCCGGCGCTCGGGGTCCGGATCGACGCGATCCCGGGTCGGATGAACTACTTCGCGTTCTCCGTACCGAACGCGGCGCCCGGGACCTCGTACCTGATCCAGTGCACCGAGTTCTGCGGCGAGTTCCACGGGACGATGCGCTCGTTCCTCGTCATCACCTGAGCGCGGCCGGCCGCCGACCGGCCCCCGCGCCTCGGCTCAGGGACCGTGGCCCCCGTGCGGCCCCTTCGGCTCGGACGGGAACCGCCCCACGTAGGCCGTGACCGCGGCCAGCGAGATCCCGACCGCGAGCAGCGCCCCGGCGCCGACGAGGATCCATCCCTGGACGATCGCCGTGGACGGGGCCGGGGGCGCGGGGGGCGGCGGGATCCCCACGTAGAGGAGCCCGAACATCCCGGCCTGGAAGTGGCCCGGGATCTCGCAGATGTACATGTAGATCCCCGCGGCGCCGACGGTGAAGTTCGCCCAGACGCTCCCGCCGGTGCTCGCGGGCACGTTCACGTTGGCGAGCGGGGCGTGCTGCTGGAAGTACGATGTGAAGTTGGAGTAGGTGATCGTGACGTTCGACTGGGGGACGACGGTGAACGTGTGCGGCAGCGTCCCCTGGTTCGTGACGAGCACGTTCACCACCACGGGGAAGTGCGAGGCGTTCGCGGCGAGCTCGTTGGGGACGAACGCGGGGGTGTTCACGGTCCCCTCCTGGACCTCGAGCCCCGGTCCGGTCGACGTGACGTTGATGACCCCCGACATGCCGGCCTGGAACTGGTACGGCACGATGGAGACGAACTCGAACGCGTCGAGCGCGTCGGTCGCGGGGAACGAGACGTTCGCGCTGGCCGTGGAGTGCGGGGCCACCGTCACGTTGGCGAGCGAGCCGTTCTGCTGGAAGAACGCGTCGACCTGGGTCGGGGTCCAGCTGGGGCTGAGCTTGAAGTTCGGCACCGCGGAGAGCGTGAACGAGTGGGAGTAGTTCCCCTGGTTCTGGAGGGTGAACGCCACGGTCGCGCCCGCCGGAACGTTCGCGCCGGACGGGACGAAGGCGGGCGCGTCGGTCATGTTGATCGGGACCGCGAGCGTCGACTCGGCCACGGCGTAGCCGATCTCGGGGGCGACGCGGACCACTCGCAGGGCGGCGGCGCTGGCGGGTACTCCGATCGTCGCGAGCACGAGCGCCGCGACGAGCCACGGGGCGGCGCGGCGCCACGGACCGGGCGGTCGTCGGGCCGACGGGTCGGTCACGGGCGTTCCTGACGGGGCGAGGACCCGGGCACGGTTGATATCGAGCGTGTACGAATCCGCCCCGGTCAGCGGTTCGCCGCCGGGGGCGGCAGCGGCGCGGCGGGTCCGGTCGGGGCGGACGGGCCGAGCGGTCCCGAGGTCCGGCTCGCGACGAGGTCGGCCGGCTCGACGTCGTTCACCGCCCGTGCGACCCACGGCACGCCCGGGATCCCGCGGTAGAAGCGGCGGAAGAGGTACGCCACCTCGACCGTCATCACCGCCGCCATCACGCCGCCGAACGTGAGGTCGGCGGCGATCGAGCCGCTCGCCGCCGCCACGTAGAACCCGGCCACGGCGGTGGCGAGGAACGCCCCGGCCAGCCCGAACAGCAGGCCAAGCTCCCCGACGAGCCCCGCCCGCGGCTGGCCGAGGCGATGGACGAGCCCGAGGAAGACGACGGTCATGAGGAGGCCCATCGCGAGACCCCCGGCGGTGGGGTAGGCGGTCACCCACGGGGCGAGCACGCTCGATGCCGTGAGGGCGAACAGCGCCCCGCGCTCGAGGCGGGCGAGCGGCGCCCAGACGACGAGCGCGACCATGATCGCGCCCATCGACCAGAAGTACCAGACCGAGTTGAGCCCGAGCGCGAACGCCGCGGCCCACGTGGACCCCGCGCCGGAGCCGACCACGAACAGCACCCCCATGATCGCCTCGGACCCGGTCGTGACCAGCGCGATGGCGGCGGGCCAGATCCACGACCGCGCGTCGATCCGCCGGTCTCGGTAGAGGACGAGGCCGATGAACCAGACGCCGACCGGCCCCATCATCATGAAGTTGAACGCGAGGAGCACGAGCGTCCACGCGGAGGTGCCGTCCGGGTTCAGGAAGACGAACAGCAGGCTCAGTAGCAGGATGCTGCCGCTGAAGATCACCAAGAGCCCGATCAACGCCTGGGTGACCAGCGGGGGCCGGCCGGCGACCGGGAGGATCTGGCTCAGGACGAAGATCGTGACCGCGATCATCGCGAGCGCGATGATGACGAACGTGACGAGCGAGTCGTTGACGCCGAGCGGGGGGAGGCCGAACAGCGCCATCGGGCGCCGGTCCGACGGAGGCCCCTTTCTTATCGGCTCGGTACCGACCGGGGCCGACCCCTAGGCGCTCGACGACGGGTCCCGCACCGGACGGGGCTCGAACCGACGGATCAGCTGCGTCGTCACCTCGACGAGCGGGTGGTGGGTCGCGTGGTCGACCTCGATGTCGTTCACCGTGCGCAGGTGGTGCTCCTGGGCGACGCGCTCGAAGCCGGTCTCCTGCCGGGCGAACTCCTCGGGCCGCTCGCAGGTGAGGATGAACGCCTGCAGCTGCGTGAGCCCCATCTCCCGCGCCGCGAGCGCCCGGTGGTGGCCGTCGACGAGGATCCAGACCTCCCCCTTCTGGACCACCAGCACCGGCTCCGCGAACCCGCGCTCGAGCTCGTAGCGACGGCCCTCGAGCTCGTCCTCGAAGACCTTCCACTGCGTCGGGGTGAGCCGGTCGATCGGCACCAGGCCCCGGTGGAAGGCGAACGGGAGCCCGTAGCGCTCGGCGAGCAGGTGCTTCAGCGTGTCCGCCTTCGCCGGGGACGCCCGTTCGAAGTGGGAGCGCACCACGTCGAGGTTCGCGATGAGGCCGCACAGCCGTCCCTCGGCGTCGATGATCGGCAGATCGCGCAGCCCGAACCGGAACATCACGCGGGCGGCGTCGTCGAGCGCGGTCTCGGGGCTCGCGGTGTACGTCCCCGGGCGGATGATCCGGGTGAGCGGGGTGTCGCCCTCCTCGGCGTGCCGCAGCAGCTCCTTCGCGCTGACGAAGCCGACCAGCTTGCCGGCGCCGTCGGTCACGGGCAGGCCGTGGTGGCGGCCCCGCAGCAGCTGCTCGATCGCGGCGCGGACCGTCGCCGTCGCGGGCAGGTGCTCGACCTCGAGCACCATATAGTCGCGGACCCGCAGGCCCGTCACGCAAGGCCCTGACGGTCGCGCAGGTACGCGGTCAGGAAGTGGAGGACCACCAGATGGAGGTCCTCCGTGTGCTGCATGCTGTTCGAGGGGACCACCAGCGGTACGTCGACCATCCCCCGGAGCTTTCCGCCGCCGATCCCCGCGAGCCCGATCGTCGTGAGCCCCATCGCCTTCGCCGTCGCCACCGCCTCGAGGACGTTCGGCGAGTTGCCGCTCCCCGAGATGGCGACCAGCACGTCGCCGGGCCCGGCGAGGTCCTTGAGCTGCTCCGCAAAGACCCGCGAGAAGTCCGCGTCGTTCGCCCAGGCCATCAGGCTCGGGACGTTGTCGTTGAGGGCGAGGCATTTGAACCGGCGCGGCGGCTCCGACCCGGGCGCGATCGAGCGGCGGGTCCCCTTCGCGATGTCGACCACGAAATGGGAGGCCGTGGACGCGCTGCCGCCGTTCCCGCAGAAGAAGATCGTCCGGTCGTCGTCGCGGGCCCGGAGGAAGATCGGGACGATCCGGGCGAGCGCCTCCCGAAGGTACGGCGCGTCGAGCGTCGCCTTCGTCTCCGCGACGTACTCGCGCAGGTACGGCTCCAGCGAGGAAAGGTCGCTCATCGTCCGACGAAGAGTATCCGCGAGCCTTCCGCCGTGATCCGCACGGGCAGCCGCTCGAGCGGCGAGAGGGCGTCCGCTATTTGACGGCTCCTCTCGGGCGGGTGGAGCAACAGGAGGAAACCGCCCCCGCCGGCGCCCGTGATCTTCCCGCCGAACGCCCCCGCGGCCTTGGCCGCGGCGTAGTGCGCGTCGATCGCGTCGTTGGAGATCCCGGCGGTGAGCCCCCGCTTGAGCGCCCACCCCTCGTCGAGCAGCGCCCCGAGGCCGGCGAAGTCGCGCGCGAGGATCGCCGAGCGCGCCTCGTTCGCGAGCTCCCGCATCCGCAAGAGCGCCGCCTTGTTGGTCTCCGTGCGCGCGTCCTGTCCCCGCAGGATCCCCTCCGCCCGGCGGGTGATCCCCGTGTAGAAGAGGGAGAGGTGGTCGCTGAGCGCCTCCCGGTCCGCGGCCGAGAGCGGGATCGGGGAGGCGGCCACCGTGTCGTCGGGGTGGAAGGCGAAGTGCTGGATCCCCCCGAATGCCGCGATGTACTGGTCCTGCCGCCCGACGGTGCCGTGGAGCCGCTCGATCTCGATCTGGCACGCCTCCTCGGCGAGCTCGGCCGGGCCCTTCAGGATCCCCCGGTAGGCATAGAGCGCGTTCAGGAGCCCGACCGTGAGCGTCGAGGAGGAGCCGAGCCCGGTCCCTTCCGACGGGATGTCCGCGATCGTGTGGATCTCGATCTTCTCGCGCAGGCCGGCGAGATGCATCGCCTCGCGCACGAGGCCCTGCTGGAGGTCCTCGAGCCGTTCGACGTTCTCGGTCCGGGAGTAGGCGACCCGGATCGACCGGTCGAACTTCTCGTTGACGAGGACGTGGACGTACTTGTCGATCGCCGCGCTCGTGACCGCCCCGCCCCCGTACGCCCGATAGAACGACGGGAGATCGGTCCCTCCGCCGGCGAAGCTGATCCGCAGCGGGGTCCGGGTGATGATCACGGCGGGGCCGAGGCCCGAGGCCCCCTATTAGGGGTTGTGGGGCGAAGCGTCGGCGGGCTCCGGCCCGCGGGCCGGACGGCCCGGGGTCCGCGACCAGCGGGCCCGGCGTCCGTAGAACGCCTGCGCCGTCGCCGCGAGGTCCCCGACCGGCACGAGACCCGGGAGCGCCGCGGCGAACGTGGGGGCCCGACGGTCGAGCACGATCGCGATCCCCCGATCGTGCTCGGAGCGGATCATCCGGCCGATCGCCTGCTGGATCGACCGCTGGGCCGGTGCCTGAACGGTGTACTCCCACCCGTGGCCCGTGGTCGCGTCGAGGTACCGGCGGAGCGCCTCCCGCTTCGCGGTCGGACGCGGGTACGGGATCCCGACGAGCACGACCGCCTCGAGCTCTTCGTCGGGGTAGTCGATCCCTTCCGAGAGGCGGCCGCCCGCGACGCCCAGCAGCACCGTGCTGCCGGGGTCCTTCTTCCACCCCTCGATCGACCGCCAGAGGTCGCCCATCGGCATCCGGGAGTACTCGATGAAGACGTTCCCGGGCAGCTGGGTCTGGAGGCCGGCCTCGAGGACCTTTTGCATGAGCTCGAAGCTCGGGAAGAACACCGCGGTCTTGACCGGCAGCGCCTCGAGCACCTGGACGATCCGGTCCGACAGCCGGGCGATCGCGCGGGGGTCGGCGCGCAACTCCTCGAAGCGCGTCGTGACGGTCGGATCGTAGAGGTACCGCCGATGCTCGGCGGGGAAGTGGCTGGGCACGTCGAGGAGCCGCGCGCGCGCCCCGAGGCCGAGCGCGTCCCGATACTCCGCGAGCGGCGCGAGCGTGCCCGACAGGTGGACCGAGCAGTGGCAGTCGAGGATCGGCGCGGCCGGGCCGGAGGCGTCGAGCGCGTACGCCTCGAGCGCGGGGCGCGGGAGCCGCGTCGCGACCTTCACGTAGGTCGGCGGCTCGAGCTGCGGCCAGGAGAGCAGGGTGAGGGCGACCGTGTGCACCCACGAACGGGGCAGGTGGCGCTCGCGGCGGCGCTCCTCCTTCAGGTTCTCGCCCCAGGTGGCGAGCGCGCCCAGCCAGGTGTCGAGCCGGTGGCTCGTCCCGCCGAGCGCGGCGAGGAGGGCGTCCTCGAAGACCGTCGGCGGGAGGACGGCGTCGTCGTCCCGCGCCAGCGCGTGGATCAGCTCCTCCACGGCCGCCCCGACGAGGTCGAGCAGGCGGGTCGCGCTCGGTCCGTCCGGCAGCTGGAAGTCGCCCCGTTCCTCGACCTCGGCGCGGGCGCGGCGCACCGACTCCTGGGGCAGCGCGACGGTCGTGAGCTCGCGCAGGTGGCCCGGGAGGTTGTGCGCCTCGTCGATCACGAGGTCGATCCGCTCCGGCGGCACCCCCATCCAGTCGAGCAGCGACCGCCGGATGTGGGGATGGAAGAAGAATGCGTAGGGCGCCGTCACCAGATGGGCGTGCGGCACGAGCTTCTTCGAGAGCTCGTAGGCGCACAGGTTCTCGTCCCGGCAGAACTTCTCGAACTCGTGCGGGGCGGGCAGCTGCTCCTTGAACCGCTCCTCGAGGGCCTCGAGGTCGGACTGCACGACGCGCGCGTAGTACGGGCAGCCGTCCAGGTCGGCGAGGTCGATCTCGCCGTCCTCGGGGAGCTCGGGCGGCGGCGACATCGGGGCCTCGCCGCGCATCGCCCGGTCGGTCGCCCGCTTGCGGTCGGCGCACAGCTTCCCGTGCTCCTCGGCGGTCGCCCCCTTCACCTCGGCGACGTTCTCGAGCAGGAAACAGCGCCGGGCCCGGCCCTGCAGGCCGACCGCCAGGATCGGCCGGTCCAGCCGGTGGGCGATCGTGCGCGCCTCGTGGAGGACCTGGACCTCCTGGGAGTGGGTGCGGACGAGGTAGAGGATCTTGTGATCGGCGCGGACCGCGTGCTCGAGGAGCGGGGCGAGGGTGGCGACGGTCTTCCCGCTGCCCGTCGGCGCGTTCACGAGCAGCGGACCGCCGCGCGCGGCGATCGCGGCGACCTCGGCCAGGATCGCCTCCTGGCCCGGTCGGACCCGGTACGGGAAGAGGGACGGAATCTCCGAGGTCGAGGCCGCGGGAGGCGTCGTGGTCGCTCCGCGGGAGCCGAGCTTCGGTCCGCCGCTTTAAGCTGCGCCTGCAGCGGAACGTGGGGGGCCCCCCGCGGGCCGGCCCCGGCCCGCCCGCGGACGGTCAGCCGAACCGGTAGCGGACGCCGTACGGGCCCCGGGGCAGCGTCCAGGTCACGGAGCCCTGGTCGCACGCGATGTCGCAGGCGCCGCACTCGACGCAGTCCTCGTAGCGGAAGACGAGCCGACCCTCGATCCGCTGGTAGCACTGGGCGGGGCAGGCGAACGTGCAGAACGAGTGCGGGCAGCGCGCGCAGATCTCCGGCTTCACGGTGATGTGCGCGTGCTCCTTCGCGTCGGTCGTCATCCGCAGCGTGCCGAGCCGCCGCTTGATCTCCACGGGCTCGACCGGCCCGCGGTTCGGCGCGCTCGTCTCGGCCATCGGGACCGTCCGTCCTACCCGGGGAGCTTCCCGAGGATCGCGAGGTCGCCCCGGACCGCCGCCACGCTCGCGCGGAACGCGTCCCACTCGGGCGGGGAGAGCTCGACCTCCACGACCCGCTCGATCCCCTGGCGGCCGATGACGGCCGGGGCCCCGACGTAGACGTCCTTCTCGCCGAACGCGCCGTCGAGGGCGACCGCGGCCGGCAGCAGACGGTGCTCGTTCTTCGCGATCGCGCGGACGAGCTCCGCCTGCGACGCGGACGGGGCGTAGAACGCGCTCCCCGTCTTGAGCAGGTTCACGATCTCGCCCCCGCCGTGCTTCGTCCGCTCGACGATCGCGGCCAGGCGATCGGCGGGCAGCAGCCGCCCGAGCGGGACCCCCGAGACGCTGGTCAGCGACAGGATCGGGACCATCGTGTCGCCGTGGGTGCCGAGCACGAACCCGGTGACGTCCCGCGGCGCGACCCCGAGCGCCTCGGCGACGAACGTGCGGAACCGGGCCGTGTCGAGCGTCCCCGACTCGCCGAAGACCCGGGCGCTCGGGAGCCCGCTGCGCTTCCAGAAGTAGTAGGTCATCACGTCGACCGGGTTCGTCACGACGACGACGACCGCCTGGGGCGCCTTCGCGCGGACGGCCTCCGCGTGCCCCTTCACGATCGCGGCGTTCTTCTCGAGGAGGTCGGAGCGGCTCATCCCGGGCTTGCGCGCGAGCCCGGCGGTCTCGATCACGACGTCCGCGCCCGCGATCGCGTCGAGCGCGGTCGAGCCGGTCACCTTCGTCGAGAAGCCGAGGATCGGCGCCGACTCCTGGATGTCGAGCGCCTTGCCCTGGGGCAGGCCGTCGACGATGTCGACGAGCGCGACCTCCGCGGCGAGGTCCATCTCCGCGAGCCGCTGGGCGAGCGATCCGCCGATGTTGCCGGCTCCGAGGACCACGATCTTGCTGAGCGCGCTCATCCGTGGGGCACCGGCGGGTTCACCGCCGGGCGGGGCATAACGGTGAGCCCTCGCGAGACCCGTCGGCCGAAAGGTTGATTCGACCTCGGGGGCGTGGCGCCGTCACATGGTCGACGTCGACTCGGTCCTGCTGAGCGTGCAGGAGCGGGACAAGTGGCGCCGGCGCATGGAGGCGCTCGGCCGCTCGCTCGAGGAGATCCGGGAGCGCCGCCGCCGCCTCGAGGTCCGGCTCCGCCGGGTCAAGGCGGAGCTCGTGCGGTTGCGGAACACCGGCGAGGCGCTGGCCGCCTCGCGGCCGACCAGCGTCAGGATGGAGAGCGGACGTGGCGCGACGGCATTCGCTTACTCTGGCCGATAGGGAGCAGGTGCTCCTCAGCTCGCAGCGCGAGCTGCGGTCCGAGGTCGCCCGGCTCCGGCGCGAGGAGGAGTACCTCGGCCTCAAGGTCCGGCAGGCCCGCGAGCAGGTCCGCTACTACGAGGAGCTGCTGGGCCTATTGCGTCGGGACTGGGGCAAGACCCCGGGCCTCACCGACCTCGTCCGGCGGCTCGGCTGACGGGACCGGCCGTGCGGGTCGTCGTCGTCGGGGCCGGCGCCATCGGCACCCTGCTGGCGGCGCGCCTGGCCGCCCACGGCCACGCGGTCACCGTCGTGGCCCGGGCCGCCACGGTGCCCGCGCTGCGCCACGGCGGGCTCACGATCGAGGGGGAGCCCGGCCCGGTGCGGGTCGACGCCGTGGCGTCGCTGCCGGAGCCCTCCGCGTTCGATGCGGCCGTGCTCGCGGTCAAGACGTTCGACCTCGAGGCGGCCGCCGAGGCGCTCGCCCGGGCGGTCCGGCCCCCGGTCCCGCTGTTGCTCGTCCAGAACGGGCTCGGGGTGGAGGCGGTCGTCGAGCGGGCCCTTCAGCGGGGCGGCTGGAGCCACCCTGCGAGCTGGACCGTGCGGGCCGTGAACAGCCTGCCCGCGACCTGGATCGGGCCGGGCGAGGTCCGGGCCGGGGGGACCGGCGAGGTCGTCCTCCCCGGGGGCTCGGGACCCGGCGGGACCCCCGTCGACCGGTTCGCGGCGCTGCTGGGGACGTCGGGGATCTCGGTCCGGCTCGTGGACGATCTGGCCACCGAGCTCTGGCGTAAGGCGATCGTCAACGGGGCGATCAATCCGCTCACGGCGATCGGGGGCGTGGAGAACGGTGCGCTGCTCGCCGCCCCGTGGCGGGCGCGGGCGATGACGCTCCTCCACGAGGCGGTTCGGGCCGCCCGCGCGTCCGGGATCCCGGTCACGGAGCGCGAGGCGGAGGCGGACTGGGAGCGCGTCGTGCGCGCGACGGCCGCCAACCGCTCGAGCATGCTCCAGGACCTCGACCGGGGACGGCCGACCGAGATCGACGCGATCTCGGGGGCGATCCTCGCGGCCGGGGCGGCGCACGGGCTCGATCTGCCGGCGACCCGGGCGATCGTGGCCGACGTGCGGGCGCGCGCGCGCCCACAACCGTCTTAGCGGGCCGACCCTCGGTCGGACCGATGGCCGAGAAGCGCGGGATCGACGCGGCCCCGCTGAAGGGCCGTCGGGTCCTGGTCCGCGTCGACTTCAACGTCCCGCTCGACGCGGGCGGCCACATCGCCGACGATCGACGGATCGTCGAGGCGCTCCCGACGCTCAACCACCTGCGGGCGGCCGGCGCCCGGTCGATCCTGATGAGCCACCTCGGCCGGCCCGACGGGCACCGGGACCCGGCGCTGTCCCTGCGGCCGATCGCCCACCGGCTGAGCGCGCTCCTCGGCCAGCCGGTGCCGCTCGCCGACGACCTGGTCGGCATCCACGCGCTCGAGCTCGCCACCCGGCTCGAGAACGGCCAGTTCCTCCTGCTCGAGAACCTCCGGTTCCATCCGGGCGAGGAGGCGAACGACCCCGGCTTCGCCGCCCAGCTCGCGCGGCTCGGCGAGCTGTTCGTCGAGGACGCGTTCGGGACGGTCCACCGGGCCCACGCCTCGACGGTCGGCGTGCCGAAGCGGCTCCCCGCCTTCGCGGGACTGCTGGTCGCGCGGGAGGTCCGCGAGCTCTCGCGGCTGCGGGAGGGGGCGGAGCGCCCGTACGCGGTGCTCGTCGGCGGCGCGAAGGTCGCGGACAAGCTGCCGCTCCTGCAGAGCTTCCTCGGCCGGGCGGACGCCCTGCTGATCGGCGGCGCGCTCGCGTTCCCGTTCCTCGCGGCCGGGGGCGTTCGGCTCGGGGCGACCCCGGTCGAGCCGGGGCTCGCGCCGGCGATCGACCGGTTCGCGGAGGCGGCGCGGGGCGCCGGCACCGAGGTGGTGCTCCCGATCGACCTCGTGGTCGAGCGGCCCGGGCGCGAGACCCCCGAGGTCGTGGAGCTCGGGCAGGTGCCCGACGATGCCCGCGCGCGCGACATCGGCCCCGCCACGCGGGCGAGGTTCGCGGCGGCGCTGGACGGGAGCCGGACCGTCTTCTGGAACGGGCCGCTCGGCCTCGCCGAGGACCCGCGGTACGCGGACGGTACGCGAGAGGTCCTTCGGGCGCTCGGGGCGGTGCCCGGCTTTCACGTGGCGGCGGGCGGCGACTCCGCGCGGGTCGCCGAGGCGCTCGGGGTCAGCGCAAGCTTCCAGTTCGTCTCGACGGGCGGTGGGGCCGCGCTCGAGTTCGTCGAGGGCCGGGAACTCCCCGGCCTCGCGGTCCTCCCCGACGCCTAGCCGCGGCCGGCGGCGAGAGCGCGGAGGCGTCGAGCGTCTCCGCGAGGTACCGCAGGTACCCCGGATGGATCCGCGGCACGTCAAGCTCCGCGATCTCGGGGACCTCGTACGGATGCGTCGACTCGAGGAAGGCGAACAGCGCGCCGACCCGCTTCGGGACCGTCTTGAACAGTACGAGCGACTCGGTCGTCGCCTCGATCGCGCCGCGCCAGGCGAACCGGGACTCCGCCGCGAGGACGTTCGCGCAGGCGGCGAGCCGGCGCTCGACGGCCGCGCGGGCCGCCTCGAGCGCGTCCTCGCGGCGGGGGTACGCGGTCAGCACGATCCGCATCGGCCCGACGGCGCGGACCGGCTCGGGCGGGTAGGGGCTCATGCGCCCGTCCCCACGGCCGTCGGGCTCGGCCCCGAGAAGTCGAGCCCGACGACCCCGAGCGTCGCGAGATCGACCACCGCGGCGCGCGCCGGCACCGCCGCGATGTTGCGCATCTTCTGGTACTCCGTCTCCGCCTGCCACGTCGAGGCGTTGACGAGCAGGACGCCGCGGTACCGGTCGATGCCGAAGGTGTGGACGTGGCCCGTCACGAGCACGTCGGGCGCCGGGTCGATCACGAGGCCATCGTACGGCAGCGGCGCGAGCGGGGTGCGGTCGCCGTAGATCGGGGCCAGGTGGCGGCTCTGGAGCATCCGCTTCATCACGTCGGTGGGCCGGTCGTACGAGGCGCCCGGCAGCGCCGGGATGAGGTCGTCGAAGCTGCGGCCGTGGTAGGCGGTGACCACGACCCCGTCCAGCGCGAACGTCGACGGGTTCGCGAGCGGGTGGACGTTGGCGGGCAGCGGCGCCGCGAGGTTCGAAGGGAGCCGCGGCTGGGGCTCGGCGGGGCATACGGCGTCGTGGTTGCCGGGCACGACGACGATCGAGAGCCGCTCCGGCAGCTCGGCGAGCCGGCGGCCGAGCTCCGCGTACTGCTCGACGACGTCCGGGATCGCGAGATCCCGCTCCTGGCGCGGATAGATGCCGATGCCGTCCACCAGGTCGCCCGCGACGACCACGTGATCGATGGAGCGCGCGAGGTCGGCGTACGGCCCCTTCTCGCGCAGGAAGGCGACCAGGGCCGCCCAGCTGTCGGTGAGGAACGAGCGGCTCCCGACGTGGAGGTCCGAGAGGAGGAGCACGCGGCGAGCGGACGCGGCCCGCCCGACCGGGCGCGTGGGGGGGACATCCGGTCGCTCGACCGCCGCCACCCGGGGCAGCTTGTTCGGCTGCTTCGCGAACTGGATCCGCGCGCCGACGACCTCGTCGGGGAGGAACGTCACCCGCGTGGCCGGCGAGTCCTTCGGGACGAGCAGCTCGACGCTGCCGGTCTCGTCGTCGAGGGTCAGCACGAGGTGGTGACGCTGGGCGGTCTCGCGGACCTCCCGCACCATGCCGATCACCGACGCGTCGCCCTCCGCCGCCCGGAGCTCGCGCACGGGGCGGACGTTCGGGAGCTGCGGACGACCGCGCAGCAGGCGCGCGAGGGCCCGGTAGCGCGACTGGAACAGCGCCTCGTACGCGGCGAGCGGCTGGTTCGCGATCGGCGGACCGGTGAACCCCTCGCGGATCGTCTCGAACCGGGCGGCCGGGACCCGGCGCGCCCCCGGGGGGGCGGCGTCGGCGAGGGTCGGGGCCGCGGCCGCGGAGCGCGGGCGACGCTCGGCGAGCGCCGCCTCGACGATCTCCCGGGTGACGAACGGCGACGCCGGTCCGACCCGTTCCACGACCTCGCGGGAGACGATCAGCGGTTGGGGGGTCGCGAGCAGGAGCTGGAGCGCCCCGGCCTCCACGAGCTTGTGCTGCTCCTCGAAGTACGCGACGAGGTGTCCGCGCAGATCGCCGGCCACTCGGATCCCCCCGCCCCGGTGTCGCGGCCCGACGGACGAGCCGCGGACGACCCGGGGCGGCGCAAGGCGGACCGGCTTATTTCAAGCCTCGGGCGACCCGGCGCTAGCGGTACGACTCTTTCGCGTACGACGCGCCCTTCGGGTACTTCTCCTTCAGGTGCGCGACGAACGACTCGGGGGACCGCTCGAGATGGGCGCCGTACCAGTGCACGACGACGTCCTTCAGCACCCGGTGGACCTCCCGGAGGTCGACCTCGTCGTCCGGGGCGTCGTACAGCACCGCCTGGCTCATCATCCGCATCCAGCCGGAGTAGCGGTGGTAGCTCTCGCCCTCGCTCCACTCGAAGATCCCCCGCAGCCGGGAACGGCCCTCGGGGGTCCGGTAGTACCAGAACCGCAGGGTGAACCCGATCCAGCCCTGGGCGCGGTCCATGAGCTCGATCGTCTTCACCGCGCCGAAGTCGAAGTTGTCCTTGAACGTCCACGTGGTCGGGTACTCGGCGAACGTGGCGAAGAGGGTCTGGGACGGATCGATCGTGAGGTGGACCGAGATCTCCTCGAACTGGTTGTGGACCTCCCACAGGTCCTGGAGCAGGCGCCGGTTGAGGTCGGCGCGGTGCGTGAGGTCCTCGCCGCCCTTCGCGCCGGCCGCCTCGTGGGTGCGCGCGAGGTCCGCCTTGAGCTCGTCGACGAACCGGTCGTCGGCCAGCGGCGGTTCGGGGGCGGGCGTGCCGGGTTCGGGGACGGGGGAGACCTTGGGGGCGCCACGACGGGCCATTGGAGTACGGCTCCGAGGCGGCGTAGCGGTGCCCGCTATAAAGACCGTGTGCCCCCACGCGCGGAGCACCCTCGGCGGCGGGCGTCGGTCGGCCGGCGGCGGTCCGGCGCGTAGGTCCCGCTTAAATACCCTGGCCGGCTCTTGTCGAACGGAAAGCACCCTCCGGGGACGGCCGGGCTCGGTCCCGACGTCGCCAGGAGATCCGGACTCACGACTCATGTTCCGCCCTTCCGTCTGTCGTAGGCTCCGCGCATCGCCCGGCGGCTCGGTACCGGTCTAGATCGTTCCCCGAGGACCCCCGCATGACCGGGGCGTTTCCACAGGAGAACCCAGCATGACCAACGATCCCAGCGCCGCGAAATACCAGATCCGAGCCCGCATCGCCGCCGAGGGCGTCATCGACAAGCCCGACGTCGTCGGCGCCGTGTTCGGACAGACCGAAGGGCTGCTCGGCGACGAGCTCGACCTCCGCGACCTCCAGAAGTCCGGCCGGATCGGCCGCATCGAGGTCGACATCGACAGCCGCAAGGGCAAGAGCGAGGGCGAGATCGTGATCCCGTCGTCGCTCGACCAGGTGGAGACCGCGATCCTCGCCTCCGGCCTCGAGACCGTCGACCGGATCGGCCCGTGCCGGGCCAAGATCGAGGTCGTCAGCGTCGAGGACATCCGCATCTCGAAGCGCCAGAAGGTCGTCGAGCGGGCGAAGGAGATCCTCGGCCGGCTCCAGGAGGAGTCGAAGGGGGTCGGGCTCGACCTCACCGAAGCGGTCCGCAAGGCCGTCCAGGTCGACGAGATCACGACCTACGGACCGGAGCACCTCCCCGCCGGGCCGAACATCGACCAGGCCGACGCGCTGATCGTCGTCGAGGGCCGCTCGGACGTCCTCAACCTGCTCCGCTGCGGGATCAAGAACGTCATCGCGGTCGAGGGGACGAGCGTCCCGCAGACCGTGAAGGACCTCTCCCGCGGCAAGACCGTGACCGTCTTCACCGATGGGGACCGGGCCGGCGAGCTGATCCTGCGCGAGATGCTGCAGACGATGGACATCGACTTCGTCGCCCGCGCCCCGCGGGGCAGCGAGGTCGAGGAGCTCACGCAGAAGCAGCTGCTGAAGTGCCTGCGCAACAAGATGCCGATCAACCAGTACCTCGAGATGAGCGGATTCGAGTCGACCGGCTCGACCCGGGAGCCGCGCGAGGAACGCGGCGAGGGCGGGGCCCCCCGGGGCGACCGGCGCGACGAGCGGAACGGCGGCGGCCCCCGTCGCGACGACCGCGAGCGCGACCGGGACCGCGCGCCACCGCCCCGGGCGCCGGCTCCACCCCCGCCGCCCCCGCCCCCGGCCGCGCTGCCGACCCCGCCGCTCCCGCCCGACCTCGCCCACTACTTCGACCTCCTCGGCGAGGTCGAGAACTCCTCCCGCGCCCTGTTCGTGGGGGAGAACGAGGCGGTCGTGGGCGAGTCGCCGGTGAAGGACCTCATCGAGTCGCTCCAGGCGCTCGGCACGCCCGCGAAGGCGGTCGTCTTCGATGGGATCGTGAGCCAGCGGCTGCTCGACGTCGCCCAGGAGAAGGGGATCGGGACGGTCGTCGCGACCCGCCTGGGGCCGATCGGCAAGATGCCGGAGCAGGTCCGCGTCTTCACCCGCGCGGACCTCGCGCCGGTCCCCCACTGACGGGGCCGGGACGGTCGGAGGCGCCCTGCCGCCCTCCGACCAACCTTTTTCCGACTTCCCGTCCTCTCCCTCTCCGTCCGTGACCGCGACCGAGGCGACCCGCCATCTGCCGGCGTCGATCGACGAGATCGACACCACCGACGACGTCCCGATCCCGACCGATCCGCTCGAGCGCGTGATCGGCCAGGAGAAGGCGGTCGAGATCGCCCGGATCGCCGCGTACCAGCGACGCCACCTGTTGCTCGTCGGCCCGCCCGGCATCGGCAAGTCGATGACGGCCCAGGCGCTCGCGCTCCACCTCGACCGGCCCCGCACGGAGCTTCGGGTCGTCCACAACCCCGAGAACCCGGAGCGCCCGAGCATCGAGGTCGTCGCCCGCGAGGAGGTCTACCGCGAGCGCGAGGCGGCGCGGTCGGTCGAGGGCGAGATGATCGCGCCGGCCGATGCGCCCGCGTCCGTCGCGGAACGGCTCGGCTACCGGTGCGCGCGGTGCAGCTTTTACTCGCTGCCGACCGAGCGGTTCTGCCCGAGCTGCGGGAACATGAAGCAGGTCGTCCCCGGCGTGGCCGGGAGCGGCAACCCGTTCCGCGATCTCGTGGGCGGGATCCTCGAGCTCACCGTGAGCCCGGGCGGGAACCCCCAGGAGTCGGTCCGCACGACGCGGCTGCGGGACGGGGTCGAGGAGGTCGTCGCGTACGAGCGCGCGGGCGACCGCATCAAGGTCCTCGACCAGCGGGCGCTCGAGCGCCGCCGCACGCTGCAGCACGAGAGCCCGCGCAAGGTCCTCGTGAAGCTCGACCGCAACACGTTCGTGATGGCGACCGGGGCGAGCGAGACCGAGCTCCTGGGCGACGTCCGCCACGATCCGTACGGCGGCCACCCCCAGCTCGGGACGCTCCCGTACGAGCGCGTGATCGCGGGGGCCATCCACGAGTCGAACGAGGGCGTGCTGTTCATCGACGAGCTGCCCCACCTCGGCTACCTGCAGCGCCACATCCTGACCGCGATGCAGGAAAAGCGGTTCCCGATCACCGGCCGCAACCCGCAGTCGGGCGGGGCCGCCGTGCGCGTCGACGGCGTCCCGTGCGACTTCATCCTCGTCGCCGCCGTGAACATCCAGGACATCCACCGCATCCTCTCGCCGCTGCGGTCGCGGATCGCGGGCGGCGGCTACGAGGTCCTGCTCGAGACGGCGATGCCGGACACGGAGCCGAACCGGATCCGGCTCGCCCAGTTCTGCGCCCAGGAGATCGCGACCGACGGGCGGATCCGGCCCGCGACCCGCGAGGCCGTCTACGAGCTCATCAAGGAGTCCCGTCGGCGCGCGGAGGTGCTCGACGGGCGGCGCCACGCGCTCACCCTGCGGCTCCGGGAGCTCGGCGGGCTGATCCGGACCGCCGGCGACCTCGCGGCCGTCGGCGGCAGCCCGACCCTCGAGGCGGGCCACATGCGCGAGGCGCTCCAGCGGGCCCGCTCGATCGAGGAGCAGATCCGCGAGGCGTACGGCTCGTTCCAGGGCGGCCTCCAGCGCGAGTCGACCGAGGCCCAGCGGCAGTCGACCGGCTACTACAACTGGAACGCGCACCCGGACCCGGGGCAGTATCCGGGCGGCTACGGCTAGCCCGCGGCGTCATCGCTATGAGCCGACCCCCAGTGGCCGCCGAGCGTTGGGCGCGTAGTCTAGCGGTTATGACGTCACCCTGACACGGTGAAGGTCGCCAGTTCGAATCTGGCCGCGCCCATCGCGCCGCCGCGTCAGCGGTTGATCTCGACGAGCAGCACCCAGGCGTCGAGGAGCGCCGTGAGGTAGCTCAGCAGGACGGCGGGGACGAAGGGAAACGTGCCGTACGGCGACCCGACCACGGTGAGCGCGCCGCCCAGCACATACAGGGCGACCACGGCCGTGGCGTAGCCGAGCTCGGCCCGGGCCGGCCGGCGGTACGGCGGGTCCGCGTCGCGCAGTACCGTGTAGCTCAGGAGGAGGACGAGCCCTCCGCCGCCCAACCCGGTGACCAGAAGCTCGGTCCCGAACGCGGTCGCCGACTGGTCGGGGATCAGGAAGAGCGACGACTCGAACAGGATCAGCACGAGGACCGCGAGCGCCTTCTCCGCCCGATCCGGCAGCGACCGGTTCGCGAGGATCTTCGGGAGGTTGATCGAGAGGCCGACGAACAGGAGCCCGGCGAGCGCCGCGGAGGCCCCGACCTGGGCCATGAAGAAGTCGTCCCATGTCGGCACGAACGGGCCCCTTACCCCCATCGCCGCCCGAGATTAATCCGCCGGGGGCGTGGGCGCCGTTCGAACGAGCCGTGAAATAGCGAGGGCCGTTCGGCCCGCTCCGGGATCGCCCCCGGCGGCGCCATGGTCACTTCGCTCGAGCTCGTGACGCTCGCCTTCGTCCTGCTCCTCGGGTCGGTGAGCTTCGTCCTCCTGTGGATCCGCACCCCGCGGGGCGCCCGTCTCGGGGCGACGATCGACCGATGGGGCCGGCGGCTCTCCGACCGCGGCGACTGGTCGTGGCTGCGGTGGGAGCTGATCCTGCTCGTCTGCGCCGCGGCCTACGCCTCGGTGATCGGCTTCGACCTCGCCTACGGGCTGTACGGCTGCTCGGGGCACGGCCCGAGCGACATCCTCGGGCTCGTCGCGAGCGGGCAGGCGTTCCTCCGCGGCACGGATCCGTTCTCGGTCACCAACTGCGGCGGCACGATCCTCGTCCCGTACGGCTTCGCGGTGCTCGGGCTGGACGGGATCGGCAGCCTGGGCGGCGCCGCGGGGGTCGCCGCCGTTTGGGGCGCGGTCGCGCTTGCGGTCGTCCCGCTCACGTGGGCGCTCGCCGGCCCCGACCGGCGCTACGTCACCGCCGTCGTGGCGACCTCCCTCCTCTTCCTGCCGCTCGTCTCGGCGCAGATCGACGGGGCCACCAATGCGCTCGTCCCCGCGGCCGTCCTCCTCGTCGCGTACCTCGCGGCGCGCCACGAGCCGCTCGCGGCGGCGGTGGGCGGCTTCCTCGCGACCGGCCGCTTTCCCGCGCTGTTCCCGATCGCCGCCGGCGCCGGTCGGTTCCGCCGGGCCGTCCTCGGCGTCGTCGTCGCGGTCGGGGTCTTCGGAGGGCTCACGGCCGTGGGCTATGCCGTCTGGGGGAACGCGTTCCTCGGCCCGGTCTTCTTCGAGCAGCTCAACCGCCGGTCGTTCTCGCTCAACGTCTTCGGCCTCTTCGGCCACCAGGGCTGGCTCCCCGGCGGGGACGGGCTCGCGGTCGGCCAGGCGGTCCTCACGGTCGCGCTCGTGCTGGTCGTCTGGTGGAGGTCGCGGAGCGTGCTCGGGGCGATGGCGATCACGCTCGCCGGGGTCGCGCTGCTCACCCAGTTCCTCTCGTTCAACATCCTCGTGAGCCTCGTGCCCGTCGCGCTGCTCGGCGCGCGGCCCCGCTGGTGGCTGTGGGGGATCGCGGTCGTCGGGACCGCGAACTACGATCTCGCGTACCCGTACCTCGGTCAGCAGGCGGGCGTCTGGTGGCCGTACGAGCTGCTCGGGATCGTGCTCACGGGCCTCCTCGTCGGCCTGTTCGTCGACCTCTGGCGCGGCGAGCTCGCGGCCGGGCGGGGGGCCCCTACAGCTTCTTGAGCTCGCTCACGACGTCGCCGATCGCCTTCTGGGCGTCCCCGTAGAGCATGTGGCAGTTCTCCCGGTAGAACAGCTCGTTCTCGACCCCGGCGAACCCCTTGCCCTGCCCCCGCTTGTTCACGATGACGTTCTTCGCCTGCTCGACGTCGAGGATCGGCATGCCGAACAGCGGGCTCCCCTTGCGGTGGGCCGCCGGGTTCACGACGTCGTTCGCGCCGATGACGAGCACGACGTCCGTGTTCGGGAACTCGGCGTTGATCTCGTCGCGGTCGAACAGCTTGTCGTACGAGACGCCGACCTCGGCGAGGAGCACGTTCATGTGCCCGGGCATCCGGCCGGCCACGGGGTGGATCCCGAACTTCACGGGGACCCCCTTCGCCTCGAGCAGGTCCGCGAGCTCCTTCACCTTCTGCTGGGCCTGGGCGACCGCCATCCCGTAGCCGGGGACGATGACGACCTGGTTGGCGTACGCCATCAGCGCCGCGACGTCCGACGCCTGCATCGGCTTGAGGGACCCCGTCACCGCGCCGCCCGTCTCCTCGGTCGCGCCGAACGCGCCGAAGAAGACGTTCGCGATCGACCGGTTCATCGCCCGCGCCATCAGCACGGTGAGCAGCGAGCCCGCCGACCCGACGAGGACGCCCGCGATCACGATCGCGTACCCCGCGTCCCCGAGGGGTCCGTAGACGAGCGCGAAGCCGTCGAGGCCGACCGCGACGCCGGTGAGGGCGTTGGTGAGGCTGATCACGACCGGCATGTCGGCGCCGCCGATCGGCAGCGCGAGCAGGACCCCGTAGAGCAGCAGCAGGACGAAGAACGGCAGCAGCCAGATCGTCTGGAGCACGACGATGGCGTAGATCCCGAACGCGACCCCGAGCGCGAGGACCGCCGTGTTCACGACCTGCCGGGCCGGCAGGACGATCGGCTTCGACGGGAGCCAGCCCTGCAGCTTCCCGAACGCGATGAGGCTCGCCGCGATCGAGATCGACCCGATCACTCCGCCCGCGATGCTCAGCGCGGCGATCGTGTGGTCGCCGAGGTTCCCGAGCAGCTCGACCGCGGCGATCGCGCCCGCGGCCCCCGCGCCCATCCCGTTGAAGACCGCGACCATCTGGGGCATCGCGGTCATCTTCACGACCCGGGCCCAGTACCAGCCGCCGAGGCCGCCGATCGCCACGCCGACGAAGATCAGGAGGAAGTTCGAGATCCCGGGGCTGAAGAACGTCGCGACGACCGCGAGGAACATCGCGAGCCCCGCGTAGACGATGCCCCGCCGCGCGGTCGCGGGGGCGCTCATCCCCTTGAGGCCGAGGATGAAGACGAGGACGGCGACGACGTAGACCGCGTCGATCGCCTCCTGGACCCAGACGGCGGTCACTTCGGGCCGTCCTTCGACTTCGACCGGTCGAACATCGCGAGGATGCGGACCGTGACCACGTAGCCGCCCGTGACGTTCAGCGCCCCCATCACGACGGCGACGAGCCCGATCGCCTGCTCGAGCGGGGTCGTGGCGAATCCGAGGGCGACGATCGCCCCAACGAGGACGATCCCGTGGATGAAGTTCGACCCGCTCATGAGCGGGGTGTGGAGGAGGACGGGTACCCGGCTGATCACCTCGTAGCCGGTGAACGCCGCGAGGAGGGCGATGAACAGGGCCGTCCAGAGGTCGGCGGCCATCTCACTTCGCCCCGGCGAGGAGGCCGGCGGTCGGCGCGTGCACGACGGCCCCGTCGCGCGTGAGGAGGCTCGCCGCGAGGATCTCGTCGGCGAAATCGGTCACGAGCGCCCCCTTGGGGTCGAGGAGGAGCTCGAGGAACGCGAGGACGTTGCGGGCGTACATCGCGCTCGCGTGGTACGGCAGCTGCGCCGGGAGGTTGAGCGGGCCGACGATCCTGACGCCGCCCACGTCGACCTCCCGGCCCGGTTGCGTGAGCTCGCAGTTCCCCCCGCTCTCCGCCGCGAGGTCGACCACGCACGCCCCGGGGTGCATCCGCGCTACCGTCTCCTTGCGGACGAGGAGCGGGGCCTTGCGGCCGGGCACGTTCGCGGTCGTGATCACGATGTCCGCGTCGGCGATCGCCTTCGCGAGCATCTCCTGCTCCTGCTTCTTCTCGTCGTCGGTGAGCTCGCGGGCGTAGCCGCCCGCGCCCTCCGCGTTGATCTGCAGCTCGAGGAACTTCGCGCCGAGGCTGCGGACCTGTTCGCCGGCCGCCCGCCGGACGTCGTACGCCTCCACGAGGGCGCCGAGGCGCTTCGCGGTCGCGATCGCCATCAACCCGGCCACCCCGGCCCCGAGGATCAGCACCTTCGCCGGCCGGATCGTGCCGGCGGCCGTCGTGAGCATCGGGAGGAACTTCGGGCACAGCTCCGCCCCGATCAGCGTGGCCCGGTAGCCGGCGACCGTCGCCTGCGAGGAGAGCACGTCCATCCCCTGGGCCCGCGTGATGCGCGGCAGCAGCTCGAGCGCGAACGTCGTCACCTTCGCGTCGCGCAGCGCGGCCACCCGGTCGAGGTTGCGGCTCGCGTTCATCGTCGCGATCACGATCGTGCCGGGGGCGAGCCGGCGGGCCTCGTCGACCGTCGGGGGCTGGACCCGCACGACGATCGCGGCGCCGTCCACGACCGAGCCGCCGTCGGACGCGATCGTCGCCCCGGCGGCGCGGTACGTCTCGTCGGGGTACCCCGCGGCCGTCCCCGCCCCGGCCTCGACGGCGACCTCGAGCCCGCGCTTGCGGAGCCGCTGCGTCACCTCGGGGATCGACGCGACCCGCGTCTCGCCGGCCGCCGTCTCCTTCGGGACCGCGATCCGGACCGGCATACGGTTCGGGACGGTCGAACCGGCGGAGATTATACGCTTGGTGGACCGCGCGCGCGACCGCCGGGCGCGGACGCCCTCCCGGGGGAGCGGCCAAATCCTGAAGCCTTCCGCTCGCTCCCTCGGGCGTGGGCGCGCCGCTCCGGGCCGGGGTCGCCGTCGGGGGCGCGATCTTCCACGACGGCGAGCTGCTGCTGCTGCGGCGCGTGACGGACTTCCCCGGGCGGTGGGAGTTCCCCGGCGGCTCCGTCGAGGAAGGCGAGGAGCCCGAGGGGGCGCTCCGCCGCGAGGTCCGCGAGGAGACGGGGCTCGAGGTGACGATCGGCCGGCCGTTCCACGTGGGGACGTTCGCGACCGCGGACGCGGAGGCCCGGCCGATCCGGGTCGTCGCGATCGAGTACCTGTGCGCCGCGCGCACCCGGGGCCCGATCCGGCTCGCTCCCGAGGAGCACGACCGCTTCGTCTGGGCCGATGCGGGACGCGCGGGCGCGCTCCCGCTCGTGCCGGGGTTCCTGCTGGCCGTGCCCGAGGCGTTCCGGCTCCATCGGGCGGGGACCGGATGACGGACGACGCCCGCCCGTTCGATCGCGTCGTCTGCGGCGACGCGGGCGCGGTGCTCGACGGGCTGCCGGCCGAGTCGGTCCACCTCGCGATCACGTCGCCGCCGTACAATCTCGGGGTCGCGTACCGGGGGTACGCCGACGCCCAGGCACCGGACGCCTACCTGTCCTGGCTGCGCGACGTCTGGCGGTCGCTCCACCGCGTGCTCGTGCCGGGGGGCCGGTTCGTCCTCAACGTCGCGCCGACGTCGATCAAGGAGTTCCGGCCGATCCACCACGACCTGTCGACCGACCTGCGGCGGCTCGGCTACATCATGCGGACCGAGATCATCTGGTACAAGCAGACGATGGGCCGCCGCACGGCGTGGGGCAGCTGGCGCAGCCCCTCGAACCCGCACGTGATCCCGTCGTGGGAGTACGTCCTCGTCTTCTCGAAGGGCCAGTGGAAGCTGCCGGGCGACCCGGCCCGCATCGACATCGCCGCGAAGGAGTTCGAGCGGTTCTCGGACGGCTTCTGGCACATCCCGCCCGAGCGGGTCCGCCGCGGCCACCCGGCGCCGTTCCCCGAGGCGCTGATCGAGCGCCTCGTGAAGTTCTACAGCTACCGGCAGAACGTCGTGCTCGACATGTTCGGGGGCACGGGCACGGTCGCGGCGGTGGCCCGGCGGCTCGGCCGCCACTACCTGCACGTGGACGCGTCGGCCGAGTACTGCGCCGCCGCCGCGGCGCGCATCCGCGCCGCCCGTCCGCCCCGCGGGGTCGCGATCCCGGCCCCGCCGACCGGATTTCGCCCGGCGGTCGCCGGCCGCGCCCCGGCCTAGGCGCCCCCGCCCGCCGACCGGACGGCGAGCGCGCGGCGGGCGAGCGGGGGCGCCACGACGTACCCGACGCCGTACGCGGCCGATCCCCACACGTCGAGGGTGAGCGCGCGCTCCGCCGGGTGGCGACCGAGGTAGCGGAGGTACTCGGCCGTCCGCGCGGCGACGCGCGACCGGCCGACGTCGGCCGCCACCCCCTCGACGACCGTGCGTCCCCGGTACATCCGTTCGAAGTGGTCCCCTTCCCGCGCGAACCGGGCGGCGAGCTCGGGGCCCCCCAGCCCGCGCGCGAGCGCGGCCAGGCGTCGGTACCCGTCCGCCCCGAGCGCGAGGAACCCGGTGCGGCCCGTCAGGCTGTCGGCATGGCGGCGGTACTCCGTCAGCCGGCGGTCGTCGAGGTAGAGCCCGTACGGGCCGAGGGCCCCGAGACAGAACAGCGCGGAGTCCGGCAGCCGCTGCGCCGCGAACCGGTCGGCCCCGACCCCGTCGAGGAGCTCGCGCCGGACGGCCATCGAGCTCGAGTTGAACGAGACCCGGGTCCGCCCGAGCGCGAGCTCGGCGAGCCCGGCCTTTCCGTCGGGAGGCACCCACACCGGGCCGGACGCGTCGAACGCCGCGTCGGTCTCGAGCGGCCGCCACGCGGGGGCGGGAACGGGCGCGCCGCCGGGATCGATCACCGAGACGCGGTTGCGGTAGAAGCCGACGTCGGGGTGGGCCCGGACCACCTCGAGCACCCGGGCGAGCCGCTCGGGCCGGTACCGGTCGTCGTCGTCGAGGAACGTGACGAGCGGGGCGGACGACGCGCGCACGCCCGCGAGGAGGAAGCGCGGAAGCTCGGTCTCGTGGCTCTCCACGACGGTCGCGCCGGCCGTCGCGAGCGTGGCCTCGATCGCGGGGTCCGCAAAGTCCTTCACGACGACCAGCTCGAAGAGGGCCCGGTCGATCGTCTGGGCCCCCACGGACCGGACCGCGTCGACGAGGTGGGTACGCCGGCCGAACGCGCCGACGACGACCGCGATCGCGGGCCGCTCGACCATGGGGACTACGGCTCCGCCGGTGCGAGCGCCGGGGCCGGCGCGACGGACGGCGCGTCCGGCCCCGGCGCGCCCAGCAGGCGGAGCGCGAGCTCGCGCGCGGCGAGATCGAGGAGCGGCACGAGGTTCACCGTGTCGGCCCGGTTGTACCGGACCAGCCGATCGAGCGCGGACCGGTTCCCCCGCCGGTACTCCTGCCACAGCCGGACGGCGTCGAGGCCGCTCACCCCCTCGACGCCGGACCGGTCGCCGAGGCCGAGCCGCTGCTCGATCCGCTTGAGGCCGCCCGCGTGTCCGAGGCGGTACAGGAGGAACCGTAGGTCGATGTGCACGGGGGGCGGCACCAGCTGCGGGAACGCGACCCGGAGGAACGGCACGTCAAAGCGGCTCCCGTTGAACGTCACCCAGACCGGAAAGCGGCCGAGGTACGCCGGCAGCTCCTCGAGGTCGTCGCCGGCGACGAACGAGCGCGTCGTGCCGGCGCCGTGCACGGCCACGACCGTGACGATCCCCTCGTACGGCGAGAGCCCGGTCGTCTCGATGTCGAGGCACGCGGCCTCCCGGGCGAACTCCGGATAGACCCGCCAGCCCTCCTCGTCCGGGAGCCGGCGCCCGAAGAACCCCACGTCGCGCGCGGCGAGCGCCCGCTCGCTCGCGGCGAGCTCGCGCCCCAGCCGGTCGGTGGCCCCCGACGAGAGGCCGAGCGCCCCGGCCCGCGGGGGGAGCTCCCGCCAGTCCCGGACCCCGGCCCGCCAGAGCGCGGCCTCGGTGACGCGCCCGACGCCGGGGAGGTGGAGGAACGTCGCGCGGAGCATGGGCCGGACCCAGGTCCACCGGCCTTTAGGATGCGCGCCCCCGCCCTACGGCCGCGGGTCGGCGGAGTCGACGGGGAGCGGGCCGAGCGGGGCGACGAGCTGCTTCACCGCGGCCCAGAAGCGGGGGACCTCCGCGCGGGGCAGACGACCCCCGTAGATCGGCGCCCGGCACTCCGCCTCGAGGAGCTCGGGGTCGTCGGCGTCCCAGACGAGCCGGATCGTCCAGTCCGGTCGGTCCTCCTCGTAGGCGAAGACGCGCTTGCGCGGGTCCGTCGGGACCGGGTTCGCGGCCAGGATCTCGAGCGGAGGGTCGGGGGGCGGCGGCGGGCCCTTCGTCAGCATCGTCGGCGCTTCGGGCGGCGGGACCTTGAGCCGGATCCACGCCACGACCGGCCACTGGCTGCGCGCGACCCCTAGGCTCGGCACGGCCTCCCGAGGCGCGGCGCCCCTAAACTCCCTCCCCCCGCGCGTCGGGCGTCACCCTCATACTCGGACGCGCTCCGGGGGCGCGGAGCGATGCCGCCGACGACCCGCCCGCGGCGCGCCCGATGAGCGCGGGCGCGGCGCGCGCCGCCCCGGCCGTCCGCGCCGCGGCGGGCCTCGGGCTCGGCGCGCTGGCGTACGGGCTGATCCTCGTCTTCCTGCACGCGCCGATCCTCGGCTCGCCGTGGGCGGCGCCCCTCCTGTGCGCGGCCGTGCTGGGCGAGGCGACGGTCGCGTTCCGCCTCGAGCTCCATCGGGACCCGATCTTCCTCGCCGCGTGGATCGGGTTCGCCGCGGCCCTGGCGATCGTCTCGGCGGCGACGGGGTACCTGAACGGGCTCACGGACGAGCCGTACGCCACCCCCGCGTTCGCCGCGCTGTTCCCGAACCTCTACGGCGGGGCGCTCCACCTCTCGTACACCCAGTACGGCACGGGGCCGTACACCCTCAACGTCGGGTACGTCTACCTGCCGCTGCTGCCGCTGCTCGCGATCCCGTACGTCGACTACCGCGCGACCGCGCTCCTCGCCTGGGCGGGGATCCTCTACTTCGCGCGGCGGCGCCCGATGGCGCTCGTGCTCGTCGGCAGCCCGTGGGTCGCGCTGCTCGCCGCGAACGGCTTCAACGACCCGGTGCCGCTCGCCCTCCTCACGATCGCCTTCACGCTGCCGCGGGGCGCGGGATCGCGGGCCGCGGAGATCGTCGCGCTGGGCGTGAAGCAGTTCGCGAACGCGTTCGTCGTCGTCTACTATCTCGTCCTGCGGCGCTGGTGGGAGGCGGCGCTCGCCGCGGCCGTGACCGTCGCCTTCCTCGTGCCGTTCGCGCTGCTCGACGCGTCCGGCGTCGTCTGCCACGCGATCTACCTCAATTCGAGCCCGACGTGCGCGGCCGGCGCGAGCGTCAGCTCCGCCTCGGCCGTCGTGAGCCATCTCAACTACTGGATCTGGCCGCTGTGGGCGATCGGGATGTTCGCCGCATCCGGGGCGCGGATCCTCGGCGGGCCGCGCTTCGCGGCCGACCGGGCCCGCGCCGCCCGCTGGATGGGCCGGGCGTCGTTCGACGTCGGGCGCGCCTCGTGGGGCTGGCTCCTCGTCCCGGTCGCCCGCGTCGTGCGCGGGCGCGGGCCGGGCGGCCGCTAGCGGCGCCCGACCGGGCGGGTCCGCCCGCGGACTCTTTCCGGGGAAAAAGTTGCACACGCGTTCTGTGTAACTGCCAAGCAAAACCAGGGTACGTAGCTGCGGACGTTAGTGGCCGCGGGCTGAACGGATCGCCCGAAGGCTTTCCGCGTACACCCCGGCTCTATCGAACTCGTCTTCTACGAATGTCCTTCAAGGTCTCTCTTTTTCGAGGGGGTTTCGGGCTTAGATGCTTTCAGCCCTTATCCCGTGGCGCGTGGCTGCTCAGCGATGCCCTGCCGGACAACTGATGGACTAGAGGCGCCGATTCCCCGTTCCTCTCGTACTGTGGGAACCTTCTCGTCAGAGACCCGTGCACTTCCGCCAAAAAGCAACACACCTGTCTCGCGACGGTGTAAACCCAGCTCACGATCCCTTTTAATGGGCGAACAACCCCACCCTTGGTAGCTGCTGCACCACCAGGATAGGCAGAACCGACAT